>Ga0302326_10014714_pt1 | contig 16525 bp, 19 predicted proteins | sample Palsa_T0_3_FD_202264 | JGI IMG/M metagenome (GOLD analysis project Ga0302326, IMG submission 202264) | Peat permafrost microbial communities from Stordalen Mire near Abisko, Sweden - Palsa_T0_3 | ecosystem: Environmental > Terrestrial > Soil > Palsa > Peat permafrost | place: Sweden: Abisko...
GTCGCATGGATGTAGGCCAGGCAGTGCGAGAGCAGTTCATGGTACCCCATGCCGTAGATCGCGCCCGGTAGGATCACGCGCGCGTCTCGCGTGTCGCGGACCCGGTCGATGTACTCTTGCGCGTAAGGCGCATCGCCAATCAGCGCCAGTTTCAGCGGCGTCGCAACCTGCTCGAACGCTTCCCGCACCAGTAGCGCGTTGTTCTCCGGTTCCATCCTGCTGACATACAAAAAATACCCGTCGCGTTCCAGGCCCAGCGTTGCAAGCGCCTCGGCGGTTTCCACCTTTCCGGTCTCCGCGCCATAGGGGATAAACTGCGTCCGCTTCCCGTAGCGCTCCAAATAATATGCTTCAATCTGGCGCGCGTCCGTAATCGTCGTCCTTGGACAAAAGGTTGCCAGCCACTCCGACATCGCATACCAGGCCTTCGCCAGCGTGTTCCACTTTTTTCGCTTCCGCTCCAGACCATCCACGTTCAACAGCGTCGGAATACCGAACCAGCGCGGAAAAAGCGCAAAGATCGCATTGGCGCCGTTGCAGTAGAGTGCAGCGTCCGCTCGGCGGAATATCAAATGAGCCGTGGAGAAGCACGTGTGAACCAGCGTGTCGAAGTATTTGTGGCGCCAGGTAGGCAGGTACACCAGCGACACGCCGCGATACGTTGGCCCCGGATACCGCTCCCGGCAGTAAACTGTAACGCGATGCCCGCGAGCAACCAGCCGCGTGGAAAGCTCTTCCGCGAACGTCTCAAACCCGCCATACCGGGCTGGAATGCCTCGAGTGCCGAGAATAGCGATACGCTCCGCCGCTCCGCTTTTCAATCTTATTGCGAGCCGCCGCTGAAAGCGGACCAACGCCGATTCCACCTATCCGCGCTCATTTGCTTTTATTCTGCGTCAATCTGGGCCAAATCAGCCTCGCGCCGCCTTGGATTTCGCCAAAGGCCGGCTGGACGTCCCCGGCTTGCTCGCCGGCGCGCTCACCGGCTCATAGCGAAACCAGTGCGCGATGTACTCGTTGTCCACGCGCTTGCGGCTCATGATGTCCCGCCGCTTGGCCATCACTCGTTTCCAGTTCTTGGCGATGTACCAGAAGGCTTTCAAGGAGCTCTGCTCCCGCACCAGACAACACGAGATGACCACCAGATCGCGCACCGTGATCGAAAACCAGTTCCGCCGATACAGATCGCCGGTAATGTTCTTCATTCGCATCAGGAAGCGATTCTTCACCGAGTGCATATTGATCACCGGCGGCAGCGCTCGGCGGTTTCCGGGCAGGACGTTGCGCACGTGATATCCGCGCGCGTGCGGCGTGTAAATGCAGCCCCAGCCCATCAATTGCGCCCGCCAGGCTACGTCCGCGTCCTCACGGTAAACAAAAAAATCCGGATCGAAAAATTCATCGTCCACCGCGATGTCGTCGATCATCTGGCGGCGATATAAAGCCGCGGCCGCCGTGGCGCCAAAAACAAATTCGTGATTGAGATAGTGCCCGTTGTCCACTTCCTGGCTCCCGCGATCCAGGTGGCGCAGCATGGGAGTGAAATAGATTCCCGTGGAATCCACCAGCGGTTTATCGGGTAAATCGAAGCTGGCGCGGATGGTCAGCAGCTTTCCGCACACCGTCCCGATCTTGGGATCCAGTTGCCCCGAGTCCGCCAGGGCTTGGATAAAGTTCGGAAGCAGCAGCACATCCGGGTTCAGCGTCAGCACCCACTCGCCGCCGCTCATCCGGATCGCTTGATTCTGTGCCGCGGCAAACCCGATGTTCTCGTCGTTGTAAACCACCCGGCAGCGGTCTACAAACTGCTCCAGGATGTCCGCCGTGCCATCCGTGGAGGCGTTGTCGATGACGATGATTTCTTTGTTTGTATAACGCTGCGCGAGAACCGACTCCAGGCACCGCTTAATGAATCGACCGCTATTGAATGTGACGATTGTGACGGAAACCCGATCGTTACATGACATGTATGTGGGTCGTGGCTCTATTCTTTTGATATTTTTACTGCCGTTGTTCCCCTACTGCTCAAAGCCGGATGTTTCATTTCGCTGACACGCCCGGAGATTACACTGCGTCCTGCCAGCCGCCCTATGCATGCGTATACCGTAATTGGCCTTAAACTTCGCCGCCTCATCACTTCGATGGCCGTTCGAAACAAGGAACCGAGCACCGCTGCCGCGCTCACCCACCGAAAGTCACGCGGGCGAAAGTGCTTCGAGGCATACTTTAGAAGGCTAACATACCAATAAGCCTCGCGGCATTCCCAGTCCAACCCTGCAATGCTATGGCCACCTTGGTGCAGTGCCGTAACCTGAGGGACATATTGTATTTTCAGCCCTAAGTCACGAGCGCGCTTACAGAAATCCACGTCTTCAAACCACAGCGGATAGAATTGTGTGTCAAAACCCCCCAGCCGCTGCCACACATCGCGCCGGAACATCAGGAACGCCCCGGCTGGTTGCTCGGCTTCGCCGCCCCGCGAAAGATCCAGGTCTAGGCATCGATAGGATCGATTGACGGGATTGCGCGAGATCAACCCGTTGATGCCCAGGACCTCACACATCAGTGTCGACGCCTTTGGAAAACGCCGCAGCGTAAAGCCGCTCTGCGGCTGGCCGTGTTCATCGGTAAGCTGGCCTGCCGCCAGGCCGGTTCCCGGTTCCAGGCACGCGGTCTCTAACTCCGCGATCGGCGTCTTTAGCTCAGTATCCGGATTCAAGAGCAGCACCAACTGCGTATCGGTCGCCAACACCCCTTGGTTCACAGCCTCCGCAAAGCCATAGTTACCCGGGTTCGCGATCAAGGTCGCTAATGCGTGCCGGCGAACGAGTTCGCAGGTCGCATCCCTCGACGCATTGTCCACCACCACCACCGGCAAGTCCCCGCAGGATGTCAGGCAGCGCTCGATCACGCCTGCCGAGTTGTAAGTCACAATCACCACGCCCGTGCGAGTCATTATCGAAACGCGAATCGCGTGAGAGCGAAGTACAATCGCCAGTACGGATCGAACCCCGTCAGTTGTTGGATCTCGCGGATCTCCCGCTCGCTTGTTTCGAGTATGGCGGGAAAACGGGCGCAGTACTTTCCCCTGGCCTCGCGAAACCGCCGGAGCCCTTGCACCTTGCCCGCGAGATAGCTTACTGGCGCGCCATGCCGGAGCGCGACGAATCCCCATAATGTTTGAGCGACGAAGACCGGCCAACCATAGCGTAAGATCCAGTTGGGAGGATAGTGTTTCGCCACGATGAGTAATTGGTTACAGGCCATCTTCCGCACCGTCTCCGGGTGCCAGCGCCCCAGTGTCGCGCTTCCCTGGTGATACGCCACCGCCTCCGGGACATACAGCCCGCCCAGGCCCGCTTCCGCGCAGCGCAGTCCGAAGTCCACATCTTCCAAATATGACTCGAAGCGTTCGTCGAGTAGCCCTACTCTCTCGAACAACGTCGTTCGGAACACTGCGGCCGTGAACGGCGCTAACTGTATCTTTCTTGGCCGATTCCACACCGGCGAATCCGGGCGCCCATGTCCGCACCTCCAGGCGCAGCCACCGCGGCACAATGCGTCGAACGATCCGTCCATGCGATCCTGCGCCTGCGCGTCCAGAATCTTGCCCGCCGCAAACCAGGAATCGCCTCGTTCCAGCGCCGCCATCATCCGTTCCAGCCAATCCGGCGTCAGAGTGACATCGTTGTTCAGAACGCCGATCCATTCCGTGTCACCCGCTTCGCGAACGCCGCGATTCACCGCGCTGGCGAAGCCTGCATTTACTGGCAAAGTAATCACTTGTGCGCCCGCCCGCGCTGCTATCGCCCGTGAATCGTCGGTGCTGCCATTGTCCACCACAATGACGCGTTGAATCGGATAAGTCTGCCGCGCCAGGTTATCCAGCGCCTGGGCCAATAAACCGGCTTTGTTCCAAGTAGGAATGACGATCGCGACACGTGCCATTACCGGAAACGCTTCTTCACCAGGAAATAAAGGTTGTAAAAGCCGTCCCGCCACGGGTTCAGCTTGATCTCGCCCAACCGTGAAGTATAGAGGATCGAGATTTCCGCAAACCGGATTCGCCGGTTTTTCAGAGCTTCAATCTTGATCTCTTCGGAAAACGCCATGCTGTTCGATTCCAGATGCATGTGCTCCAGAATGGAGCGCCGGAAAACCCACATCCCGGACTGCGAATCGCGCACCCACCGAAAATACAGCAGCGACATCGCGAGCGAAAGCACCCAGTTCCCGAAGCGGTGCTTCATGCTCATGGCTTCTGGATCGCGCACCGGAAAGCGCGAAGCATTGAGAAAATCCACGTCCAGATGCAGCAGCGCTTCCAGCAGATAGGAGATCGCGTCCGGCGGATAGCTGTGGTCGCCGTCCAGTGTAATAATGATGTCTCCGGTCGCCGAGGCGAAGCCGCGTTTGTAGCTTCGTCCGTAGCCGCGCACCGGTTCGCGGATCACTTCGGCGCCGAAGGACCGGGCAACATCCGACGTGCGATCAGTCGACCCGTTATCGACTACGATTACTTGATCGACGAAATCCGGCATACGGCGCAACACCTGTTCAATCCCCTGCTCCTCGTTCAGACAGGGAGTGATCACTGTAATCCTTTGCGACTTGTACACGTTGGGGCTGAGAGCCGGCGCTGGTACCATATTCTCATGAAGTTGTTTTGTGCCTTCACCGCTCTTTTGTTCGCCGCTCTCGCCAGCGTGAACCCGCAGCTTCATGAGGTGAAGCGGGTTTATCTTCTGGCCATGGGCAGCGGAATGGATCAGTATCTTGCCAACCAGCTCACCAACTCCGGCATCTTCGAGGTGGTAACGGATCCAAAGAAAGCCGACGCCATCGTCACCGACAACGTGGGCGAGGCCTTCCAGAAGAAGCTGGACGATCTGTATCCTCCGCCTCCCGCTCCGAAAAAGGAAATCGAAGCCACCAAGCCGGCCGCAGACTCGGTCGATCTTGGCGACAGCGGTCCCGAAACAAAAGTTGCGAAGAAGGACGAGTTCGATTTTGGCGGCGGCAGTACTCGGGTCAGCTCGCTCATCCGCGGCAAGGGCAACTTCTTCGTGGTGGATCGCAATAGCCGTACCGTGCTGTGGTCGGTTTACGAGCGCCCTAAAAATTCCTCGCCCGGCGAACTAACCAAAACCGCCGGCAGGGTGGTGAAGCATCTCAAAGACGATTTGACAGACAAGAAGCCAGCCGAGTAGCCGGAGAATCTCTACGGCATGCGAAGCGGCCCGGACGGCCTCCTGTGGTCCTGCTCGGCCACGTTCGATGCTGTTGCCCCGTATGCTACACTAAATTCCAGGAGGAAAAAGATGCAAACTTCACTTGAGAGCGGCATGGTCGGTTAAGTTATTTCTTCCAACGCGACGTGACCATCTCGAATTTGATGTAGTACGTTGGCTCGTTGTCGATTTTCCGTTCCATCTTAATCCAGTCCTCAAGTTTAGCAAAGGACTGGACTGCGATGGCGGAAAAGAAATCCCGCAAGCGATCTTCGTTAGCGGCTCCTTCCAGAATTGCTATCGAGACCTCTTCAAAGAAGTTCAAGGCGGATACGATGGAAAGCCTTGCCTCCTTCTTGTTTATGTCCGTCCTCGTTAGCGAAGCCGGATCGATCCGATCTTCCAGCACATCAATAAGTACCGAACGGATCTCCAGCATGTCTGGCGTGGTCCAGCGCTCCATAAAGCGATGGGCCTTCTGAGTTCGCCGGTCTTCGATGCCTTGGAGATACGTGTACAACGCGAATGCTGAGCCGACGACGGTGGCTGCGAAGGCGATGGTTGCTCGATCATGGTCGCCATGGAAATTGTAGATGATGACCAATATCGACTCAAGAAACAGGAACAACCCGACAATCAACCACTTCCCGGGTACTTTCAGAGTCACTTTCTTATAGTAATACTGCTAGAAATACTGCGAAAAGGCCGGCACTCCACACCCGCGCTTTGAAATGCGTCAAAATGGTTAAGTGCTTCTTCGTCCAATGAAGCTGTTGCTGTGTTTTGTGACGGTTGCGCTCGCGGCGCAAGCCGGCGAGTTCGTAGTGCTCTCAAACGGCTTCCGCATCCACGCCGACAGCCACGCGGCCGATGGAACCGTGGTCCACCTCCAGACCAGCCAGGGCGTCATCGAAATTCAAGCCAGTACGGTCGTGGCGTTTGAACAGGAAGAGTATGCCCCGCCCGTGGCGTTGCCCGCAGGTGCCCCAGAAGCTCCAAAAAACGCCACGGCGCCGGATCTGACGCCGCAGGAACTGGTCACGCGCGCCGCGATTCACGCGGGTCTGCCCCCGGCGATTGTGCACAGCATCGCGCGGGCCGAGTCCGGTTATCGCAAAGACGCGGTATCGCCCAAAGGCGCCATCGGCCTGATGCAGCTCATGCCAAAAACTGCCGCTGAACTCAACGCCGACCCCCACGATCCGGCGCAGAATGCGGACGCCGGCGCCCGCTACCTGCGCGATCTGCTGCAGAAGTACGAGAACGATCCGCATCAGGTCTCCAAAGCGGTTGCGGCGTATAACGCCGGACCCGGCGCGGTGGACAAGTATCACGGCATCCCGCCTTATCCCGAGACCATCCAGTACGTCCGTCGAGTGCTGAAGCAATACGAGAAAGAACAAGCCCGGCAGAAGGCGGATTGAATGCCCTTCGATGGCCTGCGCGTGGTCTCCTTTGAGAGCCGGCGCGCCACCGAAATGGGCGAGTTGATTCGCCGGCAGGGCGGCGATCCCTTCGTCGCGCCTTCCATGCGCGAAGCGCCTATCGAGAACAACCCGGAAGCGTTCGAGTTCGCCGAGCGTCTGTTTGGCGGCGAATTCGATTTGATGATCTTTCTGACCGGCGTTGGCACGCGGGCTCTCAACAAGGTATTGGCGTCGCGCTATCCCGAGGAGCAATTCGCCGAGGCGCTGCGGAAGATCGCCGTGGCCGCGCGGGGTCCCAAGCCGCTGGCCGCGCTTCGAGAATTGAAGGTTCCAGTAACCGTCACCGCACCCGAGCCCAACACTTGGCGCGAGCTTCTGGCCGCGCTGGACGGCCGCACGGAATGTAAAATCGCTGTCCAGGAGTACGGCAAATCGAACACGGAGCTGTTGGATGCGCTGCGGGCACGCGGAGTTGAAGTGACGCCGGTGCGCGTCTACCAATGGGATCTTCCCGAGGATCTGGGGCCCCTGCGGGAAGCGGTGCATCGGATCGCAGAAGGACGGGCCGACGTCGCCATGTTCACCACTTCCATTCAAATCCCTCATCTGTTCCGTATCGCAGTGGAAGAGCAGCTCGATGAACCGATGAAAACGGCCCTGGGCCGCATTGTGATTGCGTCCATCGGCCCCACCACTTCCGAGACGCTGGAGGAATTCGGATTGGAGCCTGACATCACGCCCAGCCATCCCAAGATGGGCTTTCTGGTGAAGGAAACCGCCGAACAAGCCGCGGCGATTCTGGAGCGCAAGCGCCGGGTACATGCCTAAGAAGGACGACATTTTCGCTCAGTTCGGAAAGTACTACGGCTTGGCCTTTCTGATCCCGTCTTCCATCCTGGTTGGTTACGCCATCGGCTACGGGCTGGACAAGTTTTTCGGCACCACGTATCTCAAAATGGTCTTCCTTCTTTTGGGCATTGTCTCCGGCATGATCGAGCTGATCCGCGAGTTGAACAAGGACGATGCCGGGAAATGAGGCCGGTTCCTACGGGCAGTCCATCCGGCGAGTCCAAGGGATCATCCTCGCCATGGGTTTGGCTGGAGCCGTCGGCGTCAGTTTGTCGCGTGGAGTCCGCAGCGGAACCGCATTCCTCATCGGAGCCGCCATTTCCTTCACCAGCTTTTGGGGCTGGCAGAGAGTAGTGGACGGCCTTGGTCCCAATCCACGCCAACGCGGGCGCTTCTTTTTCGTCCTGCGCCTGATCGCACTCGTGGCTTTAGCGTGGGTTATAATCAAATTTCTTCGACTGAATGTGGCTGCCGCGGCTAGTGGGCTGCTTGTTTCGGGGGCCGCGGTCATGCTCGAACTCGTCTTCGAACTATTTACGACCCGTCTTTGAACTATTTACGAAATGATCTATGCAAGCTGAATCGGAAATCTGGACTACCGCCCTGTTCAATCGTTTTCTAGCGGGTCCGCTGGACACTTTCCTCAATGCGGTCGGGCATCCCGCTGCCGATCCCGCGCATCCCTGGCCTAACTGGCTGACCGTGGAGCTCTTGGTGGTGGCCATCATCCTGGTGCTGTTCGCGGTATTGCGGTCGCGGCTTTCGGTAGACAAGCCGGGAAATTTCCAACTGGCCTTCGAGGCGATTTATAAGTTTGTGTCGGGGCAGGCGAGCGAAGCGATCGACCACCACGTCAACCGGTACGTGCCATTTTTCGGAACAATTTTCATCTTTATTCTATTTATGAACCTGATCGGGATCATTCCCGGCCTGGAATCGCCCACCATGACTCCCGCGGTTCCGCTCGCGTTTGCGATTGCGGTGTTCCTCTACTACAACTGGATGGGGTTTCGAGAGCAAGGCGTGGGAAAATACCTGGCCCACTTCGCGGGACCGGTCTGGTGGATGGCCCCCATCATGATTCCAATCGAATTAATCAGTCATTTTGCGCGGCCTCTATCGTTGACTATTCGTCTGTACGCAAACATGTTTGCCGGCGAGCGCGTCACCATCACGTTTCTGACCCTCACTTATTTCTTACTACCCGCCGTCTTCATGGGTTTGCACGTATTTGTCGCGCTCTTACAAGCTTTCATATTCATGCTGCTCGCCACCATCTATGTAGGCAGCGCAGTGGCGCACGAACATTAACGGCATTATCCGTTCGCAAGCGTGAGCCCGCCGTCCCCCAGGGCGGATTGGGAACCACCTCCTCGCGAGCCAATCTTTAGAAGGAGAAACACTCGAATGAAACGTAAACTCATGTACTCGGCAGGCATGTTGATGCTGCTTGGTAGCCCGATTTTCGCCCAGACACCCGCCGCCGGAAGCGGAACAACGGACTGGCATCTGCCATTTGCCTATCTCGCCATGGGCATCGCATCCGGCCTATGCGGATTGGGGCAGGGCAAAGCCGTAGCTTCGGCCACTGAAGGCATGGCTCGCAATCCCGGCGCGGCCGCTGCTATTCGCGGCGCACTTATTCTTGGATTGGTGCTGATTGAATCGCTGGCGTTGTACACGCTGGTCATCACTTACGTCGCAAAGTAGTTTGGTCTAAATTCAGGGGCGGCTGCAGAAACGGCTGCCCCGTTCTCATTTTATGAAACTCCAAGGCATCTTCAGCCCCATCACCACGCCCTTCAACCACGCCGGCGAGATGTGGAAAGTCAAAGTCCAGCACAACGTTGAAAAGTGGAATGCCACGGGCCTGAGCGGTTACGTAGTGGTGGCATCCACCGGCGAGAGCGTGATGCTGGGTACGGACGAAAAGATTCTGCTCTGGGAGTGGGTGGCGCAATGGGCCGCGCCGGAGAAATTGCTGATCGCGGGAACCGGCATGGACAGCGTACACCAGACCGTGGCGCTCACTAACCGCGCCGCCGACATCGGTTATAAAGCCGCGCTGGTGAAAACGCCGTCGTTCTTTAAAGGCCAGTTCAGCAAGCCGGAAACGCAGATGCTGTTCTTCCGCGCGGTGGCCGATCAAGCCAAGATCCCGGTGCTGCTTTACAATTTTCCGCAAAATACGGGCATCGATCTTCCGGCCGAGGCCGTGGCCGAGTTGTCGTGCCATCCCAACATCGTCGGGATCAAGGAAAGCTCCGGCAACGTCGAGAAGCTGCTGCAGATGGTGCGGGAAACGAAAAAGGGATTTCAGGTGCTGACGGGATCGGCCACCACGCTCGCGCCATCGCTTGCGATCGGCTGCACCGGCGGCATTCTGGCGTTCGCGAATCCCGCCCCGTACGCGGCTATTTCCATCTGGGAAGCGTATCGCACGCGCGAGCCGGAAGCCGCGCTGGACTGGCAGAATCGCATAGGACGCGCCGCCAAGCTGGTCACGACGAAGTACGGCATCGGCGGCTTGAAATACGCGATGGATCTAAGCGGTTATTACGGCGGTCCGCCGCGTCTGCCGCTCACCGTTCCTACGCCCGCGGCAAAACAGGAGATCGAAGAAGCGTTCGCCGATCTGCGGGGATAGCCGCGGCATTCACTTCATCGATCATGCGCCTCGTGTTTTCGCGAACCTCGCGCACGAACGCATCGCGCGAGATGCCAGTATCCCCAAATGCGTAGGTAATTCCGCGTGACGAGTTCACAATCGCGCCCAGGCCGTCTTCGTTGAAGCATTCCGCCGCGGCCCTGGCGCTGCCGCCTTGCGCGCCGTAACCTGGCACCAGGATCAACGCCTTCGGCATGAGTGAACGCAGCCGCCGGCCTTCCTCGGGAAACGTCGCGCCGATTACCGCGCCAATCGAACTATAGCCCGATTGCCCAATCAGTGGATCCCCTAGTTCGTTCAAGACTCCGGCGATTTTTTCATATAGCGGCCGCCCCGTTTCGGCGAGCGCCTGGTCTTCGAAATCCTTCGACCCAGGATTCGAAGTCTTCAGAACCACAAACAGACCCTTGCCGTGCTTATCGCAGGCCTCGACAAAGGGCATCAAGCTATCGCGGCCCAAGTACGGAGTCACGGTAAGCGCGTCGCAATCAAAGCCATCGCCGCCCAAATATGCGTTCGCATACGCCTCGGCCGTAGAAGAAATGTCATTGCGCTTGCCATCGGCGATCACCAGCAAGCCGCGCTGTTTTGCCGCGCGCACGGTGTTCTCAAAAGCCTGCATCCCCACGACGCCATATTGTTCAAAGAATGCCAATTGCGGTTTGACGGCCGGTACCAGATCGGCTACGGCGTCCAGCACCAACTTGTGGAACCCGGTGATTGCCGCGCACGCATCGCCCCTGCCCTGAATAAATGCAGGCATCTGATCGACGCGCGGGTCCAAACCTACGATGCAGCGGCTATCTTTCGCGCGGATTGCTTCCATCAGGCGGTCGGCGAAGACCATCACTAAAAATTATAGAGGACTTGGCGGAGTGCGTCTGCGTATTCCTGTCGCGCGGCTTTCGCCACGTCTCTGGCGTCCTGCTCGGCGAAGTTCGCCTGATCCCAATCCTCCAGGGCAATCATGGAATGGTCGGGTGTCGCGAAGTTTTCTTCTAAACGAATGGCAGCGATCCAGCGTTCCACCGCCGCCTTGTAGTTGAATCTCAGTTTATCCAGCTCGGCATTGTCCATATATCTAAAACACGTTCTTCAAGGCCCAGAACAGGAAACCCGACAGGATCATCGCAGCGGGCAGCGTCAGCACCCAAGCCAACGCCAGATTGCGAACCGTGCCCCATTGCAGCCCGGTGTGGTTGGCGGCCATCGTTCCGGCGATGCCCGATGACAGCACGTGCGTGGTACTCACCGGCAAACCGAGATAGTCTGCGCCCCCGATGGTCAGCATGGCCGTGATTTCAGCCGCCGCGCCTTGCCCATAAGTCAGATGGTCCTTGCCGATTTTCTCTCCCACCGTGACCACGATGCGCTTCCAGCCGATCATGGTTCCGAGACCGAGCGCCATCGCCACTGCCACCTTCACCCAGAGCGGAATGAACTTGGTGGCAAGATCGATATGCTTCTTATAATTGCCGAGAACCTGCAGGTCGTCCGCGCTGAACTGAGCCTTGCCGGATTTCTGGATCAGCCGGATGGCTTCGCTCACGACGTACATGTCGTTGCGGAAATTGCGCGTCATATCGGGCGGCACGTTCTTGAGGTCTTTGTAAAGGGCCGTTTCGTTGCCGATGTCGCTGATCACGGAGCGCAACGCCAGCATGGTGTTGGCGTTGAAATCTTTGGTTCGTATATAGGCCGTTAGATCGTCGCGCGGGTCGGCTACCACGGCAGAAGGGCTCACAGAGTGGTTCAACACCTGCACGGTCTGTTGCGATACCGCTAGAAAATCGGCGGTCTGGGACGGCGTAACCGCCCGATTCAACGCGTAGGTGGTGGGAACCGTGCCGATCAGGATCAGCATAATGAGACCCATTCCTTTTTGTCCGTCGTTCGAGCCGTGCGCAAAACTCACGCCGGTGCAGGTGAAGATGAGCAGGGCCCGAATCCAGAAAGGCGGTGGTTCGCCATTGAGCGGCGCTTCATAGAGCCGCCGGTCTTTAATAATGGCTTTGCAGAGCAGTAACAGCAGCCACGCGAGACCGAACCCGACGATCGGCGAAAACAACAGCGAGCGGCCGACGCCCGCCGCCTGCGTCCAGTCCACTCCGCTGGTGCCTTGCCGGGGATTCATCAGTTGATTCGCTATTCCGACGCCGATGATCGATCCCACCATAGTGTGCGAACTGGACGCCGGCAGACCGAAATACCAAGTGCCGAGATTCCAAAGGATGGCTGCGATCAAAAGCGCGAAGACCATCGCGAACCCCGAGCCGCTGCCCACTTGCAGAATCAACTCCACCGGGAGCAAAGTGATGATGGTGAATGCGACAGCGCCGGAGGAAAGCAGGACGCCAATAAAGTTCCAAGCGCCGGACCACGCCACCGCCAAATGCGGCTCCAGCGAATGCGTATAGATCACGGTGGCAACGGCATTGGCCGTATCGTGGAAGCCATTCACGAACTCAAAGCCGAGCGCGACGAGCAGTGCGATGCCCAGCAGGAGGTACGGGAATAACGACGTCCCTCGCTCCGCCTGCAAGTCTTTTGCGAGGCTGACGACGGTGTAGATGAGACCGACGATGAGAGCCACGCCGAAGACGGCCATGCCCATCATTCCGGGGCTTTTCGACATTTTCTGTTCAAGTGCGGGTGCTGCGCTAGCGGCCATAGTTCTCCTTCAGCTTGCCCACTATAATCCCGGAATGTTTCAATTTGCTTAACGTCTGGTTACAGCTATGTGCCGGATGGAAAAACCTTCAGTCAATTTTGAGGCCTGAGCCAACCTGCATCCGCGCCGACCCGCATCCCGGAGGATTTCATGGATCAGAGCGACAATAAGTCCGCGGCGCCGGGACTCCGGCAGCTTCGCGACGTTTTCGATAACAAAATCCGCCCCGATGTCCGGTGGCATGCTGGCACTCCAAGCCTGAACAATCCATTGATTAATTAAGATGCGAAGATGGGGCCGCATCCGCCTCGTCCATCCTACATTCGCGTTGCACGTGGGACATTGCCTCGCCCACAATCTCCGCGATTTGCCAGAAGTCTGAGATATTCCAGGCAACCCGCTTCATCCGCCCCGATGATCTGATCCCACAGGCCGCGCGCCAGATGAGATCGCGGGGCGGAAAGCACTGCGCGGGCGCGTACCTCACGCAGTCATGAGCGCGGTTATCGTGGTGCGGTCTACCACCTGCTGATAAGCGTCCAACATGCCCTCCATCGGCACAACGGTAGTGGCCAGGATCTTCGCGTCGAATTGCCGCTTGTCGAGAAGCTCCACAAATCGAGGAATGTCGCGCATCGGATTGGCGCCGCCGTATTGCCCCGCGTGATGGGTGCGCCCGCCAATGGTAAACACCACCGCCGGTAAAGTCACGTTGCCGGTGGGGAGACTGGTGGTTACGAGGTGGCCGCCCGGCGCGCACATCATGTAAGCCTGTTGAAGGGGAAGAATGCCGGTAGGGTCGGGCCCGGCTTCCAGCTTGGGCTTGGCGCGATCCGCGCCCACTGCCTCCACGACGAAATCTGCGCCGGCGCCGCCCAGCAGTCCGCCGGAATCGCGGCCGCCGGCCCAAAGACGGGTGTTGGGGCCATTCGATAATTCGCGAACCTTCTCCACCAGCTTGTCGCCTTCAACGTTCGGATCCAGCACGTGAGTGGCGCCCACTTTCAAAGCCACCTCCCTGCGGACGCGGATGGGGTCGATGCCGATGATGGTGGAAGCGCCGGCGATGCGGGCGCCCTGGATGGCGCTCAATCCCAGCGGCCCGCATCCCACCACGGCAACGATGGAACCGGTCTCAATCGCCGCCAGAACCTGCGATGCCGTGCAACCCAGACCGGCCACTGCTACGCAACTGCAAACCATCCCGAGATCCGCGGCTGATGCTTTCGTAAATACCGGCACCACCCACTCTTCGAAGGTGACCATCAGCTCAGCCAGTCCGCCGATGTGCGAGTTCGCATAGACGGGCGTGCCGTCGCGCATGTCGGCGATGGGTACCAGATCGTTCGGGCCTTGGCGTCCCAGAAACTGGCACATGTCGGCCCGCCCGCGCAGGCACTGGTAGCACGAGCCGCATTGCGGCGTTCCCGATACGCAAACGCGATCGCCCACTTGCACCCGGCGCACCTCCGGACCCACCGCTTCCACGATCCCTACGCCGCCGTGGCCCTGAATCAGCGCCATGCGCGACTTCGCGAGGAAAGCGGGGGAAACGGGTAGCGGCGGAGTGGCCTTCTCGGCCGTCGACGGAAGCCCAAGAACTTCGGTGGCATTCGAGTAACAAAGGTTGGTTGCTTCGGTGCCGACCACGATTTGCCGTCCGCTGATGGGTCGCAGCGTCAATTCTTGCAGCGTGGTTCTGCCAGGACCGGCTCCACGCGAAATCCATCCCCGAAATTTGCGGCCTGGCGACGCGAGTTTCGGTTGCGCAAGTTTCGTTTGCGCCAGCAAGGCGCCACTCTGCGTGGCCATTGCAACACCCGTCAGAACGCTCCTGCGGGATACAGCAGAATCTTTGAGCTTCACGGAACCAGTTTATCCCCTGCACACCTGGTACTGAACCCTCACAGTACCAATCGGCGATTTGGCGGCTTGCCCGGACGGTACATCATCGGACAGAGGAATATGACAATGATGGGCACTCAGGCTGGGTACGATCCTGGCAATTTCTACACGTGGCGAGCCTCTGAGGAGTTCAGCATCCACCTGAGCCTGAACGTGGTGACGCGTCTGGTTGAGCGGATTTCGGAAGCCGCCGAAACGCGCGGAATCCTGCTGGGCCGCACCATCGAAGTACCCTTCCGCGCCACCATTGTTGAAGACTTCCAACTGGTCCTTCCCGGAGAAGGCGCCGCCCCAGATCGGGATTCGCATGATCGGGAATCTCAAGATGCACTGGTCGAGATAGCCCGCCGAATGGCGGAAACTGGCAGCCAACAGCGCGCCATCGGCTTCTTTCGAGCGCGGCCAGACGGCCGTCTCAGCCTGGGCCAGCGCGATCTGGAGACCTTCAGCCGGCTGTTCGGCGAGCCGGGAAATGTGGCGCTGCTGATTCAGACTTTGAGGCGCGGCAACGAGAGCGACGCCGCTCTGTTTTACTGGCAAAACGGCCGGCCGCAGCCTCACGATTTCGGCTTTGGATTCCCATTGGACGCCCTGCAGTTGGCGAGCGGGCATCCTGGCTGGAGATATCCAGACCCGTTGGAGCACAACCTGGCGTACGCACCAGTGCCGCCGCTCGTGGAATCGCCACAGCCTGTGGAGGCGCCGCCGGCGGCCGCAATGCCAACGCCTCAACCGCTGCCTCCCCCGAAGCCGCGAGCTTCCGAGCGGACACCCCCGCCGCCTTTTGTTCCCTCCGCCGGAAACCGAATCCGATGGTCGCGTTTGTTGCCGACCGCTGCCCTGGCTATTCTCGCCGTGGGAGCGGTACAACTGACGATGAATTCCAAACGGACTGTTGCCGAGACCCCCACCCAGACCGAGACCGCTGCATCTGGAACCGCCCCCAGCGTCGCGGCGCCAATCCCGGCGCCGATCAGCGACGAAAATGCCCTAGCTTTGACCGTCACTCCCCTGCCACGCCAGTTGGACATTCGATGGAACAGGGAATCCCAGGCCATCAAGGAATCCAAAGAGGGCGTGATGAGAATCACCGAAGACGGAATCACCGAAGCTCTGCCGTTGGATCAGAACCAGCTTCGCGATGGCTATGTCGCCTACACGCCCAAAACAACCGACGTGAGCATCCGCCTGGAGGTGACCGGCACAAGCGGTCGCACCACTTCGGAATCGGTTCGGTCGGTGGCGATTCCATAATCTCCGATAGTGTCCGAAATGCGCATTGACTGAAAAACAGCTAGCGATTGCTTTCCGATCCGACAAGCCGCACTGTTAAAGCATGGCACCCGACCGCGCCTCACTCGTGGCCCTTCGTGAGCTGATCGTCGACACCGATCTTGTCCTAGCCTAGCTTAGCTGCTAGAAGCCATCTCCGAACTTCCGCAAAACCGGACGGCGCATTACCGGGAGAATCTCCGCGCGGCGCTCGCCCTGGCCGACGATCTCATCAGCCAACAACGCACGACGGCGGCGGCTGTTTTGGGACACAAGGGCGGAAGTACGACGGCAAAGAACCTCGGCGCGGAGCACCGTCGTCAGATGGCCGCAGCGCGCAAGACGCGCGGCGGTGGTGGACCGCGCAAACAAGCCGAGTGAATCTATCCTGACGGCTCCGCGTTCGGCCCGAAGCGAACGTATTTTCTTACCACATACGTGACCGTCATTGCGAGCAAAAAACTCGCAATGGCGATGGCCCACCGTGCGACCAACTGATCGC
>Ga0302326_10014715_pt1 | contig 16525 bp, 8 predicted proteins | sample Palsa_T0_3_FD_202264 | JGI IMG/M metagenome (GOLD analysis project Ga0302326, IMG submission 202264) | Peat permafrost microbial communities from Stordalen Mire near Abisko, Sweden - Palsa_T0_3 | ecosystem: Environmental > Terrestrial > Soil > Palsa > Peat permafrost | place: Sweden: Abisko...
GGTGCTCCGCGCGAAAGATGAACTTACCGCCGCATTGAATGAAGAGAAACGCAAATCGATCGTGCGCAGGCTTGAAGAGAAGGCAGCTCTCAGCACAACCGTGGATAAGCTGCGCCTGGTCTCCACCGAATTGGCGGAGGCGCTCAAGGAATTCCCCAACGACCCTTCGCTTCTCCGGCTCAGGCTGAATCTTGAACCTCGCATCAAACAGCTGGAAGACGAGCACTTCGTCAAAGAGGTTTGTAAGACCTCCTCCGAGTTGCCTCCGGAACAGGCTGTCGGGCATATTCGAGCGGCTTTGCAACGGGTGCCGGGAAACGAGCAATTGTTCGGCCTGGAGTCTGCGCTTTCTGAGCGCCTGGCACGGCAGGCACGAGAGCAACTGCTGGCACAACGGCTCGGGCAGGCTCGGCAGGCTATTGATGATCGTCTCTTTCTCGAAGCGGTAAAAATCCTGGAGCGCTGCAAGGCGGAGGGCTACACCTCGTACGAGGTGGACGGCCTGCTCGAACTGGCAAAAACCGCGGCCTCCCAGCGCATCTCCCAGGAACTTCTCGAGCGAACCTACAGCCAGGGCAAACGATTCATCGATGAAGAAGACTACGACAGTGCCGTGCAGCTGCTCCGGCGGGCGCTTCGCCAGGTGGATGAGCCGGTGTTGCACCGGCAATTAGAAGAGGCCACGCAGAAGCAAAGCGCTATCGAACAAAAAGCTGAGTCTGCGCTGGAACGGGCGGAGAGTTTAACCCGCATGGAGTTGTTTACGGAGGCCGTGGTTCTGCTGGAGGAGCAATCCCCCGGCGTGAAGCGGCTGCCGCGAGTAGACCAGGCTTTGGGCCGCGCCAGGAAGCTACGGGAGGCAGAAGCGGACTTCGCCGCATTGACTGGGCGCTGTTATGCGCAAATGGGGACCAGCCAGGGCATCGCGGACCTGAAGCGCGCCCTCGCCCTTCCCGCGACTCCCGATTCCCCAGGGTCGCTCGAGGCCACGAAAAGACAGTTACGCCGCCGCTGCGAGCAGGTCTACGGAGAAAAAGCATCCTCCGCAGTCGCTGCCGCTCGCGAGTTGCTCGTCCAGGACGACAGTGTGGGCGCCGAAGCGATTCTCAAGGAGACGGCGCCATGGCTCGAGCTCGCCCCTTCGCAAGCTCAGGAAGAGCTACGCGGCCTTGAAACGGAAGCCGCCGCAGCCAAGAAAGTCTTACGTTTTCGTAGAGGCTCCTGGCGCTGATTGACCCCGTCTCTCCAATTGCCAACAACTCCCGGGTGCCCCACACATCTTTCTCTGTATCAGGGCACGACCTTAGTCGGGCCGTAAAGGATGGAGAGAGAACTGGGCTAAAGCCCCTGTTAGGGATTATCCCCCGAGACGATGTGACTTTTTTTGAGTTCGCGCAAAACGGGCTGCTTATCGACGTCGCCACCGCCCCGACGACCGCCCTGGCCCTTGGCAACGGTCCTCTCCTCTCAGCGACCCTCTCCTTTTTGTCATCCCGAGCGAAGCCGAGGGATCTGCGGTGCGCCCTTCGGGTGCCCCACATTTACTTTCCTGGACATTTTCGGGGAAGTGGGGCTCCCGGGATTGTTGACGGGATAAGCCATTATGGAAGTGAGTTATTAACTTGATATACATCAGTAAGTGCAAACTGGTTAACTACTATTCACGCCAAGGTTGTAGATGTTTTTCTTGTCCATGGAAGGAAGCGGAGCCTATAGTATTGGAGGCTTGACGGGTCCTCATGCAGATCGTATCGGTCGCGCTGATACGAAAGACACTGTATCTGCACCATATTTGAAGTGAAAGACCGGAGGTTACCTTGTGGCTTTCGATATAGGTCAACAGGTTGGCGACTACGAGATCGTCAGCATGCTGGGGGTAGGCGGCATGGGACGCGTCTACCGTGTCCGCAACGTGATTTCTGATCGCACCGAAGCGATGAAGGTTCTTCTTCCCGATCTCGTCGCCGAACCGGATCTGGCCGGGCGGTTTATCAGTGAAATTCGCATGCTCGCCAGTTTCGATCATCCCAACATCGCACAACTGCATACCGCCTTCCAGGTCGACAACCAGCTAGTCATGATGATGGAGTTTGTGGAAGGCTCCACTCTGGAGCAAATCGCAAAGCAGAGCCCAATCCCTCAGAGCGACGTTATCAAGTACATGCAGCAGGTACTGGCTGCATTGAGCTATGCGCATGGCCGTGGCGTCGTCCACCGCGATATCAAACCTGCCAACATCATGGTGACTTCCCAGGGTGTGGTGAAGCTCATGGATTTCGGTATCGCTAAGTCGCGCACGGAGCAGGATCTCACCCGTCCAGGCACAACCATGGGATCGCTCTACTACATGTCTCCGGAGCAGGTGCGCGGCGGAACTGTCGATGCGCGTTCAGATATTTATTCCGTCGGGATCATGATGTACGAGCTGCTGGCAGGGCGCCGCCCCTTTGTTGCCGATTCCGCCTACGAAATCCTGAACCAGCAGTGCAACGTTGTTCCGCTATCACCGCTTGAAGTGAATGCCCAGTTGCCTCCGCCACTGAGCGACATCATCGTGGCCGCTATGGCAAAAGATCCGGCAAATCGCTTCCAGAATGCTCAGGCCTTGAGCAACGCGCTGCGCCAGGTTGCTGCGATGCAGAACGATCCGCCAAAAAGGGAAGAGGCCGCCTTTACCCCAGTGGCTATTCCCGATGCTGCTCAGCCCGCCGCACAAGGCTTTGCTGCCGTTGCCCCGGCAGTGCCTTTGGTCCAACCTTCATCGGGGCACCGCGGAGTCTGGATGACCGTGGGGGCCCTCGCAGTCCTGGTGGTTGTGGCCTGCGCCGCCATCGGTCTCCCACGCCTGTTGCACACCAGTGCAAAAACCGAAAGCGACGGCGCTGCGCAGACGTCGCCTGCCCCGCCCTCAACAACCAGCCCAGCCCCGGCAACCACAGTTGCGGCTCCGATTGCGGACGCCCCGGCAGCAACACCTCCCGCCGTCGACACCCAATCTCCGGCTGATTCTATCCCCAGCAACTCTCCGCAAACACCGGTTCCACCCGGCGCGGCAAAGTCTCCCCGTCCCAAGACTGAGGTCAACGCAAAGTTACCCAGGCCCGAATACCACCCGGACGCGCCAGCTGACGTCGCCAGCCAGGCCGACAGTACAAAGCAGCCTGCAAATGCTGGCCCCTCGGCTGAGGAAGTGGAGCAGGTTCACGAACAGATGACCGGGCTTGACGCCCGTGCGAGTGCCGTTTCCGCGAGCCTGGAGGGCCTGAAGCGCCAGCAGCAGGCAGATGGGTTGGGCCTGCGCCGGGACATGGCAGCTGCTTACGCCCGCATGAATAATTATCTACGCTCGGCCAACGATGAAATGAATAGCGGCAATATCACTGCAGCCCGCAATCATATGGATAAGGCTGATAAAGAAATCTCAACTTTGGAAAGTTTTCTCGGCAAATAGGAGAAGAAATACATGCGCAAGGTTCTTCTGTTGGTCTTAGCTTCTTTGGTCGTGTTGCCTGGAGTAGCGCAGGAAAAGCGCAGGGTGGCGGTGCTCGACTTCGGATACGGGACGGTCATGACCAGTGTTCAGGCCATTTTTGGTTCGAACCAGGATGTCGGAAAAGGCATCTCTGACCTGTTAATCAGTGAACTGGTAAACGATGGCAACTATCGAGTCATCGAGCGCAGCGCGCTGGATAAGATTCTGAAAGAACAAAATTTCTCTAACAGCGATCGAGCCAACCCAGCTACAGCGGCCAAGATCGGCGGTTTGCTCGGCGTGGACACGATCATCATCGGCGACATTACCCAATTCGGCCGCGATGACAAGCACTACGGTGGTGGCGGTGGCGGCGGAAGTATCTGGACCCAGGGCGCTGGCGGTTTGGGCGTGAGCAAGTCCAAAGCAGTCGTAGAAGTGACCGCACGCATGGTCGATGTGAACACAGGCGAGATCCTGGCTTCGGTCACGGGTCACGGCGAGTCGGAACGTAAGGGGCTAACCAGCAGCGGCTCTGGATTCTCCGGGTGGAAGGGCGGCGGCGGACAGCTCGACATGGGCAGTACCAACTTTAGCCAGAGCATCCTTGGCCAGGCAGTAAAGCAATCCGTCAACGATACAGCGAAGGGACTGGAACTGCATGCCAGCAGCCTTCCCGTGAATGCCCCTCCGCCAGCAGCTCCGATCGACGGCTTGGTCGCTGATGCGTCCGGCGGCGAGATCATCATCAACGTCGGCGCGAGCGCCGGAGTGAAGGTGGGAGACAAGCTGGCGGTGACGCGCGTGCTGCGCACGGTGAAGGATCCTGCAAGTGGTAAGGTTCTGCGCACGATCGATTCGCCGATAGGGATGCTGACCGTTACCAGCGTCGATAGCGGTTCCGCCGTAGGAAGGTTCGACGGCGCCGGAACCCCGAAGGTCGGAGATGCCGTGAAGCGGCCACAGTGAGCGCACGGAAGTGGCACGGCTTCAGCCGTGCCGCAACAGCAAGGGCTGACCAGACTGAAGGGTGTGTGAGAACTATATTCCGGCGGGACGAACGAAGCTGCTTTGGTTACAGAGTTTTGGCTTTGTATCAGGGCACGACTTTAGTCGGGCCGTAAAGGATGAAAAGAGAATTGGGCTTCAGCCCCTGCTAGGGAGTATCCCGCGAAACGCTTGTCCGGACACAATTCCCCAAAAAGCCCAGGGGCTAAACAGGCTGCGGAAAAGTCATTTTCCGAGGACAGGGAAAGGTAGGTACGGGCTTTAGCCCGTACATAAACCCAGCAAAATCATTCGGCCTTTAGGCCCTGAGGTAAGCTCTTCTCCGCGGTAATCCCGGACGACGCCTTCGCATCAACATCCAGATTGGCTAAAGGATTATCAAAATCGAAGCCAAACAGTCGCGGGTTTTCTCCGATGACCGCCGCGGAAGCGATGTAGAAAACATAGTCATAGGTTTCCTGCGGTATTTTGTCGCGATGTTTTGACAGCAACTTCCAAAAGTTACGATCACGCGGGTTCGCCGGCATGCTTCGAATCAACGGCAGAATCTGCGTCTCCCCCCAGTTGTAGCAAGCCATCACCAGCAATCCCGAAGCCTGCGCATCTGTGCCATAAAGATCCTGAAGATAGAGAGCCGCTGCTTTCGTTTCCTTGTCAAAATTGTGGCGATCGTCTGCGGGGTCGGGTCGCGGTTGATCCACCAACGGTCCCAGATGCAAGCTGTACTTAACCGCCGTATCAGGAATGAACTGCCACATCCCTTTGGCGAAACCTTTCCTCGTGAGTGGTCCCACTGCATAGGCGTTAAAGTTGCTCTCCTGCAGCGCGAGGTAAAAGAATTGCGGAGGAAGCCCGCGCGCCAACAGATCGCGAGCAATCGTTCCAGTGTATCCGTTCTGCTGAGCGGTGAGGATGGCTGCCTTGAGCCGTCCCGACGATCTCCATCTCTCGATGTAGCGATCGATTTCCGCTTCGAATTGAGGAGGCATGTCCAGCTCGCACTCGCCAAATATCCGAGCCACGCGCAATACCAGCCGTTGCTTCTCGGTCAGCTTGGGGTTATAGATGTGCAGCGTCGCCAGATATTTGTCGTAGCTCTTTTCCATCTCCTGTCGCCGGGCGCGAAATTTGGCAAGTTCTACTGCGCCGGCCGGATTATTTGTATTGGCAAGCGCCCGATCGAGATTGGCAAGATCGATGTCTTGCGCCTTGATGGCATAGAAGAGTTCCTCTGCCGTAGCTCTTTGCTGCAGAAGTTGGTTGTGCTCGAAGTAGGCCAGTAGACCAGCTGCCAAAATCAAAACGACCAGGCCTGCGATGACTACACCGAACTTCTTTTTCTGCTTCTTTTCAACATGGGCGTAAGCCTGCCGGATAAACATGGTGTGCTCGCCAACCGGTTCATCGGCGACAGGCTTGGCGAAATAATGATCGATATAGCGGTCCAGGGCAGGGTCTTTTACGCGCAGGGTCTTCTGCGGTGGAGGTTCGGGTAAAGGCTTTTCCACTTCCAGTTTGACTTCCGGACCCTCTACCCCGAGCCTAACGACCGTAAGCCCGTCTACAGAAACAAACGGCACGGACGCGCCACGGAAGAAGAGTCCATTCGCGCTGCCGAGATCGCGAACGGTCCAGTGCCCATCCTCAAAAGCAACGGCCGCATGGACCCGGCTGACAAAGGAATTGTCGATGAAGAGATCGCAGTCTTTAAGACGGCCAATCTTGAAAGGCTTGTCGAATCGGAAATTACACCATGCACCGGGGCTCACTTCCGCAGTGACCTTGAGAGCTGGCACGGCACCCTTCGTGGCCTGGGTCATGGTTGTCATTCAGCGTACTATCTTACGTCGTCGAGCAATACGATCAGGCTCATCTCGGGCGAGGGGATATCGCCTGGCACGTACACTCCAGCCCTGCGGGTTTGCATGATGTTCTCCCAGCACGGCCCGGTCCTGTTGATGGCAAAATATTGGCTTTCCACTTTGACTGCCACCTCAGCGGGCGGCGCGTGCAGGTGGTTGAGCACCAGGCCGGGCAGAGCACGCTTCACCAGCTCAACCACAAACCGCGCGGAGCAGACTTTCACCAGCTGCGGTACGCGCGCGATCAAGTCGGCCTCGCCGATGGGAGAACGAATTTCCAACAGCCAGCGCGACGCCCCGATACAGCGTTCGTCTTTGATCTCGCCATCGTAGATAGAGTTTCCTATCGCCCGCAAGGGAATCGTGATTGCCTTGGAGGGCATCACGATCTCCAAATGGCGGCGGATGTGCTCGTCCAGGGCTGCGAAACAGGCTCCGATATTGCGGTGGTCGTAGACCGGTAACGATCGCGGATGCACTTCAAGGCCGAACGTACAAAGAGCACCCCCAAGCCGCGACATCTCGCGAAACAACTCCTGAGGATGTACATGCTTGGACAGCAGAAAATGCCGGAGCATGGAAACGCTCGAATTCAGCGTGTGCAGAAACCAGTATTGCGCTACATGGCGCGGCGACAAACCAGCCTGAAACGCTCCAGGGCGCTGCTGTTGCTCGCGCGCAAACGCAGTACTCTTGTCGTCAAGAATATCTACCAGGCGTCCGAGCATGGCAGTGAGAGACCCACTGGCGCTTAACGTAAGGCAGGGCGGCACGAATCCAGCGTCGCTTTCGAAACGGCCGGAGCCGTCACGCACGATGCGTAACAGGGGTAGGCTTACGAACTGATCCGTCACTTCGCTCTCGGCAAGCAGCTGCAGGTTCTTGCGCCCGACCTTAACTTTTTTCTCGTCGCGCCCCGTGTTTTCATCCGGAAGCATCTGCTCCACACCGTGATAGCGAACCGAGCCCGAGGCTCCGTTTTCCAGGCTCGTATTGCGGCCCTCCTGTCGATTCACAGGAACGGCAAGGTGCATGGTCAGATGGTCAGCGACCGGGGAAAACAGACCGCTGAACTCACGCGGCGGTGGAGCGGCATCTGACCCCGGCAAATCAAATGCCAGTCCATCTTCAAACAGGCCCCGTCCGCTGGTCATGGTGAGAATGCCGTTGCGCAGAGCGTCGCTGTCAAACTGCAGTCCGGCGAAGCCATACGCATCCCGCCAAAGACTGGTGGTGACGAAGTTCAGCGAGTCTTCAAAATAGCGGCTCTGCGCCTGAAAATTATGCGGGCCGAGATACATGCCTTCCGCCCAGACGGGTTTGTTCAAGAGTGTCATGGCTTTCAACCCGCCTGCGGCAACAGGATAAGCAACTCCATTTGCGGATTTGGAAAATCTCCCGGAACGTGTACGGCGAGATTGCGCGCGCGGGTCACCGCCTCCCACGCGGGTCCGGACTGGTTCAGACTGAAATATTGATACTTCATCTTAACCGGAATCGCACTGGGCGGGCTGGGCAAGTGACTAAGGACAACCCCCGGCAATGCAAGGCTGATGAGCCGTTCGATGTCGGTTGCGGAGCACACCTTCACCAGCTGGGGAACCTTTCGAATGATGGATTCTTCACTGGTCTCGGCGGAGATGGCCAGGTACATGCGGGTGTTGTTCAGGTACTTGTCCTGGTCGATTGCGGTGGCATAGATAGCGTTCTTCACGTGCTTGAGCGGCAACGAAACCACGTTGGTCGGCACCACAGTCTCCAGCAGGAGGCGTAGTTTCTGATCCAGATCGTTGAACACCTTGCTCAACTCGAGGTGGTCGTACAAAGGAAGATCGCGCGGACGTATGGTCGCGGAAAATGTGGTGAGGGAAGCGCCGAGCGCGGTCAGCGCGGAGAAAAGTTCTTCCGGGTGGCAGCGCTGCCCCTGGAGCAGATGGCTGAGCACGGGGATATGCGAATTGACGGTGTATAGCAGCCAGAAGTTTGCAATGTCCGACGCCGTGAAGTCCGCCAGGCTGAGGTTCTTCTGCCGGCGGCTGGCGGCAAGCTGCGTGCTTTTGGCGGAGAGAATTTCCAGCAACCCGTTGACCACGCCGAGCAGGAAGTCGCTGGCTCGTACTTCGAGCAGTGGGGGAACAAAGCGAGTGTTCAGGCGGAAGACGCCGGCATCGGTGCGTTCCACGTTGGCGATGCGCAGGGCGGAGCTGCCTTCGCGCGTCTCATTGGCTGCCAGCAGACGCAGATTCTTACGGGCGATCTGGATCGGCTTCTCTCCCGTCCCGGTATTCTCGTCGATCACGGACGTGATCTCCGCCAAATAGCGCGAGCCCGCGGACCGGCCTACGGGCGAGACGTTCAGGCCTTTTTGCCGGTAGTCGGGTACGGTGAGATAAATGTCGAGGTCGCGAACGCCTGGATCGAAGAACTCCGCCAGGGCTTTCGAGGGAGGCGGCTGATCCGAGCCAGGAATATCGAAGAGCAAGCCATCGGGAAATATGCCTGAGGCGCGGGAGACTGCCAGGTGTCCGTCCGCCAGCAATTCCTGGTCGAGCACGACTTCGCTGAAACCCCAGGCGCAAAATTTGAGCGCCTGCAGCCGGAAGTTCAAGCTGTCTTCGAGGAACCGGTCCTGCAATTGCAGGTGCTGCGGTGTCAGGAAGGTGCCTTTGGTCCAGAGAACGGGTTGCAGTTGTTTCATGGGCAATCTAAGCGTTGCGAATAAGAATAAGGGATCGTGCCTCAATCACAACCTTTATTCTCAATGCACCTGACAGGGGAAGGGCTCTTCACTCCGCTATGTCAAAAACATATCCACGAAAGGTCCGCGAAAACTGCAGATCCCTCGGCTTCGCTCGGGATGACAAAGGAAAGGGTTGTGGTATGTGGAATGCGATGGCCGCAAATAGGGTGGTGTAAAACGTGTCGGTCCAGCATCCACTCTCTACGCAACGTTGCCCCTTCCTTTGTCATCCCGAGCGAAGCCGAGGGATCTGCAGTGCGCCTTTCGGACCAAGCAAAGTTCCGCCCCACCTCACATTTTCCCGCCCTTACTGCCATCATCAGCCTGGTCGGGGTCCTTGGGAGAGGTGGGACTTGACCCACAGCCGGAGCCGGCCGCGCCGCCGCTATTGATCATCACCATTGTTCCGACAATGGTGACACCTGCGGGATTAATGTCGATAAAGTTGCCGCCAACTTTCAGCGTCAATTCCACGCCCGCTTCCAAAACCACGGTCATACCGGCCTTCAGATGAATGACCTGTCCCGCTTCATGAGCAAAGTTCATTCCCGACTTCTCGTACAAATTCTGACCCACCTGCAAGGACAAATTCTGCCCTACCTTCTGGTTCACATTCCCGGTGACTTGGCTGTGGAGGTCCCCACCGGCTTTCTCCATCTGGTCCTGGGTAACGATCAAGCTTCGGTTATTCCCCGCCCATTCCCGAATGTCATTTTTCATCCGGGTATCGAAGTCCTTTTCTCCGCGCAGGAAAACCTGTTCGTCCCCCTTTTTATCCTCGAAACGCAGCTCGTTGTAGTTGTCCGCGCCGCCGCCCTTGGAGCTTCGCGTCCTGAATGTGCTGCGGGTTTGGTAATCAGGCAACGTATAGGGAACTGTTTGGTCTGCGTTGTACACGCGTCCCGTGATGATCGGACGGTCCGGATCGCCTTCAAGGAAACTAACCAGGACCTCCTGCCCGACGCGAGGAATCGTGATCCCACCCCAACCTTGCCCGGCCCAATCCTGGGAGACCCGGACCCAGCAGGAATACTTGTTGATGCGGTCCCACGGAAACAGAACGATGACCCGCCCGTATTTATCCACCCAGATCTCTTCGCCACTTCCGCCGCCGTCGGAAGCGTCGCTCGTGCCGACCACCACGGCCGTCTGCGGCCCCTGCACAAACGGCTTGGGAGTAAGACGCGCCGGCCGGAAGGGAACTGTTTCCGGGATGCAGGTGAAGTCGTTCGAGTAGCTCTCTCCGCCGCTGCCACTGTTCATGGCATAGGTATCTGCAACCGAAGCGGAGTGCTCAACCTCGGTAAGCACATAAGACACATTCATTGAGCCTTGATTGTGGTCTTTGAGAGCGAACTTGTAACCGCTGGTGAAGGCGCGGCACACACTTGAGCCGTTGGCGACCAGGTGACTGGCCTCCTCTTCCTGCATGCGAATCTTCGCAAATGCGGTGCCGTCCCCACGAGTAGCGTACTCTCCGGGATAGTCAAAAAGCTCGAAGCCGCTATTGCCTCCCACCTCGATAACACTTGGTTCGGTGGCGACGAGATTGGCCGAAGGCGTCTTGAAGTTATAGTCGGTTAACGTGTACTTGCCGCTGCGCAACTCCTGCTCGAGGCTCCAGGAATGGATAACGTCTTCCTCGTCAATGCCGCCGCGCACCAGGTTGTATCCAGCGCTCTCCTGTCCCGGGCACGGCTCATGGGCACTGGGGGAATCGGCGATGACCATGGTGTGACTTTCCTCCTGGTGCTGAAAGAAGTAGAAGATGCCGTTCTGCTCCATGAGCCGGGAAATAAAGTTGAAGTCTGTCTCCCGATACTGAACGCAGTACTCGATCGGCGAGTAACTGCCGTTGAGCTTGATCGTGTAATCAGTAAGCCCACGATCTTTGAAGACCTGTTCCAGGATCTCCTGGACCGTCTTGTTGTGAAAAATCTTGCAATCGGCATATCGAGTGAGCAGCCACGTCCAGGGAACCATCTGCATCTGGTAACGGGTGAACCGGCTGTCTGAGCCGCTTTGCGCGAAGTGGCTCACGATGCCGTTGAAATAACGCTCCGTCTTGTCCGATTGAGTCACTCTTATGGTGACTTTCTTGCCGATGATTTGGGCGAAGTCGATCGGTCCTTTTTCCGAGACCAGGTCGAGCTGAAAACTGAACAGGCGCGAGATAGCCTCATGGCCGCTAAAGGCGGCCAGCAGCAATACATCCTCGCCCAGTGGCGTCGTAAGGGCAATCAGGCGTTCCTGTTGAAAATAGGGCATCGATAAACCTAAAAAGCCAATCGCCTTTCGTTAACGCCGCTTCAGGCCATAGTCTCCACAGCAACTTGTGCTCCCGGGAGTGCATAGACAAAATCCCCGTTATCCCCGATGCCTACATGAATGGCGGTCATCTTTTCTCCCTCGGCCATTCCGCCCAGGATCTTTCGTGAGATATCGGGCAGCAGGGAATTGGTGAGGATGTTGTCCACGTTGCGTGCGCCACTCTCGACTTCGGTGCAGCGGCTGGCGACCTCGTTGAGAAAGGCGTCGTCGTAGGTGAGCTTGATCTTGTGGTTTTCCAAAATGCGACGCTGGATCTTACCCAGCTTGAGCCGGATGATCTGCTTCAGCGCCTCGTCGCGCACCGGGTAGTAGGGGATCACGACCATGCGCCCAAGGAAAGCCGGCTTGAAGATTTTGTTGAGGTCCGGCTTGAGGGTGTCAACCAGCGCGCGCGGGCTGGGCGCGGTCTCAGGGTCAGCCACCAGCTTCATCAGTTGATCGGTGCACGCGTTCGTAGTGAGGATGATGATGTTGTTCTTGAAATCGATCTGGCGGCCTTCTCCGTCTTCCATGTTGCCCTTGTCGAATACCTGGAAGAAGAGCTCCAGCACATCGGGATGGGCCTTCTCTACTTCATCCAGCAACACCACCGAGTAAGGCCGGCGGCGCACGGCTTCGGTCAGTACCCCGCCTTCGCCATATCCCACATACCCCGGAGGCGATCCCTTGAGCGTGGAAACGGTGTGCGGTTCCTGGAACTCAGACATGTTGATGGTGATCAGGTTGTGTTCGCCGCCATAGAGCAAGTCAGAAAGCGCCAGCGCCGTCTCCGTCTTGCCCACGCCGCTGGGACCAACCAGCATGAAAACGCCAACCGGTTTGTTGGGGTCGTCCAGCGATGCGCGCGAGGTCTGGACGCGCTGGCTGATGATCTCCATCGCGTGCGGCTGGCCAATGACGCGCCGGCCCAGGTGCTCCTGCAGCGCCAGCACGGTGGTGATTTCATCCTTGAGCATTTTGCCGGCCGGAATGCCGGTCCAGGCCGAAAGTACCTCGCCGACAATCTGCGCATCCACGCAGACGCGGATCAGGCCTGTTTCCCCTTGCAATGCGGATAGTTGAGTTTCCAGGGCCTGTAGCTCCGTCTTCAGCCCGGCCGAAGTGGCCGCGGCCGCATCGACAGTGCCATTCGCGGCATGACCCGATTCCAGCTTCTCCCGCAGTTCGCGAATCTTCGTAACCAGTTCGCGCTCCTTATCCCAGCGCTCTTGTAGAGCCTTGAGCTTGGCGGTGGCAGCGGTTTTTTGTTCTTCGATCTCCCCCAGCTTCTCCTGGTGGTCAGCGCCCACGATCGTCTCCCGTTCGAGGATTCGTTTTTGTACGTCGAGGGCATCGATCTGGCGAGTGGTGTCTTCGAGTGCAGGCGGAGTGGCGTTCTGTCCCAGCGACAAGCGAGCGCAGGCGGTATCGAGGATGCTCACGGCCTTGTCTGGCAGTTGGCGGCCGGCGAGAAACCGGTGAGACAGACGGACGCTCGCATAAACCGCTTCATCGAGGATGCGGACGTTGTGGTGCTTTTCGAGCGAAGCCACGAGCCCGCGCATCATGATCAGGCATTGGTGCTCGCTGGGCTCTTCCACCTTCACCACCTGGAAGCGCCGGGCAAGCGCGGCATCCTTCTCGAAGTACTTCTTGTACTCCGACCATGTCGTAGCAGCGATGGTGCGTAATTCGCCGCGGGCCAGCGCCGGCTTGAGCAGGTTGGCGGCGTCGTTTTGTCCCGCCTGGCCGCCAGCGCCGATCATGGTGTGCGCTTCGTCGATGAAGAGGATGATGGGCGTGGCTGAGGCTTTCACTTCTTCAATCAGACCTTTGAGCCGATTCTCAAACTCTCCCTTAACTCCTGCGCCGGCCTGCAGCAAAGCCAGGTCGAGGGTCCGCACATGCACATTCTTGAGCGGCGGAGGTACATCACCTTGGGCCACCCGCAGCGCAAACCCCTCCACCACGGCGGTCTTGCCCACACCCGCCTCACCGGTCAGGATGGGATTGTTCTGCCGCCGCCGGGTGAGGATATCGACCAGCTGGCGAATCTCCGCATCCCGGCCAAGCACCGGGTCGATCTTTCCCTTGCGCGCGTTGCCGGTAAGGTCGACGGTGTACGAGTCCAGGTTCGGCGTCTTGCCGCCTCCTGGTTTCGCGCCGGCATCGCCGGGCGCCGCCCCAGCGGTGGCGGTTGTGGTCGTCTCACTGGAGAGCGCGACAATGCCGAGCAGATCTTTGCGCAGTGCGTCGGCGTTGATCTTCTGGAACTCGCGGCTGACGTCGTTGACCAGACGCGTAAGTTCATCGTCAGTGACCAGCGCGATGATGGTGAACCCGGTGCGCACCTGCCCGGCATTGAAGTCGATGGAGCCGATCGTCCAGGCGCTGGTCAGCATCTTGAGCACTGTCGGGCTGATCGCCGGCGTGCGCGCGTTGCCTGACTTCAGCTTGTCGATGCTGCGAGCCAGATCAGCAGTGAGCCGCGACTTGTCGATTTCAAAATGTTTGATGATCGCGGCGAAGTCGCCGGAAGCGGAATCAAGCAGTTTGGTGAGGTAATGCTCGACCTCGACATCGTAATTGGTGCGCGAGAGACAGAGGCCCGCAGCCCCTTCGAGGGCCAGGCGGGCAGGCTCATTCAACTTGCCGATGAGTGCTTTGAGATTCAGTCCCATAATGTTCCCCTTACAGAGTCAGAATCGTGTCGTCAGGATCGATCCCCAGAGGCGCGGTTTTGAGCCATGACACCCATCCCAGCCGCACCGCATTCGTTGCTTCAAAATCGAGTTCAGTGCCCGGCGCCTGGGTGCGATCGAGCACCAGCTGCAGCTCAAATTCCAGGCTCTGGTTGCTGAAGAACCGGGTCAAACTGCGCAAGGCAGTATATCCACTCGCCTCAGGAAGAAAGTCGCAATAGCGCTCCATAGAGAGCGGGCCAAGACGGATGCGCACCCGCGCCTGCCGGTCCCATACCGCATCACCCACCACCGCCCCGCAGCCTATTTGGCGTGAGGGCGAGTCCATGTCGGTCATGGCGCACTGCGTTGCATCGTCCAGCTCATACCAGGCGCCGGTGAATTGCTGAATCTCCACCGGGACCTCAAAGTAATCCTCGATAATCTGCTCCAGCGCCGTCGCGGAGCGCGCCTGCATCCCCACCAGCGATGCATAGTGAAGCAATGCTTCATCCTCAATCTCCTGGCGGTCGCGCAAACCCTCCGTACCCAACCCGATCAAGTCGAGAAGGTAGCGCGTAAACAGATCCCGCGGGCCGGCGGAGTAAGTGACGGGAAAGCGGGATCTCTGCCAGGCGCGGTAGAAGAGCGAGATGGCGCGATGATTGAAAATGTCGAAGAAGGCGGCGAGCCCGTGGTCCTTGGCCCTGATCCGCTCCAGGATCAACTCGCTGTAGGTGTATGGGAGCGCACCGGAAGGGCCTGTGAGCCCCATGAAATTCACCATCATCTCCGGCGGAGCATCCTCGGGGAAATCCAGACTCTGGATCTGACTGGCAGGAAAGCCAAGCCTCGAATTCACCCGGAAATGGACTGCCTCCTCCTCCGGATGGGAGAAGCCTCCCACCGGTTGCAGACCGGCGCTGAGCCGCTGCAAAAGTGTCACCGCCTGAAAAAACTCAAATCCACAGGGGTTCTCGGCAAGCTGGTCGCCCAGCGGCGAATCTTTCAAACGAGAAGTTTCCGGCCTGATCTCGGTTGCCATTCGTGCAAAGCCCCCTTTCTCTGTGGAGTCGTGACGCTGAGCTGGGTGAAGCTGTTCAACGAGACGCTGAGGCCGAAGAATCGTTCCAACACATTGGCGAAGAGAAAAGCACCACCGCCGGTAAATTGGTCCTCGTCGAGTTCCATCTCGATGCGCAATCCGCGGGCAAAGCTCACTCCCTGCTCCGAAATCAAGCGGGTGAAGTGGGGGCGGCTGCGGATTTCAAGAATGCTCTGGATAACGTTTTGCGAGTAGGCCGTGCGGCCAACATCGTACAGGCCCAGAATCTCCTGCAGCGCGTCTTTGCCTTGTTCCACCAGGGAAAGATAGTTGAGCGATAAGTGCGAAATCAGGCGCCATAGAGTGCTCTTGCCCAGTTCGGGCCGCACCGGCTGCGTGGGCTTGCGCAGCGCGACGATCCGCTTCATGGCGGCTGCGCCTTCCATTTCAAAGTCGCTGTCCTGGTTACCAAACGGCAGGCGAGACGGCAAATCGCGGTTGGTGCAGGTCGTGCGAACCGAAAGCACTGAGCCTTGTGGATCGACGTTCGCAGTCGACAGATCGATCAGCGAGAGCGCTACTTCTGTTCCCTCATCGTTGAGCCGGCTCGAGGCGCGCCGGCGCGCGAGCCAAAAGCAGGAGCGGTCATCCTTATGTGCGGAATGACGCAGCGAATAAAACGGCTCGTAGGTGGTGATCTTCTGGTTGGTCGAATCGATGGAGCCGACCTCATCAATGGAGAACACCTCCATGGAGTGGGGCCTGCGGACATCCGGGGTTACCGTGTACTCATACTTGCGCCGATCGAGTTGAATCGGCTCCGCAACCTGGGGAAACAGATTTACGATCGGAGTGCATCCCAGGCGGAAAGTCTTTTTCGAAAGCTCTAGCTCGAGCCGTTGGATGCGGCCATCCCCCTCCACCTGGGAGATGAGGAACACCACTTCGACGGCGCTCTTGAAACCGGCGGCCGCGATGGCTTCCAAACCAGTCAGATCGATAAAAAAGAATTTCTCTGGAAAGGCGAAGTACTCCATCAACAGCCGATGTCCGGCGAACGAAGAGGCTGCATAGGGGACCATTCCCTGATCCGGAGCAAAGCCGGCGGCACTCAACGCCGAGGCGGGCAGCGTGACCGGGGTGAGCCGCGATCCCGGGGTAAGGTCCCGCACCATGATGCGATTGAGACGGCTGAAAAGGAGTTCGTAGAGTATGTTGACCAGGCCGCTTTCACCATCCAGGTAGAAGCGCAGTTGATCGATCTTCAGCGCCTGAAAGTTGACGTCGGGTGCGCACTGGAGCTCCAGGCGGATGGCCCAGGCCGAATCGTTGGTCTTAACCGCCGGCTGCAATCGGCTGGGTGCACGCCACTCCGCCGCGGTAACGGTCATCGGCCACAACGTTGTG
>Ga0302326_10014716_pt1 | contig 16524 bp, 16 predicted proteins | sample Palsa_T0_3_FD_202264 | JGI IMG/M metagenome (GOLD analysis project Ga0302326, IMG submission 202264) | Peat permafrost microbial communities from Stordalen Mire near Abisko, Sweden - Palsa_T0_3 | ecosystem: Environmental > Terrestrial > Soil > Palsa > Peat permafrost | place: Sweden: Abisko...
GTCCTCCTTAGGAATTATTGTACCGTTTGGCTTCGCTTACGAGCACCGGTCTGAGCCGTGCCACGTTCGCTGATCGACACATCGATCAAATATCCACGATTTTCCTGAGTATGACCTTCGTGTGAATGATCGTCGTGAGCATGATCGTCAAAAATCACCAGCACGCCCCGCAGCCGCTCGATCCGTTTAAGCAGCTGATCGGATTTCCGCAGCGTCAACGTGAAGCCGTACGCCTGTGGCAGCAGTTTCTGAGGTGCGGAATTTTCAATCTGCGACTCAGCCAGCGGAAAGAAAACCGCCTGCGCGATTTCGCGACCCGCCGTGGGATCGCGTGCACCGTCCACCGAGAGCACAAAGGAATCCTTCGCGTCGGCCACGCTGAATTTCCAGTTCGCGGGCGCACGCTCCGGCAGAGACTTGCGCGCAGCACTGAACAGATCGGCATTCCGAGCATCCGCGGCAGGGGCCTGAGATTTAACAGCAAGAGTAAGCGAGAGTTGTGCCTTGCCCGGAATGCACATTTCGTGGCTGCAAATGAGCAGCCTTAGGTCCGCCCCAATACGAGCCGCTGGCTGCGCCGCCAGATTAGAGTCCACATGCAGCGGCACGATCAGTAATACTGCATCCACGTAACCGTAATCAACGATGCTAGAAGACGTCTCAAAACGCCGCGGCGTAGGCCACTCGACTGCGCCGGCGGCGACGCCAGCAGGCAACTGCCACTCCACGCGCGGTGGTTCGCCCGAGTCGCCCGGATTGACCCAGTAAATGTGCCAGCCCGTTTCGAGTTGAAAATGCAGCCCCACATCGATCGCGCCTCCCCGTGGAAGCCACTGCTTGTCCGCAATCAGTTCCAGCGTGCCATGCGGGATCGGCGTGCCCTCTGCTTGGGCGGTGGCAGCCCCCAGGAGGAGAGCGATGCCGAATGTGAAAGCCCGGGAAAACCGTCGCATGGTCGTTTGGATGCGCGAACCCTCTCTACGTATCTTCTTATGTTCTTATCTTTACAGTCGTTTTATCTTTCTCCCCCGGGCGGAGCGGCAGCAAGCGCAGGACGCCTTTCGAACGTCTCGCAGTTCTCCACGAACGCCTGCATCCAACCAAGAACCCGCGTTCATCCCTCGCAGCTTGCAGTAGCGGCTGGTGAAGACCGGAGGACGGCTGGTCAAACATGCCCGATCCTGCTGGCGGAGGGCTGTGCTGGTGTGGATCGCAGACCGTCGGGAGTGCTTCCGATGACAAATCGCTTCACAGTGTCCTGAACGGGCGAGACGGGTGTGCTAGGGTTGCGTTTTCAAAGCCAAAAAGGAAATTCCGGCTGAGTCAGAGGGGACGGAGGAGGTGTCTGACAAGAACGAATGGAAGGCTGCGGTCAGCAGTTTCGGGACTCGCGTCGGGGCCGACGGGACGTTGTGCCGCGCTTCTGAACCCGGCGAAGAAAAAAGTGCATTCCAATCCCTCGCTGGTTGTATAGTGTTGGGCTGTTGGGAACTAAAACGGAAATTCCGAATCATCAGTCCAGGTCGAATATGCACCGGCGCGAATTCCTGAAGCTCGGAGCGATTGCAGGCGGGACGGTCTTGCTGGGCGGCAGAGGCCGGTTTGGGAGCCTATTGGCTGCTCCCAAAGAAGTTCCTACCGTAAACCAGCTAATCGTGACCAACCTGGTCGACAACATTTATGACATCTTCGCCAAGGGTGGGAAGATTGGCAACGTCACCGTCACACGAAATACCTTGCCGTTCCCCTACGGCTCGGACGTGTCGCTGCTATCAGAGCATGGCCTAGCCTATCATCTGCAATCGTTCCGAGGGGCGGAGCAAAAACAGATACTGCTGGACTTTGCGCTCACGCCACGCACACTTACAAACAACTACCAAGGGCTGAAAGTCGATCCCGCCCAGGCCGATGCACTGATCATCAGCCATGGTCACGTGGACCATTACGGAGGGTTGCTCAACGTGGCGTCGAGCCTCCAAGGACGCGGCAGACCAGGGCTCACCCTCTATGCTGGGGGGCACGATACGTTCTGCCATCGCTGGGTCCTTACACCGGAAGGAAAGAAGCTCGATTATGGTGAGCTTCAGCGTGATGAGCTGGAAGCGCGAGGGTTGAAGGTCATGCTCGCGGAGGAGCCGACCACGGTGGTGGGCCATGCGATCACCTCAGGTCACATTCCGCGGATCACCGATTTCGAGACGTCTCCGCCGACAGCTCGACTCGAAGAGGGTGCAACCGGCTCCGGCTGCGAGGCTACCATGCACTTCCCTCCCGGTGCGATTCAGATTGAAGCCAAGCCAGGGGACTTGGTGAAGGACATGTTTTGGGGAGAACACGCAACCGCTTACAACGTCAAGGACCGAGGGCTGGTCGTCATCTCCTCGTGTGGCCATGCGGGTATTATCAACTCTGTCCGCCAGCTTCAGAAGTCCACCGGGATCGAGAAGGTGCACGCCGTAGTTGGCGGGTGGCACCTGGCTCCGTATCCTGATGAGATCATCAGCAAGACGGTGGAAGCCCTGAAAGAAATCAATCCCGACTATCTGATTCCCATGCACTGTACCGGCTTTCGCACCATGATGGCGGTCCAACGCGAGATGCCACAAAAGCTCATCATGCCTTCCACGGGGACGCGCGTGGTTTTTGGTGGGTAGTCTCAATTCGGCGTCTGGTCTCCTCCCGGCGAATGGCCCGAGGCGGAGACAATCGTGCCACTGGAGGAGCTCGCATCACGGGGTTCTCGCGCCGTCCCGTACCGGTGAATCCGGCAAAGCGGGCCCGAAGTCTGATTCGAGAAAGCCAGCCTTGTCCTAGCCGTAGCCGCCGGTTTCTTCCACGAAATGATATTCACCCTCAATCACGCCTGAAGTTTCTGCCGCTTTTGCCGCTTCAGGATCGCTTATGAATTTTCGAGCTTTCTCCATGCTCGAGACTTCGAATATAAAAAAAACATCGACCGGCCCCTCCACGGTGCGCCATAGGTTAACCAGTCGAAGGCCGGCGCTCTGGTGGCCGAGTTGGTGAGAAGCGAACACGGTCTTCCAGCGCGAAAAGTCCGCAACGCGGTTGCGGCATAGCATGTAAGTCATAGCTTCCCCGGTTTCGAATGGTCCTCCTGGGCGTCCTTCCATGACCTAGTCGTCTATTCCTTCACCCGTTCGAGCGTAAACAGCTCTTTCATTTCTTTGCCGTGATCGAGGAAGACCCATTCTTCGACGTGGTGATTGGCATCGGGCTCGGTAAAGGTTACGTGCTGCATATGCCCGTCGCCCGGACCAATGTTCGTGCCGTCGAAGAATTCGAAGCTCACGGATTTCGCATCCGAGGCAGTGACCTTCATGCGCGGCTGGTTGCCCGCTCCGCAGTAGTGCGTCATCACAAGCCGGTCACCATCCATGTGAAACATGGTGATCATGTTTTCCGGACCGCGTCCGTGGATCTCGCTCATCAGAGCCGAGCCGCCGGCGGTCATTCTAAAGGACACTTGAATCGGGTTACCCTGCTGATTCTTCCCCGCCCAGTTCCCTTCCATTCCCTTCAACAGGTCGAAAGACTTGTGCGCCTCCGAGTCGGCCAGAACCAAGTTCGCGGAAAGGACGACGATGAGGGTGGTTAACGCGAGTGCAACTTTGCCTAGCTTCATACATTCCTCCTGGATTTATTTTCGTTTCCTATAGCCCTTGGCTGACAGCTCGCCCGATTCGCGGGCGTACTCCCGCTCGACGAACGATTTCAAATTGCCGAGACTCACCTGCCAGAAGCGGCGGTATTGTTCGAGCCATGCATCCACCGCTTGGAGCGGCGCGGCATTCAGTTGATATACGCGATGGCGACCACTGCGGGATTCCACCACCAGCCTCGCCTTCCGCAACTGGCGCAGGTGCTTGGAAATCGCCGGCCGGGAAACAGGGAAAGCTGCGGCGATTTGCCCGGCCGGCTGCGCTCCCAGGCGCAAAAGATCGAGCACAGCACGGCGGGTGGGATCGGCGAGCGCCTGAAATGTGGCCTCGCGCAAGTATGGAACCGAACGGTTCCGCATAACGCGTAACTATAAGGTTACGTTTTAGGTGGCGTCAAGAGGAAAATTCGGATTGCTGCCGCCGAGCTTTTCGCCCAGGTTGGCGGCGATCAGTTTGCCATGGAAGCGTCCGTTTTCTATGAAAACCTCACTGGTCCGCGATCCCGCGACAATGACGCCCGCTACATAGACTCCCGGAATATTCGATTCCAGGCTCTCGGGGTCGCACACCGGACGCAGTTGCTCCGGAGAAAGTTCCACACCCACACTGCGCAGGAAGTCATAATCGGGATGGTAGCCGGTGAGCGCAAACACAAAATCGTTCTTCAAGCGAATCGGCCCCGCCGGTGTTCGCAGCACGACACAGTCATCGTTAATCTCCGACACGGAGCTGTTAAAGTGCGCGGTGATTTGGCCAGCCTTGATGCGATTCTCGATGTCCGGACGCACCCAGTACTTGACGTGCTGATGCATCTGCGGTCCGCGATGAACGAGCGTGACGCGCGCTCCGTGACGCCACAAATCCAAAGCCGCTTCCGCTGCTGAATTCTTGCCCCCAATCACGACCACATCAGAATCGAAATAAGGATGCGGTTCGCGATAGTAATGAAAAACTTTGTCCAAGTCTTCACCCGGAACCCCCATTTCATTGGCAAGATCGTAATATCCGGTCGCGAGCACGATCTTGCGCGCCTTGTAATCGTGGATCGCATCGCTCCGATTCGTGGTGGTGACGCGGAAATTATTATCCTCGCCCGTAATCGTCTTCACCCACTCGTATTGCCGGATATTCAAGTGGTAATGCTCCGCCACGCGGCGGTAGTATTCGAGCGCCTCCAGCCGCGTCGGCTTGGCCAGAGCTGTCGTGAACGGAACATCGCCAATCTCCAGCAACTCGGGGGTGGTGAAGAACACCATGTTGATCGGATAGTTGTAAATGGAATTGACGAGGCATCCCTTGTCCACGATGAGGGCCTTGAAACCGGCCTTCACCGTCTCGATGGCGCACGCCATGCCGGTCGGACCAGCACCCACGATCAGAACATCAACGGCGGAATCTGGCGGCACCAAAGCTTGTCTGCGAGGTAAGGTCTCGGGAATCTGTTCGACCTTCGAGAGTGTGGAAGTCTTCATCGTGGGAAGGAAACGACAATTTTAGCATCAGGGTTCGTGTGCTGGCGGGGCTGCCGCCGCTTTCCTGAGCTCAGCCCCTTTACCGCGCGGCCGCGAACCCGCCGACGTCGGATCCCTACTTCTTAACGCAAACCGAAACCCCGTCGCGGATAGGCAGGATGGTCGTAAACAGCTCTTTCGATTGGTAGCTCAATTTGTTGAATTCGAGAATCGCTTGGGTGTGAGCGTCGGGGTTCGGCTGGCTGATCTTGCCGCTCCAGAGAACGTTATCCGTGACCAAGAGTCCTCCACTTTTCAGGCGGGGCAGCGCCAAACGCAAGACGCGCGGGTAGTCGACTTTATCCACGTCGTTGAAGATGATGTCGAATTGTTCCTTTTCCTCCGACAGAAATTCGAGCGCGTCGCCGACGCGAACCGTGATTCGCTGGCTGACACCGGCGCGGACGAAGTAACGGCGCGCCTTTTCGGCCTTCTTGGGATCGCCGTCGGTATAGACGACGCGCCCACCATCGCCCACCGCGCGCGCCCACCAAATTGTGGAATAGCCGATCGCCGAGCCCATCTCGAAGATCTTCTTCGCCCCGCTGATCATCGCTAACTGATACAGCACGCGAGCAACGGCCGGACCGACGATGGGCACATCGTTTTTGGCGGCCTCAACTTCGATCTCGCTGAGAACTTCGTCCCGAGGAGGCAGCATGGCGTAAATGTAGTCTTCGACGTCTGGCACGGTGATTCCGCCCATGCGCCAGCCGGCAGTTGCGGCTTGATCAGTCATCTTGCTCCTAGCCAATGAGATTGTCCGTGGAGAGCCGGGCGTCCCCGCCCGGCCCCCTGACCACCGATATGGATGCCCGTCACTTCAACTGAATCGTCACGAAAGACTCTGCCCCGGTCTCAGCTCCAACACTTTCACATCCGGCGCCAGTTTCTGCAACTCTCCCGGCGTCCCGGTCAATTGCGGAAACGTCCCAAAGTGCATAGGAATGACAGTTTCCGGTTGCAGCAGCTTGCACGCATAGGCCGCCTCGCGCGGCGACATGGTGAAATGATCGCCGATGGGCAGCATGCAAATCCTGGGAGCGTAGAGGTCGCGAATGATAGCCATATCGCTGAAGACGTTAGTGTCGCCCGCGTGGTACAGCTTGACTCCATTCGAGAACTCGAGCACGTAGCCGCAGGCCTCGCCGCCATAAACGATCTCGTCGCCATCCTGAATGCCGCAGGAATGCACCGCGTGAACCATGGTGACCTTCACCCCGGCAACCGTTTGCGTGCCGCCCTTATTCATGGGCGAGATCTGTTTAACGCCTTTTTTCTGCAGCCAGAGGCAGAGTTCGTAAATGCCGACAGCCAGCGGATTGAGCTTCTTGCCCACTTCGACTGCGTCTCCGATGTGATCTCCGTGACCGTGGGTGCAGAGCAGCAGGTCGGCATGCTTGACGTTTTTTTCACTCTCCGGACACACGGGATTGCCCGCAATCCAGGGATCGATATAGATGGTCTTGCCTTCCGGCGTCCGGACGCGAAAGGTAGCATGGCCAAGCCATGTCAGCTGGATTCCATTGAGGTTCACTAGACGCCCTCCTGGGGCACTACCGAGCAAGTTTCGAAACAGCATTTTAGTGGCGCCCGAAGACGCGCGCAAATGGACAGCCATGACGCTGCCCCAATCCCGCCAAAGCATGGGTTTCGGTGAAACCATTTTCGGTTGCCCGAACTTGTGTATAAGATGGTGACTCCATGTCAGAACTTAAAGTCTTGCTCTCACGTGAAACCATTGCCAAGCGCGTCGCCGAACTGGGAAAAGAGATTGCCCGCGACTTCGAAGGCCAGTCGATTATCTTGGTCGGGGTGCTCAAAGGCGCAGCCATTTTCTTGAGTGATCTCGCGCGTCACATTCCACTCGATGCTACCTTCGATTTTATAGGCGTCTCGAGTTACGGTAACCGTCCCACGGTCAAGGAAGATCCAGCTGGACACGCCGCCTGGGACTCACTCGGCGAAGTGCGCCTGACCAAAGACATGGATAGCTCGATGGCCGACCGCAACGTGATTCTGGTGGAGGACATTCTCGACACCGGCTTGACGCTGAACTACATTTCGAAGCTCGTCCGGGCGCATCAGCCAAGATCGCTGCGGATCGCGGCCCTGCTCGACAAGCCTTCACGCCGCAAGCAGCCAATCGAGGCGCACTACATTGGCTTCACGATTCCCGATGCCTACGTGGTTGGCTACGGCCTGGACTATGCCGAGCGCTATCGCAACGTTCCGGATGTATGCGTTTTGGAAAATTTGTGATTGGCGATGTGTAATTTGTAATCGTGCGCGGATGCGCTGTGGATTTTCAAATTGCCCATTGCAAATCACAAATTGCAAATTTATCGGCTGCTATCATGAAGCCTGTGAATACGACCGCCCCGCCGACCCTGCGTCCGTCCGAAGTGGAACCTCTTCTGCTCGAAGTGGCCGACGTAGTGAATACCACGCTCGACCTGGAAACCACGCTGCGGCGCGTCGCGGAGCTCGTCCGCAAGGTCATTGATTACGAAATCTTTGCCATCTTGTTGCTCAATGAGCATCGCCAGGAACTGTACGTGCGTTTCGACGTCGGTTATCCGGCAGGAATCGCCGAACGTGTGCGCGTGAAAGTGGGCGAGGGCATTACCGGGCGCGCCGCTCAGACTCGGCAGGCGGTCCTCGTCTCCGACGTCACGCAGGAAGGTTCTTACATCGAAGCCCTGCAGAATGTTTGCTCCGAACTGGCCATTCCGCTGATCGTCAAGAACCGTGTGATTGGCGTGATCGACATCGAGGCGCGTGAAAAGGGCTATTTCAAAGAAGAACACAAACGCCTGCTGACTTTGATCGCCTCGCGCATGGCGGTGGGCATCGAAAACGCGCGTCTGCACACGCGCATAACGCGCCAGGCCCGCACGCTGCTTTTGCTGAACGAAATCGCCCGAGAACTCACGTCCATCCTGAATCTGGACGAGTTGCTCAAACGCATCGCCGAACTGCTCAACCGGCTGATTGAATACCAGATGTTCAGCATTCTGCTGCTCGACGCCACCGGTGAAAAACTGCAGCATCGATTCTCGCAGCGCTTCGAAGAAAGACTGCACCTGAAGCACGATATACCGCTTGGCCGCGGAGTCGTCGGCTATGCGGCGCAGGCCAAGGAAGCGGTTCTGGTGCCGGATGTTTCGAAAAGCGAGCGCTACATCGCAACCAATCCCGAAACGCGTTCGGAACTCGCGGTTCCGCTGATCTACCAGGAGAAAGTAATCGGGGTGCTCGATCTGGAGCACACCCGCCGTGGATATTTCACCGAAGACCACAAACGCACCCTCACAACGCTCGCTGCACAGCTCGCGATCGCCATTGAGAACGCGCGCTTATACGAGCAGATTGCGCGCCAGGAGCAGCGGCTGGAACGCGATCTTGCCCTGGCCCGCGAGCTGCAGTTCCGCTTGCTGCCGCATTCGAGTCCGAAGATGCAACATCTCGAAGTCGAGGCCAAGTTTGCTCCCGCCCGCGCCATCGGCGGCGATCTCTATGACTTCGTCCCCTATTCCTTATCGCGATTGGGGATCGCCATCGGAGACGTGAGCGGCAAAGGGGCGCCGGCTGCGATCTACGCCGCGCTGGTCAGTGGTATTCTCCGATCGCACGCGCCAATTGAGCCGGGCCCCGCGGAGATGCTCTCGGCAGTGAATCTGTCGCTCGCGGAGCGCCGGATTGCCGCACAATTTGTGTCCATCATCTACGCCGTATGGGACGACGAGCGGCGCACGCTTTTGGTTGCGAACTCGGGCTTGCCGAAGCCCATCTATTGTCACGATGGCAAGATCGAGTTAATCGAGGTAACCGGCCTGCCGCTCGGACTGTTTGACGAGGCCGACTACGACGAAGTCAGTTTCAAGGCCAAGCCGGGCGATCTGTTCGTGTTTATGAGCGACGGTATTCTCGACGCACGCAACCGCCACGGCCATTCCTTTGGGCAGGAGCGGGTGGAGGCAATCGTCGCCGGATGCGCCTCGAAGTCGGCCGACTGCGTGGTAAACGAAATCTTCAAAGCCGTAACCGAGCACGCTGCCGGCGTAGACACGTTCGACGATCAGACAGTGGTCGCGATCAAAGTGAAAGCCGGTCACTCCTTAGGCAAACGCAAGTGAGACGCGCCCGCGTATGGCAGGCGCTGCGACCGCCCGCGTTCGGGTATTCGCCGGCTGGGTATACGTTGGGTGACAGGGCGGAGCCTGTCCTGAGGGGAGTCGAAGGGCCCCGTTCGGCCGGCGCGGTTCGCTCCCGCGCCTCGGACAATCCCCTTGGTGAACTCTACTGCGAATCTGTAGCCATCGAAAAACTTGCCGCGCGCTACGGCACGCCCCTGTATGTCTATTCCGCCGAGATGATCCGCTCTCGCTTGCATGCCTTCGCTGGCGCGTTTCATTCCATACCTCACACCTTTTGCTATTCGGTCAAAGCCAATTCGACCTTGGGGATTCTAAGGTTGCTGGCCGACGAGGGGGCTGGCTTCGACGTGGTTTCCGGCGGCGAACTGCAACGAGTTCTGAGGGTAAGCCGGAAGGCGGCAAGCAAGGTTGTTTTTTCGGGCGTGGGCAAAACCGCGGCGGAAATGGAATTGACCCTGCGCTCCGGCATTCTGCTGTTCAACGTCGAAAGCGCCTCGGAGTTGAATTTGCTCGCCGCCGTCGCAACCAGATTAAAAAAACGACCCGCGGTGGCGATGCGCGTCAATCCTGATGTCTCAACCAAAACTCATCCCTATATTTCGACCGGATTGCATCAGCACAAATTCGGCATACCGATCCCTGAGGCCATGAAGCTCTACGCTCAGGCCGCGAGCTCTCCTTCTTTGAAAGTAAGCGGGGTGAGCCTTCACATTGGCTCGCAGATCACCGATGTGGACACTTTTCGAGAGGCCCTCGGACGCGTGGCCACACTCATCGGCGCACTGCGCCAACAGGGGCACGACATCCGCTATATCGACGCCGGGGGCGGCTTGGGAATCTCCTACGAGGGAGCGCCGACGAATGCAACGTTCGAGAAGCAGATTGCGGCCTACGCCAAAGCAGTGCTCGGCCCCTTGCGCGGATCGAAGCTGCATCTGCTACTAGAGCCCGGCCGTTCCATCGTGGGAGCGGCGGGCGTGTTGCTGACCCGCGTCCTTTATCGCAAAACAAATCATCGCAAGCGTTTCCTGATCGTCGACGCGGCGATGAACGATCTGTTGCGTCCGTCGCTGTACGGTGCGTATCACGAAATTGTTCCGGTAAGCCGCAAGTCGCACGAGACCGAAACCACCGATGTGGTTGGCCCCATCTGCGAGACGGGCGATTTTTTTGCCCGTGACAGACAACTTCCGCTCGTAGGCGAGGGCGACCTGCTGGCCGTCCTCGACGTCGGCGCATACGGTTCCGTGCTGGGATCGAACTACAACACGCGCGGCCGTTCGGCGGAGGTGCTGGTGGAGGGTGCGAGGGCGAAGCTGATACGGCGACGTGAGAGCTTCGGGGATCAGATCAAGACGGAACAGTTCTGACGCTTAACGGTTGGAGGTGGGCTGGCCGGAACCTGGAGAGACGGGACCGGGAAAGACGGGACCGGGAAAGACGAAACCTGGAAAAATGTCGCTAACCATCGTGATCTGTTCGATGCAGCACGGGCGCGACGAGCGGCGCGTCGGCAACAAGCCGTGCGCTTCTTGCGAGCGTGCCACCATCAGCGCTCGCCCCACTTGAGCTTGGTGCCTAGCACTTCGTAAAATGTTTTGTGAAAACGCAACATCTTGGCTTGATGTTCCGCCTTAACGCAGTGCACAATATCGCCGTCTCGCGCCGGCAGGCCGACCTGCCCATCGAAACTCAGGTACGCTTCTTCTTTTCCGCTCTTGACGTGGATTTCAATCTGGACTGTGTCGCGCACCACCACGGGCCTGTGCGTCAATCCGTGGGGAGAAACCGGAGTAATCACGAAGGCATCAACATCGGGATTGAGAATCGGCCCGCCCGCTCCGAGAGAATACGCGGTTGAGCCGGTGGGCGTGGCGATGATCAGCGCATCGGCGCGATAGCTGGAAACGAACTCCCCGTCCACGAAGAGCTCAAAGTAATTCAGCCGGGCAATGGCGCTCTTGCTCACCACCACCTCGTTCAAAGCCTCGTGCCGGGCGACATGGACGCTGCTCCGAACCAGCGAGCCGCCGAGCATCGAGCGGCTGTCCACGATATAGTGCCCTTGCTCGATTGCGTCCAAAGAGGAATACAGATCGGATAGCGCCAGCTCCGTCAGAAAGCCGAGGGTGCCGAGGTTGACGCCGAGAATCAGCGTTCCCGCCTTGGCTACAGCGCGCACTGCCGACAGCAAAGTACCATCCCCGCCGAGCACCAGAGCCAGATCGGGCGACCGCTCGGCCAACTCGCTCCGCGGCAACACATTGGCAGCGGGAAAATACTCGGAGCTCTCCCGGTCCATCACCACGGCAAAGTTGCGTTGAAGCAGCCACTTTTCCAGTTTGGGCAGCAATTCGCGCAACTCGGGACGGCCGGATTTCGAAATGATAGCAACGGTTTTCTGGCGAGTAGGGCCCTGGAGAGACTTGGTCATTTCTTCGAACTTCTTGTTCTTTCGATTCCGCTATCGAACGATTGTACAGAATCGGTGATTGTGCAGAATCGACGATTGTACAGAATCAACGCAGGGCAGGCGGCGGGACGTGCGCGTGCAGCAGAAATTCGCGGTTGCCCTCACCCCCTAGAATGGGAGACTCGATCGATTCGGCATGCCGGCACCCGAGTTGCAGGAGCGCCGCTTCGACCTTCGCTACGGCTGCTCGCTGCACCGCTTCGTCGCGCACAATTCCGCCTTTACCCACCAGTTCCCTGCCCGCTTCAAACTGCGGTTTCACGAGCACCACAATCTGGCAGTCGCCATTACGAATCGAGTTCTCCGAGGAAGTGGCACCGAGCACTGCCGGCAGCACCAGCGTGGCCGAGATGAAGGAAACATCCATGGCAATGAAATCAACAGGCTCGCCAATGTCGGAAGCATCGAGAAAGCGAGCGTTGGTTTTCTCCAAAAGCCGGAGGCGGGGATCGTTGCGCAAGGCGAAATCCATCTGGCCATAACCGGTGTCGATGGCAATCACCTTGGCGGCGCCGTGCTGCAGCATGCAGTCGCTGAAGCCTCCGGTGGAAGCGCCGATGTCGAGACAGACTTTACCCTGGAGATCGATTTGCCAATGTTCGAGGGCCTTTTCTAATTTCAGTCCTCCGCGACTGACGTAGCGCAAATCCTCTCCCAGCAGGCGCAAGGTCGAACCCAAATCAATCGAAGCGCCCGCCTTCGCAATTTTTTGTTCATTGACGAGAACTTTTCCGGCCAGGATGAGCGCTTGCGCGCGTTCGCGCGACGGCGTCAGACCTCGATCAACAAGCAATTTGTCCAAACGCGTCTTCACAAAAAATAAATGATGCGGAGGTCAATACAGCAAGCACCCGATGCAGTGCAGACTGCTGAAGGTGTTGGTCAACAGAAGGTTACAAGAGAGAGGTCCTGTTTTTCCACAAACTTTTCCACGATCATGTTGAAAAAACATCAAGTGGTCTGGTCATCGGACGATCGGATCAACGGGTCATCGGGTGATGAAGACTCAAAACCAAATGCCAAAACGCCGAGATTGGACTGGGCTTCAGCCTGCAACTTCTTCCAGAAGCTTCTCGTCGATATCGAAGTTGGCATGGACGTTCTGCACGTCGTCGTTATCCTCGAGCGCTTCGAGCAGGCGTATCATCTGCGTCGCCTGCTGCCCTTCCAGCTTGATGTAAGTATCCGGCACCATGCTCACACTCGAGGAAGCGGGAGTAATGCCAGCTTTCTTCACGGCCTCGAGAACAGCTTCGTAGGCGGAAGGCTCAGTCAGGATCTCCCAGTTCTCACCTTCGTCCTTCAAGTCCTCACCACCAGCTTCGAGGATGATGTTCATCAAATCGTCTTCTTTGGCCGCCGACTTGGGGACGACGATGTCACCCTTCTTTTTAAACATCCACGAGACCGCGCCCGCTTCCGCCATGTTGCCATTGTTCTTGCCAAAAACATGCCGGATCTCGCTCACGGTGCGATTGCGGTTGTCGGTAGAAATCTCCGCCAGCAAAGCCACCCCGCCCGGCCCGTAACCTTCCAGAACAAATTCTTCGTACGTAGCGCCCGGCAGTTCACCGGTGCCGCGCTGGATCGCGCGTTTGATGTTGTCGGCAGGCATGTTTTCAGCCTTAGCGGCCACGATGGCCGTCCGCAGCCGCGGGTTCATGTCGGGATCACCGCCCGACTTCGCCGCCATCGCGATTTCCTTGATGAGACGGGTAAAGATCTTGCCGCGCTTGGCGTCGAGCGCGCCTTTCTTATGCTTGATGGTTGCCCATTTCGAATGGCCGGACATAGCTGTACCTCGTCTCTAGAATACTCGAATGCTCTGATTCTCGGAATTGTGGGTCCGAATTTTGGATCCGCCCGCGGAGGAAATCACAGGATCAGCCTCGACGTAACCACGTTCAGGCGAAGTGAAATTATAGCATGGGCGTGCCCCACTCCTTCGCCTTCTTTGCGAATGCGTGGGCGGCAGTGTCGGCCGAGAAGTACGCTCAGCCCCGGAATACAATGCGTTCAAGTCGGCCATCAAATCGGAGCAGGAGGGGTACCAGTACCGGGTGGTAAACATCGCCCTTTTCGCCCTCGCAAAAGTTGATGCGCACACGAGGCAGGCCTGCCATGAGGTACCCTTGTTCGGAATCTTCATGGCCGGGAACGCTCTCCATCGCCAACTCAGCGAACTCGAAGCGCATCGCTATCGCTTCGGTCACAACGAAGCCGCCAGCGTCGTAAGGTTGCTGAATCGTATCGACGCCGCCCGCTTTTCCGATCCAGCTTCGCTGATCCGCTTCCACGAAGTGCTGCTTTTCCTGCGCGCTTTTCCGCAAGGACCACCCGTGGTGCGCGCCACCGAGCGCGTTCTGAACTCTTTCCGCAAGAAAGTGGAAGCATTACGCAAAGCCGGCGCTGTCCTGGACGACTTCGACACCTTCGAAGTCTCCGGCGTCGCGGGCACGGAGATGGAAGACACGCTGAGTTTCGATGTCGCCGGCTGGCTCCTCAAGCGCGTGCCGGGCAAAGTCGAGATCGCCTGGGAAATCTACGAACCCGGACGTGAGCTGGGCACCACGGGTCCACGCTTCCTGCCTCTACTCGAGGACGATTCCTGGGTCGAGGCTGACACGCCGTGGCGCCGGTGGTTGGAAACCGCCGCAGGAAAAAAGAATACCGCTGAGTGGCTGATCTCCCGCTTCGAGCAGTTGCCGCTGCCCAGTCAGCACAAAGCCGAGCTCTACGACTCGCTGCGCGTGCCCTTGCGTTGGAGGCTCGAGAACTCCGCCGTCACGCGTACGCGCAACTGGAAGACACCTCGCATGATGTTCTACCACTGCGAACCCCTCATCAGCCGGAGCCAGGTGTCGCTGGCCGATGAACTGGCCAAGAGTCCACCCAAGCTGAGGAAGCTTTCGCGCCAGCAGGGCGAGCAGATCATGGAGCTGATACGTGAAGTCATGCTCGTGCGCTACCGCGAACTTTACGGCACAACTCTCGGTGATCCGAGATCGGTGGTGCGGGCAAATGTGGGACGAGGAGTGAGCATCTACCTCTGGAACCTGCCGCCGGAGCGCCGTTTGCCGCTGCGAGCCTACGTCGCTGGATTGACCCTGAAGAACGGAGTGCCGATTAACTACATCGAAGCCATCGGACTCTGCGAGTGGCTCGAGGTTGGCTTCAACACTTTCTACACTTTTCGCGGTGGCGAAGCGGGATGGATCTACGCGCAGGTGCTGCGCTGCCTCTGTCACCTGATGGGTACGACGTGCGTATCGGTTTATCCGTATCAACTGGGCCACGACAACGAGGAGGCCATCGAATCGGGCGCGTTCTGGTTCTACCGCAAGCTCGGCTTCAGGCCAGGACGCCCCGAACTGCAAAAGCTCGCAGAGCAAGAAGAAAAGAAAATCGCCGCCGATAAAAAATACCGGACGACCGCGCACACGCTGAAACGCCTGGCGGCGGGGCACGTCTTTTATGAGCTGCCGGGAAGCGAGGTCGGAGCGTGGGATCGTTTTTCGACACGCAACCTCGGATTGCGAGTCAACCGTCAGATGGCGCAAGCTTTTGGCGGAGATGCTGTCCGCATGCGCGAGCGCGCGAAGCGCGTCCTCGAACAAAGGTTGGGCGTCAATACGTCGCCGTGGACGCCCCAGGAGAAAGCGACCTTCGAGAATTTTGCTCTCGTTCTCGTGAATGTGCCAGGGCTGCGTACATGGACACGAGAGGAAAAAGAAGACCTCGTCCAACTCATCCGCGCCAAAACCAAAGCGGATGAAATGCTCTACCTGCATCTGACGCAGCGGCACGGCCGGCTACGGGCGGCGTTGCTGGCTCAGGGTAGGTAGGTCCTTCGGTCGTGGCTTTCCATGAACATCGTTTTCCATGAACATCGTGCCAGTCCTTCCATGCCAGTTCACAGGTCTTCGCTCCGGCGCGCCTTGTAGGCATAGACCACCGCCAGCAGCGGGGGCGCGAGCAGGAACCCCCAGAACGGAATCACAAATCCAAGAACTATCGGAACAAGAATCGATGCCCACATCGGCACTCGCGCCACGCGGCGCATGATGTAGGGCTGGAGCAGCAAGCCGTCGATCAGGACGATCGCTGCATAGAGAAGAACCACGTAGAGCGGATGCTGCCAATCGCGCCAGCCGAACGCGGCGGTCAAAGCGGGGCCGAGCAATCCGAGGATGGGCCCGAGATGAGGAACAATTTGCAGCACAGCCGCCAAGACCGCCCACAGAAGAAACCATGGCACTCGGAGGAGCCATAGACCGATCAGCCACAGCAGAAAAACAGCGATCGAGTCCTGCACTTGAGCGATGGCCCAGCGGCCGAGCGCGGAGGTTGTGATGCGGAAGTGGTCGGCGCCGGTCACTGCCGCGAGAGTGAAAACTTTCTGGCAAATTCTGCCGGCAAAGTTGGAGTACCACCTGCCTGGCTACAAACGTATCGCGCCACTTCATTGGCGATGCTATTGATTTCGTCCAGGTCCATTTTCACGAGCAATCCCAGAACCAGTGCCGCCGTGAACGAGTCGCCGGCTCCCACGGTGTCAACGACCTCGACTGGACGCGATGCGCAATCGGACCAGCGCTTCCCTTTTTGCTGAAACAGCAGACTGCCCTCCGGCCCGCGCGTCAAAGCAATCAAGCGCAGATCGAAAGTTTGCGCCAGCCATTCAATCTGCTGTTCGGTCG
>Ga0302326_10014721_pt1 | contig 16520 bp, 11 predicted proteins | sample Palsa_T0_3_FD_202264 | JGI IMG/M metagenome (GOLD analysis project Ga0302326, IMG submission 202264) | Peat permafrost microbial communities from Stordalen Mire near Abisko, Sweden - Palsa_T0_3 | ecosystem: Environmental > Terrestrial > Soil > Palsa > Peat permafrost | place: Sweden: Abisko...
CGGGAACAAACTGGCTGCCAGGAACGTTTCAGGTTAGAGCGTCCTGAAATTGTGATTCACGGAACCGAGGTGGAGAAAGATGAAACGAGACCTGCGCTTTGCGATTCGCATGCTTTTGAAACAACCCGGCTTTAGCCTGATCGCGGTCCTCACCCTGGCGCTGGGGATCGGGGTGACTTCCGCGGTGTTCAGTTTGATTCAGGGTGTGCTGTTGACGCCGCCGCCCTACAAGAAACCGCAGCAGCTCGTGCTGGTGCAGAGCGCACGGACCGACGGGCAAAAAGAGGAAAACCCGCGCGGCTGGCCCCCCGAACAATGGCTGGCATGGCAGAAAGAAGCGAAGTCTTTTGCGGGCATTGCCGGCTATTACTGGCAGTTCAATTTCCTGATCCGCAACGACGGGAGTCAATCGATCCAAGGTATGGCAGTAACCAAGGATTATCTGCAGATCATGGGATTGCGCCCCGTGGTGGGGCGCGGCTTTGCGGAGCAAGATTTCTCTCAGGGACCAGTCAAGGTGATTCTTCTGGGGTACGAGTTTTGGCAGCGGACGTTCAACGGCGATCCGCAAATCATAGGCAAAACGGTTCGTATCAGCCGGTGGGACGTGCCGCCGACGGTCATCGGCGTGATGCCGCCGGGAGTGCGCTTTCTGCCTTCCCCGGGGGCCGCAAAGGAGCCGAATTACAACGTGAACGCGCTGGTGGACTTCTGGAGTCCTACCGAGCCCGACCCGAAATATCTGAAGGTTCCGCGTTGGAATGTGGTGGCTCGGCTGGGGGATCGGGTAACGCCTCAGCAAGGGCAAGGCGAGCTGGCGGTGCTGACTGGGAGGGAGGCACAAGCGGAGAAACAATTTGAAGGTTTCCGGCCGCAACTGCAATCGCTGACGGACGAAATGAATCAAGGCGGCCGGGGCATTTTGCTCCCGCTGCTGGGTGCGGCCGGGCTGGTGCTCTTGATTGGTTGCGGCAACGCTGCGGCTTTGCTTTTGGTACGAGGGCTGCAACGCCAGCAGGAGTATGCCGTGCGTAGCGCGATGGGTATGGGACGCATCGCGCTCTTGCGCCAGGTTTCCATCGAAAGCCTGTTACTGGCGCTTCTGGGTGGGGTCTTCGGTGTGGGGCTGGCGGTTGGCATCGTAAAGCTGTTCAAGCTGATTGCGGGACATGCAGTTCCGCGCCTCGATAATGTGACGGCCGGATGGGCGGTGCTGGCGTGGGGCTTGGGTGCGGCTGTGCTGGCGTCGATGTTGGCGGCTGTTTTTCCGGCGTTGCGGGCGTTTCGGCTGGATCCGATGGAAGTGCTGAAGGATGCCGGCCCGAAAGGAACGGCGGGACTCGGGGAACGCCGCCTGCTGCGCGGGGTTACCGTCGCCCAAACGGCCCTAACGCTAGCGCTGCTGGTCGGGGCCGGCTTGCTGATTCGCACGATGATCAATATTGCGAGAGTTCCGTCGGGCTACAACACAAGCCACATCTTAACCATGAGTGTTACGGAGGTCCGGAGCTTTGCAGAGTGGACCAATTTTCACAAGCAGGCCCTGCAACGGGTCGCGGCTATTCCCGGCGTGCAATACGCGGCATTCGCGTGGGGAGTGCCGCTGACCGGAAACAATTGGCCGGCGACGATGGAAATCGAAGGGCAGCCTCCGGCGGTCAAGGAGAGTGACAAGACCGCGCTGCCGCTGCGCGCTATCACCGAGGACTATTTCAAGTTGATGGGCCTGCCCATGCTCGGGGGACGGGAGTTTCGTTCGAGCGATGAAGGCAAGACGGTAAATGTAGCAATCGTGAACCAGGCATTTGCGGATCGGTACTTTCCTCATGGGACTGCAATTGGGCGAAACATTTGGTTGAACGGCCGGGACAAGCCGGCTACGGAAATCGTCGGCGAGGTCTCCAATGGCCGAACCGATGATTTGACACAAGCGGCGTCCCCGGAGATTTATTTGTCGTTGTGGCAGGCGACCGCATTTTCGAAACACCTGGTGATTCGCACGCAGGCGGACCCACGGACGGTTATGGTTGCAGTGGAACGCGAACTGCGCGGAGTGGATCCTACCGCGGCCATCGAAAACCCGAGGACCCTGGCGCAGATTCGCGACGAGTCTCTGGCATCGCGCACGTTCGCGATGCAGTTGCTGGTCGGCTTCGCGGTTGTGGGGAGCATGCTGACGCTGGTGGGCATCTACGGCGTGCTTGCGCTGTCGGTCGCCTCGAGACGCCGTGAGCTGGGGATTCGCCTGGCGGTTGGTGCTCAACAAAAGGACATTCGGAGGCTCATCTTCGGCGAAGGATTTCGTTTGATCGCCAGCGGAGTATTGGCGGGGGTGGTGCTGGCGATTGTTTTGTCCAGAGTGCTAAGGACTTTTCTGTTTGAGGTGCAGCCTAACGATCCGATGACGTTGATCGTTGTGGGGGCGTTATTCGCGGGGGTGGCGCTGCTTGCATGCTGGGCGCCCGTGCGACGAGCTGCAGAGGTAGACCCGCTGGAGGCGTTACGCTACGAATGAGTTTCGTCGCGTGCCGGAGTCATACTCAGCCATGGATCTTCTTCCACAGGGTGAGACCAGGCCAATGCCCTTTAGTGACAATGGGATAAGGCGATGGATTCCCAAGCCTCGGCTGTCATGACATTGTCTGGCATTGGTGCTACGATAGTTAAGTAACGACAGTAGGAGAGAGAGATGCAAGACGCTGAAACACGCAATGAGAAGCTCGACCTTCGGTTGACTCCGTCGGCAAAGCGCGTGTTACAAACCGCCGCCCTCGCTGCCCACAGGTCTGTCAGCGAATTTGTTCTCGAGAGTGCCCTCGCTCGTGCCGAAGAGACACTGCCGGATCGCCGGCGTTTCGGATTAACTGCCGAACAATGGAAGGCTTTCCAGGACGCTTTAGCCGCGCCTCCCCGCGCGGCCCCACGCCTCGCTAAGCTGCTCAAGGAACCGAGTGTCTTCGACCGCGGCCGCATCTGAGTGAGCTCTCTCCGTATCGAAAAGTTGCGACGCAATCACGCAATCGACGCGTTTGATTGCGGCCGTGAAGCTCTCAATCTTTTCTTGATGCGGTACGCATTGCAGAATCAGCAGGCAGAAGCCTCACAGACCTATGTCGCTCTATCTGACGAGGAGATCGTCGGTTACTACACGCTTGTGGTCGGCCAGGTTGAATATAAGGACGCTCCCCAGCGCTTGACGAAGGGTCTCGCTCGTCATCCCGTGCCGATCATGCTGCTTGCGCGTCTCGCGGTCGCGATCCCCTGGCAAAGTAAGGGACTCGGTAGCGGTCTGCTCAAAGACGCGATGCTTCGAACGCTTCAGGCGGCAGACATTGCCGGGATTCGCGCGTTTGCAGTTCACGCAAAGGACAATGAGGCCAGAGCTTTCTATGAGCACTTCGACTTCGTCCCATCACCAAGCGACCCCTATCATTTGTTCCGTCTGCTCAAGGATCTCCGCAAGCTTCTCAAATCCTAAGCGTTCACTAAAAGCTGACTTATATACAGTAGCCTGCGAACCCCGTTTCGTTCACAAATTATGGTTTAGGCCGTCCGATCAAATAGACAGGAGCCAGCCAGATTCCCGGGCCGCGAGCGTAGCCCGCCTGCCAAATGTACTGTGGGAAGTCACCGGTCAGTGCCAATAACTCTTCCGGGGTTCGGGTGCGGAAGCAGGAGACCAGGCCATCCCACAAAACCACCAACGGGATCACGGGAAGCAGATAAGTCAGCAGCACTCTCGACCAGCGAAAAGGCCGTATTCGCGGGGTGAGAAGCCAGGCGAAGACCGGCATTAGCCACATGACCGCGAATGCTCGCACGGTGCGCGAAGTTACTTCAGCCATTGCGAACCCCTCCCGGCACCGCACCGCGTCGCCCAGAACGTCGCGTGCAACTGCGTCGGGAAAATGGTGGAAGGAAGAAAAAATGGTGCGAAAGCCACGCAACGCCTCGGGTACATGCGCGGCATCTACGGAAAAATTCACGCAGCTCATGTCCACGCCTAAGCGCTCGGGCAGAGCGCTGCTGGGAAATTTATCGGTTAAAACGACGGTGAGCGGCGCGCGTTCGGCCAACGCGGAACGCCATGCGGGGCTTAGCCACGGACCTCCGCCACCGGAACAGAGATCGATCACACTCTTTGCGCCGCAATCTTCAATGGCGCGAAAGATCTCCGTCTGAATGGGACGATAGATGTTTCCCCGGCTGGTGATCGCTTCCAGAAAATCCGTGGCACCGTGGCGCACAGCCGGCGGACACCACGCCTGGTCGAGGACTTCAAAAAGGTGAAAACGGCGCAACCTCGTTATTGCCGATCTCTCCATAGAGCCATGGCGCCGAGCAAACCCTCTTCGTTGGAGATGAGCTTGATCTCGTCACCGTGCTTGAGCGTCACTTTCTTGGCATTGCCACCCCCGATATACAGGGTGTCCCAGTTGAAAGTCGCGGCCGTCTGCTCAATCGCACGTTTGAGCAATCTGTTCCAGCGCTTCACGCCATACTTCAGCAGCCCACGCTTGCCCAGATATCCCTCGTAGGTTTTTTTGCGCCACGGATGATGCCCCAATTCGAGGCCCGGGCAAAGGACACCTTCGCTGAACAGAGCGGAGCCCATACCGGTGCCCAGGGTTATGACCAGCTCAACCCCGTGACCCTGGATCACGGCGTAACCGCCCACCGCGCAATCGTTGGCCATCCGCACCGGCTTGCCCCATCGCTTTTCCAGGGTCTTCGCCAGAGGAAAACCAATCCATCCCGGGTCAAGGTTTGCGGCGGTGAGCGTCTTGCCCTGCTTGATCACGCCCGGAAACCCGACCGAAACCCGGTCGAAGAGAGGTACGCTTACCTTCAGCTCGTCGAGCGCACTCAGAATCTCAGTGGTGGTTGCCGGATTTGGCGTAGGCACGCGCAGCCGGTCGCTAATGGGCCGGCCCTCCGGGCTCAGCGCCTGCATCTTCAGTCCGCTGCCCCCAATATCGATCGCCAGAGTAATCGGACCTGCGGCATCGCCTGTGCGACGCTCAGCTAATTTCGAAACCGCTCGAGCCATAGACCCCCGGAGCCCAAAACCATTGTCATTTTAGTCGCCACGAGGCGTTTGCTGTATAGCGAGGACGCGTCAGGTACCGCCCTGCTTACCCCCGGCTGCGGAAAAGGCTGCACAGGGCAGGAAAGCGTCAGGGGCTAAACAGGCTGCTGAAAAACTCATCGTTGGGTAGGTCCGGGCTTTAGCCCGGACAATCAACCGGCCAAGTTACTTTGGCCTTTAGGCCCTGAGGTGTAGATTTCCTTGAATTTCCGCGAGGCATAGAGAGAAAAGCGTACCTCGGGGCCTAAAGGCCGATGAGCCTTAGGGACGGATGTCCGGGCTGAAGCCCGGACCTACCCAACGGCAGACTTTTTCGCAGCCTGCAAAGTCGGGAACTGCCCAGGCTTTTCCTTTAACCCCGCCGGCTCACTTTGCCAGCGCTCCCTTTTCACGTTTCGCGGGCTTGGGGGCTGGTTCTTTTTTCTTGCCTATGCGGTAGCCGGATTCCTCCGCCTGCTCGCTGGCCTGCGCAACTGACTGTTCGATGGACTTGATGGACTTCAGGCTTGTTTTTGAGGCCGATTTTCCACTCTTGGTCGGTGCCGGGACCTTGGCCGGCCCAGCGAGTTCGAGAAGGTCGGGCAACTGGGTCCACCAGAGCATCTGCTCGTGGAGCTCTTTGTTGAAATACCACTCTCCGCCAGCCTCGTGTACCTTGAGCAGCCAGCGGGCTTCGGCATCGTCCCAAATCCCCCGGGGAAATCCTGCGAAGGCATCGTCTACGACTCCTTTCACGGGCTTGGCAGGCGTCAGCGTGAGCGCCAGGAAAGCCAGGCGCACGCGAGCAGCGGCGCGCCAGCCGTCCTCAGTGATTTCCGCGCCCAGCGAAAAGGCCCGGGCAAGGGGCTCCCGCAGGCGCAGCCTATCGAAGAGCGCCAACGCAGTGGCGGCGGTATCCTTTCCGCCTACGCGCCGCGCCATGCCTTCGAGAACACAAAACGCGAGCACAGGGCCCCAGATCGCCTTGGCGTGGAGCTCCGGGGCGCCGCTCGGCAATACCGCCTTCGCTTCGCTTGTCCAAGGCTCCGAGAATTCGGCCTCGATCCCGGGCAGTCCGGCCGCGGCATGCAATTGGCTGCAAATCGTAAGCCAGGCATCGTTGGCATCGACATGCGGATGGCCGGTTTTTCGCGCGTAGAGGAACAGGCCTTCGCCGGCGAAGCGCAAGCTCAGCGCCTGCAGCCGTTGCATGAGCTGGGCGGCCGGAGTGGAGGTTTCCGCCTCCTGCTTACAGGCCGGTAACGCCTCCCCACTATTGGCCGCCAAGGCAAAGCTTTCCACCACATCGGTCTCGAGCAACGCAACCAGCGCCTGGTGCAGAGGAGCCAATTCAAGCGCCAGCAGCGCCTCGTCCAGGTTAGGCACGCCGCGGCCGTTCAATGAGTCGCAGAGCAGATCCCAGCGGTAGTTTTCGTCCGGCCTTAGCTCCCGCCAGTCGAGAAAAACGTGGCACTTGTAGGCCTGCAATTCCAGCGAGTAGCCATTGGAGACGATCTTCGACGCCCGCTCCAGATGTTCCAGTCCGGTGCAATTATCGCGGAAGGCAAGAAAAAGGTTGCCGTCGTTGGGCAGCCCGAAAGCTCCCCCCAGCGACTGCTGGCGCAGGTGACCTGCCCCCTTATCAGCATAGGCTGCGGAGTGGTTGACCGTACCGTAGGTGGTGGCAAAGCGATTGTGATAGATGATCAGCGCCCGGTGTTCGCCGCGCCGGTTGGAGTAGGCGAAGACATTCTCATCCACCGAACCGTCAGGCCGGTAGAAATCGTAAAGCAGGAAATTCGCGCTCTCGGCGAATAACCAGCGCCGGTGCAGCAAGGGCGCGATCTCGCGGTCGTGGCGATCCACCAAACCGCGATCAGGATCTTCCTGGTAGCGCGCGCGGCGGAACTCCATGCCGTACTTCTCAGTGAAACCCTCGATCTGCCCGTGGCCAAACATGGGCAATCCAGGAAGCGTGGACATCATGGTCGCCACCCCGAAGCACTTGTCTCCATTGCCAAACTGGTCAATGGCCGTACGCTCATCGGGATTGCTCATGAAGTTAACGTAACGCTTGAGGATATCGGGGTCGAATTCGATGGTGTTCTTGATCACTGAGCGATACTTGGCATTCTCCTCGTCGCGCATCATGTTCATGAAGGCGCTGTTGTACACCCGGTGCATGCCCAGGGTGCGGACGAAGTACCCCTCCATAAGCCAGAAGGCTTCGGCCAGCAGGAGCGTGCCCGGGACCTCGCGGGCCACACGATCCACCACCTCGCGCCAGAACTCTTCCGGCATGGCCCGGTCGAAGTCGGCCTTGCTCATGCTGTATTCCGCCCGGGAAGGGATGGCTCCTCCGGTACCAGGAATGGGAAACCACAAGCGTTGAAAATGACGCTTGGCCAGGGTCATTGCGGCGTCGAAGCGGATGATGGGAAAGAGGCGCGCGACGTGCAGAATGGTCTGAATCACCTGCTCGCGCGTGGCCGCGTTCAGATAGTCAAGTTGGGCAGTGTCGTTCCAGGGAAAGCTGGTGCCGTCGTTGCCGTGATAGACGTAGCGGGTATCGCCGGTCCACTTGTCGCGGCGGCGAAAGACCACCGCGGCATCGGACTGCTCGTAATAATGATCCTCAATCTTGATCTCTACCCGGCCATCGCGGGAGAGATCGGGCCCTTCGAAGCGGTACGCAGGATAGGGGCTGTCGGGACGGGACATGAACCACTCCGGGTGCTCAATGACCCAGCTGGAATCGATGCCCATGTGGTTGGGAACCATGTCGCTGGCCAGCCGGACGCCGTGGGCGAAGGCGCGGTCGCGCAGGTTGCGATAGGCCGCTTCCCCGCCTAGATCCTCAGCTATGTCATAGCCGTAGAGGGAGTACGCGGACGCAACCGCATCATGGTTGCCGCAGAGTTGCTTGATGGTCTGCGACGCCGAGCTTCTCTCCCATACGCCGATGAGCCACAGCGAGTTGACTCCGTGCCCCGCCAGGCGGCGCAGCTCTTCATCGGGAATCTGATCCAGGCGATAGATGTGGCGGCCGTAGTAGCGGGAGAGCTGCTCCAACCAGACGTAGGTGCTCTTGGCGATGAGCACAGTGGTGGGCATCCACTCCTGATCGGGGCTGAAACGCTCGGTTTCCTGGGCGGATTCAACGTAGGACGGCACTTCTCCCTTCTTGTCGACATTCCAAGGGAAATTGCCCCTACGGCCCGCCTGAGCGCCGGGAGGATTGAACCGCATCCAGATGGCGATGTCCTCTTCCTTGAGCACATCGAGGGCGAGCAGAAGCTTGGAAAGTGCGTCGCCGATCAGATCAGCCCAGTGTTCGATGATGTAGGCGAGCTGGCCGCTGAGTGAGTCCGGCGATGCCAAAGCCGGGGCACGCAGCATGTCAATCAGGTTTTTCGTCTTCAGCGGAGGCCGGGTGCTGAAGAATTCGCGCAGCCCGGATGTGATCTGCTGGTATCGCGTGACCGCGGCGAGAGACTGATCAGTGAAGAGTTCGGAGAATGGTTTGAAGGCCGGGTTTGCGTTGGCCAGCCACAACAACGTCATCTCTTCAAAGGCCACTGCCCTATGCGCGATGCCATCCGTGGAGCCTGCCAGCCACTCCGCAGGGGTCTTCTCGTTGCGGTAGACGTCTATGGTAGGAAATTGCTCCACGAAAGCCAGGATGGTCTTGTCCAGTTCCTCTTGACCGAGGCGGCCATCGAACCATTCCAGCGCGCCGGCCATGACCTTTGGATCCAGGCGCGTGCGGTAATACTCGACCAGGGCGTGACTCATCTCGTCGATCAGGCCCATGGCGTAGAGCGCGCCGGGCTGGATGGTCTGCGTCGGGTCTTTTTCCGCTCCGCGGCGCTCGTTCATCCGGAAGGCAAATTCCCGGCTGGCGCTGAGATTGGCGAAAACTACGTTGCCACTGAAAGAAAAGAGCTTCTGGCTGAATTCATAACGATCACGTGCTTCTCGCGAGACATGGAATTCCATTGTTACCCTTCCAAATTGCTATTTAATGCATTTTCACTTCTACGCTGCACGGCCGGCTAGATGCGGCTTTTCTTGAGCCACGTCGGAAACCGTTGCTCTGTAAACACCAGAAGTGAAAATGCTGTAGCCAGACTCTTTGTTCGATGCGGAATTTGGCCCCGGCAACCGCATAAAGCGGCGCGACGTACCTAAAGGGTCGCAAACTTGTCCCGGGATCCGGATTTTCCGCCACGTGGCGCCAACAAGGGCAGTTATGTGCGGCTTTCTTCGCGGAAAGCCGCGTGCTGTGCGCCGGACCCGTCAAACTCTGCAGAAAATCCAGAGGATCCGGATTTTCTGCCACGTGGCGCCAACAAGGGCAGTTATGTGCGGCTTTCTTCGCGGAAAGCCGCGTGCTGTGCGTCGGACCCGTCAAACTCTGCAGAAAATCCAGAGGATCCGGATTTTCTGCCACGTGGCGCCAACAAGGGCAGTTATGTGCGGCTTTCTTCGCGGAAAGCCGCGTGCTGTGCGTCGGACCCGACAAACTCTGCAGAAAATCCGGAGGACGCCCACAATCCCAGAGCGGGATGGGAAATGAAGAAAACTTCTTCACCGTCGATGGCGTTGTAACCATCGTGCATTTTTGCCGGGTCGTACCGGGCGGTCGTGCTGGCCAGATCGGCATAGCCGAATCCTACGCCTTCTGTCTCCTCCCGGGTGAGGCCACCGGGGCAATAAGTGATGTGGAAGCGGCCTTCCGAGGAACTGTGGATGAGATGGGCGGCCGTGCTGAGCTCGGCTGCCAGGTCGGGGTTTTGCTTCACCTTCTCGAGCGTAGCCGGGGTCCCATGGTATCCGAACCTGCGGATCATGCGGTCAATCGTAGGATCTTCTCCAAACTGCTTCACCCCGGGAGCGAGCACGATGAGCTCCGCGCCATCGGCCAGCGCCATGCGGGTGCGGTAAATCGCCTTATTTCCCAGCCAGGTACTGTGGAACTCCTCCGGATCGAGGTAAACCACTGCCTTGTGTATGGGGCGATCGAGCAATTGGATGTTGACCTGGACGCTGAGCTCCGAGGCCAGGCGAAAACATTCCAGGTCATCGCCCACAAAGAGGCCGCGCACCACCAGCTCGCCGGCCGGATTGGTGCCGATCACCGTTAGTACATAGATGATGGGGATATTGCGAAGAAACTCATCGGCAGCGCGATTCAGGACCCGGCGGACGGGATTGTCCATCCGTCCCATGATCCGCTCCATGCCCACCACGGCTCCCAGGTAGTGGCTGCGATGAATGCTGAGCGGACCGGCGGTACCCACCAGGATGTTCTTGTTGTAATTGGCCAGGCCGATGACCTCGTGGGGCACTACCTGGCCTATGGAAAGAATCAGGTCGAAATTCCCTTCCGGGATCAGGCGGTTTACCTGGGCCGGCCAGGTGTAGTCGAGCAGGCCGCCCGATAGCTCCTGGATGAAGCTCGCCGGCAGCTCCCCTAAGGTCACCACGTCGGTGCGCCAGTTATGCACCGCGAAGAGAGAGTGCGGCATGTCACCAAACATGCGAGTGAGCACGGCCGGCGCCATCGGAGTATGCGTTCCCAGAGCGGGTAGCACGCAGCCCAGCCGTTCGCCGTAGTAGGCAAAGGCATATTGGGTAAGCAGACCCGCCTGGGAATGGAAGCGAGTGAGGTCAGGGGGTACAGCGAGGACTCGACGCCGGTCTCCCAGCTTGTCCAGCGCCTGGTAAAGCGATTGGCGTAAACACTCGGGGGAGATTTCGGCGTCCGGGCCGCCCTGCTGGCAATAGAGACTCATTCTTGCTTCCTTCTCGCGGGTCTGAAAACCCGCTTCCCCGGACTAAAAGTCCGGGGCTACACACCAAGCAACGGCTTTTTTCCGCCGCCAGTTACAGCCGGTACGCCTTGCGTGCCAAATCATAGGCCAGCTCATGAGCCACTTCCACCGCCTCGTCTTCGTCCAGTTGATGCTCCGCTACCAACTTTGCCAGATAAGCGCAGTCCACCCGGCGAGCCACGTCGTGCCGCGCCGGAATGGACAAGAAGGCCCGCGTATCGTCGTTGAAGCCCACGGTGTTATAAAATCCCGCGGTCTCGGTGGTTAGCTCGCGAAAGCGCAACATGCCTTCCGGGCTGTCGTAAAACCACCACGGTGGCCCCAGGCGAAGGCACGGGTAATGGCCCGCCAAAGGCGCCAGCTCGCGACTGTAGGTGGATTCGTCCAGAGTAAAGAGAATGATGGTCAGCGAGGCATCGTTGCCAAAGCGCTCCAGCAGCGGCTGCAGGGCGTGGACATATTCGGTCGGCATGGGGATATCGGCTCCCACGTCGCGGCCAAAGCGGGTAAAGATCTGGCGATTGTGATTGCGCCGGCTGCCAGGATGAATCTGCATCACCAGCCCATCCTCCAGGCTCATGCGCGCCATTTCTGTCAGCATTTGAGCTCGGAAGAGTTCCTGCTCATCCGCATCGGCCTTGCCTGCGATGACGCGATCGAAGAGCGCGGCCGCCGCGCCACCGTCGAGATCAGCCGTTCTAGCCGTGGGATGCCCGTGATCAGTTGCGGTACAACCCAGCTTCCGGAAGCGCTCCCGGGCATGGCGCAGAGCCAGCAGATATCCCGGCCAGCGCGAGCAATCCTCGCCGTGCATCTCCCCCAACCGTTGGACATTCTGGCGAAAACCATCGAATTCCGGATCTACGACGGAATCGGGACGGAAAGTCGGCAGGATGCGCCCCTTCCACCCTGAGTCGCGGATCGCTTGATGGTAAGTCAGGGGGTCAAGGGGAGGGTTGGTCGTAGCCAGCACTTCGATGTTGAACTGATCGTAAAGCGCTCGCGGCCGGAAGGCGGGAGAAGCCAGCTTGGCGCTGATGGCGTCGTAATACGCTCCAGCGTTGGCACTGCAAAGCCGTTCTTCCAGCCCGAACAGCTCCTGAAAAGCGTAGTCGAGCCACATGCGCGTGGGCGTGCCGCGGAATAGGTAATAAGACTTTGCGAAGCGCATCCATATCCGCCGTGCCTCATCCTCATCCATCTGCTTCTGCCCAATGCCCAAATCCTCCAGGGCGATGCCCTGACTGTAGAGCATGCGGAAGACGTAGTGATCGGGAACGATAAAGAGGCTGGTGGGATTGGGAAATGCTTCATTCTCGGCAAACCAGCGGGCTTCGGTGTGGCCGTGTGGACTGACAATGGGCAGATTGCGAATGCCCTCGTAAAGCCTGCGGGCAATGGCTCGAATTGTGGGCTCAGAAGGGAAAAGACGATCGTCGTGAAGAATAGTCACAGCATTCATTTTCGCCTGTGAGCCGGTCTTCTGCACAGGGGTGGGGAGAAAAGCCGGCCGTACGGTTCCTCTGGGCGGGACTCACCATCGTGGCCTTCCCGCCCGAAGTATAGAAATGTAGCAGAAAGCTGGAAGCGACCGACCCATCAGGCAATCTTGTCCATGGTCCGTTTGAGTTTCTGCGCCGGGGACTCTTGACGCTGTAGCAGGTCGAAGGCCTCGCGAGACTTGGCGCTTTGCTCCTCCCACAGGTCGGGGTCCGCCAGCCGTAGCAGCCATTCGGCCACCTCTTCCGGTCCGGAGCAGGTAGCTGCAGGACTGAGACCCAATTTGCGCACAAAACCGCCGGTTGCTGAGTGCTCATGAACGACACCGACCACGGGAAGATCCACGGCCAAGTAGTCGAGGATGCGCGAAGGGATGGAGTAACGGCTTCTTAAATCGCTTCCCGGATCCCGCTTGGGGCCGGGCAGGAAGGCGACGTGAGCACTGCTGAGCTCGTCATCGAGCTCACGCTGCGTGGGCATGAACCCACGCACGTTGACTCGCCTCCTAAGCGTGGTGTTGGCCAGACGCAGGATTTTGGGAGAACCCGGAAAGGAGACCTCGACCTGCACCCCTCTCCGCTCGAGCAGAGTGATGGCCTGATCCAGATCATCGAGGCCGTCCGCGTAGGAGATTACATTGCCATGCAAAACCACCTTGATCGGACCGTGCTCCCGCGGCTTGGACCTCGCCTGCGAAGCATCTCTAGAGAAGGACAGCAAGTCGGCATCGCCGCGTATTCGTAATACATCGTCCAGCAGCGGCTGACTCACGCAAAAGACGCGCTCCGCGCGATCCACCAATTGCCTCAGCGCTCCGCGAGCGACGTCACCTTCCAAAACGTCCCAGAGGTGAAGTACGAAGGGGGCTCCTATCAGGTTGGTCAGCTCAAGGCATCGAGTGGCATCGAGTTCCCCCAAGGGAGCCACATAAATGCTTGAGACCCGTTCCTGATAGTGGGCTATGAGACGTTTTGCGAGCGAGGGGCGCAGATCGTTGCCACTCCATGGACTGATGCCCAGCCGTTCACAGAACCGCATCAATTTCGGGTTACGAAGAAAGGAGTACCGGCTAAGAACGGTGTTCTCGAAGAGAACCGAGCGCGGATCCGGCTGCCTAAGACTGCTGCTCCACCAATGAAAGTGCAACCAGTCCTGGTGCGGACCAAGCAGACGAAGCGTTTGCACGCCAATTGACGTTTGCTGTGAAAGGGAAAATCGGTTGATAAACAGCGGAACCTGATTCTCTGAATTCATGTGGAGTCTGCCCTGTGATCTAAAAAAACTGAACAAGTGTCGGGGGCAGTTCCCAGTAGTACCCACCCTCCGCCAATTTAGGGTAACCGAAGGAGTGCTTATTTGATGTGGATCATCGTGCGGCAACGGATTACCGCTGTGCGATGCCGATGTTACCATAGGGTCCGACGAATCGCCAGCGATAACTGGCGTTGTGTGGTTGGTTAAGGTAGGCCAAGTTGCGTCTTGCCGTTCTTGAGCAGCAAGATGCTCCCCACGCACCCTGCGGCAATGGACGCCGCCAGGGTTCCTATCTTCGCCATATCGAGTAAGCCCCCGTCGCCCAGGGCGAGCGAGGCAATAAAGAGCGACATGGTAAAGCCAATGCCGCAGAGCCAGCTGGCGCCGAAGATCTGGCTCCAGGTAACCGAGGTGGGGCGCGACCCGAGACCGATCAGAGATGCCAGCCGGGCAAACAAGGTGATGCCAATGGGTTTGCCCAGCAGCAGGCCCAGCAGAACCCCCAGGGTGATGGGATGGGCCAGGGCCGCGCTGGTCTTCCCCAGAACATGGACTCCGGCATTGGCGAAAGCAAAGATCGGCATGATCAGAAATGCAACCCACGGCTGCAGGGCATGCTCAATGCGATGCAGCGGAGACTCGATCATTTCGCATTTCTGCTCCAGCGCGTGAATGGCATGGTGGGCCTGGGAGGAGTTCGGGTCGTGCTGCTCAAATTGATCCAGCAGCCAGCGGCTCTGGCGAAGAAATTCCGCCTTGTCGATGGAGCTGCGCGCAGGAATGGTAAAGGCCAGCAGGATGCCGGCAATGGTGGCGTGCACGCCTGAGTTCAGCACAGCAGCCCACACGCCGACCCCGATCAATGCATAGACTGCCGGATTGCGAATGCCTAACCAATTGGCGGCAAAAGAAACAGCCACGCCTACAAAGGCCAGGCCGAGCGCGATCAACGAAATATGTTGGGTGTAGAACAGGGCGATGACCAGCACGCCGAAGATGTCATCCACAATCGCCAGCGCGGCAACAAAGACTTTCAAGCCAACCGGCACCCGGCTGCCCAGCAACGCCAGCACACCGAGCGCGAAGGCGATATCGGTCGCCATCGGGATGCCCCAACCATTGGCGCCGGCTCCTCCTTTATTGATGGCGATGTAAATTAGCGCCGGAACCACCGACCCGCCGATCGCAGCCATGAAAGGAAAGGCAGCCTGCTTGAACGTAGAGAGCTCACCGATCAGCACCTCGCGTTTGATTTCCAGGCCGACGAGAAAGAAGAAGATCGACATTAGGCCGTCGTTCACCCACTCATGACGGCTCTCGGAATGCGAGACCTTGCCTAAGGTGATGGTGGCCTGCGTATACCAGATGCGGTGATAGCTGTGCTCCCAGGGAGAATTGGCCCAAATCAACGCCGCGGCGGTGGCCACCAGGAGCACAATGCCCCCCGCTGCTGCCGTCTTGGCGAAGCGGGTGAAAGGGCTGGTAATGAAATCGATGGGCGGCCGTGGACTCGATTGCAGATCGGTCGGCAAGGACAAAGTGGCCTCCGCTGGCGTTGGTTTCCCTCCAGCAGCATACGCGTCAGGCTCAAGTATTAATAAATTAGTTGACAATCACCAGGGTCGAGATTATGCTTTTTTTAGATGATGCGGCTGCTCCCACCCCACGGCACGCCGGGGCAGGCGGGGCAAGGCGCGGCCACACGGGACTTACGCTATGCCACCTAAAAAATCGCTCACGCTGACCGAAGCGGAATTGCGGCTGATGAAGATTCTCTGGGCCCGCGGGGAATCGACCGTGAATGAGATCGCCGCCGCCCTGCCCAAGAAGGATGCGCTGGCTTATAACTCCGTGCTCACGACCATACGGATTCTGGAGCAAAAGGGTTATGTGCGGCATCGGAAGGAAGGACGTGCTTTCTTCTATGTGCCCCTAGTGGCAGAGGAGGAAGCCGGCTTCTCCGAGGTCCGCGTGGTGCTGCGCCGTTTCTTCGGTGATTCCCGGGAGAAGCTGATGCTATCACTTCTGGGGGACAGCGAGATAACAGCGGAAGAGTTGCAACGTCTAAGGGATGCGATCCAGCAGGCGGATGAGCCTGGACGCTGATAGCGAGTGATGGAATAACCATGGAAGCGAATCTATTGCGGCAATTCATTTCGACCGGTCCTGCGGAGTTGCTGATCGCCAGCATCTGGCAGGGTCTGCTGTTGACCGCTGTGGCTTGGGCTGCGCTCAAGCTCGCGGCCGGATTGCGCGCCTCTACTCGCTTCACGCTGTGGTTGATTGTCTTCACGCTGGTGGCTTTGCTGCCTTGCTTTGCGCTTGGCTACGGGATCTTCGCGACGCAGTCTGCTGCGACCTCTGTCATGCCCCAGGCAGAATTCTCTCTGCACCTGAACAGCGCGTGGGCCTTTGTGATCGAGGGTCTCTGGGTGCTCGCTTCCCTGCTCTCGCTGGGCCGTCTGTCTTTGAATGTTTGGCAGATGAGAGCCTTGCTGCGCAACTCCACCCCCGTTCCCTTCGAGGCGCTCGGAGGCGAGATTCAATCGGTAGTGACCCGCGTTGGAAGGCGTTCGGTAGCGATACGTCTCTCGGATGCCGTCGATGCGCCCAGCGTGATCGGCTTCTTCCGTCCCGCGGTTGTCGTACCTTGCTCGCTGTGGAGCGAGCTCGCGCCGAGCGACTTGAAGCAGATCCTCCTGCATGAGCTGGCTCATCTCGATCGTGCAGACGATTGGACCAATTTATTGCAGAAACTGTTACGAGCTCTTAGCCCGCTGAATCCAGCTCTTTTTTGGGCCGAGCGTCACCTTTGCCTGGAGCGCGAACAGGCCTGTGACGACGCTGTGCTGGATGCTGCC
>Ga0302326_10014727_pt1 | contig 16517 bp, 13 predicted proteins | sample Palsa_T0_3_FD_202264 | JGI IMG/M metagenome (GOLD analysis project Ga0302326, IMG submission 202264) | Peat permafrost microbial communities from Stordalen Mire near Abisko, Sweden - Palsa_T0_3 | ecosystem: Environmental > Terrestrial > Soil > Palsa > Peat permafrost | place: Sweden: Abisko...
GCGTCTACAATTTGAAGTTCGTGGCGCGCGCACTTTTGCCGATGCACTCCGCCATTCTGGCTAAGACTGGTGTCGAGAAAGTCTCGACACGGCAAGCTAAGAGCGTGCGCCACGTCAGATTCCCGGGCAAAGGTGAAACCTGCTGAACTTCCACTTACCTGGGCTGGATTTTTGGGAGGCCGATCTTGGGTGTATTGCTCCAGGGATTTTATTTCGGGCCGGGGAGTGTTCCTGGAGTTCCATCTCCGCTCGACGGCGACAAGACAATACCGTTCTGGTGGGACCGCTTGGCTGCTCAGGCCAATATGCTGCGACGGGCAGGCTTCACCGCAGTGTGGCTGCCGGGGCCTCTAAAGGGCGCGGCGGGCTCGCTGTCCAATGGCTACGACGTGTTCGACGATTACGACCTGGGCGCCAAAGACCAGAAGGGTACGGTGCCCACCCGCTATGGGTCGCGGGAACAACTGGCGCGCTGTATCGCCATGATGAGGGCTAACGGCCTCGACGTCTACGCGGATCTGGTGGAAAACCAGCGCGATGGCGACGATGGTCATCTCAATTTCGAATACGTCGATGCTTTCGGCCAACCGGCGAAAGGCCGATTTCCCAAAGGTCCTCTCGATTTCCACCCAAACGTGCCGGAAGATTCCGGCGTATTCAGCGACAGGTTTTCATTCGGCCCCGACCTGGCGCCCATCAATGGCGAACCGCGTTACCGATTGTTCAGCGAACTCCTCGCCGCGGGCGATTGGCTCACCCGTTCGCTGGACGTGCAGGGTTTCCGTGTGGACAACGTTAAAGGTGTTTCGACGGATTTCCTGGTTCCGCTTCTGAATCACGGAGCCCTGGCCGGAAAATTTGCCGTGGGCGAGTTCTTCGACGGAAATATCAGTCTGATACAAGCCTGGATGAACGCCGTCCAGCACCGTGCCTGCGCCTTCGATTTTCCCCTCCGGTTCATGCTCGCTACCATGTGCAAAGATCCCGGGGCGTTCGATATGTCGACCCTCGATCACGCCGGGCTCACCGGCGTCGATCCGGTTGGAAGCGTTACTTTCGTGGAGAACCACGATACCGACGGGAGTTCGCCCGTCGTCCGCAACAAAATGCTGGCCTACGCTCACATTCTGACCGCGGAAGGCTATCCATGCGTGTTCTATCGCGACTACAGTACGGATCCGAACTGCTTCGGACTGAAGCCCGAGATCGATCCCCTCGTCTGGGTGCACGAAAATCTTGCGACTGGCCCCACGCAACAGCGCTGGAAAGATCTTGGCGTGTTCGCGTATGAGCGAATGGGAGGCGATCATCTGCTGGTCGGACTGAATAAGGACCCGGATACAGCGCGCACAATCCGTGTCCAGACAGGTTTCCCGCCGCATACGCAATTGCAGGATTTCTCGGGCCACGCGGGGACGGTCACCACTGACGCCACGTCGATGGTCACCATCGCAATTCCCCCGAACGCTGGCGGAGGGGGCTATGTTTGTTACTCCCGCCCGGCCCGCATGGGAGCTTTTCCCGTCCATGCGGTCGCCACTACCCAGGACTATGAGGGCGCGAGCGATCTCGACATTAAGCCTGCTCTGGAGAATACGCCCGTCACCGTGTGCCGCGTCTTTGTTGAGGCGGGTGCGGAGATCGTCGGCGAATTATTCTTCGATACTTCGCACTGGATGCAGAACACTACCGTCCGGCTTCGGCTTCTTGAAGCGGGCGGCGCCCTCGCCGCGCAGCGGATCTACAGTTCCGCCACGCCACAAGGTACGTCGTTAAGTTTCAAAGCCACGCAAAAGGGCTTTCATGCGTTTGTAATTCAGTCCGCCAATACGCCCGCAGAGAACAAGGCGCCGGGCTATCGGCTGCGCGCGAGTTATAGTGCTCCTCAAATGTTTTGAAAAGGAAGGCTCAATAGTCATGAGACTTATAGGATTTTTGATGCCCACCGGGAAAGACGGGGCGCTTTACGTGCTTGAGCGCACCAATCCAGAGAAGAAAATCCGCGATTCTCACCGCGCTGAAACAAATGCCTTTTTTCGCATCGCGCCGTACGATGGCCGCGTTGAAGTATGCGCTCTGAAGCCGTGACGCGCGCCAGCATACGGCCGCGGAGCTGCCTGTCTCCCGTTCCGACTGAGCCGCGCGTGTCGGCAAGCCGTAACGAAGCACTAATAGAACAGATACTTTCGCCACTGCTCATCGCCCTTGCCCAGCAGGCGCATCAGGTGACGGCTGGTATGGAGGCTGAAAGGCCTTGGCTGGCGCGCCAGTTTCATGCCGGCTTCTTCGGGAGTCCGGCTGCCCTTGCGGTTATTGCAGTAGTGGCAGCAGGCCACCAGGTTCTCCCACGCCGATTCACCGGCGCGAGAGCGCGGAATCACATGGTCAAGCGTTAATTCCCCCGCCGGCATCACCTTCAGGCAGTACTGACAGGTGTAGCGGTCGCGCATGAGGATGTTCTTGCGCGACAGCGCACGCGTCTGGTGCGGGATGCGGCGATATTCGAGCAGACGGATCACCGAGGGCACCTTCATCGTCCGGCGGGTGGAGTGCACGGAGTGCTGGGACAGTTCTTCGGCCGATGCGATGCCCTTCAGAACGAGGATGAGCGCCCGCCGGGCGGCGCAAATGTTGATGGGTTCGTAGCTCGCATTTAACACGAGCACGGGTTTCTGGAGTCTGGAATAGGTCGGCATCGGTTTATTTGTGATCTCCCTCAGTAAACTCGCGTAAAACGGACTGGCGCTTCCACGCCTCCATGTGTCGCAGCGCACATACAGGCGTCAAGGCTGCGCGCTCCAGCGTCGATCCACCCTAGCCAGTGTGGCCAGCGAGACCGACTTCGCTCCCGCGCGCTTCAAGACCATTGCGCAGGCGCTGGCCGTAGCGCCGGTCGTCATCACATCGTCGATCAACAGAATTCGCAGGCCCGAAACATTGGATCCGGCGCGCAACATGAAGGCTCCCGCAACGTTGCGGCGGCGGCCAGCCATGGCGAGGCTCGCCTGCACCTGGGTGGGCCGTTTGCGCCGGAGTGCGTTCACCAAAGGAATATGGCGGTGCGCCGCAACGTGGCGAGCCAGAAGTTCAGCCTGATTGAAGCCTCGCTCCCATTTCCTGCGCCAGTGCAGGGGGACCGCGGCGACGGCGTCAAAACGCTCATCGACGGTGATTGCCCGTTCCAGGCAGAGCGCAAGAGGCCGTGCCAGAGGTTTCATTCCGGAGTATTTGTAAAGGTGAATGAGGCTGCGGAGTGCGCCTTCGTAAAAACCGAAGCAACTGGCGCGGTCGAACCCTCGAAGGCCGGAACGGCAGACCGCGCAGACGCCTTGCTCGTCCAGCGGATAGGCGTTTATAAAGGGCGTATTGCAGCAGGAACAGAAATAATCCGCTTCGAGTGGGACGGGAGCGGCGAGACAGTTCGCGCAGACGGGAACCCGCGTCCATTTATCAAGGGCGTGTTTACAAATACGGCATTCGTCTGGAAAAAACAGCGAAAAAATGCCGTGGGGGATCGCTCTGAAAGTTGAAGCGGCCGTTCTCGTCAGGCTACTCGAGAAGGCGCACCTCCCTGTAGCATCGCGGCTCGCCGCCGACGGTCCTCCTTTTCCTGGTCTTCAACGCAAAGTGACGCCCATGGAACCGCGTCGAGCCGGGACAAGGGGATCTCACGGCCGCAGATGGCACAGATACCGTAGGTGCCCGCGTCGATTCGCCGCAGTGCTTCGTCGATTTCGACCGCCAGTCCGGAATCGCGTTCGGCTTCTTCCAGCAATTCGTCTTTTACTGTCCCGGCACTGGCGCGGTCGGCGGGGTCGAAACCATCGAGGTCGGATTGCTCGGCGGCTTCGGATTCGGCGCGCAGAGTCTCGCTTGCAAGCTCTTCACGGCGTGCGGTAAGAATCCCCCGGTAGTGTTCGAGCAACTCGGGTGTGAGTGCCATGAGGCCCTCTAAGCCTTCAGTTTAGGGATCAGGTACGTATATTGTCAAATGGGGTGTTTCCGGAGGCTGAGACTCGCCTCAATTTGCCGCGATCGAAACACCGGCCGATGACGACGCGAAAACTGCGCTTCCCGTGTAGGCCGCGGTGACTGTATTCAGATTCCGGGGTAGACTTGCGCCCTTTAGCGTCAGCGTCGCCATGGCGTTCAGGCCGACAACCGAGAGCGGGGCACTTCCCAGATTTACGCTGCCTGTCGTGAAAGTGACGGTTCCAGACGGCAGGGCCGTTCCGCTCGCGGCTTTCACAGTGACGGTTAATTTCGTTGTAGCGCTTTCGATTAAAGCAGTCGAACCGGCGGAGAGGGTTGTTGTTGTTGCGACCAGAGGCGGAGTGACTGTCACCGTGACGGAGCCGGCGGAGCCCGTAAAGTTTCCCGTGGGAACAAAGGTGGCAGTTATGCTGTTTGCCCCGGATGCCAGAGTGGACCCTTTGATGGTAAGCGATCCGGTGGAGACACTCCCGGTCGACGATGCGGCGGAAATCGTTCCGAGAGAGGTTGTGCCAAACGTGAAGACTACTGTGCCCAAAGGAGCAGATGAACCGGAAGCCACGTTCAAGGTCGCCGTGATCTGTGTGCTGCCCGTGGGCGTAATCTTGGCGGGAGCGGCCGTGACAACCGTGGTGGTGGAGACAGACGGCGCCGACAGTGTAATGACCGCAGTCCCCGATGACGACGCGAAACCGCTGGCGCCGCTATACGTTGCGACGATGGAATTGGATCCTGTTTGCAGGCTCTTGCCCGCAACCGTAAGGTTTGCCGACGCCGCAGCCCTTGAACTGGTAAGCGTCGCGGTACCCAACACCGCGCCGCCAAGAGCAAACGAAATGCTGCCGGAAGGAGGCGAGCTTGCCATGGCGGATTTCACCGCAACGCTGAGCGACGTTGTACCGCCCGACGCGATCGTCGCGGGGCTGGCGGTGACGGTCAGGGTGGTGGAAACGGCTGGGGCGGCCACCGTGACGGTGACTGGCGACGAGGTGGAAGACGTAAACCCGGCAGACCCTCCATAGCTTGCCGTAACCGCATCGGAGCCCAGCTTCAATTTTGTTCCGGCGACGGTCAGAGAAGCCGACGACGACGACCCTGAGACCGCCAGCGTAGCAGTGCCGAGCACTGTGCTCCCCAACGAAAATGTGACGGTCCCCGAAGGAGCGGTCGACCCGCTGGCCGGTTTGACAACGGCAGCGAACACGGTGCTGCCCGTTGTGAGCAGACTGGCCGGTGTCGCCGTCAGGCTCACCGCGGTGGAGATCGGGGACGAAGTTACGGAAATCGAAACCGAAGCCGTCGAATTTCCGAAGTTCCCTGTAGCCGAGTAACTCGCGACGATAGAATTCGCGCCCGGCTGTAGTTTCGTCCCGGCAACGCTCAGGGTCGCGGTAGCGGACGTGCCCGAAACAACCAGCGGAACCTTCGCCAGGATAGTAGTGCCCGACGAAAAGGTCACGGAACCGGCGGGCGCTGCTGTCCCGCTGGACGGTTTAACAGTTGCTGTCAAAACAGTGGTCGCGCTCGTCGCGATAACGGCTGGCGCGGCCGCGACCGAGGTTGCGGTGGCCACAACGGGCTCCGTCACGTTGACCGTGCTCCCAGCCGTTGAACTGGCAAAACTTCCGGTAGCCTGAAAGGTCGCATTGACCGCGTTGACTCCCGCCGCAAAACTGGACGCGCTCACTTTCAAAATCGCGGAAGCGGAGCCGCCCGATACCACTACAGGCGCACTGCCCAAAGACTTGCTTCCGGACACAAAAACCACGGTGCCTGCAGGCTGCGCCGAACCGGTAACCGGGCTGACAATTGCCGTCAGCTGCGTTGTTGCCGTTTGGGGAAAGGATGACGGGCTTGCCGTGAGAGACATCGTGGTGCCCACCATCGCTGCCGTGCCCTGCCATTTCAGCGCCAGATTATACGCATCGACGGATCCCAGCCCGGTGGCCAGATCGTAACCCGCGCCGGCCTTGTAGCCAAACGATCCATTCACGCAACCCTTGCTGCCACTCGCGCAGGGCACGATGTTGTCGCCGGAAGTGATGTCGTGAACGGGTGCACCGGCTGTCTGCGCGATCGCGTAGAGATTGGGATTGATGTTCCCCAAACCGGCCTTCGCCTGCCCGCCGTTGATCACCAGATATTGGTTCAGCAGAGTCACGATTCCGGCAAACGAAGGTGAAGCCGCCGAGGTTCCTCCCACCGCCATCAATGAACCGTTCGCGTAGATGAGATATCCGTCATGCGCGCCGGAAGCGCTGAGTGCCACATCGGGTACATCTCGCGCCTGATCGTTCGGCACACCGGGACCGGTCTGCCACCATGGCTTGCTGAACGCAGCGCTCACACCGCCGCCGCCAGCCGCAATACCCTGCCCCAGGCTGGAATCGTTCCATGCCTTCTCGGCCAGATAGCCGGTAGCGGAAGCCCACGTGGTTCCGTTCTGCGCGTTCCACCCGGAACTGCCGCTTTCGCTGAACTCGGTTCCACCCACAGCCGTTACTTCCGGAATATTCGCGGGGAAAATAACCGACGGCCCGTGCGTCGCCACCGTCGCGTCCCAATCGCACCCCGCTGCACCGGAGTCCCCGGCAGCGCTCATCCAGGTAATCCCTTCCGCATTCGCCTGCTGGGCGACACTACGGAAACTGGCTGGACTTCCCGCCTCGCACCCGCCGTAACTGACGCTGAGCACGGGAGCCAGATCCTGATCTACCGCGTACTGGACGGAACTGAAGACGTCCTGCGAATAGACGTAAACGATCGTCGCATTACGCGCCACCGCTCCCGACCATTCGATATCCAGATCGGCTTCAATCTGATCGCCCGGGCTGACCCCGGGATCCGTTCCGAAAAGAACCAGCTGTGGGTCGTTCGCTTCCAATCCGAACGTGCTCCGGAATGCCCGGATGTCGCTGAGACTAATATCGGTCTGACCGGCAATCGCCAACTTCTGCCCGGTACCGTCAATCCCCGCCTGGAATAGCGGCGTGATGTCGTAAATCGTCGCCAGGTCGTCCGGCGCCAGATAATGTGCACCGCTCGAAGCCGTGAAGTCCGGCTTCAGAGCCCGCTTGCGCGCCTGCCCTGTCTGCGGCGCGGGCCGGAAATCGTCCATCCCTGTCACGCGGTCCACCACATCCGCGAGCACGGCGGGAACCAGCAGCGCCGAAGCATTTGAGAAATGCATCTCGCGCCCCGCCTGATAACGATGCAGTTCCGTGTGGAAAGCCCTGCTCACCTGACCTGCCGTGCCGCTGAAGACAATCCAGTTGCGCGCGCGCGCAATTGTGTCTACTAAGAAGCCCATGGACCGCAGCCACTCTGCTAGCCGGTCCAGATCGTTCTGGCTTACTCCGAAGCGCTCTCCATACTGCTCGGGAGTCAGCCAGTTGTGGTAATCCGTCGTTGCGGGGTCGCGCTGCCGTTCGAGGAACTGCTCCAGATCCGCCGTCTGCTCCGGCGTCTGCTTTAGAACGAGCTTCAGACCCGTGAGGTTTTGGGTAGCTTCGAGCGGCCCGCGGTCGTTAGCCGCCGTCGCTTCCGGCCTGATACACCCCGGTAACGCGATCGCAGCCTCGCCAATCCGGCCGTGAAGGCGGTCGGGCGGCGCGGCAAGACCCGCCATGCAGCAAACCAGGACACCGACAACCAGCCTTGCACTACGCATTCCCACGTCTTTCCTCCGGACCGGCCTTTTGTTGGTTTTCCATCGGCAGATCCGGCCGGGAACTTTAGGGCGCTCCAGGAAAACTAATCCGGGTCGCGGCAGGGATGCCGGCCCCCCGCACAGTCCCGTGCTGGCGCTTCTAACGCACGCCGTTCCTACCTCGGGCGTAACCACCAGAATTCGGGTGGTCTTGCTCCCACCCCGTAAAGGGGATTCGAGGACGCAAAGCGCACATCGGGGTACGGACGCAGAACTTCGACTCATGGCGAAGCTGCCGCAACGACATGCGCAGCGCTTCGTGCCGGAACCCTTTCAGTCGATCCCCGTTTTGCCGAATGGTATGTGGTGGCTATCCGCTTCACTCAGGTTGCGTCATTACCACGCTGTAGGAAGAGCGCGTTCGCAATGGGGCCTAGCCCTAGCGGGCTCAGGGCGCGATGTCGAGGCCGCCGACGGCGGAAACCGATGTGCGGTTCACGGCCCGGTCGCGGACAGCGATTACCTGAGTGAAGCAGATACTCATCTGGTATGTATTGGAAATATCCGCGAACCACCGGCTTGAGCGCTTCACCATATCGCTCGGCGGTGCGTGCATTAGCCTGCGCAGCTACTGATTGTGCAGCAGGCGTTTCCGCCCGGCGTTTCCGCCTGCATTTCGCCGTCTAGCCCTGCACGCGCCGCTCTTTCCAAGCCAGAACTGCTCCCGCAATTCGCGTTTCAATACCTTGCCCGTACCGCCTTTCGGCAAAGGGTCGGGCACGAATTTATAACGCCGCGGCATCTTGAATTTCGCCAGGCGCGGCGCGATGAATATCCGCAGATCCTCTTCGCTCACTGCGGCGTCGGCATGGTATACCACAATGGCCACAGGGATCTCGCCCCAGTTCGGATCCGGAGCCCCCACTCCCGCCACTTCCAGCACTCCCGGATGCGCCCCGATGGCCCTTTCCACCTCAATTGACGAGATATTTCACCGCCGCTGATGATGACGTCCTTCTTGCGGTCGACAATCTGGATGTAGCCTTCCGTGTCCCACACAGCCATGTCGCCGGAATGGAACCACGGACCCGACATCACGGCGGCGGTCGCTTCCGGCTCGCGGAAATAACCGTCCATCACGTTATCGCCGCAGATCACCACTTCGCCCACGGTCGCCATATCTCGAGGGACGTCCGCCATCTGGCCATCCACCATGGGCGGAAAGGCTGAAACACGACCCGTGGACGCAGCAACTGATGCAGCAGATGACGCGAGCGGGTTTCCAACGCCGCACCAAAGTGAACCTCGTGTGGCTGGGCACAACGCTGTGCATGGGAGCACGGGGTCAGAAGCTCGAATTGCGTCCGGGGGCGGCGGGAGTCGTCGCGGTTTATATGCGGGGTCTCGAAGAACTGAAACGTGAGCCGGTGGACTTCAAAGAAGATCCGCAGAAGCTGGTACCGCGCAGGATGCCCGTCATCGAAGCGCAGAAAAAGAAAGATGAGGAAGAAGCCGCCCGGGTCGCCGCCGAAGTAGCGGAGTGAAACCTCTCGATCACGGGAGAACCGGCAGGACAACGGCTGACGGGTGCGCCCTCGATCGATACACACGCTGTGTGGCGGCCTGAAAGTCGGATTCTTTCGCCTCGAAAATATTGGGCACAAACTTCTGAGGATTCCGGTCGATGATCGGAAACCACGTGCTCTGGACCTGAATCATGATGCGATGCCCTTTTCGGAATACGTGGTCATGCGACAGCAGATCGACCCGGTATTCGAAAGGTTTGCCGGGCGTCACGGGCTCGGGTTTTTCGAAGCTGTTGCGGAAACGCCCGCGCAGCACATCCGCTCCGATCATCAGTTCGTAGCCGCCCATCGGCGGGTCCTCCGGTACGCTGGGAGGGTAGACGTCAATAACCTTCACGACCCAGTCGGAATCGGTTCCGGACGTTGAGGCAAACAGGTCGGCGATCACGTCGCCGGCGATCGTCAGATCCGAATCGAGCGGCTTCGTCTGCCAGACGGCCACGTCTGGACGGCTCTCGGCAAAACGCTGATCGTCCGCGTGCCATGTGTTCCAGCCCGGCGATCCCCCGTAGGTTTCCGGAATGGGCCGCTCGCGATACGGGACCGGACGATTGGGATCGGAGATAAAACTGTCAAACGCATCGCCGCTCTCCGCCGGCGGCTCGAACGAGGCTTCACCTGAAGGGCGCAGGTACAGCCGCCGTTCCTGAAACCCAGCCGGAGGCCACTGGTCGTAGGCCTTCCATCGGTTCGACCCCGTCTCGAAAAGCTGTATGCGCGGCAGATCGAGCGGCCCCCGGTCCTTCAGCCAGTACGCAAACCAGCGGGCCTGGATATTCTTGCGGAAATAGTCGCCGGTGTCGCTGCCGAAATCCAGGTTCTTCAGCGTTCGGCCCGATCCAAAAGACCAGCCTCCGTGGTTCCAGGGCCCTTCCACGATGTAGTTATACTGGCGCGACTCCGGTGTCTCATTGGCCGCAAAGATCCGCCACGGGCCGGCGAAGTCTTCCTGATCGAACCAGCCGCCGACGTTGAGATTCGGCACTTTCGCGGCGCGAACGATTTTCTGTACAGCCTGTCCCTGCCAGTACGCGTCGTAATTTGGATGCGCGATGAAGTTGTTCCAGGTGGGACGCTGGCCGTCGAAATAGCGGGCGTTCGCCCCGCTGAGAGGACCGAGCTTCAGGTACCAGTCGTACGTATCGAACTGCTGAAACTCAAATGTCTTGTTCGTCTTGCCGTTCTCCATCATGGCGCTGTATTCGAAGCCGTAGCTGAGCCGGAATGCGCCGTTATGGTGAAAGTCATCACCCAGAAACATATCCGCGGGCGATGCCTGCTCGGATGCCGCCTTGAGTGCCGGATGCGGCTCAATGAGCGCCATCTCGGTAAGCCACCCACCGTAGGAGATACCCATGATGCCCGCCCGGCCGTTATTGCCCGGAACGTTTTTCAGGAGCCAGTCGATCGTATCCCAGGTATCGGTGCCCTCGTCGATGGACTTATTGTCCTTCTGGTTCCTGACCGGACGCTGGAGCACGAACTGACCCTCGGATTGGTAGCGGCCCCGAATGTCCTGGAAAACCAGGAAATAGCCGTCGCGGGCAAGGTCGCTCATGCCTCCGTTGAGAAGGTTGCCAGCGGAATCCCATCCGTAGGGAGAGCGCTCGATCAGGAACGGAAGCGCTTCGTTGCGAGCTTTGGGAGAGAACACGACGGTGTGAAGATGAATGCCATCCCGCATCGGAACCATGTAGTCGTGCTTCTCGTATTCATCGGCGATCTTCGAGTTTGCCATGCTTTCGCGGGTTAGTGTCACGTCTCCGGAAATATCGCCCTGGGTGAACTTGCCTCTGATCTCATTGCCGGATGGAGAGAGGGTTCCGTCAAACCGGAAGCCCACGCTCTTGTGCTCCATGACGACCTTGAGATCGCTCGCAAACGTGATCGAATCGATATTCGATCCCCTTCCATCGGGCAGATTCACCATTGCGCCTGTGCTTACGCCGTCGTGCGGCGGCGATATGTGAATCACGTCGCGGACCTTCGCCTGGCCGATGATGAACGTGGCCTGCCAGAACCCCTCGATACCCGGCGAAGACGTTTGCGCAGGCAGGGATTGCAGCATCAGAACAGTCCCCAGGGCGCAGCAGGAGATTTTCATGGTACCAAACTATAGCACCGTTTATCCCTGCACGCGCCGCTTTTTCCCCTGCCAGAACTGCTCCCGCAGCTCGCGTTTCAACACCTTGCCCGTACCACCCTTGGGCAAAGGTCCAGGCACGAATTCATAACGCCGCGGCATCTTGAATTTCGCCAAGCGCGGCGCGATGAATATCCGCAGATCCTCTTCGCTCACCGCCACCTCGGCATGGCACACCACAATGGCCACGGGGATCTCTCCCCAGTTCGGATCCGGAGCCCCCACCACCGCCACTTCCAGCACTCCCGGATGCGCCCCGATGGCCCTTTCCACCTCAATTGACGAGATATTTTCACCGCCGCTGATGATGATGTCCTTTTTGCGGTCGACGATGTGGATATAGCCTTCGGTGTCCCACACCGCCATGTCGCCGGAATGGAACCACAGACCCGACATCACGGCGGCGGTCGCTTCCGGCTCGCGGAAATAACCGTCCATAACGTTATCGCCGGAGATCACCACTTCGCCCACGGTCGCCATATCTCGGGGGACATCGGCCATGTGGCTATCGACGACGCGGATCTCCGTGCCGGGCAGGGGCCACCCGGCCATAGCCTGATGGCGGAAGCGATCGGCCTCGTCCGCATAGACCACCGTGCCCTTGCGGCGCGCGCTGCTGGCAACGGGACACGTCTCGGTCAGGCCATAGCCGGCCATCACGGTGGTTCCCGGAAAAGCCTGTTCCATGCGCGCAATCAGTTCCGGCGAAGCAGCCGCGCCACCGATGTGAATCTCCCTCAGCGTCGAAAAATTGAAGTTGTCGCGGCCTGCAAACTGCAGCAGCGCCCCCGCCATAGTGGGCACCAGCGACATAGCGGTCACACCCTCTTCGTCGATGAGCTTACAGACGCTGGCCGGGTCGAACCGCCGCACCATCACCTGCTTCAGGCCCATCATGGTGGAGGTTTGCGGACGGCCCCATCCGTTCGCGTGAAAGAGCGGGATGGTGTGGAGTTCCACGCAGGTATCGTCGTGGTTGAAAGTGCCGGCGACGGCCATGGCATGCATGTAAACCGTGCGGTGCGAAAGCATCACGCCTTTCGGAGTACCCGTGCTGCCGCTGGTATAGAACAGTTCTGCGATCGAATCTTCATCGACGGACATGATGTCGAAGTCACACGGCGCGGCAAGGTCGATAAAGGCTTCGTATTCAGTATCGAGATTGATGGTCCGCATGAAAGGCCACGCGGCCACCAGATGCTCAACCAGAGGCGCGAAGTCGTTTTCGAAAAGCAACACGCGGGGTTCGGAATGCCGCAGTATGGCGCCCAGCTCCGCGGGCGTCAGGCGCACATTGAGAGGCATGGCGACGGCGCGTGCCAGCGGTGCGCCGAAATAGCCTTCGAGCAAACGATGCGTGTTGTAGCTGAGGAACCCGACACGGTCGCCCTGCTCCACTCCAGCGCCAGTCAGCGCCGCGCCGAGCTTCTGACAGCGCCGCGCGAATTCCGCATAAGTGAAGCGTTTCGAGCCGCAGATGACGCCTTGTTTGCCGCCGTACAAATCCGCCGCGCGGTGCAGACACCGAAGCGGAGTTAACGGAACTTTCATTCACGGCCTCCTGATACGAACCCTACGCATTTTACATGGCGGCTAACCATGTATTCCAGCTATCATGACGAGTTGACCGCGCAGGAACCGACGCTCAGTTCGCAGATTCGCCCGTGGCGAATCCTGAGCGGCCTTACGATATCGGGGTTCCTGCTGGCGCTGCCTGGCGGACTGCTGCCGTTGTGGGGATATCACGTCAATCCAGATTTCGGCGCGGCGGCGAACTGTTTTCTTGCGTTGGGCGCGGGGCTCACAGGCGGTTCGCTGGTGACCATCCGGCTGCGGGCAAAATATGCACTGCGGCATCTGCTGGCCGCGGGATGCTACGGCGGCGCGCTGGTCCTGCTGTTGTTGTCCTTCGCCCAGCCGCCTGCGAGCGCATGGTATCAGGCCTTCGTTTTGCTGCTGGCGGGCGCAGCTTCCGGGGTTATCAACACCACCGTCTTCGAATCGATCGCACACGGTTACGAAAAAGACCCAGCCGGCATTACTCTGATGGGCGGCAGTTTCTTCGGTGCCGGCAGCGTGCTGGCGGCATGGCTTCTTGCGCAGTGTCTGGACGCCGCAAGTCCGGCGCGTCTCACTTCGCTGGCGGCGCTTGTGCCCGCTGCGGCGGGTGCGATGCTGGGCCGTTTGAAACTGACGCGGGCCTCGTTCACGCCGCTTCCCATCCGCGAAACCACGCGCGATCTCCGCAGCGTGCTGGCGATTCTGTTCGCCCTGTTGCTGTTTTTTCAATTCGCCAACGAGTGGTCGATTGCGGGCTGGCTGCCCGTGTTCCTGATCGACAGGCTGGGTATGAGTCCCGGCAACGCGGTGGATCTGCTGGCGGTCTATTGGCTCGCGTTGACCGTCGGACGGCTCGTGACCGCGCGCCTGCTGACTGTTGTGCGGCACGGGCGTCTGCTGGCCGTCAGCGCGTTCTGTGCCCTGTTTGGCTGCATTGCGCTCGATACGGATACGACCTTCGGCGTGGTGACCGGGATTCTGCTGACCGGGACGGGATTTTCCGCGATTTATCCTCTGGCTGCGGAAAGAATTGCGACGCGGTTTACTTATTATCACCCCGGGTATTTCAACGGGATTTTCACTTTTGCGATGATGGGCGGAATTATCGCGCCATTCGTGCTGGGGCATGTGGCGGCGAGTTCCGGCCTGCGGATTGTGCCCATCGCGGCCATGGCGGGCAGTTGCGCGGTGTTTGCGCTGGTGCTCACGATCGCGCTGGGGCGCAAGGTTTCCGGATCCTAGTCCCTGGTGTTCCGAGTCATAAGTTCTGCACCATTGTGGTGCAGACTTCTGACCCGGCAGATTAGCTTACTTTTGGTAGGACAGGCGGTTCCGCCTGTCTGAACGCGCTCGCGAAGCGGAGCGTACCGAAATCAGCCAAAAACCGAACCGCTCAAAACGACAGTGAACTAAACCGCTTCGCGGTAACTGCTGCGCAATGGCTTCGGCGATATTTGTCAGGCGGCGGGCACGAGGTTCGTTCAGACTGAAAATACCGGTTACTCGCAATAACCGGAATTCCGTTCTGAAGGATACTGAATGTCACCATTACGCCAACGGTTTATCGAGGACATGCAACTGCGCGGCCTCGCACCCACCACACAACGAAGTTACCTCCATTACCTGGAAGATTACGCAAGATTCTTCAAACTCAGCCCGGAGAAGCTCGATCCGGAATTGGTGCGCCAATACGAGCTGCACATGCTGCATGAAGGAAGCTGTCGCCGGAGACGATCAACGGCTTCGTTTCCTCGGCTCAGTTTCTCTGCCTGACGACTCTCGAAATGCCCTGGGGAAAGGAAAATTTCCCCCGTATGCGTGTCGGCAGCACGCTTCCGGTGGTGCTGGACCCGGAGGAAGTTGCCCGGTTCTTCGACTTCGTCCCCAGCCTGAAGTACCGGGCCGCTCTGATGCTGTGTTACGGCGCGGGGCTGCGCATCTCCGAAGCCGCAGCCGTCAAAGTGACCGACATCGATTCCAAACGAATGGTGATCCGTGTGGAGGAAGGCAAAGGCCGCAAAGATCGCTACGTCATGCTGTCGCCCCGGTTGCTGGCCATACTCCGGCGCTACTATCGCGCCACCCGGCCCACAGGTCGTCCCACCCCGCCCGCAGATGGCGCCGTCCAGCCCGCGGAATGGCTGTTCCCTTCCTGGCGCGCGAACCGTCATCTTACGGCCACCTCGCTGTCGAACGCCTGCCGGGACGCCTCCAGACAAAGCGGCCTTACCAAACGCGTTACCTGCCACACCCTGAGGCACAGCTTCGCCACTCACCTGCTGGAAGGCGGTACCGATACGCGGGTCATTCAGATGCTGCCCGGCCACGCCCGCATCGACACCACGGCGCGTTACACAAAGGTTTCGGCCGCGCTGATTGCCCGCACGCAGAGCCCTCTGGACGCGCTCGGGCCGAAGCCGAAGCCCGTGCAGAAGCGCCGGAAATAAGTTCCGGATGCCGCGGCCCACTCTCGAAGTGGCCGACGTTTTTCGACACCACGGCGCCGCGTACCGGGAAGCTCACGAGCTTCCCTTAGAGCAACTGCGCGTCATGAGGGCCATCGAGGTCTGCCGCACGGCGGCGCTCGGTGGCCACGTCGAAAAATGCGACCGCTGCGACACTACCCGAAACGCTTACAACTCCTGCCGGAACCGCCACTGCCCCAAATGCCAGGGGGCGGAGCGGGCAAAGTGGCTCGAAAGCAGAAAGGCCGAACTGTTGCCTGTCGAATACTTTCACGTCGTCTTCACCGTGCCCGCACAGATCGCTGAAATCGCCTTTTTCAACAAAGAGGTGGTCTACAACATTCTGTTCCGCGCCACTGCCCAAACCCTGCTCACCATCGCCGGCGACCCCCAACATCTGGGCGCCGGCATCGGCTTTTTCGCCGTGCTTCACACCTGGGGGCAGAACCTGCTGCACCACCCTCGAATCCCCTTCAGGGGTGAGAGCACGCACCTGCACTGCGTTGTGCCCGGCGGCGGTCTTTCCGCGGATCACGAACGCTGGGTGCCCTGCCGTCCCGGCTACTTTCTGCCCGTCCAGGTGCTCTCCGGCCTGTTTCGCCGCCTCTTCCTGGACGCGCTGGGCGAAGCTTTCGAAAAAGGCAGCCTCGGCTTTTTCGGGGACCTCGAACCGCTGCGCGATCCCTCCGCTTTCAACGCTTACCTGGCTCCCCTGCGAACAGCCGACCGGGTAGTTTACGCAAAGCCGCCCTTTGGAGGACCGCAGCAGGCGCTCGCCTATCTCGGACGCTGCACGCACCGTGTCGCCATCTCCAATCACAGGCTGGTCTCAGACGAGGACGGACAGGTCTCTTTCCAGTGGAAGGACTACCGGAACGAGAGCGAACAGAAGCTCCTGACAGTTCCCGCCGACGAATTCATCCGGCGCTTTCTCATTCATACGCTGCCGCCCGGCTTCCAGCGCATTCGCCACTTCGGCTTTCTTGCCAGCTGGCACCGCAAAGTGAAACTCGCGCTCTGCCGCACGCTGCTGACCAATCCCGTCACCAGCCTTTTGCCGGAACCGGACCAGTGCCGTCAGATGCTGGAAGAAATCACCGAAAAGCCGACCCGGCTTTGCC
>Ga0302326_10014728_pt1 | contig 16516 bp, 16 predicted proteins | sample Palsa_T0_3_FD_202264 | JGI IMG/M metagenome (GOLD analysis project Ga0302326, IMG submission 202264) | Peat permafrost microbial communities from Stordalen Mire near Abisko, Sweden - Palsa_T0_3 | ecosystem: Environmental > Terrestrial > Soil > Palsa > Peat permafrost | place: Sweden: Abisko...
CCGTGCGTACTGTTTGTGCTCGGCTGGCTACGTTTGCAGGGCCAGCTTGACGGCTTTTACGATACCCGCTTCGGCACGGCGTTGATGGTGCTTGTCAGCATCATCGTCTGCATTGTCGCAGTCGCAACCACCGCCAACACGCTTCATAGAACCGATCTTACGCGTCAGCGTGCCGAAGCAGAGATCCTGAGTCTCAACGTTGGCCTCGAACTGCGTGTACAGGAACGCACCCGGCAACTTGCCCAGGTGTCCTCACAATTGGGCGTCGTGAATCGCTCTCTTGAAGAGCTATCCCGGCAAGACGGATTGACAGGTCTTGCCAACCGGCGATTCTTCGACATTTTCCTTGCGGATCAATTGCGCATCGCGCGTCGCCACAAGCGAACTCTGGCGCTCGTGCTGTGCGACGTTGACTCCTTCAAAGAGTACAACGACCACTACGGGCACCCGGCTGGCGATGAGTGTCTGAAGCGGGTGGCTGTCGCGCTTGGATCCTGCTGCCGACCCGGCGACATGGCGGCACGATACGGCGGCGAAGAATTCGCTTTAATTCTTCCCGACACCGAGTTGGAAGATGCCTTGATCATTGCGGAAGCGGCCAGAGCAGCAGTCGCAAACCTCGAAATCGCCCACACGTCGTCCATCACGGCTCCGTATGTGAGCATCAGTGGCGGCATTGCGGTACTGTCCCGTACAAGAGCAGGCAGTGCGCAGCAACTCATCGCGGACGCCGATTTAAATCTTTTTCAGGCGAAGCATATGGGGCGCAATCGAATGGTTGCCGTGCAAGCCAAGGTCGCGTGATGAGCTGCACTGAGAATAAATCTTGGGTTACAAGCACTTGGCAAACCTGCAACGGTGGCCTATCCGCTAGGTAGCGCGATTGCGCTCGCGAAAGTTCGAAGCTCAACTGCGATCACCTTCCCGCCGCCGCGCGCGCCCGCTCATTCCATCGCTGCTCGTTCACGCCCATCACGACGAGCCATAACATCAGCGAAGCCTCGGCGACGAAGCCGAGAATCATAAGATAGGCGGACAGATAAATTGCCATTGGTGACAGAAACAGCAGCCAGCCCAGACCGGCAAGCGCCATCAGCACGCCCAGAATCCTAGGCAGGAAGGTCGACTTGAAAATGAGATAGCCAATCAGCAGGCAATAGGGCCCAAAAAATATGAGGCTATTGATCTTGTAGGGAGCAACATCAATGAGGCGAAGAACATCATTGGCGCATCCCACCAGGCTAAAACACGCCGCGAGCAAAGAGAGGCTCCTGTTCACGGGCTTGAACATGTAATAGAAGAGCAGCGTCACAGCGAAGTAAAACGCGTGCGAGACAAGGTCGACTGCGTCGTGTACCGCAGGCCGGCCTTGGCTAACGAAGCCGGCGCCCACTGCTGTCAGAAAATACAGCACATAAACGCCACCGGTAAGGCGGGCATTGGAACGCGGTGCCGTTGCTGCAATCGGTTCGGACATTTCATTGCCCCAAATGAGGATCATCGCCGCCACAGGTTCTCTAGAAGACGCACTCCATGATGATCGGCAGATGATCCGAGCCCACTGGCGATCCGCGCCGGAAGTTGGTGACTAGGACCCCCGCGCCCGTCAGCGCATGATCGATCTGGATGCCGGCGGGCGGCAGAAATGTCGGCCACGTCGGCTGCCAGCCGAAGCCCTGCGCAGCAGATTTGAGATTGCTGTCGCTGAGCAGCGCCTGAAAATGTGGCGAAAAAGGCGACACGTTCAAATCGCCCAGAACAATGAGCGGCGCTGCGTGCGAGCGCGCGAACTCGCCGATTAGCGCGAGCTGCCGATCGCGCAGCGCGGCGCTGGCGCGCCCGAGCGGCCAGCTGGTATGCACGCTCAGAAGCTGCAAACTGCGCCCGTTGACAAGCAGCGTCGCCGACACCGCCGGTTCGACATCCGAGTAGCCGGCCAACACCTCGGTCTGCATGGGCCAGCGCGACAGCAGCAAGAGCCCCGTGCCGCGCCGGCCGCGCGTGGTGTAGCGATGCGCATACGCTGCGTTTAATGGCGCAAGAGCCTGCTCCCATGCCGCAGTGATTTCGGCCAGCAACACGAAATCAGGCCGCTCGCGCTGGATGAAGTCGATCACGCGCTGAAACTGATGATTGCGGTACCAAACATTGATCGCCGCCAGACGCAGCGGCGCGGAAGGCGCGGAGTCCGTGGAAGCTCGCGCCGGCGCGCGCGAATTCACAAGCGGTGCGCAGATCAGGGCCTGAATTGCCGCAACGAGGAAGGCAAGCGCCGCCCAACGCGCATGGCCGGTAGCCGCGAGTATCAAACAGCCCGCGATCGCGAGTGCCGTCCACTGCAGACGAAAGTGCACGCTGAGGTCCGCGACCCAGAAAGACCGGGCGGCTGCGCCACCCGCAGTCGCAACCAGGGCAACGACCGTCAATAACAGCCCAATGACCACGTGAATCCCTCACTTACGCGCGCGCGGCTGGTGCGGACATAACGCGCCGCTGCGCTCGAATATGCCCCTGTTAAGGCTTAGCTAAAAAATGCTGGCGCCGCAAGATGACGAGTTTCACAGAATCGGCCCACCGGTGGCGACAAGAGCAGGCAATGTGCCGCATCGTCAGGGAGGTTGTACCTGCTGCGTCCACCGTCGGGCGGGCAGGCCTGCCTCGAGGAGCTGCAAATTCCACTGAACAGCGCCATAGGGCTCGATCCGGCCAATGTGCCTGTAGCCAGCGCCCCTGCGCGCGGGCTGGGCGCGCTATTGCGCGAAAGTCTCGTAGTGCTCACGCGCGATCCGGCATTTGGGGCGGCTGTGCGCGCCGTCGCGGCGCCGGAACACGACCTCGTCATCGTCGGCGCGGAAACCGACCTTGCAAGTCACCTCATGTCCGACGCCGCGGGTGTCGTCGTGCTCGATACGGCGGCGACCGTGAGTCCGATTTCCCAGCTGTCCCAGGGCCTGAAGACGCAGTTCCCGGATCTCGTGCTCGTCGTTGCAGGAGGAGCGGCCGAGCAGGCCGCGCTCAGCGCGCAGGTCACGAGCGGTGAGGTGTATCGATTTCTGCACAAGCCGGCATCCGAGCAACGCATGCGGCTATTCATTGATGCCGCATGGCGTCGGCGCGGCGCGGGAGAGGCGGCGGCCGCGACGGCAACGGTGCCGCAGCTCACCAAGCCCGCGACGTCGCGGCGCGTGCCGCTCGGCTTACTCGCCATGGCGGTACTCGTGGTCGCAGCGACCGCCGGTATCGTCGGCTGGTTGATGGGTCAGCACACACCGGAGCGGATTTCGCCGCCGCCGTCCGCCGGCGCGCTACCGCAACCGAAGACCCCGCCGCAGAAGCCTGGGGATGCCGTTCTCAGCCAGCTCCTCGAACGCGCCGACGCAGCGCTCGCGCGCGGCGACTGGCTATTACCCCCAGGCACCAGTGCCTCAGACCTCTACCACCAGGCGCTCGAGCGCCACCCCGGTGATGCTCAAGCGCTCGCCGGTCTGGATAAAGTAGTCGATCAGGTACTCTCCGCAGCCGAGCAAGATCTGCTCGCACAGCATCTCGACGAGGCCGATCATCTGACGGCGGCCGCGCGCGCCATCGCGCCGAACTCCGTTCGGGTTTCCTTCCTCGCAACCCAGATCGCGCGCGAAAAAGACCGCGCGATGCGCACACAGACGCACCTGCAACAGCAGCAACAACAGCAGCAACAGGCCGCTGAGGTTGAGCGGCGTGATCAGCTGGTCGCGGCTGCGCGCGCAGCCCTGACCGCGGGCGACCTCGATGAAGCTGCGCACTCGATCGGTGTTGCAGCCGACGCGGGCGTCGACCACGACGCCATCGACCGTCTGACGCGCGACCTGCAAGGCGCGCAGCTCGTCGCACGCATGCAGGAAGCGCCCGCCAAACCGACTCCTGCGCCCGCGCCCGAGACGCCATCAGCAACGCCCTCTGCCGCTGAAGCCGCGCCGCTGTCCTCTACCGAGACTGCGGCGCCGCCGAAACCGCTCGCCGCGGCAGCTGCGGAGACGCGCGCCGACGACGCCGTCAGCGCCGACGCGCTCGAGCGGCTGCGTTACACCGCGCCCGAGTATCCTGCGGGGGCGCGTGCGGCCGGAACTAGCGGCTGGGTCAATCTCGCATTCGACGTCGAGCCCGACGGCTCCGTCACCCACGTTGTCGTCCTGGGCGCCGAACCGAAGAACGTCTTCGACGCGGCTGCGGTTAGCGCGGTGCGCCGCTGGCGCTATCGGCCGGCCGAACGCGACGGTCATCCCATCGAGCAGCGCGCGAAGCTGCGCATCCGCTTTACGCTCCAATAATTGCACTGCATATGCGAGCACGTCTCTTAATCGTCGAACGCGATCTGCGCTACGGGGAGTGGCTGCGCCACCATTTGTCGGTGCTTTGCCCGGACGCGACCGTCAGCCTGCTCGACATGAGCGAGCTCTTGCTGCGCTTCGACTCGCTTACGCACCGCGAGTTTGACCTGCTGATCCTGTCAGCCGCCTTTGGTGCATCGGACGATCCGCAGCCCGCCGAAGGATTCGATCTGCTGCGTCAAATGCGCCGCCGCGTTGATTTTCCCGCCGCCATCGTGATCGCCGAGGGTGGAGATGAGCTCACGGCTGTGCGTGCACTGCGCCTTGGCGCCCTCGACTACCTGCCGAAGCGACTGCTCACGCCGCAACGCCTGAATGCGGCGGTGCGCACCACACTGAGGCGCATCGAGCGGCGCGTCGCGCGCAGCCTTGCGCGCCTGGCGCATTCCAAGCGCGTGCGCGGTGGCGCGCGCTCTGCTGACGGAGCGCTGCCGCGCAGCGGCGCGGCGATGCGCGATCTGATCCCGCGCTATCGAATCTTGAAGACCATCGGTGAGTCCGAGAAGGCCGTGGTCTATCTTGCGACCAGCCTGGAACTGAAGCGCGATGTGGCTCTGAAAGTGAGTACGGTAGTCGCTGATGACGCGAGTGAGCCGCGGGTGTTGGCGCGCGAACGTGAGGCGCTCGCGGCGATACGCCATCCGGCAATCGTTGAGATCCATGACTACGGCTCGCGCGCCGGCCACGAATATTTGGCGATGGACTACTTTTCGCGCGGCGATCTGAAGGCACGGCTGCGCCAAGGGGTCTCGGAAGAGGATGCACTGCGCTATGTCGGGGAAATCGCCGCAGCGCTGCGCGTCGTGCACGACGCGGGCATCGTACATCGCGATTTGAAACCGGCGAACGTCATGCTGCGCGAGAATGACGCCATAGTGCTCATCGATTTCGGTCTCGCCCGCCAATTGGGTGGCAACCTGAAAAGCACGCGCACCGGCGTGCTGCGCGGCTCGCCCTACTATATGAGCCCCGAGCAGGCGATGGGCGAGGAACTCGACGCCCGCTCTGATTTGTACAGCCTCGGCGTCATCTATTACGAGCTTCTGACCGGGAAGAGGCCCTATGCGGGCCAGTCCGCCATCGAAGTGCTGGAACAGCACGTCAACGCGCCACTGCCACGACTGCCGCAGAGTCTTGTGCACCACGACGCGCTCATTACGCGCCTGCTCGCGAAAGATCGTGCCGAGCGCACGGCCGACGCGCACGAGGTCATGCAGGCAATCGCTGCGGCACGCGCCACCGGCATGCTGCATTCCAGCGCCGCCTGACGCGGCCGGGCCACTGTACGGGCCCCTGCCACGGCGAGCCATGGGCTGCCCCTCGCAGGCTTGACACTCGTACGTCATAAAAGGTGCAATGCGGGTCTGAAGCTTGCTGACACCCGTCAAAAGGTGCGCGAACAGGCCTAGAATCTGCATGCACGTCGTCGATACGACCCTCTTCTATTCGCCGACGAGCGGCGGCGTGAAACGCTATCTCACCGCCAAGCACGCATGGCTTCGCAGCCACACGTCGTGGCAGCACTCCATGGTGGTTCCGGGCGATACGGAATATGTGGAGCGCGGGGGCATCTGCACGGTGCCGGGCTTTACGCTGCCGGGCACCTTCAACTACCGGCTGCCACTTAACACTCGCCGCTGGGCGGCGTTGCTTGATTCGCTCGAGCCGGACCTCATCGAGGTGGGTGATGCCTTTCACTCGGCGTGGTGCGCCTGGCGCGTGGCGCAGCGTCGCGGCATCCCGCTCGTCGCCTTCTATCATTCGAACCTGCCGCAGATCATCGGGCGGCGCATCGGCAGCCTGAGCGAGCGCACGCTCGGGCATTACGTGCGCTGGTTCTACGAGCGCTGCGACGTGGTGTTCGCCCCGAGCCGCTCGATGTGCGACTTTCTGAACGGCCTGGGCGTTCGGCACACCATGCATCAGCCCCTCGGCGTCGATACCGAGATCTTTTGTCCCGAGCGCGCGACTTTGGATTTGCGCGCACATCTGGGACTGCCCGCGGACACCCGTGTGCTCGTTTACGCGGGACGCTTCGCCAAGGAAAAAAACCTCCCGGTGCTGCTGCAGGCGTTTGCAAATCTCGGACATCCGTATCATCTGCTGATGATCGGCGGGGAACGCGAAGCGCGCCCGATGCCGAATATCTCGCTCATTCCGTACCGGCGCGACAGCATCGAGCTTGCACAATGGCTCGCATCCGCAGACGCGCTCGTTCATGCGGGTACCAAGGAGACCTTCGGCCTCGTCATTCTCGAGGCGATGGCTTGCGGGCTACCCGTTGTCGCCGCGCGCGCGAGCGCCATTCCTGAACTCATCGATGCGTCGGTGGGGATGCTGGCTGAACCGGGCAGTGCGACGAGCATGGCCGAAGCCATCGTTGCGCTCTACGAGCGCGACGTCGCAGCGGTCGGCAAGGTCGCGCGCGAGCGGGTGCTGCGCCAGTTCACCTGGACGCAGGCGTTCCATACGCAAACCGGGATCTACGCGAACTTACTCGGGACGCACCGGGTGCCCGTCGCCCCGACAGCAGTCATCGAGCTGGGCTCGCCGACTTCGTAACGAGCGCGTAGAACGAGAGTTGCCCGCCACGCTCGCCGACGGCAAGAAATCGGCCATCGGGCGACCAGCGCAACACGGAGACTTCCGCCCCGCAGGACTGCACATCCACCGGCAGAGCGGCCTTTCCCGGCCACCACAGTGCGACGCGCCAATCACGGCCGCCAGAGGCGAGCCATGGACCGCCAGGCTGATAGGCGAGGCAATCGATGCGATCCGTATGGGCCTGAAGCTCGCGCGGCGTTGACCCTTCGGGGCCTTTGCCGCCGCAATCCCAAACGACGATTTGCGAGCCTGCGCTCGTGGCGAGATAGCGGCTGTTAGCGCTCCATTGCGTGAGCGCGACGCGCGCGCCGTAGCCGCGCATGTGTGAATCGCGGCCCGTCGTGCGGTACCACAGGTGTACCGCGCCATCCTGCATGCCCGAGGCGAGCATTCGCCCGTTTGGGCTGAAGGCGGCCGTGAGGCATGCGGACGGAACCTCATAGGGCTGCGAGGCAACGGGCGGCGGTGCGATGCGGTGCACCCACATCGCCCGGTTGGTGGCCGCCGCGAGTTCCCGTCCCGAGGCATCCCAGGCGATGGCCGCGACGCTGCTCGCATGCGGCGCGAGCTCACCGATGCGATCACCCTCGCGGCTCCATAGATGAACGGTCTTGCCCGTCGCAGCGGCAAGTTTGCCGTCCGGCGCATAGCTCAAATGCTCCGTCCATGTTCTGCCGGTATTGAGCTGCCTTGCAGCGACAGAGGCATCCGCATTCCACAGCATCACGGTGCCATCCTGGCCCGAGGATGCGATGCTGCCGCTTCCCGGCTGCCACGCGACGGCGAGGGTGCCAAGCGCATGCTCGCCGAGCTTGCGCACTTCGAGCGCGGCGGTGGCGCGGCTTACGAGCAGCACCGCCCCTTCGCCGCCGGCGACCGCGACGCTGTCGCCCGACCACACGCAGTCGACGATATAGGTGTCGAGCGCGATGCTGGCGCGCTTCGCCAAATGTGCGTCAATCATGCGACGCAGGATGCAAAGCCGGCTTCGAGCTCCTGCCGATCGAGCCTGCGGCCGATGAACACGAGCCTGTTGCAGGGCGCCACGTCGTTCCACGGCCTCTCGAAGCGCGCATCGAAACTCATGTGCACGCCGTGAAACACGTAGCGGCGATTTTCTCCGCGGATATTGAGCACACCCTTCATCCGAAAGATGTCCGGGCCGCGACTTTGCAGCAGATAGGAGAGCCATGCCTCGAGCTTTTGCGGATCGAGCGGACGCGGATCGACGATTCCGACCGAGCCGATCTCGACGTCGTGATGGTGATCGGCTGACTCGTGATGGTGATCGCCGGCGTCGTGCTCGTGCGCCGTGGGGCCGGTGAGAAACTCGCTTTCCATCGCGAGCACGCGCTTAAGATCGAATGCACCCACCTGCAGCACCGCTTCGATGGGCACGTCCGCATTGCGCGTGCGCAGGATCTTGGCAGTGCTGTTGATCGCGCGCATGCGGCGCTCGATGCGCGCAAGATCAGCACTTGCAACCAAGTCGGATTTGTTGAGCAGGACTACATCGGCAAATGCCACCTGCTCAGCCGCCGCATCGATTTCACCCAGGTGTTTTTCAATGTGCGCAGCGTCGATCACGGTCACGATGGCGTCGAGGAGAAATTGCTCCTTCAAATCCTCTTCCACGAAGAAGGTCTGCGCCACGGGACCCGGATCGGCAAGTCCCGTAGTCTCGATCATGACGTAATCGAAGCGGTCGCGACGCTTCAGGAGCTGCCCGAGCACGCGAATGAGATCGCCCCGCACCGTGCAGCAGATGCAGCCATTGGCGGTCTCGAAGATTTCCTCCTCGGCGCCGATGACGAGTTCCTGATCGACGCCGACTTCGCCGAATTCATTTTCAATAACCGCAATGCGCTGCCCGTGCTTCTCAGCGAGGATGCGATTCAGAAGGGTCGTCTTGCCCGCGCCGAGAAAACCCGTGAGCACCGTCACAGGAATACGTGTATCAGCTGTCATGAAATAACATGCCGCTTAGCGCACGATCAGGCCGACGCCGCCTAATAGCAGCATCGCCCCGGCAAGTCTCGTGGGCGAAATCGGCTGCACGGGAAAGCCGAGCCAGCCAAACTGATCGACGAGCAGCGAGGCGAGAAGTTGGCCGAAGACGGTCAGCGCCAAAAGCGCCGCGGCACCGATCCGCGGGCCGGAGACGGTGGCCACTGCCACGTAGCAAGCGCCCAGAAAGCCGCCGAACCAGGCCCACGCCGGCACCGCGGCGAGGCCACTCCTGCTCGGCAGGCCGCCGCCGGCAGCCGCAAAGTAGACGAGCAATCCGACGGAGCCCACGAGAAAGTTCATGAGGACGGCGAAGCGCACATTGCCCACCGCACGCCCCAAAGTGGAATTCAATCCGACTTGCACGGTGAGGAGAACACCTGCAACGAAGGTGATGAGGTAGAGGATCGGCTGCATTAGGACTCCAGGTTTTGATTCAAGCGCCACGCCACACGCCGAGCAGCCAGCGCCCGGCTGAGGTTGCCGCGAGAGTAAGTACGATCCGCCAGAAGAGGCGTTGCGTCCAGCGTGCACTCGGCAGCGGTACGGCGCGGTAAAATTCACGCGCAACTTCCCGATGCAGATGCGCGGCGCGAGCGTGGACCGTCCAGGCGCGTGCGCCGCTCGTGATGGCGTAGCTCTCGGCGCCGACGCGCGTGACGGTCGCGCCGTCGAGGGTTTGCGGGAAATCCTCAGGCGCCACACCGGCAAACGACAGCTTCACGAGCTCCCCCGGGCGATGTGCGGTGTGGCCGCAGAGAATGAGCCCCAACGGCCCGCAGCCGTCGCGTCGGCACTCGATCTTCCCGCTGAAGTGAACGACTTCCTGCACGCAACCGCCCTACGACTTCACACCGATGCGCACGCTTAACGGCCAGCTGATCCGCCGACGCTCATCCGGCTCACCCCAAATAGGAGCCAAGCTCTCTTCGAGCGCCACTGCAGAATCCACTGCATTCACTTCGACATAGCGCCCGGTGGCCGACCAGCTGCGCACATAACCCATAAGCTCGGCGAGCGACCAGTCTTCGTGCATCTCGAAGGACGGCGGATCAAGCTCCGCAAAGACAAATGGCAAGGTTCGATAGCCACTCTCGACGAGCACTCGCTCGGCCGGCCAGTATGTCTTGAGGGTCTCCCAGTAATATTCCTGCATCACCCGGTCGATGCGCTCGCCCTCCACGTGCAGCACACCGTAGGTCCACACGGCGAGCACGCCCGCCGAACGCAGCACGCGATCGACCTCTGCGTAGAACGCCGCCAGATCGAACCAGTGCAGCGCCTGCGCCACGGTCACGATGTCGACGCACGCTGCCTCAAGGCCGCTGTCTGCAGCCGGCGCTACACGGTAGTGAACATTGGCACCGGCAGGAGCTGCCACAAGCTGGGCGGCGCTCGCATCCGTTGCGAGCACGGCAGCGAAGCGTTCGGCCAGATCAAGAGTTGCCTGGCCGCTGCCGCAGGCGCAGTCCCAAGCGAAGTCGTGGCGCCTGCAGGTCTGCGCGAGATAGTCAAAGAGCGCGCCTGGATAGCGCGGCCGAAAGCTTGCGTAGCTCGCTGCCAGGCGCGAAAAATGATCCTTGAAAGTCATCGACGCCGCATGCGCTCACTCGAACGCGGGCTCGCAGCGCACGTCGGTCGTCACGGAGTTCGCGATGAAGCATTTCTCGTGCGCCTTGTGGTGCAGGGCCTCGAAAGCGACCGGGGTCGGCCGATGCTCGCCGGAGAATTTGACTTGCGGTTTTAGCGTGACGGTCGTCATCGCGACTTTGCCGGCGGCATTCTTGCCCATAACGCCAACGGCCGCATCCACATAACTGTCGACGCAGAAGTGTTGTGCCGCCGCGAGCGACAGAAACCAGAGCATATGGCAGCTCGCAAGGGATGCGATGAAGGCCTCCTCCGGATCGACCGCGGCCTCGACCGACATGGGCACGGGTACGACGTGCGGTGAGGACGACGCCGGTACTTCGATGCCACCGTCAAATTGCCAGGAATGCGCGCGGCTGTAGCGATTGTCGATGAAGCTCGCGTTGCCGCGCAGCCAGCTGATCTTCGCCGAATATTCTGACATTTGGTTTCTGGTTAACCTCTAGCGTCCTGTCGTCTCGAGTTCCCAGATCGTAAGCGGCGCATGACGGGCAATCCAGAACCCGGCGCCGATCTCGCGAAAACCGCGGCGCAAACGCGCCCGGTACCACGCTGCGCTACGCAGATGGACGTCCGCGTCCGTGCGCTTGCGGTCACAATTGTGTAACCAGTCCTGCCGCGTCAATACCGTGAAGTACAGAGCACCGCGGCATAGCCGCGCGAGATTCGCAATCGCGCTGCCTGATTGCCGGTCATCAAGATACTGCAGCACGTCGTAGCACACGACGAGGTCGAAGGGCGCCTCGGGGCGGTACGTTTCCAAGCGGCCGTGCTCCCAGCCATAGCGCTGACACAGGTATTCGCTCGTCTCAAGCCCCACGTAGGTCGAGCGCGGCAGGTGGCGCAGCAGGGTTCTACGCAGGGCGCCCGTGCCGCAGCCGGCATCGAGAATGCGCCGCACGGGCAATCCAATATGCAATGTATACGCAGCAATCAGACGGGCTCGAGCGCGCATCTCGGCGCGCGAGATGACTGCCGTGCGCGGGTTGAAATAGTAGCGCCGGTAGTAGTCGCGATCGAAGCGCGTCTCCGCCGGGTCTGCTCGCGTACTTGAGCTGTGTAGCATTTGCCGATTCACTGTAGAGGAGGCGCTTGCCGTGCTGCAATCCGCCTCCGAATTGCGGGCGTTGACCTGATTTTCCTCAGCTAATCGCCTGCGCAAAATCCCTGAGCAGGTTCTCAAGGTGCATGCGTACGTCCGCATCAACCAGACGTCCTTGCGCATCGAACACGCTTGCCGCCCCCGAGACGTACAGCGGCGTGCCGAACCACGGGCGCATGCGCAGGGTGCGCAGCACCGGCAGCCATGAGCGCTGCGCCTGTACCGTGCCAAATCTGCCGGGTGAAGCGCCGATGAGCGTCACGTGGCGATCGGCGAATACGCGCGCCGCATCCGCAGGCGGCCTTGAGAGCCAATCGATGACGTTCTTGAAAACGCCGGGAATGGAATTGTTGTACTCGGGCGTGACCAGGAGGAGGGCGTCCGCCGCGACCACCTTTTCCTTAAGTTCGACGACCGCCGCCGGAATGCCCTGCGCCTCCACGTCTGCGTCGTAGAGTGGGATTGCGCGGATCGAGGCAACCTCGATGGTCGTGTCGGCGGGCGCGAGCTCCACCGCCGCGCGCAGCAGCGCCGCATTGTAGGAGGCCTGGCGCAGGCTCCCCGCGATTCCAAGTATTTTCGCCATCAGAAAATCCCGCCCTCGGGAGAGTACGTTCGACTATGCACGAGGGGCCGCAGGTTTGCGAGATGGGCGGCTGGGAGTCAAACTATGCCCGCACCACACACAAATGGGAGAACACCATGTGGCGAGCAGCGTTGATTGCGGGCGCTTTGGCGATGACAGCGGGTTTGTCTGCCGCCGAGAGTACCAAGCAGGCGAGCGGCTTTACGCTCGCCAGCCCGGACATAGCCCAGGGACGACAGATGGCAGCCGCGCAAATTTTCAACTCCTTCGGTTGTTCCGGCCAGAACGTATCGCCTGCTTTGAGCTGGAGCCACGCGCCAGCGGGCACTCAGAGCTTCGCCCTCCTGGTGCATGATCCCGACGCACCCACTGGAAGCGGGTGGTGGCATTGGCTGGTCTACGATATTCCCGCAAGCGTCACCTCCCTGCCGGCCGCTGCGGGAGATCCGAAGACGAAATTGCTGCCTGCGGGCGCCCTGCAGGGGCGCACGGACTTCGGTACCTATGCCTATGGCGGACCCTGCCCGCCGCCGGGAAAGCTGCATCACTATCATTTTCGCCTCTACGCCCTGAAGGTTGCGAAGCTTGCAGATGTGCCGGGGGATGCGTCAGCCGCCTTCATCGCCTTCAACGTGCATGCGAACTCGATCGGCGAGACGCAGATCATCGCGACTTACTCGCGCTAGAGTCCCGATGCCCAAGCACGCATCAGATGCCTCGAGCGCCCCGCGCGAGCGCCTGCCGGCGGTGTGGCCGTGGCTCCTCATACCGCTCGCGGCCCTGGCGCTGTTCTTTATCCTGCGCACCGTCCGCCAGGGGACTTAAGTCGACCGGAGCTCACGCCACCGTCCTTACGGGTTATCTCCCTGCCTTGCGCGAGCGGGATGCTCGGCGCGGCGGAACCCGCAAGAACTTAAGCTCGTTCCCGCATGGACGCCGGCCACTCGGCGCGGCGCAGGATGTTTCGGGCTGCATTGACATCCCGATCGTGCGACACACCACATGCCGCACACGTCCAACGCCTTACATGCAACCCATTGACTCCCTGTGGTCCGCTTAAGGCTTCACAGTTCGAACAGGTGCAGCTGGTGTTTCTCTCGTTGACGATTTGAAAGGATCTGCCTGCCTGCTGGCTCTTGTATTGCAGAAACCCTCTGAGCATGCCCCACCCGGCATCCAGCACGGACTTCGCCATCCGTGTATTCACCAGCTGAAGGCTGCTCACGTCGCCCACGGTAATCTTCTGGTATTGATCTACGAGCTGGCGGCTGAACTTATGCAGCGCATCCTCGCGCCGGTTCGCCGCTCTTCGATGTAAGTATTTCGCCTGTCTGCGGTGACCCCGGCGCTGGGCTTGGGCAATCTTCTGCTCGATGTCCCGGTAGAAGCGGCTCCTCTCGCAGCGCGCATCGTCGCTCGTGACCGCGACCTCCTTGAGCCCCAGGTCGATTCCGACCTTCTCCAAGGGCGCTACGCTCTCTTCCACGGAAACTTCTTTTGGAAGACAAAGCCACCAATCCCCGACCGCATCCTCAGCAAAAACGCCTTGTTTCCATTTAACTCCGTCGAGGCGCTCGGACTCGAAGACTCGAAAGGTCTTGCCACAGAACCGGACGGCTCGACTCTTGCGCTTCAGGCTCGCCGCCTTGAACGGCACCCAGCCCAAAGAACGCCGAGGCCCTCCGCTCGTGCGCCACTTCAGTCGGTAGCGTTTAGCGATTCGGCGCTTCTCGGCATATTCGCCATTCACCCGCTGGATCGTGTCAGCACCGATCTTGTCGAAGTACTCCGTGGCACCCGCGGAGAGATTATTAAGGTCAAACCCGGTGAGCCACTTACGCTCACCCGTACAGGGTCGCGCCGCCTTCTCACTCACCTCGGCGGCCCAGTTCCAAACCTGGTTCACTTCACAGGCCGCCGCATTCAGCCAAGCGTAGCTCTCGGTTTTTACCTTCAACCGCAGTGTGCGCGTGACCGAATCGATGTGAGGGCGGTTGAGCTCCGGGAGCTGCATGGCCTTGCGTGAATGTCGCAAGAAGCCCACATCCCAACACGAAGGCGCGGGCGAGGGAAGACTCCATTATTTGTGATTTGCACTCCATTTGCAGCTTGCCTTGGGATGCAGAATCGATTAGTGCCAGGCAAAAGCGCTACGCGTATTGACGGCGCCGTAGCGCGTCGCCGAGAGAGCGAGAGCGGCCTCCTTAACCTCCGCACGCGCACTTACTCCATAGGATTGCGCAATAGCTGGCGGGTCGCGACGTCCTGTCGCTTCATTGCGGTGTGCTCGCCGATGACAAACGTGCGCCCGGCGCCCGCTCCCGTTAGCATAGTGGCCCGTTTTTCAAAGCCGCGCGTTTACAGCGCGCGCACAAGGCACTTTCCTGGACCGTGCGCCAAAAGTCGGATTCGTCAGCCTCGGCTGCCCCAAGGCGCTCGTGGATTCAGAGCGGATCCTGACGCGCCTGCGCGCCGAGGGCTACGAGATCTCTGCGACCTACGACGCTGCGGACGTGGTGGTGGTCAACACCTGTGGCTTCATCGATGCGGCCGTGGATGAATCATTGGACGCCATCGGCGAAGCTCTGGAGAAGAACGGCCGCGTCATCGTCACAGGCTGTCTCGGCGCCCGACCCGAACGCATCCTCGCGCGGCATCCGCGCGTTCTCAAAGTGACCGGCGCTCATGCGTATGAGGACGTGATGCACGCGGTGCACGAACATGTTCCGCCGCGCCACGATCCATTTACTCATCTCGTGCCGCCGCAGGGCATCCGACTGACACCGCGCCACTACGCCTACCTCAAAATCTCAGAGGGCTGTAACAACCGCTGCAGTTTCTGCATCATTCCCTCGATGCGCGGCCGGCTCGCGAGCCGCCCCATCGACGAGGTTCTTCGCGAGGCCGAGCGCCTCGTCGCGGCCGGCGTGAAGGAGCTTCTGGTGATCTCGCAGGACACGAGCGCCTACGGGGCAGATTTGCGCTATCGATCAGGGAAGTGGCGTGACATACATTACGAAACGCGCTTCATTGATCTTGCGCGTGGCCTGGGTTCCCTGGGCGCGTGGGTGCGCCTGCATTACGTCTATCCCTATCCGCACGTCGACGCCGTCATACCTTTGATGGCCGACGGGCGCGTACTGCCCTACCTTGACGTACCGTTTCAGCATGGCAGCCCGAGCGTGCTGAAGCGCATGCGCCGTCCCGCGCACGCTGAGGACACTTTGGCGCGCATTCAGGCGTGGCGCGCCATATGTCCGCAGCTTTCGATCCGCAGTACTTTCATCGTGGGATTCCCGGGCGAGACTGAGGCTGAGTTCAGCGAGCTTCTGGATTGGATGGACGCGGCGCAGCTTGATCGCGTCGGCTGCTTCAAGTACTCCCCGGTCGATGGCGCGGCCGCGAATGCATTGCCCGATCACGTGCCTGCACCGCTGCAGGAGGAACGCTACGCGCGCTTCATGGAAAAAGCGGGTGTGATCAGCGCCGCGCGTCTCAAACGACGCGTCGGTAGCCGCATGCGTGTGCTGGTGGACACGAACGACGGCGACACTGCCATTGCAAGAAGTTCAGCAGATGCCCCGGAAATAGACGGCGTGGTACGCATCGCAGGAGCACGCTCGCTTGTGGCCGGCGACTGGGCGGACGTCAAGATCGTGTCCGCCGATGCCTATGACCTCGGCGCACGCCTTGTCATGTAACGAATGAGCGCCGCATCTCGGCTCTGCGCTGTGCGCGCTGCATAGCAAGATCGATGAGGCGGGTGACAAGCTCGCTGAGGCTGACGCCGGACAGCGTCCACAACTTGGGGTACATCGAGATTGCTGTGAACCCCGGGATGGTGTTGATCTCGTTCACGAGGAGCAAGCCGTCGGCTTGCAAGAACAGATCGACGCGAGCCATGCCCTCGCATTCAAGCACTTCGAACGCGCGCAATGCCAATGACTGAGCACGCATGCACTGCTCGGAATCCATCCTCGCAGGCATCTCCAGTCTCGCGCCGTGCTCATCGATGTATTTCGCCTCGTATGAATAGAACCCATCCGCATGCTCTACGATGATTTCCCCCGGCACGCTTACCGAAGGTGGATCGCCGCCAAGCACCGCAAGTTCTATCTCGCGCCCGACAATGGCGGTCTCTGCGAGCACCTTGGAGTCAAACCTGAATGCGTAGCGGATCGCATCCTCGAGCGCAGCGGC
>Ga0302326_10014729_pt1 | contig 16516 bp, 13 predicted proteins | sample Palsa_T0_3_FD_202264 | JGI IMG/M metagenome (GOLD analysis project Ga0302326, IMG submission 202264) | Peat permafrost microbial communities from Stordalen Mire near Abisko, Sweden - Palsa_T0_3 | ecosystem: Environmental > Terrestrial > Soil > Palsa > Peat permafrost | place: Sweden: Abisko...
AGCGTATGCCCGGTATCTGCACTCCTTGAGCGCGCGCTCCCCTAAGCCTTTTTTCACGGTTGTCGCGGCCAGTCTCGGGCAAGACCCCGCCGCGGCGCTGTTCGGCAGCGAGCGCGACGGCAAGGTCGAACCGGGCGCCTTCGATCAGGCGACAGGGGGCTCGCTCTACATCAGCGGCCTCGAGGATTTAAATGCCAACGCGCAACGCGCGCTGCTCGGTGCCATCGAACAAAACGGCTATACACGGGTGGGCGGTCGGCAACGCCTGAACCTCAATGTGCGCTGGATCAGCTCGGCCCAAGAAGGTTTCGATGCGCACGCTACGGGCGACTCGTTTCGGCGCGACCTCTTGGCACACTTGAGCGTGATCACCTTGCGCGTGCCGCCGTTGCGCGACTATGCCGAGGATGTCCCCGATTTATTGCGCTACTACGTCGATCGTCTGGTGGACGAGCAGCACCTACCGCTGCGCCGTTTCAGCGTGGCCGCGCAGAACCGGCTGCGCAATTATCCCTGGCCGGGAAATGTCGGTGAACTCAAGAACTTGGTGCAGCGCGTGCTGATTCTCGGTGCGGGGGAGGAGATTCGGCTCGAGGAGATTGAGCGCGAACTGGCGGTCAAAATGGCGGTCGACGAGCCGCTGGTGAAGCAAGATCTGCTGGCGTTGCCGCTGCGTGAAGCGCGCGAACAATTCGAGCGCGCCTATCTTCAGCAGCAATTGCTGCTATGCAATGGAAAGGTCGGGCAACTGGCGAAGAGGGTGGGGATGGAGCGAACTCACCTGTATCGTAAATTGCGGGCATTGGGTGTCGATTTTCGGCAATTAGGGGAGGATTGAGCCGGTATTGTGATTTATACTGGTTGATGTTCCTGACGGTCATCCGAACCGCTCGAATTCACACTGCCGAGGGACTAGTCGCCGACGCGGATCACCAGTACATCGACGTCGGCTTTGTGCAGGGTCTGGCGCTTGCGGTTCAGCTCGTCCAGCTTGGAAATCGGACCGATGCGGATGCGGTACCAGGTATCGCTTTCCACGCTGACCTTTTGCACGTTGGATTCGATGCCCAGCAGCGCGAGCTTGGCCCGCACGCGGTCGGCATCGGGAAAATTCCTGTATGAGCCGACCTGCAAAACATAGGTACCGCTACGCGTCTCCGGCACGGATTTGATGTCGGGCCTGACATCCTTGTCTTTCTCGGGCACCACCACTTCGAATTTCGGCAACATCTCGTAGAAGGCGTAAGTTTTCGCGTCGTCCACCGCCGGGTCGCCTGCTTCAGGGGCCTCATTGCCGTGAGGCCGTTTCTTGATCACCTTGCCGGCGTGGGTCTCGGGCACATCGAGCCGATGATCCTTCAAATAGATCACTGCGGCCACCGCGAACCCGAGGCCCAAACCCACGGCAAGTCCGAGCCAACCGGAGAAGCTGCTCGGTTTGCTGCGCTTGGGTTTGTAGTCGCGTGCCATGAGTCCTTACATGGTGTCGGGCGCGGATACGCCCAGCAGTTTGAGGCCGTTGCGGATCACGATTTGGGTCGCGAGCGCCAGATTGAGCCGCGCATCGCGTAGGCCGCGATCCTCGACGATGAATTGATGCGCGCTGTAGTAGGTATGAAAATCATTCGCCACATCGCGCAAATAGTGCACCAGAGAATGCGGTGCACGCTGCAGCGCGCATTGCTTGATGATTTCGGGATAAGCGCTGATGCGCTTGATCAACTGCAGCTCCTGCGGTTCCTCGAGCACGGACAGGGAAGCGATGCCATGCGCAATGTCGTGCTCGAGCCCGCGTTCTTGCAGTTGCCGCAAAACGCTGGAGACGCGCGCATGCGCATATTGAATGTAGTACACCGGGTTTTCGTTTGATCGCGACTTCGCCAGCTCCATGTCGAAATCCAGATGCTGGTCATTGCTGCGCATTACGTAGAACAACCGCGCGGCATCATTGCCCACTTCCTTGCGCAGGTCCCTCAAGGTGACGTAGTCGCCTGAGCGCTTCGACATCTTCGCCTTTTCGCCGCCGCGAAACAGCGACACGATTTGCATGAGCAGCACCTCGAAGCGCTCGGGCGGCCCGCCCAGCGCAATCAAGGCGGCACGCAGTCGGGTGATGTAGCCGTGATGGTCCGCTCCCCAGATGTACATGAGGTGCTCGAAGCCGCGCTCGAGCTTATTCAGCACGTAGGCAATGTCGGAGGCGAAGTAAGTCTTGAGTCCATTTTCGCGAACGATGACGCGATCTTTCTCGTCGCCGAAATCCGTGCTCTTGAACCAGAGAGCGCCGTCTTTGAGATAGGCGTGTCCCGATTTCTTCAAGGTGTCGATCGAACGGTCGATGGCGCCGCTCGCGCTCAATGAGCGTTCCGAGAACCAACAATCGAAGGTGACGCCGAACTCGGCAAGATCCTCGCGGATATCGCCGACGATGCCGTCAAGCGCCGTGCGCAGTACCGTTTCGTATGAGGCGTCGCCAATCAATTCACGCGCGCGCGCGATGAGTGCATCGATGAAGGCGTCTTTATCGCCGCCTTGCGGTTCGTCCGGCGGCAGGCCTTTGAAGACCTCAACGGCGGAATGCTCGAGGGTCGTGCCGACGGCGGCGAACAGCTGCTCGCCGACCGCGACCAAGTATTCACCGACATAGGCATTGGCCGGAAACGTGAATTTCTCTCCGCAACGCTCGAGATAGCGCAGCCACGCGCTGACCGCCAAAATATCCATTTGCCGACCGGCATCGTTGACGTAGTACTCGCGCTCGACGTTGTAGCCCGCCGCTTCGAGAAGATTGCTGAGCGACGCTCCGAAGGCTGCATGCCGGCCATGGGCAACGTGCAAAGGCCCGGTGGGATTCGCCGAAACGAATTCAACTTGCACACGGCGCCCTGACCCGAGATTGGATCGGCCATAGGAAACGCCATCCTTCAAGGCCTTGCCGATCTCCTGATGGTAGGCGTCATCCTTCAAGAAGAAATTGATGAATCCGGCGCCGGCCAGTTCCACTTTGGCGATGGCTTCGTTTGCGGGCAGAGCATTTACCAAGGCTTCGGCGAGCTTGCGGGGATTTTGACGCGTGGCCCTACTCAAGCGCATGGCAAGATTGCTGGCGAAGTCGCCGTGCCGCGCATCGCGCGTATTTTCAACTTCGATGCCGACGGTCCGTGCATCGCGGGGCACAAGGTCTTCCGGTAGCGCATCCAAGGCGTGCTTCAGCAAGGCTTCGATCAAAGTTTTCAAGAAGGGATCCCTTGGGTGCAAAGGCTGCGCAGTTTACCGCAAAGCGCTCAATCGACTTCCAACGGATCCACGTCGATCGACCAACGCAATCCCGCAGCGCGCTGCAGATCCTCGATCTTTGGCAGCCAGCCGGCAAGGAAGCGCTGCAAAGTGGACCGAATAGTCGTTTCGATCAGTAAATGCGCACGGAAGTGATCGGCCCGGCGTGCAATCAGGGCCGCCGCCGGTCCGAGGATTTTCACCGCACTTTCGCCCAAAGTCTGGCCCGCCGCGGCGGCGGCGCGCAGGAAGGAGTCGAGTGCCGCGCTGTCCTTTGCCTCGGCCCGCAACAGCGCGAGGCGCGAGAAGGGCGGCCAACCGGCTTCGCGGCGCTCTCCCAGCGCGCTCAAGGCGAAGCTTTCGTAGCCTTCGCTGATCAGACGGTTCAAGAGCGGGTGTTCCGGAAACTCCGTTTGTATCAGCACTTCACCGGCGCGCGCCTCGCGTCCGGCCCTGCCCGCGACCTGCGTGATGGTCTGCGCGAGGCGCTCTGTGGCGCGAAAATCGCTCGCAAACAATCCCTGATCCGCATCCAGGATCACCACCAGCGAAACGTCGGGAAAGTGGTGGCCCTTCGTCAGCATTTGAGTTCCGACCAAGATGCGCGCCTCGCCGCTGTGCACCCGGCCGAGCACGGTTTGAATAGAACCTCTGCCTAACGTGCTATCGCGATCCAGGCGCGCCAGCGGCGCCTCCGGAAAGTAGCGCGCCAAGGTTTCCTCGACCCGTTCCGTGCCTTGCCCCACGGGTAGCAGCGCTTGTCCGCAGCTGCCGCATATCGCCGGCACGGGGGCTTGCGCGCCGCAGTGATGGCAGCGAAGTTGCTGCGCGCGGCGATGCAATGTCATGCGAGCATCGCAATGTGCACAGGGGGCGACCCAGCCGCAGGAATTGCAAAACAAACTAGGCGCATAGCCGCGTCGATTCAAGAATACGATGACCTGTCCGCCCGCCTTGAGATGGTGAGCGATGGCCTGCATCGCGGGTGTCGAGATGCCTTGCTCGGCAGCGTGCCGGCGCAGATCGATGAGCGACATTTGCGGTGGTTGCGCGGCGCCGGGTCGCTGCGGCAACAGGTGTTTGATGTAGCGGCCGGTAGCCGCATTCTCCAAAGTTTCCAGCGAAGGCGTGGCGGAGCCCAAAATGACGGGAACATCGGCACTGCGGGCCCGCATGACCGCAAGGTCGCGCGCCGAATATCGAAATCCTTCGTGTTGTTTGTATGAGGCGTCGTGTTCTTCGTCGACGACGATGAGCGCGAGCTTTGGCAGCGACGTAAACACCGCCGAGCGCGTTCCGATGATGATTCGCGCCTGGCCGCTGTGCGCCGCACGCCACGCATCGCGACGTTCACTGTCGGCAAGGCCGGAGTGCACGACTGCAACGCCGGTGCTGAAACGGCGCCGAAAGCGATCGACCAACTGAGGCGTCAGGGCGATCTCCGGCACGAGGACCAGTGCTTGGCCGCCGGCTGCGATGGCCGCAGCGATGACCCGCAAGTACACCTCTGTCTTGCCGCTGCCTGTCACCCCATAGAGCAGGTGCGCATTGAAGCCGGGCAGCGCAAGAATGGTATCGACCGCCTGTGCTTGCGCGCCGGTGAGCGCGAGCTCGCCGGGGTGCATCTGAATTGGAATCAGGGTATCCGGCGCATCCTTAGGAAGCGCAGCGATCCAGCCCCTCGCCGCCAGGCTCTTGAGAAGCTTAGGTGGAAAGACCTCGTTGACCTCATCGGCCGTCGCCTGGGACCGATCCGCCAGCCAGGAGAGCAAGGCGCGCTGCTGCGGCGCGCGCTTCGAGCTGGGCTCTCTCAGTTCCTCGCGCCCATGCTGGGTGAGGCCAAAATGCTCGATGCGGATCGCGGCAGGTTGGCCGGAACGCAAGGAGACCGGCAATGCGGCTGCGTAAACTTCCCCGATCGGATGGTGGTAGTAATCCGCGGCCCAGCGCAGCAACTCAAACGTGACGGGATCGAACACCGGCTGCTCATCCACGAACTCGTGCGCGGCCTTGAGCTTCGCGAGGGGAAGGGCCGATTCGGACACTAGGCCAACCAAAATGCCGATCAGACGTTGACGACCGAAGGGCACCAATATCCGCACGCCGGGCCGCGGCGCTGCTTGCGCCGGTGATCTTTGCGCCGGCGGCAGGTAATCGAAGACGCGGCGGAGCGGCGTGTCGAGCGCGACCTGCAAAATCATGAATCTTTTGTCCACAAAATCTGTGGATAAGTCTGTTGAGAAGCAGGGGTCATTTGCCCTAAGTGCCCGTTCCGTTTCGGGGTCCTGTCAAATTGGTGGAAAAACACCCGAAATCGAATTGATTCTTTTAAATTCAAAGGATTACGGCACCCACTGGATTTCGCGCCTTCGTTGCGAAAGAAAATATTGCAACGGGAGTCACACGCGATGTGCGTAAGTCGCTGATCTTGCGCTGTTCGCGGCGTCAACCAACCCTTCGGGTAAGCGTTTATACCTTGAATGGAGATGATACGCATGGCTCGCTTTGATACGCTCAATACAGCTTGGATGGTCTGGGATAATCCCGCTCCAGCGCCGGAGGGAGCGGTTCTGGAGTACACGAGAGAACTCGAGAAATTCTTGGCCGAGATCGAGCGCCGCGCGTTTCGCATGGCACAGGTGGCCTTGCGGGACCCGGACGATGCCCTCGATGTCGTGCAAGACGCCATGCTGAAGCTCACGCGCAGCTACGCCTCACGCCCCAGCGCAGAATGGCGGCCGCTGTTTTATCGAATTCTGGAAAACGGTATACGGGACCTGCAGCGGCGCCGCACGGTGCGCAAACGGGTCATGACTTGGCTGCCGGGGCCGAAGGAAGATCCGGAGAATGAGGCACAGGACCCTTTGGAAAACGTCGCCGATTCCGCGCCGACCATTCCAGAGAGACTGATGCAGGCACAGGCGATGCAGCAGCTGGAAGAATCGTTGCGGGCATTGCCTGCGCGGCAGCGCGAGGCTTTCATGCTGCGTAATTTCGAAGGAATGGATGTTGCCGAGACCGCGAGCGCGATGGCTTGCTCCGAAGGCAGCGTGAAGACGCATTATTCTCGCGCGGTGCATGCATTGCGCGAACAGCTCGGCGAGGTTTGGTAATGAGCGAACAAAATAACGATCCCTTCGAGACGCGCAGCCGCGCGCTGTTTCAGGACAGTGTGGACGCTCTGGATATGCGCATCCGCTCGCGGCTGACTCAGGCGCGAAGCCTGGCGCTGGAAGCCGCGCAGCGTAACCGGCGATCCTGGTTGTTCGGCTGGAAGATGTGGGCGCCGGCAGCCGGCGTGACCGCCGCGGCCATTTTGGGCGTGGGGCTCATGATCGGTTCGCCGATCGGCCACCATGCGGCAAGCCTGGCCAATGTCCAGGCGAATCTCGAAGACCTTGACCTCGTCGCGTCTACGGACGAAGGTTCAGCTGATGCAATGGAAATGCTCCAAGACGATATCGAATTTTATGATTTTGCGGACAAGGCCGCGAACTCGGGACCGGCTGCGTAGGTTGATTTTCGCGGGCTTCGCAAGGAGCTGGCTGCTGTTCTGTGCGCTGTGCGCGACGGCGAGTGCAACTCCACCGCCCGCGACGCCAACGGCGCCGGCGCAGACCCCGACAGCGCCTCCGGCTCCGCCGGCGTCATCGGCAAAACCGCCGGCGCCGCCGCCCGATGAAGGTCTGCTCGAGTTTTTGGGCTCCGATGATGTCGGTGATGCTGCTTGGTGGGAGTTTTTGAAGAAGGCGCCGCCGCGGGGGAGTGATCCTCCTCCCGCAACGCCGCCGCAGGATGCAAAGAAATGATCAGGAACCTAGCCCTTTGCGCAAGCCTCGCGTTAAGCGTTGCCACCAGCTTCGCGCAAGTTCCTGCGTCCGCGCCTCCCGCGTCCACCGCTCCCGCACCGTCGGCCGCCGTCACCGCAGCGCCCGCGACACCGAGGGCCTGGGAGTCGCTCTCGCCGGAGCAGAAGCAAGTGCTCCAAGGCTATCAAGGCAAGTGGAGCACCCTGCCCCCGGAGCGCCAGCAGGCGCTTGCGAAAGGCAGCCAACGCTGGATATCCATGACGCCGCAACAGCGCGCCGGCGCCCAGCAGCGATTCAGTCAGTGGCGTGCCATGCCGCCGGAGCAGCGCCAATTGGTGCGTCAACGCTGGCAGGAATTCAAATCGCTGCCGCCCGAGCGGCAACGTGAAGTGCGCGAATCCTTCAATCGATTCCGGCAGATGCCGCCGGAAAGGCGTCAGCAATTGCGCCAGCAGTGGCGTCAAATGACGCCGGAGCAACGGCATCGCGCAGTACAGGGCATGCGCGCGCCGCCGCCTCCGCATCACCCGCCGCGCTAGCCGCCAGCCGCAAGCCCGAGGTTAAGGTTGATAACTGCGCTCCGCGTGGGCGCGGACTTCCTCGGGATAGAAGAGCACGTCGCGGAAGCGTCCCTGACTGAACATCAGGGCTTGATCGTTGAAATGCGGCGATGAGGGATCGCCGCTCTCCCCGCCGCTCATGATGGCCTTGGCATGAATGGTCGGTCCGAATTCCACCGCCGCGACGAAGCTATTGCCGTCGGATCCGTAAATCTTTTTGGTTTTTCGGGGCTTCGAGGAGTCGAACGAGGCCAACGCGCCCCACTGCGAGGGCGCGAGGCCCACCGGCAGACTCGGGCGCGCATCGTCGAAAGGCTGCACGATGTCGTCGGTCAAGCGTTGAAAGCGATTGATGTCTCCCCATGCGAGCTGCCAAGCGCCGAAGTCCTGCTGCAATTTTGCGAGCGCTGCGTTCAAGCCATCGATGCGCTCGGCGTCCGTCAATTTTCCCACCAGATAGTCGTAAACCGGCTCATCTGCATCGCGCGCCGCGGCGCCGTTGCGCTCGATCAAACCCTGGCCCCAGAAAATCGCAATTGCGGTCGCCACCGAGTCGGCAGAGGTGCGCCGGTTCCAGGCGCGCAAGATCTCGATCGCGTCCCGCAGGTCTGCGCGCCGCGGATCGGCGCCGGGCAGCGCGTCGTACGCGCCGATGAGCGGCGGGAGCAGCACGTCGAAGGCTGTCAGGTGGCCGTCATAGCCTGCCTCGATCAGGCTGTCCAACGTTGCATCGTGCAGCCTGCTCAAGACTTCAACCGCGTGGGGACCGCGCGGATTCTCCCCCTTCCTCCACATGTAGCGCGGGTAGTTTTCGATTTTCGGACTCTGCTCGCCCGCGGCCGAGAAGGGCCAATTGTTGCTGTTGAAAAGCCAGCCGTTGCTGGGATTCAGCAAGGTAATGGTGTCGGCGACGGCATGCGGGCCTTGCCACTCCGTCGCGGGATTGCTGCCGTCGACCGGATGCGTGAAATCGAACGAGGTATCGCGCTTGGGAATGAAATTTCCATGGAAGTAGGCGATCGTTCCATTGGCGTCCGCATACACCGTGTTGTTGGACGTGTCGGTACGCATGTCCTGGGTTTTGCGAAAAGACACATAGTCGGTCGTTTTCGTGCGCAAGTAGGATTGCGATAGCGCCCGCACAGGTTCTTGCAGCAATTTGATGGCGATCCACTTGCCATTTTCGGCGCGAATGATCGGTCCATGATGACTGTGATACACCGTGAAGGAACGGCTCCCCATTCCGGACGCCTGCTTGATGGGAATAGTGATTTTGCTCACGCGAAGTTTCATGAGCTTAGGTCCGTATTGGTAGTACAGCCCATCGGATTTCTTCACCAGAGTTTCGGCGTATTCATCGATGGCATCGCCGCCGTATGAAGTATGCATCCAGCCGTTGTGTTGATTGAATCCCTGATAGACGAAGAACTGTCCCCACGTGACCGCGCCGTACACATTGAGGCCCGCCTCGCTCACCATCTGCAGCTCCGATCGAAAATAATAGGAGGTGTGCGGATTGATCCAAAGCATTGCATGCCCGGAGGCCGTCAATTTTGGAGCGATGGCGAATCCATTCGAGCCGCCGGGAGACTCCTCTGCAACGAAATTTGATGCCGCACTTAGGCGCGCCGTCGGTGACTCGGAACGGCCATAGAATTTTTCCAACTGTTTTAAGTTGATGGTTTCAATGTCGCCGCCGATGCTGCCCTCGGTAAAGGACAAGGCCATCCAAGGCTCAAAGTGGCGAATGACCTTGGGATGCACGGCCGTATGGGTCGACAGAAAGTAATTCAGGCCGTCCGACCAAGCATCCATTAGCGACCTGAGCCATGCAGGGGCGGCGCGATATTGCTGCTGCAGCCGGCCGGCATCGATGAACAAGCGTGCACGCAGGTCGCTGTACAGGGCCGATTCACCGTCCGCCTGGGCCAACCAGCCAAGGCTTACGAGGTAGTTGCGCTCGATTCGATTGAAATCGTCCTCCGCCTGCGCATAGATCATGCCGAACACCGCGTCTGCGTCGGATTTGCCGTAGACATGCGCGATGCCCCATTTGTCGCGAATGATGTGCACGCGCGTTGTGTGTTGTTGCCAGGCGTTTTTGTTCGGCGCCGAGTCTGCGGCGTTGACGATAAGAGGAATGCACAACAGCGCGGCAAATAACAATTTCATGGTTTGTAAACCTCCGGGGCCGTAGCATCGCGCAATGCGAACTTGTTTGCGCGTGGTTTTGTGCCTAGCTGTCCTGGGCGGCCCATCTGAAGCGGCAACGACCTTCCAGATTCCGGACTCAGCGCTTCCCGATCCGCCGCTGATTACGAGGTGTATCGCGAGGAGACTCAGGTTTGGCGCGACAAGCATTTGCGGGTCTATCCTGCGCTCGGAAATCATGAACTGTCGGCCTGCTTTGAATCGGCCTGCCTCGATCGATGGTGGGGTACCTTTCCCGAATTGCGCCGGCTCGCGCAGGACGGCGTCACTTATCTGGTTTCCGGCGGCGGCGGAGCGACCCCTTACGAAGTCGACCGCACGGCCGCGGATCTTTATCAAGACACGCACTTTCCGAACTATCACTACGTGCGCTTCGAATTGCGTGGGAAGACCTTACGCGCCGAAATGATCCGGCTGCAGGACTACACGGGCCGCACGCCGTCGCATTGGCTCGTCAAGGATCGTTTCGAGATCAGCCTGCAGCCTTGACGGCTTGGATCAGCTGACTTACGGCTGCTTGCGCATCGCCATACAGCATTCGGGTCTGGTCGAGCACGAACAACGCATTGTCGATACCCGAAAAGCCCTGGCCTTGGCCGCGTTTGATGACGATGACATTCTTCGCCTTGTCGGCGTTCAAGATCGGCATGCCGTAAATCGGGCTATTCTTGTTGCTGCGCGCATCAGGATTCACCACATCGTTCGCGCCGATGATGAGCGCCACATCCGCGGTTTCAAACTCCGCGTTGATCTCGTCCAAATCTGATATCAAATCGTAGGGCACGCCGGCTTCCGCGAGCAGCACATTCATGTGGCCCGGCATGCGGCCTGCGACCGGGTGAATGGCGAAGCGCACCTTCACGCCGTGGTCCATGAGCAGTTGCGTCAGTTCCCATACTTTGTGCTGCGCCTGCGCCACCGCGAGACCGTACCCCGGCACGATGATGATTTTTTGCGAATACGCCATCATGACCCCGGCATCCGAAGCCTCGATGGCCTTTTGCGTGCCGGTGACGCCGCCGCTGCTTGCGCTCGAACTCTCGCCGAAATTCGAGAAAAGCACGTTGCCGAGCGAGCGGTTCATGGCTTTCGCCATGAGCTGTGTGAGCAGCGTGCCGGCGGCGCCGACGACGGTGCCGGCGATGATCATCGCCGCGTTGTCGAGTACGAAGCCTTCGAAGCCCACGGCAAGTCCGGTGAGCGCGTTGTACAACGAGATCACGACCGGCATGTCGGCGCCGCCGATGGGCAGCGTCATCGCGACGCCTAAAATCAGCGCAAACACGAAGAACAGCGTCACGACGGTAAGCCCGGCATCGCCGCCGGCGCCGCTCACGACCATGAAACCGAAGCCAATGGTGACCAAGAGTATCGCTAAATTGACGAATTTTTGGCCGCCGAAGCGTACCGATTTGGTGATCAAGCCCTGCAGCTTGGCGAATGCAATCAGGCTGCCGCTAAAGGAGACGGCGCCGATGAAGCCGCCGATGGCGGCGATGGTCAGATGAACCAGGTTGTGCTCATTGCCGCTGTACAGCTCCACCGCGGCAATCGCCGCCGCGGCACCGCCGCCCATGCCGTTGTACAGCGCGATCATTTGCGGCATATCGGTCATGGCCACGCGTTTGCCGCTGACCCAGGCCACACCCGAACCGATCGCAATGGCGATGATGACCAGCATCAAGTTGAGCGACGAAGCACCCATGAACGCCAGCGTGACGGCGGTGGCCAGCACCATGCCGACGCCCGCCCAGCGAACGCCGCTGACGGCGGTGACGGGCGAACTCATGCGCTTTAAGCCCAGAATGAACAGCGCGGCCGCAATCAGGTACGAAAGTTGAGTCAGGGTCACAATGGTCGAAGCGGAAGGCATCCTTTAAGGTCCTTTCTTCTTGCCGGTCAGCACGAACATCTTCAGCATGCGTTCGGTAACGACATAGCCGCCGACGGCGTTTCCAGCAGCCAGCATCACGCCGATGAAGCCGATAACCCGCACCAAGGTCGTATCGGCCGTCGCCAGCGCGACCATCGCGCCGACCAGGACGATGCCATGTACGAAGTTCGATCCTGACATGAGCGGCGTGTGCAGGATCACCGGCACACGCGAAATGACCTCGTAGCCGGTGAAGGCCGCGAGCATGAAAATGTAAAGTGCGATGACGCCGTCGATCATGTCTTTTGCCCCTCCACAGCTGCGCGCGTGGCTTCGTGCTTGATTTGTCCGTCGTGCGTGAGCACCGCGCCGGCAAATACTTCGTCGCTCCAATCGATCGCCAGCTCGCCCTTGGGTAGTGCCGGCTTTAGAAAATTGAATAGATTGCGCGAATACATCTCGCTGGCGTGGTACGGCAGGGAGGCGGGCAAATTCAAGGGGCCCACGATTTTGACTCCGCCTTGCAATACGGTCTCGCCAGCCTTGGTCAGTTCGCAGTTGCCGCCTTGCTCAGCCGCGATATCGACGATGACCGAGCCCGCCTTCATGCGTGCCACTGCCGACTGAGTAATGATGCGCGGCGCTGCGCGTCCGGGCACTGACGCCGTGCTGATCACCGCATCGCTGACGGCGATCCGCGCATCCAGGACTTCTTGCTGTTTCGCCTTTTCCTCGGGCGTGAGCTCGCGCGCATAGCCGCCCGCCCCTTCCGCGGAAACGCCGGTTTCGACGAACTTCGCACCCAGCGATTTGATTTGATCCCTTGTTGCACTACGCACGTCATACGCTTCGACCACAGCGCCCAAGCGTTTCGCCGTGGCGATAGCCTGTAAGCCGGCGACGCCCGCGCCAATCACCAAGACCGTGGCCGGCCGAATCGTGCCCGCGGCGGTAGTCAGCATGGGCAGAAATCTTTCCAGCGTATTTGCAGCGATCAGCGCGGCTTTATAGCCGGCCACGGAGGCCTGCGAAGACAGCGCATCCATCGATTGCGCGCGCGAAATGCGCGGCACCAACTCCATCGCAAAGCTGGTGACGCCGCGCTCTTTGAGCGCCAGAACCAGATCCGGACGCGCATAGGCCTGCATGAAGCCTATGATGACGGCACTTTTTTTGAGTGATGCGACTTCCGTCAAGGAGGGCGGCTGCACTTTCAATATAACGTCGGCGGAAGCAAGAATCGTGGAGGCATCGCTGAAGTCCGCATCCGCATATAGAGCATCGGGAAAATGCGCCGCCGCCCCCGCGCCGCGCTCGATCAGCACGCGAACGCCGAGAGACTTTAGTTTGGCGGCGATTTCCGGAACCAGGGCAACGCGGGTTTCTTTGGCAGCGGTTTCCTTGAGGACACCGACGACGACAGACATGCAAAACTCTCCCCAGCCTTTACTTAGCGCCAAACATTGAATTATGGCATAAGACTCGACTATCTTTAGTGTGTTATGAACGTGAGCGAGCAACACAAGCATCAATTGCTGGATTGGCGGGACGACCTTGCGGTGGTTACACATACCCATCCCTTGTCCCAGCAAATACTGCGAACCGATGTTTCCGGTATGCCGTTGGAATGGGTCGACTACCGTGAAGCTGCGCGCCTGTATCACACCGAACAGGTCGCTTACACCTGCGGAACGCAGCTGTACCGCCTATACGGCGGCACCTGCGCCCGGACAGGTCTGCGAACCATCGTGGATGTCAATTCGATCATTGCGACGCTGGGTGTGACGGGTAATCCGGGCAACCTGCGCGGCGCCGGGTACACGCCGCCGCTCAACAATCAAACGCTGTTCCGTCGCGACGCGTATCTGTGCCTGTACTGCGGCGCGCGCTTTACATATAGCCTTCTGTCCCGCGACCATGTGACGCCATTCAGCCGCGGCGGCCAGGACACATGGAGCAACGTGGTCTCCGCTTGCCGTCGCTGCAACAATGCCAAAGCATCCCGCACGCCGGAGCAGGCGGGCATGCAGCTTCTTGCCGTGCCCTTCACGCCCACCTACGCCGAATACATTTTCCTGAAGGGCCGGCGCGTACTCGCGGACCAAATGGACTACCTGGTTGCGCATTTTCCGCGATCCAGCCCGCTGCACGAGCGCATGCAACGCTGGCCGATGTGAGCGCAATCGCGGGGATCCCCGTGCTGCGATCGGGCGTGGTGTACTACATCGACGCCAGCTACTTCATATTTCGCGCCTACCATTCAATGCCACCCGATATGGTGGACGCCGACGGCAATGCCACGCATGCCTTGTATGGATTCGCGCGCTTTCTTTCCGATCTTCTAGAGAAGGTGCGGCCGGAAAGGATCGGCGTCGCCTTCGATCTGAGCCTGCGCAGCGTGACATCGTTCCGCAACGCCATTTATCCGGCATACAAAGCCAATCGCGAAGCGCCGCCCGCCGATCTGGAGCGGCAATTCGCGCTCTGCCGCGAGTTCTGCCGCCATATGGGATTGGCGGAGTACGCGAGTGCTGAATACGAAGCCGACGATATCATTGGAACCTTGGCGGCGCGCTCGCGCGCCGCGGGTCTGCGCAATGTCTTGGTGACGCGCGACAAAGATCTGTCGCAGTTGATACGCGACGGCGACATATTTTGGGATTACAGCGGCAACACACGCTATCACTACCATGATATCGGTCCGCGCTTCGGCGTCGCGCCCGAACTCATCGCCGATTTCTTGGCGCTGACGGGGGATAGCGTCGACAACATACCCGGCGTGCCGGGCGTCGGCAAGAAGACCGCCGCGGAACTCTTCGGCGTGTTCGGTTCCCTCGATGAATTGTATGCAAATCTTCATCGAATTCCGTTCTTGAAACTGCGCGGCGCCGCCGCGGTCGCTGCTAAACTGCTGGCTCACAAGGATGCCGCCTACCTTGCCCGCCGCCTTACGGGTATCGTGTGCGACATGCCGATCGAGGCGACGCTCGACGACTTGAAGCCAAGGCCGCAGGATCGCGGCGGGCTCGACTCTTTTTTTGACACCCATGGATTCGGGAATATTTTGCGACAGCAGGTGCGCCGCATCGCCACCGCTGCATGAGACCGGGAGTGACCATGGCGCAGAAAGATATTCAATCGGTCCTGCAAGAAGACCGCGTATTTCCACCGTCCAAAGCGTTTGCGGAACAGGCCACGCTCAAGGCCGCCGAATTGCAGAGCATGTACGACAAGGCGGCGGCCGACTACGTGGGCTTTTGGGCGGATTTAGGCAACGCTGAAATCGATTGGAAACAGCCCTTTACCGTGCCGCTGGACGACTCGCGCGCGCCCAATTTCCGATGGTTTACCGACGGCCAACTGAACGTGTCGCACAATTGCCTGGACGTGCATTTGGCGCGCCGGGGCGAAAAGGTCGCCGTCATTTTCGAAGGCGAACCCGGCGACGTACGCAAGCTGACCTATGCGCAACTGCATCAAGACGTGTGTCAGTTCGCCAATGCGCTCAAGGCGCAAGGGATAGGCCGCGGCGATCGCGTGGTCATTTACATGCCATTGATCCCGGAAGTCATTGTCTCCATGCAAGCTTGCGCGCGCATCGGGGCCGTGCATTCGGTGGTATTCGGTGGGTTTTCCGCGAACGCCGTAAAGGATCGGATCGAAGACGCGGGCGCGAAGCTCATCATTACCGCGGATGCCGGGTGGCGCGGCGGCAACGCCGTCGAACTTAAAGCCGCGGTCGACAAGGCGCTGTCCGAAGGCTGCGAATCGGTGCAAAGAGTTATCGTCTATCGACGTACCGGCACGCCTTGCGAGATGCGCGCAGCCCGCGATGTGTGGTGGCACGACGCGATAGCGGGAAAGTCCGTGAGTTGCGATCCGGAATGGGTCGATGCAGAGCATCCGTTGTTCCTGTTGTATACCTCCGGGTCCACCGGCAAGCCCAAAGGGATTCAGCATTGCAGCGGCGGCTATTTGCTAAACGCCAAACTCACCACCAAGTGGGCCTTCGATCTCAAGGATGAGGATATCTACTGGTGTACGGCCGATGTCGGTTGGGTGACCGGGCACACCTACGTTGTTTATGGGCCGTTGGCGGCGGGTGCCACGGTATTTTTATACGAAGGTGCGCCGACGTATCCCGACGGCGGGCGCTTTTGGAAAATGTGCCAGACGCATGGCGTCAGCATCTTCTATACCGCGCCCACGGCGATTCGCGCGCTCATGAAGTTGGGCGATGCCGTGCCGGGCAAATACGATTTACGAAAACTGCGGGTGCTCGGCAGCGTCGGCGAGCCCATCAATCCCGAGGCATGGATGTGGTATCACCGCGTGATCGGGGCGGAGCGCTGTCCCATCGTCGATACCTGGTGGCAGACCGAGACCGGCGCCGCCATGATGGCGCCCATACCCGGAGTGACGGCGACCAAGCCCGGATCTTGCACCAAACCGCTGCCCGGAATCTTCGCGGACATCGTCGATGAGGACGGGCGCCCCGTAAAGACGCCGGATGCGGGTGGGTATCTCGTCATCAAGCGGCCGTGGCCTTCCATGCTGCGCACGATTTGGGGCGACAACGAACGCTACATCAAGACCTATTGGGAGAAATTCAAGAATCGCTACTACGTCGCCGGCGATTCAGCGCGCCGCGATAAAGACGGCTATTACTGGATTATGGGGCGCATCGATGACGTGCTCAACATCGCGGGTCATAGACTGGGCACGATGGAAATCGAGTCGGCGTTGGTCGCGCATCCGAAGGTGGCGGAGGCCGCGGTGGTCAGCAA
>Ga0302326_10014731_pt1 | contig 16513 bp, 14 predicted proteins | sample Palsa_T0_3_FD_202264 | JGI IMG/M metagenome (GOLD analysis project Ga0302326, IMG submission 202264) | Peat permafrost microbial communities from Stordalen Mire near Abisko, Sweden - Palsa_T0_3 | ecosystem: Environmental > Terrestrial > Soil > Palsa > Peat permafrost | place: Sweden: Abisko...
GCTACCTAAACAGCGTCCCCTACGGCACCCTCGGCGGGCAGACCGCCGTCGGCGTGCAGGCGGCCGCGCGAATCTTCTTCGACAAGCCGGCCTCCCAGCTGGACCTCGAGCAGTCGGCGCTGCTGGCCGGCCTGCCCCAGGCGCCCTCGCAATACAACCCGTTCCTCGACGCCTCCGCGGCCAGGGAAAGGCGCAACGAGGTGCTCACGAAGATGGCCGAACTGCACTACATCTCCAGCGCCGCGGCGTCCGCCGCCGAGCACGCGCCGTTGGAGGTCAAGCACGGGAACTACTACTCCCAGCGCAGCGAACCGTTCTTCTTCGAATACGTGCGCGAGCAGCTGGTCCACCGCTATGGCAGGAAAACGGTCGAACAGGGCGGCCTGAAGGTCTATACGACGATCGACCTGAACATGCAGCGGCAGGCGCGCAAGGCGATCGCCGAAGTCCTCGACGAGCCCGAAGACCCCGCCTCGGCGATCGTCACGCTCAACCCCGAAAACGGCGACATCGAGGCAATGGCGGAGTCCGAGTCATACGAGCAGTCCCAGTACAACCTCGCCGCCGATGGACACCGTCAGCCGGGGTCGACCTTCAAGGCGATCGACCTCGCCGACGCGCTCTCGCGAGGGATCGACCCGAACAGCACCTACTACCTCTCTCACACACTCGAGCCCGGCTGGCTGCCCGGCTACCCAACCTACGAAGTGAAGACCTTCGAGGGCACCTCGCTGAACAAGTCGATCAGCCTCGTCAACGCGACGCTCACCTCCGACAACACCGTCTACGCCCAGCTCGCCGCCGACCTAGGGGAGGGAACCGTCACGCAGATGGCCCACAAGATGGGCGTCACCACCCACCTGAGCTCCTATCCGGCCGAAGCGCTCGGCGGGCTGACGCTCGGTGTGACGCCACTCGAAATGGCGGTCGTCTACGCGACGCTCGCCGACGGCGGCTGGCGCAACTCGCCGATCGCGATCACCAAGGTCGTGTTTCCAGATGGTCACGTCGACTCGAGCTGGGGCACGCCCCACCGCGTGAAGGTGCTCTCAAACGGCATCACCTCCGAGGAGACGAGCATCCTGCACCAGAACGTCCTCAGCGGCACCGCGACCCGCTCGGCGATCGACTGCCCGACGGCCGCCAAGACCGGGACCACCTCAGAACTGGTCGACGCATGGCTCGACGGCTACACCCCGCACTACTCGACGGTCGTGTGGATGGGCTATCCGAACAAGCGCGTGTCGATGACCGACGTCCACGGCGAGCCCCAGCAGGGCGGCTACCTGCCGGCGGAAATCTGGCACGCGTACATGGCCGCTGTCACCGAAGGCCAGAAGTGCTCCGAATTCCCACCCCCCACCGAACCGCTCGTCTACCAGCCATTCTTCGGCAAGTACGAGAGCGCCGGGCGCTCTTCTCAAGCGAACGAAAACAGCGAAGAAAGCTTCGGTGATCTGGAAAAGAAGCAGGAGAAGAAGAGTGGCGAAAAAGCCAAGCTCCCGCACACCGCGGGGCCCGGTCTGGGCACGGGAGGCGGCGGCGGCCGTGCCGGAGGCGGGGGTGGCGGAGGTGGTGGCGGAGGCGCAGTAGGCGGCGGCAACACCGAAACCGTGACGCCCCCTCCGCAGACGCCCACGCCGAGCGAACCGGCCACGGCGCCCGGCGGGGCGGAGAACGGCAACGGCGGAAATACCGGCGGGGCCGGGGCCGGGCAGTAGCGCAGGCGGCCTTGCGGCGCGCGCGCTGATAGTTTGAATCAGGAAATCCGAGACAAAGGCCGTGCGCACTCCGGTGCAGCCGGGCCAGATGGGATGCAGATCAGTGGCAAAGGAAGACAAGGTCGAATTCGAGGGCGAGGTGATCGAGGCGCTGCCGAACGCGATGTTCCGCGTCAAGCTCGACAACGATCACGTCGTCTTGGGGCACGTTGCCGGCAAGATGCGGCGATTCAGGATCCGCATCCTCCCGGGCGATCGCGTCCGCTGTGAGCTCTCGCCGTATGACCTAGACCGCGCGCGGATCGTCTACCGCCACCGCTAGCTCGAAGTAGGCGGGGGCGGAGAAAGGCCCCGAGACGAACATGGAGCGATCGCTGATCGACTCGATTGCCGCAGCCCTGCCCGCGGGCGGATCGCGGGTCGTGCGCGGCGTGGGCGACGACGCCGCGGTCGTGCGCTCCGGGGGAGCGCTGTGCGTGACCTCGGTCGACGCGATGGTCGAGGACGTGCACTTCCGGCTCTCCGGCGAGCATTCGTCCAGCCCCCGCGAGGTCGGCTGGCGCGCCCTCGCGGGGGCGCTCTCGGATCTCGCCGCGATGGGCGCCCGCGCGGGCGAGGCGTATATCGCGCTCGGCGTCTCAGCCGCGGTCGGCGAGAAGCGAGCGCTCGAGCTCGTGCGCGGGGCGCTGGAAGTCGCCGCGGAGACGGGGACGGTGCTCGCGGGCGGCGACGTTGTCTCCGCGCCGGTCCTGACAGTTTGTGTGACCGTGGTCGGCTGGGCCGAGGAGGAGGCCGAGCTCGTTGGGCGCGACGGCGCGCGGGCCGGCGACCTCGTCGGGGTGACGGGCCTTCTCGGTGGCAGGCCGCGCCGTCCCATCCCGCGTCTGCGCGAGGGCCGGGCACTCGCGCAGACCGGGGCGAGCGCGATGATCGACATCTCCGACGGGCTCGCCGTCGATGCGCGGCACCTCGGCGAGGGCAGCGGGGTGCGCCTCGAGGTCGAGCTGGAGAAGCTGCCGCTCGACGAGGGAGTGCCGGACTGCGAGCAGGCGGCAACGGCCGGGGAAGACTATGAGCTGTGCGTATGCGTCGCGCACGCGGACCGCGCGCGCGCGGAGGATGCCCTGCGCGCGGTCGGTGGCGCGCAGATCACTTGGATCGGCCGGGTGCTCTCAGGGTCGCCGGGGGTCTCGCTACGACGAGGCGGGCGGGAGCAGCTGCTGCGTGGGTTTGAGCACCGTTGGTAGACCTTTGCGCGGGCGGGGCGCTGTACGCGGCGCTTGGATCGGTTGGATCAGCGAGGGTTGGTAAACCCGCCCACCCAGCACGCGGGCGGCACCGACCGGCACGGTCTTCGTCAGGCGGGCGTACACGAGCAGCCGTTTTTCGGCGCTGAACAGGGGCGTGCAGGCGGACAGCACCAAGCGTGTATAGCCGACGTTCGAGACGGCGGCGGACACGTCGGTCGGGAGCACAACCCGCTGGCCGATCACCGTGTAGGTGAAGTGCGCGTACGGCATGTCCAGGAAGATGTGGTTGCCCGGGCTCAGTTCGTTGATGTCACGGAACGGCGCCAGGTAGGTAGTCCTGTGCCCGGCGATCGCGGTCGTGCCCTCCACCCCGGGGAAGTTCGTCTCAGAGTAGATCCCCGGACCGCTCTCCAAGTCGGAGGTGTCGGTGCCCTTCACGACCACATAGCTCGCGTCGATCCGCGGGATCACGATCCGGCCCACCGCGCTGCCGTCGCCCGCGTGACGCTGCAGCTCGCTCGCGAGGAACGCGACCCGCCGGCGCTCGTCGGGCAGGCTCGCGAGCGCCCGCCGCTCGACGGGCGTCGGCGTTGCCCGTTCGACCGCGCGCAAAGTCCCACTCAGATGGTCCTGTCTGAATTTCGCGTACAGCGCCGAGAACGGCTCCTGCCACACCAACGTCACGCCGGCGTCGATCAGCGCCACCGTGCCGACGAGGATCAACACAATCGACAGCACGCGCCACACGCGTCGCGAGGTCCGCCTGCGCTGCGGTCTCGTGGTGAACAGAGCTTCGGACATGGCTTGACCTCTATCGTCGCAGAGCCGACTCGGTACCACCAAGCGATCCCGGCCCCGCGTAAGACAGCGGGCCCCGAATCCTCAGCGGCGTGCCGTCGTCGATCCTGTCGTCCGCGTCAGTCGGCGTCAGCGCAAGTAGCGTGGCGGCCGCGACGCAACCGAACGCAAGGCTCCACAGCGCCGTCGCAGCAATCCCGATGTGCCCGCCCGCGAGCAGCAGCACGGCATCCCAAGCGATCCAGCCAGGCCCCACGCCAAGCTCGCGTGCGTAGAAGGCGATCAGCAGCACGAGCGGCACCAGGGCCAGCGCGACCAATGCCAGCGCCGCCGGACGCGGAGGACGGCTTTGCGGGGAGACGAGCGCCAGCCACAGGTGCAGGGCTCCCAGCACCAGCAGAGCGGCGTATGGGTTGAGCACCCACACCACCACCCCGACGCCGAGCAGCACCGTCATCATCGCCAGCCCCGCGGCGTCGTCGTCCGGGCGGACTCTCCATTCCAGCCGCCGTAGCGCCCAGGGCCACGCGAGCCAGCCGAGTCCCAGCACCAGCGCCACGGCCAGCACCGCCCTCACGGCGGGGCCCTGAAATGGCAGCGCGCTCGCCTGGACTCCCGTCGCGGGCACGGCTGGCAGGGCGCCCAGCCAGCCCAGAGCCTTGGCGAACAGGGCCGCCAGGAGGAACGGCAGCGCGCAGGCCGCTGTCCAGAGAAGGCCCTGGATCATCGCCCGGTCACCGCCCGCGCCCCGGCGACGGCGTAGGCGCGCGTACCCGTCGGCGAGCAGCAGCAATGGTGCAATCAGCAGCGTCGCGAGCAGCAGCCGCAGCGCCCACTCTCCCAGCACCTGGCGTCCTAGCACGAGGCCCGTCTGCGGGGCCGCTTCGACGTCCGGCGCCGCGTCCAGCGCGTCGACGGCGCTCAGCGCCGCGCGCCCGAAGCCTTCCAGCTTTTCCTCGCTCACCGCTTCGTTCGCAGGCGGCGTCGCTTCGCCCGATACCTGGACGAGCACCGCCGGGAGTCCGCTCGCGTTCAGCGCCCCCTGCTCGCCCGTGGCGAGGGGAAAGGCCAGATGCGCGAGTTGGGAGATCGCGCTCGGGGCGCCCGGGTTCCCTCCGACGTTCTGCGTGATCGCACTCGCGACCGTGCGCTGCAAGAGCAACGGCGCGCTGCCGAAACCGTCCGAGTAGGGCACCACGAACGGCTTGCGCTCGCCCACGCCCGCGACATCGCCCAGCACAATCGCCGCGTCGAGCGGAGCGTTTTCGCTCGCGGCGAAGTCCAGGGCGCCCGCATCGCCGCCGCTGCCGCCGCTGGTCGAGACGAGCACGATCGTGCGCTGCGTCTCGCGCGCCGCGAACACGCGCGCCAGCTCGATCAGCGCGGCCGTCCCGGACAGCTCGGCCTCCGATCCGGATGCGCTCGCGTCACGGTGGGCGACGATCACGATTGGCGTACCGCCGCTCGAGCCCGCGCGCTGTGCGATCACCGTCTCGAGCGTCCTTTCCCCGTCGATCGTCTGCGCCTGGAAGCGGTGCGTGCGTACCTGAAAGCCCCCGTGCCCCGCCGTGCCGAGTCCTTCCAGCGTCTGCGCAATCCGCGCGGCGAGTTTTTCATCGCCCGGACTGCCCGGCCGCCGCTCGGGAAACTCCGCCGCCAGGCTCTTCAGTTCGGCTAATGCCACCGCGCCTTCGAACGCGTCGGGGGCCAGCGTCGAGGTGAGCGGTAGCGGACGTGCCGTCAGCGAGAACGCGGCGAGGGCCAGTGCGAGCGCGAACGGAACGAAGGCCACCCGGTAGAGGCGTCCGTTGAGCATCCCGAAGACCTTAGCCCCGTGCTCGGCCGGGGGTGCGGCTCGGGCCAGGATGGGACTCAACTCACCTCAATGCATCGGGGATGAGCGCGCTGGGAAACGCTGTGTTTCCTCGCCCAGTCACGACAGGAGCTGCCGCTCGTTGGACACGCTCGCACGGGCTCGACATATCCGTACACCCCTTTAGGTATCGTCCTGCCGCGTGCTCCAACCCGTCGCCGTCGGCCACAAGACCCTCTCCGACTACACCCACATCTGCGGCAAGGAGCTGATCGAGGAGATCCACGAGCTCGCCGAGCCGCTGAAGGGCCAGCGCGTGGTGCACATCTCCGCGACCGCGTTCGGCGGTGGCGTCTCGGAGATCCTCTACACGCTTGTCGGCCTGATGCGCGATGTCGGACTGGACTGCGAGTGGCAGGTGATCTACGGGCGCGAGGAGTTCTTCAACGCCACCAAGCTGATGCACAACGCCCTCCAGGGCGCCCCCCAGGACCTCGACGAGGAGCAGTGGGAGACCTGGCGGCGCTACAACGAGATGAACGCCCGCGAGCTCTCCGGCGGCTGGGACGTGTGCCTCGTCCACGATCCCCAACCCGCGGCACTGCATACGCTCGTCCCGGAGAAGGCCGCCGGCTGGGTCTGGCGCTGCCACATCGACCTCTCGACGCCCAACCCGGCGACGATCGCCCAGCTTTTGCCCTACATCTCCGAGTACCCCCAGTCGCTCTTCCACATGGCCGACTACGTGCCCGACGGCATGCGCGGCAAAGTCAACGTCGTCCCGCCCGCGATCGATCCGTTGACGCCGAAGAACATGGCTTTGCTGCCCGAGGATGCCTCGTACGTCTGCGAGCAGTTCGGGATCGACATCGACCGGCCTTTGATGTGCCAGGTCTCGCGCTTCGATCCCTGGAAGGATCCGCTCGGCGTGATCGACGCCTACCGCGTGGTCAAGGCCGAGATGCCTGGGATGCAGCTCGCGTTGGTCGGGTCGATGGCCTCTGATGACCCCGAGGGCTGGGATTTCTTCAACGCCACGATCGCCCACGCCGACGGCGACCCGGACGTGCATATCCTCAACAACTTCAACAATGTCGGCGCGATCGAGGTCAACGCCTTCCAGTCCCACGCCGACGTGCTGATACAGAAGTCCACACGCGAGGGCTTCGGCCTGACCGTCTCGGAGGCGATCTGGAAGGCGCGCCCGTTCATCGGCGGCGACGTCGGCGGCATCCCGCTGCAGATCGAGGACGGCGTCACCGGCTATCTCGTCTCCTCCGCCGAGCAGTGCGCGGAGCGGACCTTGGAGATCGTAAGGGACCCCGCGCTCGGCAAGTTCCTCGGTCGGCGCGGTAAGGAGCACGTGCGCGCCCACTTCCTCACGCCGCGCTACCTGCGGGACTATCTTCGAATCTTCAACGAGCTGCGCGAATCATGAGCGAGACGCCGGCCCAGCGGACCCAACCGCTGGTGCTGGTGTCCAACCGGGGGCCGGTCACGTTCCACGCGGGCGGCGAGGTCCAGCGCGGCTCGGGCGGGCTGGTCACGGCGCTCACCGGCCTGGCCTCGCACCGCGAAGCGATCTGGATCGCCTCGGCGATGAACGAGCACGACTCCGAGGTCTCACGCGCCAACGCGGGCCGGTCATTCCCGGTGCGCTCCCCCGCCGGGGGCGAGTTCCAAGTCAGGCTCGTCGTCTCCGACCCCGAGGCCTACGACCGCTTCTACAACGTCTTCGCCAATCCGATGCTGTGGTTCATCCAGCATTACCTGTGGGATCTGTCGAATGCGCCGGACATCCGCCGCGAGGAGATCGAGGCCTTCGAGTTCGGCTACAACGTCGTCAACGAGGATCTCGCACGCGCGGTCGTGGAGGAGCTCGAGGGCGTGGAGGAGCCCGTCGTGATGGTCCACGACTACCACCTCTACACACTTCCGGACCTCGTTCGCAAAGCTCGCCCGGACGTGTTCCTGCACCACTTCATCCATATCCCCTGGACGCAGTCCGATGCCTGGCGGGTCTTGCCCTCGCGGATTCGTGAGGAGATCTTCACGGGCCTCTTGGCGAACGACATCATCGGTTTCCACACGCGCTCCTACCGGCGCAACTTCCTGCAGTGCTGTCGCGATCTGATGGATCTGGAGGTCGACTTCGATCGCGGCCTGGTGCGCTTCGGCTCACGCGAGATCTGGGTGCGAGCCTATCCGCTGCCGATCGACCATCGCGCCACACGCCAGGTGGCCCAGAGCGAGCGGGTGGGGGAATTCGAGGACGAGCTGCTGCGTCGACGCAGGGACTTCCTGATCCTGCGCGTGGACCGGGCCGATCTCTCCAAGAACGTGCTCCGCGGTTTCTCCGCATTCGACCTGTTCCTCGACCAGCACCCCGAGTTCTCCGAGCGGGTGACCTTCATCGCACAGCTGATGCCCTCGCGCACCGACGTGCCTGAGTACGCCGAGTACCTCGAGCGGATCGAGGCGCTCGTGGCGGTCGTCAACCACCGCCACGGCACCACCGACTGGATGCCGATCCAGCTCAAGCTCCGCGATGACCTCGAGGAGGCGATGGCCGCCTATAAGCATTACGACGTGCTCCTCGTCAACGCGATGTTCGACGGCATGAACCTCGTCGCCAAGGAGGGCCCGCTCGTGAACGAGCGCGAGGGCGTCTCGATCCTCTCCGAGAACACCGGCGCGCACGAGGAGCTCGGCGAGTTCGCGCTCTCGGTCAACCCCTTCGACATCCAGGAGCTCGCCAACTCGATCTACGCGGCGCTCACGATGCCGGGCGCGGAGCGCCGCCGTCGCGCGGAGGGGCTCGTCGAGATCGTCACCTCGCGCGACCCCGGCGACTGGATCGACGAGCAGCTCGACGACATCCGCGCGAAGGGCCTCTCCTGATAGGAGCGTGCGGCTGGGGTGGTCGAGGGTCGAGTGGGGCTAGGCCAGATTCCCACCCACCCAAGGCATGGTGGTGCCATGCCGAGCCCGAGGACAACGCCCCGCGAAGACAATCGGCCGGCACAGACGTGCGGGCCTAGAAGGATAGGCCCAAGGGCGCAGACCCGCTAACCTTCTCCGTCGCCCATGACTCTGCCCGCACCGACATACGATCTCGTGATCCTGCTCGATCCCCAGGTCGAGGATTCAGTCCGCGCGCGGATCGTCGCCGACGCGCGCGCGGCGGTCGAGACCCAGGGCGAGTTCCTACGTCACGACGAGTGGGGCGTGCGCGCGCTCACGTACCCGATCGATCACAAGACGAGCGCTGAGTACCACCTTCTGCAGTTCCACGCCACGCCGGAGCTACTCGAGACGCTCAACCGCACGCTGCGGATCGCCGACGAGGTAGTGCGCTTCCGGATCATCAAGCTCGCGCCCGGCACCCCGGACGCTCCGGAGACGCTCGCCACCGTCGGCACAGTCGGGACACCCCGGCGCGAGGCGGAGCATGCCGGCGGCGAGCCCGCTGCAGAGGCTGAGTTCGCAGTCGGCGAGCCGGCGTAGCATCAAGCTGTCGCGGTTGCTGCTCAGCGCTCGCGTTGGTTGGGGGAGTTGCCGCGCGGGAGAGATAATTCGCTGCGCAACGGTTACGCGATCCGCGATCGGGTAATAAAATCATCGAGATGGCCTGGGTCGAAGACATGAGCGACGGGACGGGGACAGCGAGCAGGACAGACGTACTGCGTGCCTCCCCGCCGATGTTCGACTCGCGCGTGCTCGATGTCCTCTCGCGCGTGCACCCCGCGGTACCCGTGCTGATCTTCATGCCCGCGGTGGTCCTGCTCGCGGCATGGGAGCTCTCGAGCGCGAGCGTCGTGACCACCGCGGCACTGGCGGTCGGCGGCTACGCGCTGTGGACGCTGTTCGAGTACTGGCTGCACCGGATCGTGTTCCATTTCGAGCCACAGGACGGCCTCGGCGCGCGCATGCACTGGATCATCCATGGCGTCCACCACGACCACCCGAACGATCCCCTGCGCTTGGTGATGCCGCCCGCCGTGAGCGTGCCCTTGGGGATTGTCGTGTTCGGGATCCTCTATCTGATCTTCGGCGCCGGCTATGCGCCCGGGCTCGGTGCCGGGTTCTTCGCCGGCTATCTGGCGTACGACATGATCCACTACTACATCCACCACTTCCGCGCGCGCGGGCGGCTCGGGCGAATGCTGCGCGAACGGCACATGCGCCACCACTTCCAGGACGACACTCGCGGCTTCGGGATCAGTGCTCCCTACTGGGACGAGGTGTTCAGAACCTCCTCGCGCGGGCGGGCGGATCAGCCCGCACCCACTATGCACGAGCAAAATAAATCCTAAAGGACGGTCTCTGCGCGCTGCGCGCGGCGGAGGAGCCCTGATAGCGCACCATGCGCAGCCGGGTCACCGGGGCAAGCCCAAGGAAGGATGCGCAGCTGGCAATCCTCGCAACTAGCGGGGTGGAGAAGGTCCCGATCTAGAGTTGCCCCCGAAGGCACCTCTAGACTCGACGTTTGATCTCTCCGAGCACCGGGGGGATCGAGAGCAGACCGACGAGCTCCCGCGAGCGGGAGAACCAGCTGAAAGGAACCAACACCATGGCCGCAACCAATATCAACCGCGTCGTGATGACCGGAAACCTGACCGCCGATCCTGAGCTGCGCTCGCTGCCGAGCGGCATGTCCGTGTGCAGCCTGCGCATCGCCTGTAACACCCGCCGCAAGAACGGAAGCACCGGCGAATGGGAGGACAAGCCCAACTACTTCAACGTAACCGTATGGGGCGCGCAGGGCGAGAATGCCGCCAAGTACCTCTCGAAGGGACGCCCCGTGGCGATCGACGGGCGACTGGAGTGGCGCGAGTGGGAGAGCCAGGACGGGACAAAGCGCCAGGCAACCGATATCATTGCCGATTCGGTGCAGTTCCTCGGCTCACGCGATGAGGCCTCAGGTGGCGGATTCGCGGCGGGCAACGGGACTCCCCAAGGCAGTGACGTCCCGGTCGATCAGCGGGACTTCCAGCCCGCACCTGTCGCCGCCGGGGCCGGCGACGACGACATTCCGTTCTAGCAAGCAAGGGAGCAACCAGTGGCAAAAGCGCGCGGTCGCGGCAAGCCTGTTCGCCGCCGAGACAACAAGAAGGGTGGGCCCGGAAGCGGCCGGCGCAAGCCATGCCAGCACTGTCGCGACAAGGTCGAGCAGGTCGACTACAAGGACATCGCCTCGCTTTCGAAGTTCATCTCCGAGAAGGGCAAGATCCGTTCACGGAGGATCACCGGCTCGTGCCGGCGCCATCAGAGCCAGATCGCGCGGGCGGTCAAGCGCGCGCGCGAGCTGGCACTGCTGCCGTATGTGAACGAGGGCGGTCGCGAGGACAGCCCGCGCGGTGGCCGGGGCGACCGGGATCGGGATCGGGAACGCTAGTGCCCGAAGCAATACTCCTTAGGGATGTCGACGATCTCGGCGAGCAGGGCAAGGTGATCGATGTCTCCAAGGGCTACCTGCGCAACTATCTGATCCCGCGCAAGCTCGCCCAGCCCGCTACCAAAGGCGCGATCGAAGTGATCCGCGAACGCCAGCTGGCGGCTGAACGAGCGGCGCGTAACGCGATCGAAAAGGCCCAGGAGAATGTCAACCTGCTGAACCGGACCGTGCTCACGATCCCGCAGCAGGCCGGGGCGGACGGACGCCTGTTCGGATCGGTTACCGCGCAGGACATCGCTACCGCGGTGCGCGAAGCGCGGGGGCTAAAAATCGACAAACGGGGCGTGCACATGCCCGAGCCGATCAAGAGCGTCGGCACCTACATGGTCGAGGTCGAGGTCGTCGAGGGTGTCACGGCGACGATCAAGACTATGGTTGTGGCTAAGAAATAAGTCGCCGCCGCTCCTGCGAACATGTGTTCGTGGGAAGTAATTTCTCCTATATAGCGAGAAGACTCTCTCGCTGGCAGTGGATGCCAACCTAGACTCGCCCGAGGTATGAGCGCGGTCACGGTAACCAACGGCAATGGCACGGCCAGCGCGCCCCCGGCGGGCGTGGTGGCGCCTCCGCACAACCTCGAGGCCGAGCAGTCAGTGCTGGGTTCGATCCTGCTCTCAGACCGCTCGCTGTACGCATTGGTGATCGAAGAGGGGCTTCGCGCGGATGACTTCTATCGCGAGCGCCACGGCACGATCTACGAGGCGATGCTCGCACTATACAACGAGTCGGAGCCGGTCGACGTGCTCACGGTCACCGACCGCCTGCGCCAGAGCGGGAAGCTCGAGGGCGTCGGGGGGGTCGCGACGGTCGATGGGCTGACCGGGGTGGTGCCGGCAGCCGGACACGCCCGGCGCTACGCGCAGATCGTGCGCGAGAACGCGCTGCTGCGGCGGTTGCTGGGCGCGTCGTATGAGATCCAGGAGAGCGTGCTCGGCCATCGAGCAGCGCCGCGCGAGCTGGTGGAGCAGGCCGAGAAGGCGATGCTCGAGGTCGCCCGCGACGACCGCCAGCAGGATTTCCGCGCGATCGAAGAGGTGCTGCACGAGGAGCTCGACAAGCTGCATCGCCTCTCGATCGAGGGCACCTCCCTGACCGGGACGCCGTCCGGGTTCAAGGACCTCGACGAGATCACCGGGGGCTTCCAACCGGGGAACCTGATCATCATCGCCGCCCGCCCCGCGATGGGCAAGAGCGCGCTCGTGTGCAACATTGCCGAGAACGCCGCCGTCGAGTATGGCAAGCCCGTGGCGCTGTTCAGCCTGGAGATGGCCGAGGCCGAGCTGGCCCAGCGGTTCGTCGCCTCGCAGGCGCGGATCAAGGGCGAGGAGCTGCGCAAGGGGCGCGTGGCCGAGCAGCGCTGGCCGAAGATCCTCAAGGCCTCCCAGCGCCTGGCGGCGGCGCCGCTGTGGGTGGACGACTCCTCGGACGTGGGGATGCTCGAGATCCGTGCGAAGGCACGGCGCCTGCACTCCCAGTGCGAGGGCGGGCTGGGCTTGATCATCATCGACTACCTACAGCTGATGCGTACCGACAGCCGCTACGACTCCCGCGTGACCGCGGTCGGTGAGCTGAGCCGCGGCCTGAAGATCCTCGCGCGCGAGCTGGGCGTGCCGGTGATCGCGCTCTCGCAGCTCAGCCGCGCGGTCGAGTCGCGTCCGGATAAGAAACCACAGCTCTCGGACCTGCGCGAGTCGGGGAACCTCGAGCAGGACTCCGACCTGGTGATGTTCATCTACCGCGACGAGTACTACGACGAGGACTCCGAGCGCCCTGGCGAGGCCGACCTGATCATCGCCAAGCACCGCAACGGCGCCGTCGGCAAAGTCACGCTGACGTTCCAGAAGGAGTACCCGAAGTTCTTGAATTACGCTGGCGAGCGCTACGCCCAATAAGACTTCGATCCCGGCCTCGTAAACTGAACCAGCTATGCCAGGAATAGTCATCGTCGGCGCCCAATGGGGCGATGAGGGGAAGGGGAAGATCACCGATCTGCTCGCCGAGCGCGCGGGCGCTGTCGTGCGCTTCCAGGGCGGCAACAACGCCGGGCACACGATCGTGCGCGGGGACGTCGAGTGGAAGCTGCACCTGATCCCCTCCGGGATCCTCTATCCGGGCAAGCGCTGCGTGATCGGCAACGGCGTCGTGATCGACCCGAAGGTCCTGATCGAGGAGCTCGATGGCCTGCGCGCGCGGCGCGTCGACGTCAGCGGCCTGCGCATCTCCTCGAACGCCCACCTGATCATGCCCTACCACCTGCTGCTCGACTCGGCCGGCGAGACGAAACTCGGCAGCCGCCAGATCGGGACGACCCGGCGGGGCATCGGCCCCTGCTACGCGGACAAGGCCGCGCGGCTCGGAATCCGCGTGCAGGACCTGCTCGACGAGAAGATCCTCAAGAAGAAGATCGTCGCGGCGATGGAGCCCAAGCGCCTGTCGCTGCGCCCGTTCGAGAAGAAGCCGGAGCTCGATCTGCACGCGATGACCGAGGAGTACCTGACCTACGGCCATCGCCTCGAGCAGCACATCGCCGACACCGCGAAACTGATGTGGGAACTGCTCGACGCCGGCGAGAAGGTGATCTTCGAGGGCGCCCAGGGAGCGATGCTCGACATCGACCACGGCACCTATCCGTTTGTCACCTCCTCCAACCCGCTCTCGGGCGCAGCCACCGTGGGGACCGGCGTGGGGCCAAAGGACATCGATGAGGTCTGGGGCGTGTCGAAGGCCTACACCACGCGTGTCGGGGCCGGGCCGTTCCCGAGCGAGCTACACGAAGAGATGGGAGAGCTGATCCGCACCCGTGGTGGCGAGTTCGGCACGACCACCGGGCGCCCCCGCAGGACCGGCTGGCTGGACCTAGTAGCCCTGCGCTACGCCGCCCGCCTGAACACGCTGACCGCGCTTGTGATCACCAAGCTCGACGTGCTCTCGGGCTTCGACCGGATCCAGGTATGCACAAGCTACCGTGGCGCCGAGGGCGCGGAGTTCAAGGACTTCCCCTACCACCAGACGGTCCTCCACCACACAACGGCAGAGCTGACCGAGCTGCGCGGCTGGCAGGAGGACCTCGGCGAGTGCCGCACGTTCTCCGACCTCCCCGAGGCCGCGCGCGAGTATCTCCAGTTCATCGCCGAGCAGATCGGCGCGCCCGTAACACTCCTCGGGGTGGGGCCTGGACGGGATCAGGTGATCTGGACCGAGGCGGGTGAGCGGACGCAGCTCGGCCGCGGCGAGCCGGTCGCGGAGGCGCTGGTTGATTGACTTCGACTTCCCGAGAATGGGCCGTGCAGGAATCGAACCTGCAACCTTGGGCTTAAGAGGCCCCTGCTCTGCCGGTTGAGCTAACGGCCCGTGAGGGCGCCGGCCATGCGGGCCGGGTGAGCCAGCGATTCTAGCCCAGCGCGACCGATCCTGAAGGTGTGGCCTCTACGCGGCAGATTCCAGAGAAGGCGCCGGTGGCGAATCGGCCGACTATTTTTTCTCGCTGCTTTCGAGCTGTTCCTTGACCTTCTGGCTGACTTTGTAGCTCTTGCCGCCGACGGTGATCGTGGCGTTGCCAGATTCGCTGGTCGAGGCGGCGCCGGTCGCGGCAGACCCTGTGGCGCTCGAGGTGGTGGCCGTCGAGGAGGTGGTGCTCGCGGCGCTCTTCTTCAGTTCCGCGAGCGCCTTCTTCAGCTTCGCGCGCTCGGTGGGGGCGGCGAGGCTGATCGCCTTTCCCGAGGCGAGGTCGCCGATGCGCGTGTTGTGGGCCTTGTAGGCGTACTCGGCCATCGACGCGTACAGCGAGGATTCGTACTGCGGCGTGAGTTCGGGCTTGACGGCAAGCACGACCTGTAGGACCTTCACCTCTTCGGCGGGCTGGTTGAGACCTTCTTCGCCGAAGATCCGCTCCATCTCCTGCGCCAGTTGGGGGCTCGGCTTCGGTGGATTCAGCGCGAGGTAGCTGTTCCATGAATGTGCGATCTGGGTGAACAGTTCTTTGCCCTTGCTCGTCAGTTTGCCGTTGCTGACGTAGGCTTCACCGCCGGCTTCGTGCAGCTGGGCGGTGGTTAGCCCTTCCCACGCGCTCACGCTCTTCGGCTGCTCGGCGACGAGCTTCTGGTACTTCTTCACCTGGCCCGCGAAGCTCGCCTTCGGCGCCCCGCTTTCCCCGGTGAATGCGTTCAGGATTCCACCGCCGCCACCTCCCACGCCGACGCCAAGACCGACGAAGCCCACGAGGAACAGCAGGGCGAGGCCGATGTAGATCACTTGGACTGTCCGGCGACGGCCGCGTCCTCTCAGGTCGAAGAGCATCTGGAGATGATTCTACGGACAGCGGGCTCCCGGGCGGATCAGGCTCCCGATCGGGCTCGCCTCGCGAGCCCCGCGAGCTAGGACAGCTCGCGGTCGATGTGGTCGATGATCTGTTTCACGTCCGGCTCCACCTCGTCCCCAGAATCACCCGTACCAGCGGCCTCAACGCCCGCCTTGCCGATCCCAGCGTCGCCGTCCTCATCCGCCAGCGGGGGATCTGCGGACTGCATGGGGCCACTCGGCGTTGGGGGCGCGGGACCCGTCGCCGCCACGCCGCCGGGTCCAGAAGAACCCGCGGCCGGAGCGTCGCCGCCAGCGGCCGCGAGCGCTGCCTCGGCCCGCTCACGCTTCGCGTCGCGGCGCGCGACGAATGACGCGACGAGGATGCTCAGCTCGTAGAGGATGTACAGCGGGATGGTCTCCAGGAGCAGCGTCACTGCGTCGCCCGGCAGGAAGGCGGCCATGCCGGCACACGCGACGACCGCGTAGCGGCGGTTGTGACGCAGCTGCTTTGGCGTGACGATCCCGACCCGTGTTGCCGCGAGGATCGCGACGGGCACCTGAAAGACCAGCCCCATCGCCAGCAGAATCGTCGCGACAAATTTGTAATACGGGGCGGCCTGCACGAGGACGTTGAACTCGCTGCTGTTGAAGTTCTGGAAGAACCGCAATGCAGCGGGCAGCACGACGAAGTAGCCAAACGCGACCCCGATCACGAACAGAAAAGGAATCGCGGCGAGCAATGGCATCGCGATCCGTCGCTCCCGCGGGCTGAACGCGGGCAGCACGAACCCATACATCTCGAACAGGATCACCGGCAGTGAGATCACCAGGGCGAAAAGCAGCGTCACCGTGATCGTGGTGGTGAAGGGCTCGCCGATACCCAGCGTCACGGGCTTGTTACCTTCCGGGACCGGTGGGACCTTCGCGACAGCCGCGCGCAGGCTGGGAATCTCACCGGCAAGCTCGGCCCGCGTGGCAGCCGGTAGACCGCTGTGTGGGGCGCTCAACGCGAGCACGATCGCCTCAGTGCTGTGAGCGATTTTCAAAACCGCCTGCTGGGCAAGCGCGGTCTGACCGAGCGGCCCGTTGCCCTTGGCGACCTGTTTCTCGGTCTGCTTGCTCAGCGGCGCATTGATCAGGTGCAACAACGCGTGGTTCTGCCACAGGCAGAACC
>Ga0302326_10014736_pt1 | contig 16510 bp, 11 predicted proteins | sample Palsa_T0_3_FD_202264 | JGI IMG/M metagenome (GOLD analysis project Ga0302326, IMG submission 202264) | Peat permafrost microbial communities from Stordalen Mire near Abisko, Sweden - Palsa_T0_3 | ecosystem: Environmental > Terrestrial > Soil > Palsa > Peat permafrost | place: Sweden: Abisko...
AACCGCAGCCGCTGGCACGGCGGTCTTCATCGATTCGAGCGGACAATTGGGTACGGTGTCATCCTCCATACGCTACAAGGAAGACGTCCAGCCGATGGCTGACGCGAGCGAGCGGCTATTGAAGCTGCGGCCGGTCAAGTTCCGCTACAAGAAGGCAGACGCCTCTGGTGAGAAACCCATCCAGTACGGGCTCATCGCCGAGGAAGTGGCCGAAGTGTACCCGGAGCTCGTGGTGCGCGATGCCACGACGGGCCGGATCGACGGGGTGCGCTATGACGAGCTTGCGCCGATCCTGCTCAATGAAATGCAACAGCAACGCGCGCAGATGACTGCGAAAATTGATGCGCAGGCCGCAGAAATCCGTGACCTTAAGAAGCAGCAGCTCACCACCCAAGCGGAACAGTTGCGCACGCAGCAACAGATGGCTGTGATGTCCACAGCCCTACAGAAGCTCCAGGGCAAGGATGCAGTTATCGCGCAGCGATGAGCAGATTCATATAAAGGGGAATCACGCCGAGGCGCATATCGCATTTCACTTCGGTGCGATGTACGTTTTGCAGATCCTCGAACAGGTTGTCGAACACGGGTCTGCTGAGGCGGCGGCACTCGCATTGAGCATGTTGGGCGCAGAACTTGAGCAGTTCATGAAAGCGCACGCTGCCGCGCTGCAATAGGAGTCAAGCGACGATTGACTCGGGCTTACAAAGGCGTACAAGAACGAATTAATTGGCCGCGCGATAGCAGCTGCTATCGGCCAAAAACATTCAATCAACACGGAATTAGGGGTCATACCATGATCGCGCTGGGAAAGTGCGGAGAGAGGGGAGCTGAATATGAGTCAGTGAAACTTTCTATTGAGATCCAACTGGTGCAAGTCCAGTCCGGTGAAAGCCGTAGCGGGCACGCCGGTAGCGGGTGTTGCCATGCCGTCGGGCGACTGACGGGTGCGAAGCGTACACAGCGAGAAAGCAGGCCGTGAGGATTGAGCTCCGAAATTGGACGTCGTTGCGAAAGCCGACACCGTTCATGGCGTGGAAGGCAGTATCTGGCGGTCCGTTAGTGCGAGGACGGCAGGAGTCGCCGGAGTCTGAGACCAGGGCATGCTTTCACAGGGGTTTCCCGTGAACCCAGGAAAATCTCTCTATTTCTTCGGTAGTACGGGCACGGTTGCGCCCGAAACAAAACGAACCTGGTCTGTGGGGCGCGAGGGTATTCCCCACGAGAAGCGAAGTGACCCTCGAACCGAAGTCACCTGCCATCAAGGGCAACTGGAGATGGCAGCTACGGATAGACGAGAGTGCTTACGAGCCCATAGTACCGATGAAGGTGGAGAACCGCAGGGCTCCGGCAAGGGGCGGCCACGGTATCCAGTGGAGGGAAGGGGCGAACAGCAGGACGTATCGACATGGTGACACCGGCACGAGGCACCGAACTCGGTCAGGCTGGTCAAGCGCCACTGAGTCGACTAACCGAACTAGCCCAGGAGGATCAGGCACGCCAATTCAGCTCGATCGCTCACTTTCTCACGCCCGCAGCGTTGCAGGAGGCGTTTTGCAGTTTACGCAAGGATGCCAGTGCGGGGGTGGACGAGGTCACGTATCAGGATTACGCGAGACAGGTCGAAGGAAACATCCGAGAGCTTTGGGAGAGGTTGAAGGGCAAGAAGTACCGGGCTCAGCCGCTGCGCAGGATCTACATACCGAAAGAGGATGGGAGTAAGAGAGCGATCTCGATTCCCGCACTGGAGGATAAGATTGTGCAGAAGGCGACGGTGCGGTTGCTCAATGCCATTTTCGAGCCGGATTTTCTACCCTGTTCCTACGGGTCTCGGCCGGGACGCAGTCCGCATCAGGCACTGGACGAGTTGGACCGGATTTTATTCCGGGAACCCATCTCGTGCGTGCTGGAGCTGGACATCAGCTCCTACTTTGATGCGATCGTAAGGAAGCTGCTCATGGAGATGATCGAGCGGCGGATTAGTGATAGCAGCATTCTCAGATTGATCGGGAAGTGGATCCACGTCGGTGTCATCGACGAAGGAAGCCTGCTCAGCAGCGAGACAGGGATCGGTCAGGGGCAGGTGATCTCACCGTTTCTGGCCAACGTCTATCTTCACCAGGTTCTGGACCGCTGGTTCGAGGACGAGGTGAAGCCGCGCCTGAAGGGGAAGGCGTCTGTCGTTCGATATGTGGATGACGCGGTGATCTGCTTTCAGAACAAAGAGGATGCGCAGAGAGTACTCAAGGTGCTCGACAAGCGATTCTCGAAATACGGTTTGAGTTTACACCCGCAGAAAACCCGCTTAGTGGAGTTTGGGCGCAAGGCCCTGACGCAGGCGGAAAAGCGGGGCACTCAATCCGCCACGTTCGAGTTCCTCGGCCACACGCACGTCTGTGCGCGAAGCCGACGAGGGGCATTCACGGTGAAGGTGAGGACGATGAAGAAGCGCCTCAAGCGCAGTCTCAAGGCAGTCGCACAGTGGTGCCGCGCCCATCGTCACGACCCGGTCCACGAACAACAAGCCTCCCTCAACGCTAAGCTACGGGGTCACTACCAGTACTACGGCCGTGCATCAAACTACCAGAGTCTCTGGCAGTTCTATAGTGGGGTCGCACGTATTTGGCGCAAGTGGCTCAACCGCAGAACGCGGGGCACCACCCTGCCTTGGGGAAAATTTAAACTTCTGCTGCAACGCCATCCGTTGGCGGTGCCGCGCATTATCCACACCTGGGTCAGCTTGAGGAGTCCATCATGAGAGTACAACGCTTCGGTTCACTGTTCCGTAGAGGCTTTACTCTTGCTGAGGAACCCGCTGCGTTAATTGCGCACGGCGGGGTCTGTGAGGGGGGAGGATTGGTGCCGACGCATCCATCCTCCTCTACTCGGAAAACAATCTATAGGTCGCTCTTAAGCTTGAGCGGCGCGCTCGCGCTTGCAGGAACGGCTTACGCGCAGGTGCCATCTACGAACGACACGAGCGACACAAACTACAACACAGGAATGGGCACCGGCGCGCTCGGCCTTCCGGCCGCCACGAATGGCGGCCTCGGCAACACCGCGTCTGGGTTCGACGCGCTCGAAACCAACACCAGCGGCTCGTACAACACCGCCTCCGGGTTCCAAGCGCTCGTAAGCAACACCAGCGGCTCGTACAACACTGTCTCCGGGGCATACGCGCTCGCTACCAACACGACCGGCAATTACAACACCGCCTCCGGGGTCCAAGCGCTCTACTCCAACTCGACCGGAACCCAGAACACCGCCTCCGGGGTCCAAGCGCTCTACTCCAACACGACCGGCAGCAACAACACCTCCACTGGATTTGATGCGCTCTATAAAAACACGACCGGTAATTACAACACCGCCTCCGGAGTCAACGCGCTCCAGTACAACACGACTGGCAGCGACAACACGGCCGCCGGGTTCGAGGCGCTCTGGTTCAACACGACCGGCAACAACAACATGGCCGCCGGGTACGAGGCGCTCCTTTCCAACACGACCGGCGACTACAACACTGCCTCCGGATACTGGGCGCTCTATTCCAACACGACGGGCGGCAACAACACTGCCTGCGGAGCCGGAGCGCTCTTTTCCAACACGACCGGCAGCGACAACACCGCCTCCGGGGTCAATGCTCTGCAGTCCAACACGACCGGCAGCTACAACGCCGCCTCAGGGCTCGAAGCGCTCGATAACAACACGACCGGCGACTACAACACGGCCTCCGGGTACGGCGCGCTCTACAGCAACAACGGCGCGAGCAACACCGCCTCCGGATACGAGGCGGTGTATGCGAACACGAGCGGCATCCAAAACACAGCGGCTGGCGTGCACGCGCTCGCTGCCAACACGACCGGCAGTAACAACATTGCGGAGGGCTATCACGCGGGCTTCAACCTCACGACTGGCAGTAACAACATCGATATCGGCAGCCCCGGCGTGAAGGCAGAGAGTGGGGTGATCCGCATCGGCACGGTGACCGGCACGACCTCCACCCAGTCAGCCGCCTACATCGCGGGTATCTACGGCGTCAAGACCGCAACCGCTGGCACCGCGGTCTTCATCGATTCGAGCGGACAGCTGGGTACGGTGTCATCCTCCATACGGTACAAGGAAGACATCCAACCGATGGCGGAGGCGAGCGAGCGGTTATTGAAGCTGCGGCCCGTCAAGTTCCGCTACAAGAAAGCAGACGCCTTGGGCGAGAAGCCGATCCAGTACGGGCTCATCGCCGAGGAAGTGGCGGAGGTGTACCCGGAGCTCGTGGTACGCGATGCCACGACGGGTCGAATCGACGGGGTGCGCTATGACGAGCTTGCGCCGATGCTATTGAACGAAGCGCAACAGCAGCAAGGGAAGATGTCGGCGCAGGCAGAGAAGATGGCGGCTCAGGCGACGATTAATGCAGAGCAAGCCGAGCAGATTGCGGCCCAGGACCAGCAGCTTCGCGACATGCAAAAGCAGCTAGCAAATATGCACGCAGCACTCGTCAAATTGCAGACCAAGGTTGAACTAGTGGTACAGCGTTGAAGGATCAAATCCCCCGATTCGAGCCGCTCGACTTGATCGTGCGGCGCGGCACTCATTGTCTGCGAGAGTATTCGCTGAAACAGCGCCCGCGCTGCTCGCTGCTCTGCAACAAAGTTAACCGCGAATCGCTGAACACATTCAATACCTTGGGAAGAGAATCGAAACAATAACTCCGGGGCCTGGTTGACTCGGGGTCGCAACGGCGTACAAGAACAAATTAATTGGGCGAGATAGCAGCCGCTATCGGGCAACGGCAAGACAGAGAACTTAAAAAAAACTGTAAGAATAGATCGAGTTAAAAGCGAACATACGGGGTGAATACGCCATGAACACTCTCTATAGATCGACCTTAGGATTTATCGGCGCACTCGCGCTGGCCGGCACGGCATTCGCTCAAGTGCCGTCGACGAACGACACGAGCGACACAAACTACAACACCGGAATGGGGACGAACGCGCTCGGCGGGCCGGCCGCCACAAATGGCGGCCTCGGCAACACCGCCTCCGGGTACCAAGCGCTCTATAACGATACGGCGAACGGCAATTTCAACACCGCCTCCGGATATCAGGCGCTCTACGACAACACGACCGGCACTGACAACACCGGCTCCGGGATCCAAGCGCTCTACTTCAACACGACCGGATCCCAGAACACCGCCTCCGGGGTCCAAGCGCTCTACTCCAACTCGACCGGAACCCAGAACACCGCCTCCGGGGTCCAAGCGCTCTACTCCAACACGACCGGAACCCAGAACACCGCCTCCGGGGTCCAGGCACTCTATAACAACACAGTCGGCGGCGACAACACCGCCTCAGGATATCAGGCGCTCTACGACAACACGACCGGCAATTTCAACACCGCCTCCGGGGAACAAGCGCTTGGTCTCAACACGACCGGCTACAGTAACACCGCCTTCGGGGCCGGTGCGCTAAGTTCCAACACCACTGCCGACTCCAACACAGCTTCTGGATACGGCGCGCTCGCTAACAACACGACCGGCTCCTACAACACCGCCTCCGGCACCAGCGCACTCCTTTCCAACACCACTGCCGACTACAATACTGCTTCTGGATATAACGCGCTCGCTTACAACAACGGCGTCAGTAATACCGCCACTGGCTATGAGGCGCTGTACGCGAACACAAGCGGTGTCCAAAACACGGCAACCGGGCTGCATGCGCTCGCTGCTAACACCACTGGCAGCAACAACATTGCGGAGGGCTATCACGCCGGTTACAACCTCACGACAGGTAGCTACAACATCGATATTGGCAGTCCCGGCGTGAAGGCAGAAAGCGGGGTGATCCGCATCGGCACGATCACCGGCACGACCTCGACCCAGTCAGCGACCTACGTCGCTGGCATCTACGGCGTCAAGACCGCAACCGCAGGCACGGCGGTCTTCATCGATTCGAGTGGGCAACTGGGAACAGTCTCGTCCTCAATACGGTACAAGGAAGATGTCCAACCGATGGCTAGCGCGAGCGAGCGGCTGCTTAAGTTGCGGCCCGTCCAGTTCCGATACAAGAAGGCAGATGCCTCGGGTGAGAAACCAATCCAGTACGGACTCATCGCCGAGGAAGTGGCGGAAGTTTACCCGGAGCTGGTGGTGCGCGATGCCACGACGGGCCGCATCGACGGCGTGCGCTATGACGAGCTTGCGCCGATGCTGCTCAACGAAGTGCAGCATCAGCAAAGTAAGATCGCTGCGCAGGCAGAAAGGATGGCGGCTCAGGCAGAGAAAATTGAGGCTCAGGCAACGATCAATACAGAGCAAGCCGAGCGGATTGCGGCCCAGGCTGTGGAAATCCGTGGACTTAAGAAACAGCAGCTCGTCACACAAGCGGAGCAACTGCGCACGCAGCAACAAATGGCTGTGATGTCTGCAGCGCTGCAGAAGCTTCAGGGCAAGGATGCACTTGTCGCGCAGCGATGAGCGGATTCATATAAAAATGAAGGTGAGTAACGAACGTACGGGATAAATACGCCATGAACACTCTCTATGGATCGACCTTAGGTTTGATCGGCGCGCTCGCGCTGGCAGGCGCGGCTTTCGCTCAAGTGCCGTCATCGAACGACACGAGTGACGCAAACGGCAATACAGGAATGGGCTCGTACTCGCTCGGCGGTCCGGCCGCGAGTAACGGTGGACTCGACAACACCGCCTCTGGAAAATACGCGCTCGGTTCCAACACGACCGGCGGCGGCAACACCGCCTCCGGAGACGGCGCGCTCTCTTCCAACACGACCGGCGGCGAGAACACCGCCTCTGGGGCCGATGCGCTCTATTCTAATCGCTCTGCCGACTACAACACCGCCTCTGGAGTCCAGGCGCTCTTTTCCAATACGACGGGCTCGTACAACGCCGCCTTGGGTGCCAACGCGCTCGCCTCCAACATTTCCGGCGACTACAACACCGCTTCCGGCTATGAGGCGCTCTATAGCAACACTGGCAACAGTAACACCGCCTCCGGCTACGAGGCGCTGTATGCGAACACGACCGGCACTCAAAACACGGCAACCGGGCTGCATGCGCTCGCGGCCAACACGACCGGCAGCAATAACATTGCAGAGGGGTATCACGGCGGCTACAACCTCACGACCGGCAGTAACAACATCGACATCGGTAGTCCGGGTGTGACGGCAGAGAGCGGGGCGATCCGCATCGGCACTATCACCGGCACGACGTCCACCCAGTCAGCGGCCTACATCGCGGGCATCTACGGCATCAAGACGGCAACCGCGGGCACGGCGGTCTTCATCGATTCGAGCGGACAGCTGGGTACGGTGTCATCCTCAATACGGTACAAGGAAGACGTCCAACCGATGGCGAGCGCGACCGAACGGCTCTTGAAGCTGCGGCCGGTCAAGTTTCGCTACAAGAAGGCAGACGCCTCGGGTGAGAAGCCGATCCAGTACGGGCTCATCGCCGAAGAAGTGGCTGAGTTTTACCCGGAACTCGTGGTTCGCGATGCCGCAACGGGCCGGATCGACGGGGTGCGCTATGACGAGCTTGCGCCCATGCTGCTCAATGAAATGCAACAGCAACACGCGCAGATGGCTGAGAAGTTTGATGCGCAGGCGGTGAAAATTCGTGGCCTTGAGCAACAGGTGGCAGTGATGCACGCTGCACTTCTGAAACTACAGGCCAAAGATGACCGTGTCGCGCAGCGTTAAGAGGATTTAGTAACCGCGCCATTGCGCGCCGCGTCGCGGTCTTGAGGTGCCCGTGATCCGCGATTTTGGCGCGTCGCGCACTGATTACAGTGTCCGATAGAGTTCATGTGGATCAGGCCCAGTAAGTGATCCACACGCGTTGATCGTGCGGCGCAGCACGCATGATCAACCGGGAACGCGCAGTTGACTCGCGCTCGCCACGGCGTACAAGAACGGATTAATCGGGGCGAGACAGCAGCGGCTATCGGTCAACGGTGAGCGATGGGAACTTGCAGCGAAATTATGTAAACAAAATCAAGCAACAGGGAATAGGGGCTAATTGCCATGAACACTCTCTATGGATCGACGTTAGGTTTGATCAGTGCGCTCGCGCTTGTAGGAACGGCCTTTGCTCAAGTGCCGTCTTCGAACGACACCAGCGACACAAACCAAAACACGGGAATGGGTACCGGGGCGCTAGGCGGGCCAGCTGCCACAAACGGCGGTGAGCAAAACACCGCCGTTGGGGACCTTGCGCTCCATTCCAACACGACCGGGGCCGGCAATACTGGCTCCGGGTACGAGGCCCTCTATTCCAACACGACCGGCGGCGCCAACATCGCCATCGGGAGCCTTGCGCTCTATTCCAACACAACCGGCAACGGCAACACCGCTTTCGGATGGGCTGCGCTCGACTACAATGCGAGCGGCGGCGAAAATACCGCATCTGGGTATGAGGCGCTCTATTTCAACAACGGCAACAGCAACACCGCCTCTGGGTACCGGGCGCTCTATTCCAACTCGACCGGCTCCAGCAACACCGCCTCCGGGTACGAGGCGCTCTACTCCAACACGACCGCTGGCAGCAACACCGCCTCCGGGTACGAGGGGCTCTACTTCAACACAACCGGCTACAACAACACCGCCTCCGGGAGCGAGGCGCTCTATAACAACACGACCGGCAATGACAACACCGCCTCCGGATTCCAGGCGCTCTATAACAACACCACCGGCGGCGCCAACACCGCCTCCGGTGTTTCGGCGCTCTATTTCAACACGACCGGCAACAACAACACGGCCACCGGATACGGCGCGCTCTATTCCAATACGACGGGCGGATCTAACACCGCCTCCGGGTCCGAAGCGCTCTATAACAACTCCACCGGTAGCGACAACACTGCCTTTGGGGTCTACGCGCTCGTGTCCAACACGACTGGCAGCGAAAACACCGCCTTCGGGATCTATGCGCTCTATGCCAACAAGACCGGCAATTACAACACGGCCACCGGATACGGCGCGCTCATTTCCAATACCACGGCCGACTACAACACCGCCTTCGGCGCCAGCGCGCTTTATTTGAATACCACCGCCGACTACAACACCGCCTCAGGGTACGGCGCGCTCTATAACAACAATGGCGTGAGCAACACCGCAACCGGCTACGAGACCCTGTACGGCAACACGAGCGGTACGCAAAACACGGCAAACGGGGTGCATGCCCTCGCGTCCAACACGACCGGCAGTAACAACATTGCCGAGGGGTACCACGGCGGCTATAACCTGACGACCGGCAGCAACAACATCGACATTGGTAGTCCAGGGGTCGCGGCGGAGAGCGGCGTGATTCGCATCGGCACGGTGACCGGCACGACCTCGACTCAGACAGCGACCTACGTCGCGGGCATCTACGGAGTTAAGACCGCAAGCGCGGGCACGGCGGTTTTCATCGATTCGAGCGGACAGTTGGGTACGGTGTCATCCTCGATACGGTACAAGGAAGACATCCAACCGATGGCTGGCGCGAGCGGGCGGCTGTTGAAGCTGCGGCCGGTCCAGTTCCGCTACAAGAAGGCCGACGCCTCAGGTGTGAAGCCGATCCAGTACGGGCTTATCGCCGAGGAAGTGGCCGAGGTGTACCCGGAGCTGGTGGTCCGCGATGCCACGACGGGCCGGATCGACGGGGTACGCTATGACGAGCTTGCGCCGATGCTCTTGAATGAAGCGCAACAGCAGCAAAGGAAGATGACGGCTCAGGCAGAGATGATGGCGGCTCAGGCGACGATCAATGCACAGGAGGCCGAACAGATTGCAGCCCAAGCTCAACAAATTGCGGTCCAGGGAGCGCAACTGCGCGACGTACTCCAGCAGCTCGCAGAGTTGAAGAAGCTCAACCAAGCGACGCAGGTCGTGCTACGCAAACTTCAGACGAGGAATGAGTTTGTTGCGCAGCGCTGATAATCAAAAGCCTCGCCACTGAGTCGCGCGCCATGATCTTGCGGCGCAGCACTCATGATGAACCGGGAGAGTGCAGTTGACTTGGGCTCGCAACGGCGTACAAGAACGAATTGATTTGAAGCAGATGCAGCCGCTAGCGGTCAAAACGCAGCGCGATGAGCGCTTGCGGCGAGATTATGTAACAAACATCAATCAACTCAGAAATCGGGGTAATTTGCCATGCAGACACTCTATAGATCGATCTTAGGTTTGATCGGCGCGCTCGCGCTCGCAGACGCGGCTCACGCTCAAGTGCCGCAGGGCACTTGGTCAGGCAATGACACCAGTGACGCAAACCAAAACACGGGAATGGGCGGCGGTGCGCTTGGCATAGGCCCGACGAACGGCGGCAAGTACAACACCGCCGCCGGGTATTTTCCGCTCAATAGCAACACGACCGGCAGCTACAACACGGCCACCGGGGACGGGGCGCTCTATAAAAACACGACCGGCAACTACAATGTCGCTACCGGCGCTGCCGCGCTCTATTACAGTACCACTGCCGACTACAACACGGCCTCCGGGGAAGGCGCGCTTGCCAGCAACAACGGCAACAGCAACACCGCCACCGGCTACGAGACCCTGCACGCTAACACAAGCGGTACACAAAATACCGCAACGGGGCTCCATGCGCTCACTGCCAACACCACCGGGAGCAACAATATTGCGGAGGGCTATCACGCCGGCTACAACCTGACGACGGGCAGCTACAACATCGATATCGGAAGTCCCGGGGTCGCGGCAGAGAGCGGGGTGATCCGCATCGGCACGATCACCGGCACGACCTCGACGCAGTCAGCCGCCTACATCGCGGGCATCTACGGCGTCAAGACCGCAACCACGGGCACGGCAGTCTTTATCGATTCAAGCGGTCAACTGGGCACGGTGTCATCCTCAATACGGTACAAGGAAGACGTTCAGCCAATGGCTAGCGCGAGCGAGCGGCTGCTGCAGCTGCGGCCGGTCAGGTTCCGCTACAAGAAGGCAGATGCCTTAGGGGAAAAGCCGATCCAGTACGGGCTCATCGCCGAGGAAGTGGCCGAGGTGTACCCGGAGCTGGTGGTGCGCGACGCCACGACGGGCCGGATCGATGGGGTGCGCTATGACGAGCTTGCGCCGATGTTGTTGAACGAAGTGCAGCAGCAGCAAATGGAGATAACCGCTCAGGCGAAGAGGAATACGGCTCAGGATGCGCGCATTGCAGCCCAGGATGCGCGCATTGCAGCCCAGGATGCGCAGATTCGGGACCTCAACGAGCAGCAGCTTCGCACGCTGCAACAAGTTGCCGAGTTGCAGGATCTCAACCGAGAGACACTTGGCGCACTGCGAAAGCTGCAGACCAAGTCCGAGCTTGTCGCCCAGCGGTAAGTCGTGATGCTGATGAGGTCAAGTTGCAAGGCGGCGAAATCCATCCCGCCGCACTTGCTACGCACTTGCGACGAGGTTGTGCTGCGTCCGCAGAGACTCAGTAATTACTTAACCATTTGATTTAGTTGATCGGGGTGACAGGATTTGAACCTGCGACCTATACGTCCCGAACCAAGTAGTGGGGTTTCCATACGTGCGATTGACTTGGCACCAAGGCATAGTTTTAGCTAAAATAGCTAAATGTCAAAGCGAGTCTCAGCGAGCGATGCCAAGAACAATTTCGGTGGCCTCCTCGAGGACGTAGCCCTATTGGGACGTGTGGATGTCATGAAGCACGGGCGGCTGGTCGCTGTGGTGCTGTCTCCGTGGGCGCTCAATTCCTTTTCGGCGGCCCCTGCAGGCGCGGGGTCGCGTCGTGCGTGGGGCGAGAAGCACATGATTCCTCCCGAGCGGGCACGTGCCGCGCGGATGCTGAATCGCCCCGATAGTTTCGATGAAGAGTGAGCGTCAGACCGAGGCTCAGTCTCTCCCGAGGACGTGCGGAAAATCTTGAGCATCTGCTCGCCTCGTGGCTTGCTGGTAGGAGGGCAGGCGCTCGCCTTTTGGGCGGACCATCTGCAGGTCGAACTCCCGGCCACTCTGGTCTCCGGGGTGACTGCGGATGCCGATTTTATCGGCGATTCTGGTCTCGCCAAAGATCTGGGTAAGCATCTTGGCTGGCAGGTCTGGATTCCCACGCTGGATGACTCGACACCCCAAACGGGCAAGGTGACTCACCGCACCAAGAACGGAGAGGTCAAGCAAGTGGATTTCCTCTCGGGTGTCGTCGGGCTCACCACCAAGGACCTAGCCCGCCGCGCCATCGAGATGGACATGCCGGAGATCGGTCTGCTGCGAGTGATCCACCCAATCGATGTGCTAGACAGCCGCATCCAGAACCTGCACTTGCTTCCCGAGAAGCGCACGGATGCCGGAATCGCACAGGCGCGTCTCGCTGTGGACGTTGCGCGCGCTTTCATCCGCCAAGAGGTCGGCACTCGCAGCGAACGAGTCGGTCTCAGACTCCTCGAGCGACTTGCTGAAATCGCCAGCGATATCGCTGCTGTCAGAGTATTCCTTCTCTATGGCGTTGACCCTTTGCGGGCTGTTCCTCTTGAAGACTTCCGAACGACATCAGCGCTCCACAAGGTGCGCTGGCCACAAATCGTGGCTGAGGTCACAGAGAAAAGGCAGTCGCTGCAAAGGCTGTTGTCGAAGCCAACTCATTCTGCGAAATGAGCGTGCAGCTTGCCGTGCGGGAGTCGGCAATGCTCGATTGGCGAACGTCGCGGATCGGTATAGGTTGACGGTGGCGGAATCCCAGGCATCTCCCTCACAGGGTGCTGAAGCCGCTCGCCGCATCTGCGAGTCGTTGCAATCCGGCGGCATTGAAGTCTGGCTGGAGCAGTTCAAAGCCTGCGCGCTATTCCTGCCCGTCATATCCGCCAATACCAGCGCTCGTTCGGAGGGTTACTTTCGACTCGAGTGGAAGCTGGCGGTGGATCGTTCCCATCTCATGGCGACCGAGCGGGCGTTCATTCTGCCACTCGTGATTGACGGGACGTCCGACCAAATGCGATTGCGTCGGCCTCGCCCAGGCGTAGAGCTTGATACGCGCTATCTAGAGATTAATCCGAGTTCAAAATCAGCCAGTGACCCTGCCGTTGCAAGAAGTGACCTTAGCGTCAAAGCGCAAGAGACTAACGAAGGCCGGCTCGGCGGAAGCCTTCCAAATAATGTTCTCGCTCGATGTCTTGTCTGATTGGGATCTCTTTTCTAATCCACTCTAGCGAAATATTGGGTTGCACGGTGCGAAGCTCCGCCAGAGCCGCCTGCGCCAGATCGCTTTGCCGAGTCATACCTGCGGCCGCAGTCAACACGCGGTGAGCACCGACGAAATCGGCGCGCTGCCGAATGCCTTCTCGGGCGAGGCGCATCGCCTCGTCATAATTGCGGCCAACGAACTGCGCGTACGCAGCGATACCGCAGTAGATCGCGGCCAGTGGATCACGTGGGCTCACGCGTAGTGCACGCTGGACCGATGAACCAGCTTCCTGCCACCGCCCGCAATAAGCTAACGTAAGGCCATAATACGCTTGCGCCATCCAGAAGTTCGGATTGAGCTGGAGCGCCCACTCAAACTCTGCCAGCGAATCGTCGAAACGCCGCGCGTACAAGTGGACGCAGCCCAGGGCGTAGTGCGCCCAAGGGTCTTCGCTGTCAGCGAAGATAGCTGCCGATGCGGCACCCTCGGCAATAGGCGCCGCGACCGCCATGTCCTCCCAGCCCATATGCGCGCAAAAGGTATGGCTAGTGGCGAGCAGACCGAACGCCTGGCCGTAATGCGGATCGATAGCGGTCGCCTTCTCGAGCAAGGCCTGTGCGACCATGTTGTCCTGACGCGTCACGCGCCAATAATGTGACATTGCCCTCATCAGCAAATCCCAGGCATCCATGCTGTCCGGCGGCTTGCGTGTGGCGCGAAAGTTTTCCGCGGCATAGAGCTGCGGCTCTATGGCGCCGACGATAGCCTCGGTAATCTCGTCTTGTACTGCGAACACATCGGCGAGGTCTCGATCGTAGCGCTCCGCCCATATGTGACTGGCCGAGGCCACGTCATTGAGCTGCGCGCTTATACGCACGCGGTCGCCGGCCTTGCGCACGCTGCCTTCGACTACGTAGCCGACCCCCAGATCATCAGCGATCTGCTTCAGGTGCACCGCTTTGCCTTTGTAGATGAACGAGGAATTTCGCGCGATGACTAAAAACCGATGCAGCTTCGACAGCGCGGTCATGATGTCCTCGCTGATGCCGTCGGAAAAATAGTCTTGCGCCGGGTCGCCGGTCATATTGGTGAACGGCAGCACCGCTATCGCAGGTCGGTCAGGCAATGCCGGCCGGGCCGGGCCGGGACCCTGATCAGCCATTTCAGTGTCGGTCACTTCCGGGGTCCCTGAACTAACCTTGCCAAGGAAACGAAAGCCCTTGCGGGCGATCGTACGGATCAGCTTTTGCTCTTTGCCGTTATCCCCGACTGCTTTGCGCGTTGCATTGATACGGCTGGTCAAGGTCGAGTCTGAAACAATGCGTCCGCCCCACACTGCCGCGATCAGGTCGTCCTTGCTCACGACGCGATCGCGGTTTTCGATCAGATGAACCAGAAGATCGAACACCTGCGGCTCGACTGCAATCGCCTCGGGACCGCGTCGCAGCTCTCGCCGATCGATGTCTAGCGTGTGGCCGGAAAACAGAAATTTCACGTCGTAGCCTCGGTGCCAAAATTGGCGCCTTTCTCAAGGAATAATCAAGCCTCTCTCACGAACAAATCAAGTAAAGCGCAAGGCCGTCTTCCCACAGCCGGCACATGCTGCATGCGCAAACCCGTGCTTCACCGAAGGGGAGACCATCATGACCCAGAGTCGTGCTCTGAACGAGACTGCGTTTGTCCAAGCCAATCTCGCCGGCCGCATCTTTGCATTCCTCTACGGAATCGCGGCTTACGGCATTTTCTTCGTTACTTTCTTATTTGCGATCGGCTTCGTTGAAGGGATGGGGGTGCCGAAAACCATCGATGGCGGTGCCGCAGGCCCGCCCGTCCGAGCGTTGGTCGTTGATCTGGTGCTAATGTCAATCTTCGCATTGCAGCACAGTGTGATGGCGCGACCACAGTTCAAGCGTTGGTGGACCCAGTTCGTACCACACTCGGTCGAGCGCACGACCTACGTTCTGACAGCGAGCCTCGCGCTTGCCCTTCTACTCTGGCAGTGGCAGCCAATGGTGGCGCCGGTGTGGCAGATCGCCAATTCCCGCCTGGCCTTCGCCGTTACTGGCTTGTCTTTCTTTGGCTGGCTAATCGTGTTGACGAGCACATTTCTGATCAACCATTTCGAGCTGTTCGGGCTGCACCAGGTCGCGAACAATCTCGCCGGCCGTGCCATGCCCGCACCGAGATTTCGCACGCCGCTGTTTTACCGGTTCGTGCGGCATCCGCTCTATCTAGGCTTTATCATCGCTTTCTGGGCCACACCGAATATGACCATCGGTCACCTCCTGTTCGCCGCCGTGACGACGGCCTACATCTTTGCCGGCATATGGCTAGAAGAACGCGATCTGATTGACGTTTTTGGTGATGAGTACCGCCGCTATAAGAATCGAGTGTCGATGCTTCTTCCGTGGCGCAGATCGACTTGATTGGTCATCTACTCCGGGACGTTCAGCAGCGGAATCTGATGAGGTAGCCATCCGAGCCAGGCAACTGCAGAGCTGTGGCTACGATCGCGAGGCTCGAGTGTTCAAATTGGGAAGGTTGGCCAACATGACGCGTTCCTCAGCGCATTCCACACAACAGTTTTCGGTCAAATAGCCGACCAGTGCATTTATGGTGGTGAATTCGGCAGAGTACGGCTTCTGTCCATCTTCCGATTCTTAAGCCTTGCGCCAGCCGAGTCGCGCTTCGATCTCTTCCCAAAGAGTCAAATAGATCTGCCCTACGGGACTCTTTGGGGCGTACGCTGGAATCGGCGCCCGTCGCAGACTCATGCGCTCAATCTCGCTCGAATAGGGAACCTCGGTATTCAGAACAGCCGGAAACTCCGCGCGAGTGCTCGTCATCACCTCGTGGTGCAGCGACCTGCGGCGGTCCACCATGGAAAAGAACGGCAATAAGGCAACGTCGGTCCAGCCGCTCGCAGTGATGAACTCATTGAGTTGTCGCAGCATGCGTACCGACAGAGGCGTCGGGAGCAGCGGAACCCGAACACGGCTGGTTGCTCCGCTCGGCGCCTGTCTAATCCACTCCTAGAACTATAAGATCTTTCAGCGCTGAGAAATCGCGGTCATGGGTGACCATCGCATCGGCACCGAGCGCGAGCGCGCTTGCAGCTTGAATCGCATCGGCGAGTTTCAGTTTGAGCGCGGCTCGAAGCCGAGCGGCGCTTTCCGCGATATCTGCGTCGAGGTCCACAACAAACCAGGACCTCAGCGTAGCTTTGTACCGCTCCGCAAGAACCTGATCGCCATTGCCCAAGGGTCCGGCGAGAACTTCGGCCAAGGTAATAGTGGTAACGGCGAAACGCACAAGGCCCTTGTCGTGCGCCTCAAACACGGGCTTGAAGATCGGAGCAAACTTCGGGTGGTTCTCCAG
>Ga0302326_10014737_pt1 | contig 16509 bp, 17 predicted proteins | sample Palsa_T0_3_FD_202264 | JGI IMG/M metagenome (GOLD analysis project Ga0302326, IMG submission 202264) | Peat permafrost microbial communities from Stordalen Mire near Abisko, Sweden - Palsa_T0_3 | ecosystem: Environmental > Terrestrial > Soil > Palsa > Peat permafrost | place: Sweden: Abisko...
GCCCGCAGCCACCGTCCGCACCGTCCCACCAGCCCCACGACGCCCCGTGAGCGCAAAGCTGCGAATAGCCTGCCTGGCGTCGGCCGTCTTGCTTGGGGCTTGCGCGGTCGGGCCTGACTACCGCCGGCCGGAAGCGGCTGCGCCGGCTGCCTTCCGCGACCAAACGGGGGCTGCCGCCGAATCGACCGCCGATCTTCCCTGGTGGTCGATCTACCGCGACCCGATCCTGCAGGCTCTGATCCGCCAGGCTTTGGCGGGCGGCTACGATCCGCGCATCGCAGCGGCCCGCGTTGAAGAATCTCGTGCGCTCGAGGCCGAGGTGCGCGGCCAATTCCTGCCTTCGGTCGGTTACGACGGAAACGCATCGAGAGGCCGCAACACGCTCTTTACACAGCCGAATCCCGGGGGAGGGGGCGCCACGACAAGCGGATTCGATGGTTATCTGGCCGCGGCGTGGGAGCTGGACCTTTGGGGACGCATCCGTCGTCTCGACGAAGCGGCTCGGAGCCAGCTCTTGGAGGCCGAGGCGGCGCGGCGCGGGGTCCTTCTGAGCCTGGTGAGCTCCGTCGCCACAGATTATTTCCAGCTTCTCGAACTCGACGCCGAAGTGCAGGTGGCGCAATCCGCCGTCGATTCGTTCGGCGAGAGCCTCAAGCTTTTCAACGAACGCTTGAGAGGGGGCGTCGCCTCCAGGCTGGAAACCTCCAGCGCCGAGGCCGCGCTTGCTTCGAGCGCCGCCCAAATTCCCGCGCTGCATCAGCAAATTGCCTTCAAGGAGAACGAGCTCTGCCTCTTGCTGGGCCGCACTCCGGGGGTTGTTGCGCGCGGCGCTCCCCTTGCGTCGCAGGAGACGCCGCCCGAAATCCCCGTCGGACTCCCCTCGGACTTGCTGGAACGCCGCCCTGATGTGATGCAGGCGGAGGGTGCCGCGCGTGCCGCCAACGCCAATATTGGCGTGACGATTGGCGGCTTTCTTCCGCGGATTGGGTTGAGCGGCCTTCTGGGTGCTGTGAGCAGCCGCCTTCAATCGATCACCGATCGTAAATCCGAGCTGTGGGCGGCGGGCGCGCAAGTCACCGGACCGATCTTTGCCGGCGGCGCGCTCAAGGGGGAATACCGGGCGGCCAGGGAGGCTTGGGAGCTCGCGAAACTTCAGTATCAGCAGGCGGCCCTCAATGCCTTTGTCGACACCTCCAATGCGCTTGTGATGCGCACGACCGTGGACGAGATTCGCACCCAGCGGGAGCGCGAAGTCGGCGCCTACAAGGATGCCGTTCAGATCGCGATGGAGCGGTACAAGGCGGGCAATGCGAACTATTACGAGGTGCTTCAGGCCCAGCAGCAGCTCTTTCCGGCCGAAGTACAATTGGCCCAGGCCAGGCGCGACCGAATGCTTTCGCTTGTCGAGCTCTACCGCGCGCTTGGCGGAGGCTGGAAGTTGGACGACGACGGCTCCTCGCGTGTGAGCCGATAGACGAAAACGTAATAGATCGATCCGAGCGCGACAAGAGCACCCGTGATCCAGAGGGCCAATCGACGGGAATCACCTTCCCAAAGGGCTTTGTCATTGCCGGCAATCACGCCCACCCACGCAAGCGCCGAGCACCAAAGTGCGGAACCGATCACCGTATAGATGGAGTATTTGAGAAAATTCAGCCGCACGATCCCGGCCGGAATTCCGATCAGATGCCGAATGACCGGAATCATTCGGGAGGCGAATACGCCGTAGCTTCCAAAGCGTGCCGACCACCGTTCCGCGTCCACCACCTTACGCTCGGGAATGCCCACCAATCGCCCATACTGGATGACCAGCGGCCGACCCGCGAGCCGCGAGGCCCAATACATAGCCGCGGCTCCGATCCAGCATCCGATGGTCCCGGCTAGGACGACGCCGGCCACGCTCATCGAACCCTTGGAGTAGGCCAAGTACGCGGCGGGTGGGATCACCAATTCGCTTGGCAGGGGAACGATGGAACTCTCCATCGCCATGAGAAGCACCACCAGCGGATAGCCGCCGGATTGGAGGGATGTCTGGTACCAGTCGAGAAACTGCTGAATGAGCGCGTGCAAAGCTCGCAGGACGGCCCGTTTCGTTCAGACGTCGGGCTTCGTCTTGCGGAGGCCCATGACGCGGTCCCCTTCTTTCCACTGGCTGCGCTTCTTGAGGATGGCAACGCGCTCGAAACGCTTCAAGACGTTGCGCTTGCGGACGATGCCGCTGATGCCCTGGAGGCTCTTGTGCTGTGACATGGTGAAATTCGGGACGGCTGTACGGAGTTAGAGGGTCGAGGCTTTACCCTTCGGCCTGCCCTATGACAAGTATTTTTCGAACGCCGGCCGCTCGGGACCCTATTGCCTTGACCCATCCGGGCGCCGCGCCATTATCAACCCTTCACGCCCTTCCGCCTGACTTTCTAATCACCGCCATGAGAGACGATTACATCAAGCAAGCGCTCGTTAAGATCCAGGATCCGAACATCCTGATCAACGTGGTTTCCCGCCGCGTCAAGCAGCTCAGGCGCGGAAATCGGCCCCTGGTCGAGTCCCTCGAGAAGCTCTCTCCCGAAGATATCGCCCTGCGCGAGATCATCGAGGAGAAGATCAGCTTCGAGGCCGGCGACAACTGATCGCCGCCCCGCGGGAGCGCGCCGCCATGTCTGCGCAGAAAAAGGACGCTGACCGGTTTACGGAGACCCGTAACTCAAAGGCGCTGCGCGATTTTTCGGTGGGCCAGCGCTTCGAGGCGGGAATCCAGCTGCGGGGCACCGAGGTCAAGTCGATCCGGGCCGGCAAGGCTCAGATCAACGATGCTTTCGGGCGGGTGGAGAAAGGGGAGGTCTGGCTCCACAATGCGCACATCGAGCAATACGCCTTTGGCAACGTTCATAACCACGATGCCCGCAGGATCCGCAAACTCCTGCTCCATCGCAGCGACATCCGCAAGATCGCCCAGGAGCTCGCCACCCACGCGGGCATGGCGCTGGTTCCCCTTCGGATGTATTTCAAGGGCGCTCTGGTGAAGGTCGAGGTTACCTTGGGTATGGGGCGAAAGGTATTCGACAAGCGCTCCGAGGTGCGCAAGCAGGACGCCAAGCGCGAGGTGGACCAGGCGCTGAAGTCCCGCCGTCGATGAGCGGAACCCGCGATTCCGTCACCGTCCGGATTCCTGGCAGCACGTCGAACTGCGGTTCGGGCTTCGACACGCTCGGAATCGCGCTGACGATCTACAACCGAGTCCATCTGGAGCGCACCGCGGGTGAGGCGCCGATCGCTGAGAGACCGGCCGACGCCAGAGCGCACTCCATGGTCGCGGAGGCGGCGGCCGCGTTCACCCGCGAATCGGGTGCGGCCGCCGGCGGCTTCCGGTATCGGATCGATGGAGACGTTCCGGCCGCGAGGGGCCTGGGGTCCAGCGTGACCATTATCGGCGGAATTCTGGCGGGCCTCAACGCCCTTCACGCGACCGGCCTGTCCCGGACCCGCCTGGTCGCGCTCGCCACTGCGATCGAAGGCCATCCGGACAATGCGAGCGCGGGCATTCTCGGCGGGTTCTGCGTGTCGCGCTCGCATCCGGCCACCCAAAGCTACTTGGGAACCGTCCAATTCAGCGTGCCCGATTCGGTGGCCTTCGTCGTGGTCTCGCCCGAGATCGAGCTGCTGACAAAGGAGTCGCGGGGGGCGCTTCCCGCGCAGATCGAGTTCTTCGACGCCGTCAGAAGCATCAACGGCGCAGCCTACTTGGTCGCCGCTTTTGCCTCCGGGGACTTCGCGCGGCTGCGGGATTGCGGAGGCGATGGCATTCACGAGCCGTACCGGCTCGCCCGAATCCCCGGCGGGCAATCCGCGATCGCCGCCGGCATCGAGTCGGGGGCGTGGACCGGATGGCTCAGCGGAAGCGGATCGAGCGTTCTCTGTGTGAGTGATCGCCCTTCGGCCCAGGCCGTCCTCCAGGCGATGACAGCGGCCTTCGACCGCGCCTCCGTCGGATGCGCCGGACGGGTGCTATCCGCCGATCACGAGGGCGCCGTTGTCGAGTGAGGGTCGAGTTGGGCGCGGGCGCGCGGTGCCGCGCCGGCTGGCCAGATCCCGATCACTGCATCCGTGAGTTCGCGCGAACTGAACGGTTTGGGGAGATGTTTCTTTAGCGACGGAAGATGGGAAATATCCACTCCCTCAAGCTCGAGATTGTGGCCGCTGATGAGGATGAAGACCGTTTCTGGCAGCACGGCGAGGACGGCTCGGGCGAAATCGAGGCCATTCATCTGTGGCATGTGATAATCCGTCACGATCACCGCGGGACGCGCGTCGTGGAGCGCTGCCAAAGCGTCGAGAGGCCGGGTGAATCCGTGGACGGGACATTCGAGACCCGCCCTCAGCGCGTGCGACAGCAGATCGACATACGAGGGTTCGTCGTCGACAATCATCACGGAACGTGAGTGGGGCGCAGTCACGATGCCGGGCTGGAAGTCCGCATCGCGCACGGTGTACCGTCTTAGGCCTGCGCTCAAGCACGCTTGCTTCGCTCGCAAGCGGGCCGCCACAGTGCCGCCCCCATGTTGCACGTCGTTCTTTTCCAGCCGGAAATACCGCAAAATACTGGCAACATTGGGCGGATGTGCGCGTTGACCCGCTCGCGCCTGCACTTGATCCATCCCTTGGGCTACAGGATTACGGACCGTAACCTCAAGCGAGCTGGCATGGACTATTGGTTTTCGTTGGATGTGCGTCAGCACGCAGATTGGGCTGCGTTTCGAGCCAGCCCTGATGCTCCACGGCGGCTGTGGCTGCTCACGACCCGCACCGACCGGCGCTTCTGGGACGCTTCTTTCGAGGACGGCGACGGACTTGTGTTCGGAAATGAGGGCAGCGGCGCTCCCGACTGGCTCCACACGGAGCTTCACGACGCGCGCATCACCATTCCCCACGCCGATCCCGCGCTCCGATCGCTCAATCTGAGCACTGCGGCGGGCGTCGCCGTCTATGAGGCGCTGAGGCAGACCCGCATTTTGGGATAGCTTTCCCCTCCCACCGCCCCCCAAGATGGCGGCTCATGGCCGATACGCGTCTTAAGATTTTTAGCGGCAATTCAAACCGTCCTCTGGCCGAAGAGATTTGCCGCTCGATCGGCGTCCCGCTCGGGCAGGCGACGGTGACCAGTTTTCCCGACGGCGAAACCTTCGTCAAAATTGACGAGAACGTCCGAGGGCAGGACGTCTTCATCATCCAGTCCACCTGCCCTCCGACCAATCACCATTTGGTCGAGCTGCTGATCATGATCGACGCAGCCCGGCGCGCGTCTGCTCAGCGCATTACGGCCGTCCTGCCGTTCTACGGATATTCGAGGCAGGACCGCAAGGACCAGCCACGCGTGCCGATCACCGCCAAGTTGGTGGCCAATCTTCTGGTCTCCGCCGGCGCCAACCGCGTGCTCACGATGGACCTGCACAGCCAGCAGATCCAGGGCTTCTTCGACATTCCGGTGGATCATCTCTATGCTTCGCCCGTATTCTTCGAATACCTTGCGAAGAATCGCAGCGAGGGTCTTGTCGTCTGCTCGCCGGATGTGGGCGGGATGAAGATGGCCGCCGCTTACGCGGATGTTCTAGGCGCGGGCCTGGGCATGGTGGCCAAGAAACGGCGGACGGCGACCAACGTCGATGCGATCAACGTGGTCGGTGAAGTGGACGGCTGCGATGTGCTTTTGGTCGATGATATGACCGAGACCGCCGGCACGCTCACCGCGGCTGCCCGCATTCTGCGCGAGCGCGGAGCCCGCAGCATTCGAGTCGCGGTCAGCCACTGCATCCCGACGGACATAGCCTACGAACGAATTGGCAGCGGCGTGATCGACGAACTGATCACGACCAATTCGGTGCCGTTCGCCACCCGAGGCCTGCCGGTGACCGTGCTGAGTATCGCCGGCCTTCTCGGCCAGGCCATCCAGCGCATCAATAGCAATGAGAGTATCACCGGGCTATTCCGCATCAAAGGGTTCTGACTCAGCGGAACACACCGCGAGCCCTCCGGTCTCACCACGGTTCTTATTTAATGAATAGCAAATCCTTGCTAGGCCTCGCCGCGCTTCTCTCGGCCGCTTTATTGGCCGCCGTCCCCGCGCGGTCAGCGACCCCGGCGCCCGCTGCTGCCACCGTTCCCGACGGACCGCGTGGCAAGATGCCCATCCTCAAGATAGACCCGACGACAGTCACGGCCGGCCGGCCGGGCGTCGTCGCAAGCTATGCCGACGTGGTTGAACCCGTGGAGAAGGTCGTCGTTTCCATCAAGGCGTCGAAAATCGTCCACGAGCGTCTGTCGGCCAATCCGCTCCTGCGCCAGTTTTTTGGGGATGTTCCGGATCAAGACCGCGAAAGCCGCGAGGAGGGTCTGGGCTCTGGAGTGATCGTCTCGTCCAATGGGTACATCCTAACGAACAATCACGTCGTCGAAGGCGCCGATGAACTTCGCGTCGTCCTTCCCGACGACCGCGAGATTACGGCCAAGGTGGTGGGGGCCGACCCCAAGACCGATGTGGCTGTCATCAAGATCGATTCGACCAATCTGCCCTGCGTCACGTTTGCCGACAGCGATAAGCTTCGGGTCGGAGACATCGTTTTTGCCGTGGGCAATCCGCTCGCGATCGGTGAAACCGTCACCATGGGAATCGTCTCCGCGCGCGGGCGGCAGGTCGGCATTTTGGACGATGTCGGCGGTTATGAGGATTTCATTCAGACCGATGCGGCGATCAACATGGGAAACTCCGGAGGCGCACTCGTCGACGCGAAGGGCCGCCTGGTGGGCATCAACAGCGCCATCGTTTCTCCCTCCCGGGGCAATATCGGCATCGGCTTCGCCGTCCCTGCCAATCTCGCGGTCGGAATCATGCGCAGTCTGATCGAGACGGGAAGCGTTTCTCGCGGCTTCCTCGGGGTGACGACGCAGGCGGTGACTTCGGACATCGCCGAACAGTTCGGCCTTTCTAAAGACGTCAAAGGGGTGATGGTCACCGACGTTTCACCGGGCAAGCCGGCTGAAAAAGCGGGCATCCGCCAAGGCGACGTCATCCTTTCAGTGAACAGCAAGCCCGTCGAGAATCGGGACGCGCTGCGCCTCATGATTGCCCAAATGCCTCCCGGCAGCAATGCGACCCTGCAGATTTCCCGGCAGCAGCAATCGGGGGAGAGCAAGCCGCTCACGCTGGTGGTGGTCCTGGGTAAGTTTGACGATAAGCCGAATGAGCTTCTCGAGGGCGTCAACGTGAGCCGCCTGACGGAGGACCTGCGCCGCCGAGCGGGCATCGACGCACGTGTCAGCGGCTTGGTCGTGACAGAAGTGGCCGAGGCCTCGCAATATGCCGAATCGCTTCCGGTGGGTGCTGTGATTGTTGAGATCAACCGGATTCCTGTGGACGATCTGGCTTCCGCCAAGGCCGCGATCCGCTCGGGCCGAAACCTCTTCCTGATCTATTTCCGGGGGTCCGCCCAGTATGTGGTCGTTCCCGGTCCGCACCCTTAAAGGTATAAATTATTAACTGCCCGGCTTTTCGATTGGAAGCCTGGCTAAGTCTTCGGGCACCGCGTCGGCCGGATAGGTGGGGAAGCTCAGTTCCAACAGTGAGACCGCGGGCACGTCGAATCGCGCCGTTCCGGCGCTGCGGTCGACCAGCATCGCGATTCCCGCGACGACGCCCCCGCCGGCGCGCACAAGGTCGATGCACTCGACGACCCGGCCGCCGCGTGTGACGACATCCTCGACGATCATGATCCGCTCGCCCGGCGCGAAGGAGAAGCCGCGGCGCAATACCAAGACGTTGGCTTCTTTCTCGGCAAAAAGATAGCGGGCTCCCGCTTGTCGCGCAAATTCCTGGCCGATGACCAGTCCACCCATTGCCGGCGCGAGGACGGTGTCAAAGTCGATTCCGCGGCTGCGGACTTTCGCCACCAGAAGCTCACCGAGGCGCTCGACCGCGTCGAGGCGCTGGCATACCTGGGCGCACTGAAAATAGTGTCCGCTGTGCAGGCCGGATCGCAGCACAAAATGCCCGCGCAGGAGGGCGCGCGTCCGGGTGAAGATATCGAGGATTTCCTGTTGATCCGGATCCATTCAATGGGGAGTGAACGCGCGAATTCACTCAAGACAAGCTCCGCCTCGGAGTTGAGTTTTGGGCGAAAGAGTGATACCCAAAACTCCGCCAGGTGTTCGGGAGCGAACACCGGGCCTCCGGTAACCCATGCCCATTCTCGACCAAATCCCGCTAGAAGACGAACTCGGGGACGTTCTTGAGAAGGCGATGAGCTGTGCGGGAATTGGGACGGAAGAGCTTGCTATCCGCTCCGGAGTGCCGGCTGCGCGAATTCGCGACGCCGTTGATTACCGCTCCGAGCTTGGATCCGCCGAGATCTCGCGGCTGGCCGCTGCGCTCGGCCTGAACGAGGTTGGGCTCTGCGCGCTTGGATCGGGCCATTATCCGCTCCCGGAAATAGGCGCCCTTCCTTTTTGCGTCCGCCCGCTCCGGATGGCCCACGGAATCGGCACGGTGAATGCCTACCTGGTTTCCGAACGGGGCACCGGCAGGGGCATTCTCTTCGACGCGGGGCCGGGACTCGACGAGTTGATGGCAAATTGGCCCGGCGGGATCGCTGGAATCGAGGCGGTCTTTCTCACCCATGTGGAGCCCGAACACGCAGGCGGCTTATGCGCAGTGGTGGAACAATTCGGAGTGGTCGCCGCCTACATTCCTGCGGGCGGCCATGCGCGGTGTGGGCGTCCAATCGACGAAGGAGCTGTCGTTCGCCTCGGTGCGTTGGAGGTGACCACGTTCAGCACTCCGGGCCACTCGCCCGCGCACAATTCCTATGTGGTCCGCTCCCTGGCGGCGGCGTCCGGGCGACAATTGCTTGTGGGAGGCGACCTCATCTTCGCCGGATCGGCGGGAGGACCCTATCATTGCGAACGCCAGTTGCGGATGCACTTGCGCCGAGTTCTGGCCGCTGTCCCCTCCGACACGATTCTTGCCCCAGGCCATGGCCCTCTGACGACCGTGGAGAACGAGCTGCGATTCAATCCGTTTCTGGCGTAAGGGATTGCTCAGGTTTCGTCGACCACCAGCAGGACAGCGCTCGCATTATCGGGACCGCCTCGTCGCAAGGCCCTTTCGACAATGTCCCGGACACTTCGAGCGGGATCATTCCATGAAGCGGCGAGAGCCTCGCCCAGTTCCTGGTCGCTGACCAGCCGGGTGATGCCGTCGGTGCAAAAGACATAACGGTCTCCGGCTTCCAACGGGCGCTCAATGAGGTCGATCTCCAAGGGAGGCGGCTGCCCGATGCACCGCGTGAGTGCTTGGCGCTGCGAGGGGTGATAGAAGACCGTTTCGCCGCGCGCGCGCTTGAGGCGTGCTTCGTTCTCGACGGAGTGGTCCTCCGTCAACCGAGTGCTTTGGCCCGCTCGCCAAGCATAGCAGCGCGAGTCGCCGACATGCCCGATTTGAAGGTGGCTGCCGCGCAGGCAGCCGATCGTCAGAGTCGTGCCGATGCCGTGGATCGGGTTGATGGTTCGGCCCAGCTCCGACACAGCGTCGTTGGCCTGCCGGATGATCGCCGTGAGATCGGGAACCGTGCCGGCAGGGACTTCGAGCACGGCTCGCGCAATGACGTCCATCGCCTGCTGAGCGGCTTGAGCCCCGCCTGGAAGCCCGCCTACGCCGTCGGCGACTCCGAAGAGCCCAGCGGTTTGGTCGGCGATCATCCGATCCTCGTTCTGCTTCCTAACGTGACCGATATCCGAGAGCGAGGCGGTTCGAAGCTTGATCATGAAGGTCCACTGACCCTACCGCGAGCTTCGGGGGACGAAAGGACTAAATTGAGCATCTCGGTTCTCACGCGTGAGGCGCTGAAACCCGGTTTGGGGCAGTCCGGCAAGGAAGAGCCTGCCATATGTCTTAGTTAGCAGGCGGCTGTCGAGCAATGTGATCAGCCCGCGGTCTTCGCGGGTGCGGATCAGGCGTCCCGCGCCTTGGCGGAATTTGACAAGGGCATCCGGCAGCATGAGCTCGCGGAACGGATCGCCACCTTCAGCGCGGATCCATTCCGCTTTCGCTTCGGTGATCGGGTCGGCTGGCGGATCGAACGGCAGCCGGGTGATGATCACCTGCGAGAGCGCATCCCCGGGCACGTCGATCCCTGTCCAGAAGCTCTCGGTGCCAAAAAGAATGGCATTTCCAAGTTCACGCATATGTCTGGCTAGTTCGGTGCGAGAGACGTCGGGGCCCTGGACGAGGACGGGACGGCCTGCGCGCGCCAAACCGGGTTCCACGGCGGCTACGGTGGCCTTGAGGTCCCTGTAGCTCGTAAAGAGAACGAGCGAACCGCCCGGAACCCGGGCGCAGCAGTAGCCGACATATTCGGCCATGGACTCGAGCGAGGGTCCCGGATCGGCAAATGAAGGCGGGGGAATGTCGGCTGCGACGTAGACCCGCATGACTCGCTCAAAATCAAAGGGCGAGCGGACGATCTCGGAGCGTGCTTCGGCGGCGCCAAGACGCGCGGCGAACGGGGCCATGTCGCCTCCAATTGCCAGCGTTGCGCTGGTGCACACCACCGCCACTCCGGATTCAAACAAACGCCTGCGCAACTCGGGGGCGACCTGGATGGGCGCGCTGCGCAGCGACACAGTCGTCTGGCGTCTTCCCCCGCGTTCAGCCCAATAGACATGGCCTTCGTCGCCCAAGGTAAGCCACTCATTGAGGCCAGACTTGAGGCCGGCGAGCCGGGTGCGCTGGTCGAGCAACTCATCCCGCATCCGTCCGTCCTCCAAGCGGTCGGCTATTTTTGCCACCGCCCGCTGCAGTGTCGAGAGGGGCTCGTCCAGGATAGGATCGATGGAGGCCGCCTCACGGATGCGGACCACCGGTTGGGAGGCCAGCTGGTGCGAGGCGATGCCTTCAAAGAAATGGCGCGCCCCCTCCAGGCAGTCTTCGACACATTGGCAGGCTTCACCGCCACCGAGCTTTACGAGCAGGCCGCGTCGAGTCTTCGGATTGTAGAGGTGGCGGAGCAGGCGGTTGACGCCGCTGCTTCCGAGGGAAAGGCCGAAGTGCGCCTCCGCAACCGAGGGAACGGTATGAGCTTCATCGAGAACGACAAAATCGGCGGGGAAGAGGACGCCGCTGGCATCGGCCCCGGCGCCCTCGGCACGCGCGCCTCCTGCAGCGAGCAGCGAGAACAGCAGGGCGTGGTTGACAATGACCAATTGCGCGGTGCGCAGCCGCGCCCGGGCTCGCTGATAGAAGCAGCGCTGGCAGTCACAGTGCTTGCGGGAGCAGGCTGCGGAATCAGCGTTCACCGCGTCCCAAAGCTCAGGGAGGGGCGCGGGTTGGAGTTCATGGCGCAACCCCGTTGCCGTGGTTTCAGCCCATTCAGAAATCCGCCGAAGTTCGGAATACTCGGCGTCGGCGAGAAGGGTTGAGCGGTCGGCGAGGGCGTGGGACAGCCGGGACGTGCACAGGTAATTGGACTTGCCGACCAAAACGGCGGCCTCGAAGCGGGCGTAGCGGGCAAGTTCGGGGCGCGACTCAAAGAGCCGCCGGCACAGGGGGAGATCTTTTCGCTCTATCTGCTCCTGCAGCGCGATTGTGTGGGTCGAAAGGATCATCTGGCGTCCGCAATCGACCGCGTGGACTAGGCCTGGGGCTAGGTAGGCCAGCGACTTGCCAACGCCTGTGCCCGCCTCGAAGAGAAGGGGGGCGTCGTCGCGCAGGGCGGCGGCCACCACCTGCGCCATGCGTTCTTGCTCGGGGCGATGTTCGAGGCCAAGGCCGGCTTGCAACCACCCATCCGGCCGGAATATGAGCCCCGCCAATTCCGGCGCCCCGCTGGTTGGGCGGACGGGAACGCTTGGAGGAACGGTTTCTTCGTTGAGGCCGATCACGGGAGGATGCTCCGTTTAGGGCGGGCCCGGAGGCAAATGGAATTGCGACTGTACGGTCTTCGCGGTCATGTAAAGCATGGCCGAACCCAATTGGGCAATCGAGCTGGCTCAATTCCTCCGAACGCAGCCGGGGGTCAACGCCGTCCGCATCGACCCGGCGGCCCACCGAGTTTCTATTGCCACCCTGGGAGAGGTGGCGACGGTCGCGCTCGAGGCCCGGCTCGCCGAGGTGCTCACGGCCATTGAGCAGCGGTTCTCCCAGCTGCCGGTCCCCGTGGCGCCCGCCGGATACAGCCTCCGGCAGGAGGGCGGCGCCGTCGTCCTGGGCCGGCCGAGCTGCGAAACGGCCGAAAGGTTGTGGCTGTGGCGGGAGATGGAGTGGCCCGAGATCCACGCGGAGCCAACCGCCAAGGATCAGGAATGGCGCACGCTGGCAGTGCTTGCCGCCGGATGCGGGGTGGCGGGATTCGCGGGCCTGGCGGCCGAGGCGTACGCGCCGGGAAACCCTTGGGCCGCGCGGGCGTTCTATTTGGCGGGAATTATCACCGGCGGCTGGGACGCGGCAATCGACACCTGGAAAAACCTGCGCAACCGGGAGATTGATATCCATTTCCTGATGCTCGCGGTGGCGGTCGGCGCCGCATCGATCGGCGCCTGGGGTGAGGCGGTTCTTCTGCTTTTTCTTTTTTCCTCTTCGGGAGCCATGGAAGAGTATTCCTTGGACCGAACGCAGCGCGAGGTGGCCGCTCTCCTCAAACGCTCTCCCAAGCACGCCCGTGTCGTCCTTGCCGATGGCACCGAAACCGAAGTGGCGGTCGGTTCCCTCAAGGTGGGCCAGCGCGTGCGGGTTCGCCCCGGTGAGGCGTTTGCGGCGGACGGGACGGTCATGGGCGGCCGAAGCGCGAGCGACGAATCGGCGCTGACCGGCGAGGCGTATCCAGTTTCAAAGGACCGGGGCGACCCGGTCTATAGCGGCACGATCAATCTATGGGGGGTCGTGGAGTTCGATGTGACCCGGCTGCCTTCGGAAAGCACGCTGCAGCGGATCATTCGCCTGATCCAAACCGCGCAGAAGCTGAAAGCTCCAAGCGAGCGGTTCACGGAGCGTTTCGGGACCGGCTACACTTACCTGGTGATCGGGGCTTCGGCGGGCATGTTTCTCGTGTGGTGGCTGGGTTTCCGCCTGCCGGCCTTCGACAACGAGCCCGGTGTGCGCTCGGCGTTCTACCGGGCGATGACCCTGATGGTGGTGGCAAGCCCGTGCGCTCTGGTCCTCTCGATTCCCTCCGCAATCCTGGCGGCGATTGCCTGGGGGGCGCGCCACGGCGTGCTTTTTCGGGGCGGCGCGGCGATCGAACGGCTAGCCCAGGTGAACACCGTGGCTTTGGACAAGACGGGAACCTTGACGACTGGGGAACTGATGGTGGCCGGATGTGAAAGCTTTCCCGAAGGGCGGTCGGCCGAGGTGCTCGAACTGGCGTTCGCATTGGAGGTGAAGTCGGATCATCCGATCGCGCGGGCCATCGTGCGGCACGCGCGCGCCGAGGGGATCCGGGCGCCAGAGGCGGACGATTTTCAATCCATCACTGGACAGGGCCTGAGTGGCCGAGTCGATGGATCGGCGCTTCTGCTCGGGCGGCGGGAATTGCTCGAGAACGGTCCGCTTGGCGAGTGGGCGCGGGGCCTTCCGGCGGCGCCCCCGGAGTTCAGCGAGGTGTGGGTGATCGGGCGGGATCTGGTGGGCAGGATTCTTTTGCGGGATCAGATCCGGCAGGAATCGAAGGCGGTCCTCGCTGAACTAGCGGCCTCGGGCATTCGGACGGTCATGCTGACGGGGGACCGCCGGCACGCGGCCGAGGCAGTGGCGCGCGAATTGGGGCTCGACGAAGTGCGCTCTGGGCTGACCCCGGAGGACAAGGTGGAGGCAATCCAGAGTCTGCGGGCCTCTGGCCGAACCGTGGCTATGGTGGGCGACGGCGTGAACGACGCCCCGTGCTTGGCGGCCGCCGATGTGAGCGTTGCGATGGGCGCCCGGGGAAGCGATGCGGCGCTCGAACAGGCCGAGATCATCCTGATGCACGACCGCATTGAGAATTTTCTGGCGGCCCTGCAGCTGAGCCGGCGCGCACGGCGCGTGATCGCTCAGAACCTGACGATCGCGCTCGGCGTGGCCGGGGTCATGGTCATTGCGACCGCTTTTGGCAGCGTTTCACTGGCGGTCGGCGTGGGCGCCCACGAGGGCAGCACGCTGCTCGTCTGCCTCAATTCGCTGCGGCTGCTCTTTGGCGGACATCAATCCTCGATCCAGACCATGTCACCTGTGCGGACCTCTTCGTAGAGTTCGACGATGTCGAGGTTGCGCATGAGGACGCACCCGGCGCTGGCGGGCTGGCCAATGCGGTCCTCACGGTTGGTGCCGTGAATATAGATGTAACGGGCGTGGGTATCGACGGTCCCGCCGGCATTGACACCGGGTTCGAGGCCGCTGAGCCACAGGATGCGCGAGGTGATCAGGCCGGTCTCGTCCTTCGAATCGGTGATTTCCGAGAAATGGACGCCGGTGGACACGCGCGACCGGAAGACCATGCCGGAAGGCTGGCCTCCGCCGATCCGTTCAGCGATCTCATGGAGGCCGCGCGGCGTCCCAAGCGAGTGGGCGACATTGCTGGGTGGCCGTATGGAAGTAGATATGATATAAGACTTTACTAATTTATGGTTGCGAATGAAGCGAAGCGTCGAGAGGCCGATGCTGACGATCAGAATCCGGTCTGCGGGCTTGATGCCGAGCGCCGAAGAGGTTCTGTTGATAGACTCCCAAGACGCATCCATGGATAAGACCGCTTCATTCACAGTCGGCATCGTCGGCGCCACGGGCGCGGTCGGTCAAGAATTGCTGCGGCTTCTCATTGAGCGCCAGTTTCCGGCCGCGACAGTCCGACTGTTCGCCTCGGCTCGGTCGGTGGGCAAGACCGTCCGGTCCGCAGGCCGGAGCTGGGTGGTTGAGGAGGCTCGGCCAGGCATATTTGCGGATCTGGACCTCGCATTTTTCGCGGCGGGCGGCGCGACCACCCGCGCGCTCGCGCCGGATGCGGTGAAGGCCGGATGTCTGGTGATCGACAAGAGTTCGGCCTACCGGATGGATCCGACCGTGCCGTTGGTCATCCCCGAAATCAATCCCGAGGCGCTCGGGGCTCACCGGGGCATCATAGCCAATCCAAATTGTTCGACCGCTGTGGCGCTGATGGCGCTCGCGCCGCTGCACAGGCGCTTCGGGCTCAAGCGGTATTTGGCCTCTACCTACCAGTCGGTTTCCGGTTCGGGTGCGGCGGGGGTGCGCGAGCTCGAGCAACAGGTGCGGGCGCTTGCGGACGGTGCCCCTCTCGAACGCAGGGTGTATGCGCAGCAGATCGCTTATAATGTGATCCCTCAGGTCGATGTGTTCGGGGAGAATGGATACACCGGCGAGGAAACCAAGATGCAGCAGGAGAGCCGGAAGATTCTTGGTCTGCCGGAGCTCAAGGTCTCGGCGACGTGCGTGCGCGTTCCGGTCATGCGCGCCCATTCAGTCGCGATCAACGCGGAATTCGAGCGGCCCGTGAGCGTGGACGAAGCGCGCGCGGCGGTCGCGGCCTTCCCCGGTGCGACGCTGGTCGACGATCCCTCGAAGGAGCTGTATCCGACGCCGCTCGCTTTTAGCAGCACGGTTCGTTGCGGGGTGGGGCGCATCCGGCTGGACACCGCGCTCGACAACGGCCTCGCGCTGTGGGTCAGCGGAGACAATCTCTGGAAGGGGGCCGCGCTCAACGCGCTTCAGAATGCCGAATTGATGGCGCGCGAGGGCCTGCTCAAGCCGAAGGCCGCCCTCGCTGCGGTCTGACTCGCCTATACGGACGCCTAGCTCAGTTGGTTAGAGCAACTCGCTTACACCGAGTAGGTCGGGGGTTCGAGTCCCTCGGCGTCCACCATTTCTCAATCAATTATACAATAAACACTTAGGGAATAAAGGTGTTTTCGGAGGCTCAAAGTGGCAACGCCAGTGACAACAAGTGCGCTATTGTTCGCAAAAGTTTTTATCCTGACAAAATGCGGAATGTGCCCGTTAGACAGATATACCTTGCATCGGCGGCCCGGCTTTCGGGGGCTTTCCCCAGTCGCCGACGATCTCCACGCCCAGCCTGCCATCGTGGTCGGGCAGGATCTGGATCTCAGCCCGCGCCTCTAAGCGCGCGATGCTTCCGTTGGGCATCACTAGGTCCACCGGCTTAGAATTCCTCCACACCCAAGGCGCGCCCATCTTTTCCCGCTTCGTGGCGAAGTCGATGAAGCACGCTGCCCCGGAGGCGGACGAGCACTTCACCTCTGCGAATGCCTCGCGCTGCGGCGGTTGGCCCAAGGCCAGGACACCAAGCCGGAATTGATGCACCGTCGGCGAGTACCGTTCCATTTCAGATCCGAGGCAGGAACCTAGCATGGGCTAGTTTGCTGGGGTTATCAGCACGGCCGTCTCGTGCCGTTCTTTGCTCTGTGCCTCTTTGCAGGCATCCGTCCATGCCTGCGCTCGGGTGAAATCCGCAAACTCCGATC
>Ga0302326_10014740_pt1 | contig 16508 bp, 13 predicted proteins | sample Palsa_T0_3_FD_202264 | JGI IMG/M metagenome (GOLD analysis project Ga0302326, IMG submission 202264) | Peat permafrost microbial communities from Stordalen Mire near Abisko, Sweden - Palsa_T0_3 | ecosystem: Environmental > Terrestrial > Soil > Palsa > Peat permafrost | place: Sweden: Abisko...
TGCAGCCGCAAGCGCGCGGCCGCGTCGTCTTCCGCGGCACCGACATCTCGCGCTGGCCGAGCCATCGCGTCTGCGATCTCGGATTGGGCCAGGTGGCCGAAGGCCGCCAGGTCTTTCCCACGCTTTCGGTCGCCGAGAACCTCGATACGGGCGCCATGCTGCCGCGGGCCCGCGCGCAACGCGCCAGGAATCGCGAGCGCGTGCTCGCCATGTTCCCGAAGCTTGCCGAGCGGGCGCACCAGCCGGCCGGTACTTTGTCCGGCGGCGAGCAGCAGATGCTCGCCATCGGCCGCTGCCTGATGGGCGCGCCGGCGCTCATCATGTTCGACGAGCCCTCGCTCGGGCTGGCGCCCAACGTCGTGCGCAATGTGCTCGACACTATCCGCGAGCTCAACGGCGAAGGCATCACCTGTCTTCTGGTCGAGCAGAACGTGGCGCTTTCGCTCAAGCTCGCGAGCCGCGCTTATGTGCTGGAGAATGGCCGCGTGACTTTGTCCGGCAGTGGCAGCGAGCTTCTGGCTGACGACCGCGTCCGCAGCGCTTATTTGGGGCTATAGCGACGGGGAACCGGTCAGAACGTGCGGCGCAGCCGTTCCATGATGACGCCAATCGCCGCCACCCGCGCGCTGAGCGGCGCCAGCGGAAAGGATTGCCGCAAACGACCGTGGATCTCGGCCGCCGATGGCGCCTCGATACCGGCGAATGCCGCCGCCATGGCGCGCGCCAAATCGGCTTCCGGCCGGCCGCTCAAGGTTGCCGGCACCATGGTGACGTCGCCGTAGGGGATCGGCGGTTGCACGCGTAAAGTGACACGGCGGGCGCGCATAAGCGGGCTCCAGGGAGGTTGCGATTCTCTCCTAACCCGCCACTTTTACAAAAGTTCCAATTACGGCCTGACGACAGAAGAGGGAAAGCGGACGACGGATTCGCTGTCGTCCTCGCGCTCCGGTCCGCGCTGCTCGCGAAGCTGCAAGCGATAGAACGAGGCATAACGGCCGCCTTTGCGCAGCAATTCCTCGTGGCGCCCGGATTCGACCACCAGCCCGCTCTCCACCACGAGAATGCAGTCCGCGTGCGTGATGGTGGCAAGCCGGTGGGCGATGACCAAGGTCGTTCGTCCCCGGCACAGCTCGGCGATCGCTTCCTGCACGTGGCGCTCGGATTCGGAATCGAGCGCCGCGGTCGCTTCGTCGAGCAGGATGATCGGCGCGTTCTTGACCAGCGCGCGGGCGATGGCGATGCGCTGGCGCTGGCCGCCGGAAAGCTGCATGCCGTGCTCGCCGACCGGCGTGTCGTAACCGGCGGAAAAGCCGAGGATGAAGTCGTGCGCGTGCGCCGCCCTGGCGGCGGCGACGATCTCCGCCTCGCTGGCGCCGATCCTGCCCAGCCCGATGTTCTCGCGGATGCTGCCGCGGAACAGTTGAACCACCTGGCCGACATAGGCAATCTGCTGGCGCAGCGAGTCGCGCGACACCGCGGCGATGTCCTGGCCGTCGATCAGGATGCGGCCGGAATCGACGGTATAGAAGCGCAGGATCAGGTCGAGCACCGTCGATTTGCCGCCGCCCGAAGGCCCGACCAGCGCTGTAACCTTGCCCGGCTGCGCGACGAAGCTCATGCCGCGAAGTACCGGCGTGCCGGGACGATAGGCAAAGCGCACGTCGTTGAATTCGAGCCGCGCCGAAGCGAGCTTGAGCGGCGGACGGTCGTCGTCGTTCGATTCGCCCGGCGGGCTATCGATCACCTCGTAGAGGACGCGAACGCCCACCAGATTGTTGTTGAGGTCGATGTTGAGCCGCGCCAATCGCTTGGCCGGCTCGTAGGCGAGCAGAAACGCGGCAAGGAAGGAAACGAATTCGCCCGGCGTCGCGCCGGCTTCGATCACGCGCCAGCCGCCGTAGATTGTCGCCAGCGCGATGGTAAGGCCGCCGAGCGTCTCCATCAGCGGGCTGGCGCGATTGGCGACGCGGGCCATCTTGTTCGATTCGTGCTCGACAGCGCTGACACTGACGGCGAGCCGCCGCCGCATCTCGTCCTCGAGCGAGAAGGCTTTGACCATGCGCAGGCCTTGCAGCGCTTCCTGCATGGTCTCGATGATGCGCGTGCCGCCGGTGAACTGCTTGCGCGCGATGCCGCGCACGCGGCGGATCAGCTTGCGCAGCGCAAAGAAGGCCGGCGGTGCCATGATGAATCCGGCGAGCGACATGATCGGATCCTGCACCACCATCACGATCGACAGTCCGATCAGTGAGAGCAGATCGCGGCCGACAGCGGTGATCAGGAGATTGATCACTTGCGTGACGGCGGCGGCGCCGGTGGTAAGGCGGGCGATGAATTCCGACGAATGGCGATCGGCGAAGAAGCCGATATTCTGCCGCAACAGCTTGTCGAACATGCGCTGCTGGTTATCCGCGATGATGCGGTTGCCGATCGAGTTGAGCATCACCGCCGCGCCGTAGGTCGTGATCCCCTTGATGGTGAAGATTGCGACCGCGATCACGCCGATGATGACGATGCCGCGGAAATTACGCTCGACATACGCCTCGTTGGTCATCGTGCCGAGGAGATAGGCGCTGAGCGCGGTGCCGGCGGCGGCCACGGCCATGAGCAGGAAGGAGACGGCGTAACGCGGCCAGTGCTTCCACGCCTCGTCAAGAAGTAGCCGCCGCACCAAGGCAAGCGTGGAATAATCGTCCGGGGTTTCGGCCGTGGAAGCTTTCATACGCGATCCGTTCCGTTCCGCCGCGGCCGAAACGCGCGAAGCTTGCGCGCGTGCGTTCCATGCCCGGAAGGGCCGTGCTTTTCAAGCTATTTCGGCGGCACTATGACCGCTGGGAACCGGTGGTCGCAGCGGCCGCCGGCGCGCGTTCCGCGGCTTGATCAGGATGTGTCCTGCGCCGCTTCGTCAGTTCGCGTTCCCAGGCGAGCGCGTGCGCGACGATGGTCGACAGATCGTCGAAGCGGGGCTGCCAGCCGAGTGCCGCCCGCGCCTGCCGGGAATCGGCGACGATGCGGGCCGGATCGCCCGCGCGCCGCGCTCCGATCTCGACCTTGAAATCGACGCCCGACACGCGCTTGACCGTCTCGATCACTTCTAACACCGAGAAGCCGTGACCGTAGCCGCAATTGAGCGTCAGCGACGGCGCGCCGGAGCGCAGGCGGCGCAGCGCATCGGAATGCGCGCGAGTAAGGTCGCTGACGTGAATGTAGTCGCGGATGCCGGAGCCGTCGGGCGTCGGATAATCGACGCCGAAAACTTCGAGATTGCCGCGCAGGCCGAGCGCTGCTTCGATCGCGACCTTGATCAGATGCGTCGCCGCTTTGCTCGATTGCCCGGCGCGGCAACCGGGATCGGCCCCGGCGACGTTGAAATAGCGCAGGATGACGTGACCGAGACCGTGCGCGCTGCCGGCGTCGCGCAGCATGACTTCGCTCATCAGCTTCGACCAGCCGTAAGGCGAGATCGGCTGCGTCGGCGCGTCTTCTTTCACCGGAATTTCCGCCGGATTGCCGTAAACCGCGGCGGTCGAAGAAAAAATGAAATGGCGCACGCCGTTGTTCACCGCGCATTCGATCAGGGCGTGGGAATTGACGGTGTTGTTGCGGTAATAGCCGAGCGGATCGCGGACCGATTCCGGCACCACCATCGAAGCGGCGAAGTGGATGATGGCGTCGATGCGGTGTTGACGGATGAGCCGGGCGACCAGCGCCTGGTCGCCGCTGTCGCCGACGATCAGCGGCACGCCCTTGGCGACGGCCCAGGCAAAACCGGTGGACAAGTTGTCGAGCACCACGACCGGCTCGCCGGCATCGGCGAGTTCGAGCACCATGTGGCTGCCGATATAGCCGGCTCCGCCGGTGACCAGGACCGTCATTTCGTGTGCGCTCGTATCCGCTTCCTAAAACCCTTCCGCCATACGCCGATTTGATGAATACGGCGTTATGCCGGCCGTTTATGCAAGCACCGACGCAAGAAATCTATGCAAGGACTTGCGGCCCGCGACTGGAGGCAGCCGCGAGCGCATCGCGGGCGGCGGCGAAGACCGCGTCCGGGCCGATGTCGCGCAAACAACGGTGGTGGCCGAGCCGGCATACATTTTCATTGCACGGCCGACATGGCAGTCCGCTGTTGATCTCCATTACCGCGGCCAGCGGGTTGAGCGGCGCCCATAGCGCCGCGGTCATTGGGCCGAAAATTCCGATGGATGGTGTGCCGAGGGCGGCGGCGACGTGGAGGAGGCCGGAATCGTTGGCGATCGCGGCGCCGGCCGACGCCAGCGCGAGAATGGCGTCGCGGATGTCGGAGCCGGTGAGGTCGCGCGCCTTGCTGTCACCGACGATCTCCGCCGCCAGCGCCTTCTCGCTCGGACCGCCGAGCACCCAGACATCGCAGCCATCGGCGAGGAGCCGCCGGCTCAGCGCGGCATAGGCATTGGCGGGCCAGCGCCGCGCCGGTGCGACCGAGCCCGGCGCCAGTGCTACGATCGGGCCATCACCCCCTGCCAGGCCGCGGTTTCTTTGCCATGCGGCAACGGCGCCTGCGGGGACTTTCAGCTCCGGCAGCGGCCATGCCGGCGGCGGCGTGGCATCGCGCGGGAGCGCCAGCGCCGCGCAGCGGTCGATGGTGCGCGGCAGCTTCCATTCGCCAAAACGCAAGTCGTTGAGCAGGAGCAAACGCCCTTCGCCGAAAAATCCGGTGCGTTCGGGAATGCCGGCGAGAAACGGCGCCAGTGCCGATTTCCAGGTGCGCGGCATGACCAGTGCGCCGCCATAGCCTTCGCGTTTGAGACGCGCGGCCAGCGCCATCTGCCGCGCAAGCGCGATGCGGCCGCGTGGCAGATCCGCGACGATCGCCTGCCGAACACCCGGCATGTAACCGGCGAGCGGCGCGCACAAAGTCGTCGCCAGCACATCGATCGGCCGCAGGGGGAAGCGCTGGCGCAATAGCGTCACCACCGAGTGGCAGCGCACGAAATCGCCGATCCACATATACGGCACGAGGAGGATCGGCCGGGAATCCGAGCCGCCGGCTTCGATGTGTAGTCGTGAATTGGTATTCATTGTTATATATGAACTAAGATTCACTTTATCAGACATTTGCTCGCGGCTTACCCGGTCGCGTCTATACTGTCCAGTGTTGCGCCGCGGGCGATACTGAGGCTAAACGGGTCGGCGGCAACCTCTCAAGCCAACCTTTTAAGTGGTGTCACGGCGTCGATGTTGTTGGTCACCGGCGGGGCCGGCTTCATCGGGTCGAACGTGCTCGCGAGCCTCAACGAGGCCGGGTGCGCCGACATTGCCGTTAACGACATTCTTGGCCGTGACGGCAAGTGGCATAATCTTTCCGGCCGCCAACTCGCGGAATTCGTGCCGCCCGCCGACCTCATGCGCTGGCTTGAGGGCCGCAAGCTCGAAGCCGTGGTGCATTTCGGCGCCATCTCCTCGACTACCGCGACCGACGCCGACTTGCTCATTGAAACCAATGTGCGGCTGTCGCTGCGTTTGTTCGACTGGTGCGCGGCGGCGCGCACGCCCTTCATCTACGCCTCCTCGGCCGCAACCTACGGCGACGGCGGCGCCGGTTTTTCCGACGACTGGTCGTCCGGCGCGCTCAAGGCGCTCAAGCCGCTGAACCTGTACGGCTGGAGCAAGCACATGTTCGATCTTGCCGTCGTGGAGCGCGTCGCGCGTAAAGAAAAACTGCCGCCGCAATGGGCCGGGCTTAAATTCTTCAATGTCTTCGGTCCCAATGAATACCACAAAGGCGAGATGATGAGTCTCGTGGCCAAGCGTTTCGACGACGCCAAGGCCGGCGAGCCGATCCGGCTGTTTAAATCGCACCGCGCCGGCATTGGCGACGGCGAGCAGAAGCGGGATTTCATCTATGTGGACGATGCGGTCGCCGTCGTGCGCTGGCTGATGGAGACGCCTGCGGTATCCGGTATCTTCAACGTCGGCACCGGCAACGCGCGCAGCTTCCGCGATTTGATGACGGCGATGTTCTCAGCCCTCGGCCGCGCGCCGAAAATCGAATATATCGACATGCCGGCTTCGATCCGCGACAGCTATCAGTATTTCACGCAAGCCGAGACCGCGAATTTGCGCCGCGCGGGCTTTAATGCGGACTTCACCCCGCTGGAAGACGGGGTAAGGCAGTACGTCACCGGTTATCTCGATCGCGCCGACCGCCATCGGTGATAAGAATCAAGGGGCGCGGGGCCGCAGGGCAGACGATGTTCGATTTCGAAGAAGCGCTGCGGCGTGTCGGCAAGCAGACCGTGCTCTGCATCGGCGACGTCATGCTCGACGATTTCGTCTACGGCGAAGTCACGCGGATTTCGCCAGAGGCGCCGACGCCGGTGCTCAAGGTCACCCACAATTCGATCGAGATCGGCGGCGCCGGCAACGTCGCGCGCAACGTCGCCGCGCTCGGCGCGCACTGCATTCTCATCGGTCTCATCGGCAACGACGAAGCCGGCCACATCCTGAGCAAGGCACTCGCCAAGCTCGGCGCGATCACGCCCGATCTTGTCGTCGATAAGACGCGGCAAACCACGCGCAAGGCGCGCTACGTCTCCGAGCACCACTCGACCCACCTGCTGCGCGCCGATTGGGAGACGGCGGAGCCGGCGAGTAAGGAAAGCCAGGCCGCGATCATCGCCCATGCGGAAGCGGCGATCGCCGCGGCTGGCGCCGTGGTGCTGTCCGACTACGCCAAGGGGATGCTCACCGAGCGTGTCATCCGCGCCGTCATCGAGAAGGCGCAGCGCCTCGGCAAACCAGTCGTCGTCGATCCGAAGGGCCACGATTACCGCGTCTATCGCGGCGCCACCCTGATCACGCCGAACGCCAAGGAGCTCGCCGCCGCAATTCATCGTCCGGTCGCGACCGAGGCGGAGATTGCCGACGCCGCTGCGGATCTCGCCCGCATGGTCGGCAGCGAAGCCGTGCTGGTGACCCGCAGCGATGAGGGAATGAGCCTCCACGTCGAAGGTCAAGCGCCGATCCATGTGCCCGCTTATCCGGTCAAGGTGCGCGACGTTTCCGGCGCCGGCGACACGGTCGCCGCCGTGATGGCGGTGCTACTGGCGATGAAGACGCCTTACGAGTTCGCCATGCGGGCGGCCAATGCCGCGGCCGCCGTGGTGGTCGGCAAGCGCGGAACGTCGACGGTATCGCTCGGCGAATTGCGCCACCGCATCCTGCCCGCAGCTTCGCTGGCGCCCGAGGACAAGATCGTGTTCGACTGGTCGGTGCTCGACGAGCGGCTCGCCGATTGGCGCCGGCATGGGCTGCGCATCGGCTTCACCAATGGCTGTTTCGATCTTCTGCATCGCGGCCACATCCGGCTGTTGGCGCAGGCGCGGGCAGCATGTGACCGCCTCGTGGTGGGCCTCAACAGCGACGCCTCGACGGCGCGGTTGAAAGGCCAAGGCCGGCCGATCAATCCGGCGGAGGGCCGCGCCGAAGTGCTCGCCGCGCTCGAGGCCGTCGACGTCGTCGTCGTCTTCGACGAGGACACGCCGGTCGAATTGATCAAACGGGTGCGCCCGGCCGTGCTGGTCAAGGGCGCCGATTACCGGCTTGAGGACGTGGTCGGCCGCGAACTCGTCGAGGCTGCCGGCGGCGACGTCATTCTGGTCGGCCTCGTGCCCGGACAGTCGACCAGCGGGCTGGTCCAGCGCTCGGCCAAATCCGCCGCGGCGCCGGCCGCGCGCGCGCGTTCGACCAAGCCCGCCAAGTCCTGACCGCGGTGGCGCTGCGCATGACCAGCATTTCGATCCTGCCCGGCTTTGATCGCGCGCGCTGGCATCTGGCGGCCGATTGGTTCGCGGTCGGCGTCGCGGTCTCGGTGCCCTGGTCCACCTCGCTTACCGAAATCTTCGTTGTGCTTTGGCTTATTGCGTTCCTGCCGACTTTGTTTTTGCCAGTTCCGGACACAGCCGACGCGCGCCATGTACTCGCCAGCGCGGCCGGCTTTTTGCCGGTTGTCCTCTGCGTGCTTTCGGCGATCGGAATGCTGTGGGCGGTCGACGTATCGTGGGCGGAGCGCTTCGGCGGTTTCACCAAATTCCCGCGCCTCGTCATCATCCCGTTGCTGCTGACGCATTTTCAGCGCACCGAGCGCGGCAGCTTTGTCCTGTACGGCTTCTTTTTCGCGACACTCTTGCTCCTGGTCGTGTCGTGGGGCCTGGCGGAGCTGCCTGGTCTGTCGTGGCGCGGCGCCCGCGGGCAAATCGGCGTTCCGGTGAATGATTATTTCCGTCAAGACAGCTGTTTTCTGGTCTGCACCTTTGTGTTGCTCGGGCGGGCCGTCGAGGAGGCGCGGGCGCGGCAATGGCGCCGGGCCCTGGCGCTTGTCGTGGGTGCCGCTTTTTTTCTTGCCGATATTTTTTTTATCGTGACCAGCCGCACCGCGCTGTTCGTCGCACCGGTCCTGTTGCTCGCCCTCGGCTGGCGGGAATTCCGCTGGAAGGGAGTTTTTGGCGCTTTTGTGCTGGGCGGCATCGTTGCCGGCGCGGTCTGGTCCGCCTCGCCCTATCTGCGCTACCGGCTCGTCAAGTCGGTCAGCGAGTGGCAGGCCTATCGCGCCAGCGATGCGCCGAATTCAACCGGACTACGCGCCGAGTTCCTGAAAAAGTCGCTGGCTTTCGTCGAGGCCGCGCCGATCGTCGGCCATGGCACCGGCTCGATTCCGCAGCAGTTCCGCAACGCCGCAATCGGGGAAAACGGCGCTTCGTCGGCGGCTGCGGTAAATCCGCACAACCAGATTTTCGCCATCGCCATCCAGCTCGGAGCCGTGGGTGTTGTCGTGCTTGTGGCGATGTGGATCGCGCACATCATGTTGTTTACCGGTAGCGGATTCGCCGCGTTGGCCGGCTTCACCGTCGTCGCCGAGAATTTTTTGTCGTCGCTTTTCAATTCGCACCTGTTCGACACTGGCGAAGGGTGGCTCTACATCTTCGGCGTCGGCGTCGTCGGCGGCATGGTATTGCGCGAGCGCAATGCCGCGGCGGAACACTCCCGTTGAGCATGGTCTTTTCTGGATCATGCTCTAAACGAGCGCGGCGAGGCCCGCCTTCGTATCGTGCGCCGGCCGCCAGCCGGCGGCGATGAGATTGCCGGGATCCACGCGCAGATTGCCGCCCAAACGATCCCAGAGATCGTCGCGTCGCATCATCCGCGCCGGAATTTCCAGATAGTGCGTCGGCATCGGCACGATCAACGGCCATCGGCCCAGCGCCTGGCGCAAAGTTGCGAGCAAATCGCCGAGCCGCGGCGGAATTCCCGGATCGGCGACCACATAGGTCTGGCCGATCGCGGCGGGCGCGGAAAGGACGAAGCTCAGCGCCGAGATGAAATTGTCGATGCCGAGCAGCGAGCGCCGGTTGACGAAATCTTTGACCGGCAACGGCCAGCGCGAGCGCGCCGCTCGCAGCAGCAGGGCGAAGTTACCTTTCACGCCCGGACCATAAAGCAAAACCGGTCTTAGGATCGTGAACGGCACGCCGGCCGCGCGCACCGCCGCCTCGGCGGCGAGCTTGGAGCGGCCGTAGGCGTCGGTCGGTGCCGCTGCATCGCGCTCGGTCAAGGCGTGATCGGCGGCCGGCCCGCTCTGCGCCCGGATCGAAGAGACGAAGACGAACTGCCGGATTCCGGCGCGCGCCGCCGCGGCCGCAAGCTCCGCCGTCGCCTGCCGATTGACGCGGTCGTAACGCTCTTCGGCGATGCCGGCGGTATGCGCGACGCCCGCAAGGTGGACGATCTGATCGACACCCTCGAGCAGCGGCGCCCAGTCGAAAGCCCGCGACAGATCCGGATGCTGTGCGACTTCGACGTTCGCGGCGAAGGGCGGCTGCGACGGCCGCCGCACTGCGGCGCGCAGCGCGTAGCCTTCTTGCGCGAAAGCACTGACGACGGCGCGGCCGATGAAGCCCGAAGCGCCGGTCACCAAAAGCCGCGTCATGCTGGGTCCGGTCATGGGAGGCGCTCTAATGCAGCGGCTGCAAGCCGCCGGTCATCAGACCGAACGGAGCATAGGTCTGGGTAGCGCAGGCGTCAGTCTCAATGGCGTAGCGACCGTCGATGATTTTGCCCGATTGCAGGAACAGCGCATAGGTGCGGCTGCGGCCGCGATCCTGGAAGCGCACGCAGGTGAGCCAGCTCCAGCCCTGGAACGCATGTACCCAGCGCGGGTCCGATATTTCGAAATAATCGTAGGATGGATAGTCCTTGAACGTGGATCGCAGATAATTGGCGACGAGCTGCTGATAGGCCGGATCGGGGCCCGTCGCCGGCGCTTCCTCGCTCGATGCCGCAAGCCCGCTGCACGCCGCCAGCACGATGGCGGAGCAGATGAACAGCGCCGCAATAGCGGCACCGCGCAAAGAGGCACCAGCGCCTTGCCGGTTCCTTGGGGTCAATCCCTGCCGTCCTGATAGCTGTTTTGGGCAACGACTATGCTGAAACCCCGATCGAGGCAAACAGCGCCCATTAGCAAATCCTTGATGCCGGAAGGATAAAAGTTACACCGCGTTCGACGTCTGCAGCCATCGGGCCGACACAGTGCGGCCATGAAGGCGCTTCTTGCTCTGCGGCCTGTTGGCCGATTGAAAATGCCCGGGTGCGGTCGGATAAGATGGTCAAAAGCTCACAGGCCCGATGCCGTCGCGGCAACGATCGAGACGCAACTTCGGCGGCCGGCACGATCATGCGATCGATCGCGCCGACGATGGTGCTGTTCGCCTGTCTGGCGCTCGGATCGTGCGCGGGGTTTCCCGGATACGTCTCGGATCATTGGCCGACCTGGGCCGGCGGCCTGCCGAGCGACGTTCCGCCACGCCCGGGCGCGCCCGGCTACGAGGAATTCATTAGTCATCAGCAAGGCAAAGACGCAGCTTCGTCGGCTACCGCCGCCGCACCAGCCGCGCCCGCGGCGACGCCCGTCGCCGCGACGGCACCCGTCGGCGCCGCCGCCATGCCGCCCGCCGATACCGGCAACGCGCCACCGGCGTCTCCCGGTATGCGCCGAACCGACGATCAAGGCTTGGTGCAGGGCGGCTTGTATTAGGGAGTGAGCCTCATCAACGCGCAGGCGCGCCGGCGCGCAACTTGTTTCGAGAAAGTGGGTTTAGCGTCCTCGATATGAACAATCCGCCTGTTGCTTCCACGCATACGCCGAGGCGACTAAGCGAAAGTGGGTTGCGTTCTGTATTTCCGTCGTCGGTCCGAGCGGCGACCTCGTCTACTTCGAAAGGATGGACAATTGCCAGTTTGCATCCGTGACTATCTCTCAGCACAAGGCGCGCGCGGCGGCGCGCTATCGCCGGCCGACACTGGTGTGGGAGCCGCTGATCGGCAAGGGTGCCTACTTCAACTATTTGACGACGCTCGATGACGTGATTGCGTCGCGCGGCGGCAATCCGCTGATAGTCGACGGCAAGGTCATCGGCGCTATCGGCGTGGTCCCAGGATGACGTGCTCTCGAAAGCTGGAGTAGCCGGCCTCAGGTAAACTCGACGGCTTTGCAGCGAATTCGCCGGGACGAAAATCCCGGCGAGTTTTTCGCGAATTTTCGCTAGCTACTGGATTGCGGTAGCCAGCGACTGATGAAGTAAGGCGCATTGCCGCTTGCCGGCACCACCGCACGGCGATGATCAATATTTCTTGCACAGCCGGGATTAATCAGGCGACGCCGGCGCGCAACAGATCGTGGAAATGCACGATGCCGACGGGGCGCTCGTTGTCCACCACGATGAGCGCCGTAATCTTCGAGGTATTGAGCACGTGCAACGCTTCGCTCGCCAGCTGGTCGGGTTGCACGGTCTTCGGCGCCGCCGTCATCACCTCCTCGACCCGGGCTTGCAGCAAGTCGGCGCGCATGTGGCGGCGTAAATCGCCGTCGGTGATGACGCCGGCAAGTCTGCCGTCGGCATCTGTGACGGCGACGCAGCCAAAGCCCTTGGCCGACATTTCGACGATCGCCTCCGACATCGGCGCTCCGCGCCGGATCGTCGGTATGGCGGCGCCCGGATGCATGAGATCGCGGACGAATTTAAGCGCGGCGCCGAGCTTGCCGCGCGGATGAAACACACCGAAGTCCACCGCAGTGAATCCGCGGCTTTCCAGGAGCGCGATCGCCAGCGAGTCGCCGAGAGCGAGCTGCATCAGCGATGAAGTGGTCGGCGCCAGATTGTGCGGGCACGCTTCGCGCGTCTGCGGTAGCGCCAACACGATGTCGGCGGCCTTGCCGAGCGTGCTCTCGGCGTTGACGGTGAACGCGATGAGGACGATGCCGAAGCGGCGCGAATAATTGATCAGATCCGTCAGTTCCTCGGTCTCGCCCGACCACGACAGCGCCATCATCACGTCATCGGACGTGATCATGCCGAGATCGCCATGGCTGGCGTCGGCCGCATGCACGAAAAACGCCGGCGTTCCGGTCGAGGCAAGCGTCGCCGCGATCTTGCGCGCGACGTGGCCCGATTTGCCCATGCCGGTCACGATCACGCGGCCGCGCGCTTGGCGAATCGTATCGACCGCGGTGACGAACGCGCGGCCCAGCCCGTCGCGCATGGCGGCGGCGAGCGCGGTCATGCCCTCGCCGTCGGTTTCGAGCGTGCGCAGCGCCGAGGCGATAAACGCGTGCGGCGCCGGATGGCGCGCTCTTACACTTGCTGGAGTCATTTTCGCACTCTTATCCAACGCCGTTGCTCCGTCACTTCTTTTCCCAGGCGGTGAACGCATCGGCGAAGGCGCGGTCGCCGGGCGGGCCCTTCTCCATCGCCAGGATGGCGCGGCCGCCGTTGGTATAGACGATGGGAATGTCGAACCACGGACGTTCCTTGATAAGCTGCATGTTGCGCTGAACGTCGGCGTCGACCGCGGAAAGCCCGATAAGGAAGAAACCGTTGGTCACCTTGACGGCAAGTCCGGCGAGCGGCGTACCGCGCGTCTGTTCGGATTGCTTCATCAGGAGGCCCGGGACGTTGGCAATGCCGCCGCCGACAAAGTCGGACGGCAGCGTGAACATGATCTCGATCGTGTGGCTCGCGGGCAGCGCCTGATCGGTATTGCGCCGCATCGACCAGGTCATGGACATGCGGCGTTCTGGAATCGTCACGTCCGCGCGCACCACAAGTTCCGGCGCGAGCCCCGGTCCCGGCGAGACGGTTTCCGTGCGCCAAATGGCGGAGCCGACAAAACGCTTGCCCTGCGGATCGTTCGAATCTTCCTCGTAGAGCACCACCCGCTGCGCCACCCCCGGCGTCGCCTGGCTCCCGGGCGTGGCCGCACTGGAAGGTTGTCCGCTCTGCTCTTGCGGCACCCGGCCGGGGAATTTCGGCTGCGCGGTGGCTTCGCGCGACGCTTGCGCGGGCTGTTTCGATCCGATCTGGGCGACGTAATGATAAAGCCCGGAGATATGCGGCCACTGCCAGGAGATGGTCGCCGCCACGCCGGCGAGGATGATCAGCGCCACCACAAGCTGGATCACGCCGCGATAGGAGCGCGGAGGCCGCTGGCGCTCCTCTTGCGCATGCGCCGCGTGGCGCGCCGATTGCGGGGGCGCCTGCTCGTCGTCAAGCTCGTAGGCGCCTTCGCGGTCATGCGGCGGCCATTCGTCATCCTCCGCGCCCGAATGTTCCGCGCCGCGTTGCGATTCGGAGCCATGCATGGAGGGTTCCGCCGCTTCCTCGTCCGGATGCAAATGCGGGGACGACATCGGGCCATAGGAGTCGCGGGTGTCGCGCGCCGATTGCGCGCCCTTGGCCGTCGCGGTGCCGAGATCGTGCGCTTCGCCGACGACGTTGCGGAAACCCTTGATGCCTTCCTGGGTCAGCGACTGCGGCCGCGCGCTCAAGAGCTGCTCGCGCGCGCTCGGCGTCCCCGCCCGGCGCGGCGCTTCGGGCGCTCCCGCCTCGTCGCGGATCGGTCGCGGCGACGTTGGCTCGCTCCGCCGCATTTCGCTTCGTGCGCCATCCGCGGGCGGCGGATTAAAGCGCTCGCGCCGCGGCGGCGGCGTTGGTGGTGGCGCGGCCGGGCGCGGATCGCGCAGTTCCGCTCGCGGCTTGCGCGCCGCCTCCGCCTCGACCTTGCGGATCGCGTCTTCCAGCCCCAGACGTTCCCTGGTGATTTCCGATTCCGAGAGCGGCGGCTGTATGGCGCGTAACTGCGTCACCAGCGCGATGCGCGCCCGCTCGTAGAGGGCGCGGCGAGCTTCGCCGGAGTTCTTGTCGAGCCCTTCCACGGCACGGGTGATGAGCGGATGATAGTCGGTCATCGCTTGAGCTTACGCTCGTCTCCCGGTTTTTTCATCTTGATTCATTGACTTACATCCTGGACTTACGTCTCGAACGGATTCTGCATCAGGATGGTGTCTTCGCGCTCCGGGCTGGTCGACAGGACCACCGCCGAGCAGCCGATCAGTTCCTCCAGCCGGCGAACGTATTTGATCGCCTGCGCCGGCAAGTCCGCCCATGAGCGTGCCCGCGCGGTGCCTTCGCGCCAACCGTCGATGGATTCGTAAATCGGTTCCACGCGGGCCTGCGCGTGCTCGCCGGCGGGAAGATAGTCGATCTCGCGGCCGTCCAGGCGATAGCCGATGCAGACCTTGATTTCCTCGAAGCCGTCGAGAATGTCGAGCTTGGTCAGCGCCAGTCCGTGAATGCCGCCGGTCCGCACGGCTTGCCGCACCAGCACGGCGTCGAACCAGCCGCAGCGCCGCGGCCGGCCGGTGTTCACGCCAAATTCCTTGCCACGCTCGCCCAAAATCCGGCCGATCTCGTTTTTCTGTTCGGTGGGGAATGGACCTGAGCCGACCCGCGTGGTGTAGGCCTTGCAGATGCCGAGCACGTAGCCGATGGCGCCGGGTCCGACACCCGACCCGATCGCCGCCTGCGCCGCTACGGTGTTCGATGACGTCACGTACGGATAAGTTCCGTGGTCGACGTCGAGCAGTGCCCCTTGCGCGCCCTCGAACAGGATGCGCTTGCCCTCACGTCGCTTCTGCTCGAGCAGCGACCATACCGAATCCATGTAGGGCAGCACCAATGGCGCCACGCTGAGAAGTTCCTTGCGCAGGATTTCCGCCTCGATCGGTTCGAGGCCGAGACCCTTGCGCAGCGCATTATGATGCGTCAGCAGCCGCTCGATCTTGCGGTCGAGCGTGTCACCGTCGGCCAGATCCATCAGCCGGATGGCGCGCCGTCCGACCTTGTCCTCATAGGCGGGGCCGATCCCGCGCCGCGTGGTGCCGATGCTCAGCGCCGCGCTTGAAGTTTCGCGGATCGCGTCAAGCTCGCGGTGCAACGGCAGGATCAACGCCGTGTTCTCGGCGATGCGCAGATTATCGGGAGTGACATCGATGTTCTGTGTCTTGAGCTTGGCGATTTCGTCGAGCAGTGCCCGGGGATCGAGGACGACGCCGTTGCCGATGACCGAAAGTTTGCCCGGCCGCACCACGCCGGAAGGCAGTAGCGACAGCTTGTAGGTGGTCCCATTGATCACCAAAGTGTGGCCGGCATTATGGCCGCCCTGGAAGCGGACGACGATGTCGGCCTGCTCGGACAGCCAGTCGACGATCTTGCCCTTGCCCTCGTCGCCCCACTGGGAGCCGACCACGACAACGTTTGCCATGAGGAATTGTCCCCAGGTGACCTAGCCACCGCGCTTTTGGATCGGATACCCGCCGCAGCCGCTCCGGATACTGGATGACGCGAGGCGAAGCAAGGCGAAGTGGTCGCCGCCGCGGCGGATGAGACTGTTTAAGTCATTGGGATTTGCATGAAGTTTAGCATAACTGCACGGCACAAGCCGTTTTCGGCAGCCCTCCTTGCAGGGCGCCCATTGGCGCAGCGCCGAAATCGACACCAGTCATGCGGTGCGCGCACTAGCCGTGCGGCCGGGTCCGCGATAGCTCGTGCGGGCGCACGGTCATTGTTGCAAGCCGGGGAAAGCTAAAGTCATGCCGGGGGAAAGCCTCGAGCCTCGAAGCCGCGCGCGCCGCGGCCTGTTCGATCAGCCGTATCTGTTGCTGTCGCTCACGTCCCTGTTCTGGGCCGGTAATACCGTGCTCGGCCGCTTCATTGCCGGCCACGTCCCGCCGGTGACGCTCGCCTTCATTCGTTGGGGGGGCGCCTTTCTCATTCTGTTGCCGTTCGCGCTGCCGCATCTCGCGCGCGATTGGCCGACGATCCGCAAGCACGCCGTGCTGATGACGGTCCTCACGCTGACCGGCTTCTCCGCTTACAACACGATGGCCTATTACGGTCTGCAATACACGACCGCGATCCACGGCCTGTTGTTGCAATCGATCGGGCCGCTGTTCGTCGCGCTCTGGAGCTTCGCCTTGTTCGGCGATCGTTTGACTTTGCGCCAGGCCGGCGGCATCAGTGTCTCGCTCACCGGCGTCCTCATCATCATCAGTCACGGTAGCCTTGCCGTCCTCATCGGCATCGGCTTCAACCGCGGCGACGTCTGCTTGCTGATCGCGCTTTTGATTTATGCGT
>Ga0302326_10014741_pt1 | contig 16508 bp, 18 predicted proteins | sample Palsa_T0_3_FD_202264 | JGI IMG/M metagenome (GOLD analysis project Ga0302326, IMG submission 202264) | Peat permafrost microbial communities from Stordalen Mire near Abisko, Sweden - Palsa_T0_3 | ecosystem: Environmental > Terrestrial > Soil > Palsa > Peat permafrost | place: Sweden: Abisko...
ACCGAACAGCCTTCGACCGTATATTGAGCATCCTTGCAGCAAAATCAATCCATCTCCATCAATTGGACGGACCCCACAAGGCTTAGCCAAACGTCACGCTCTCACAATGTCCCGCTGGGATCCGTCCGGGGCGACTATGCCTATATCCTTCAGATGTTCATTGTGAGCCGCGCCGTTCAAGTAATTCTTGAAACGCTCGCTCTCAAATAGACACTATTTATTAGCCTCAATTCCGTCCGTCCGCAATTTGTCGTTGACGCAATTGGTCATCCATGAAACTCTTCTCAGCACACCCTTCCATGCTGATCCGTTGTTCCGGGCTCCGAAGTTGGGATGAACCAGACTTCATCCTGTCCATGCGCGAGAGGAACTAACATGAATCGTCGAATCGGAATTGCCTCAATGGCCGCCTTGAGTTCCTTCCTGCTGTGCGGAATGCAGTCCTCCCCCACAGGCTGCACAAACTCCAACTCAGGACGCATCGGCCCATCGGAGGGCGAGGTCGTCGGAATCGGCGTCGGCGTAACCGCAGCTGTCGTCGTTGGAGTCGTCGTTCTCGTCGAGGTCAATAAGTCGCATCACACGATCAAAGGCTGCGTCACCAATGGTCCGAACGGCATCGAGGTCCAGAATGAATCGGATAAGAAGACTTACTCCCTGGTCGGAGTTCCGGCCAGTGTCAAAGTCGGAGATATCATCCGTGTCCATGGATCGAAGGAAAAGAAAGAAAAAGGCAGCACCGCCAATCAGGACTTCAAGGTCGCGAAAATGAGCCGGGATTACGGCCCGTGCAAACTAAGCCCCGCGCCAGGGTCTCCATCCTAGGCGCGGCCTGATCGCGTTTAGCGTCGGATCTCCCATCCATCGCGGTCCCACGATCCCTTGCGCCGAAAGGCTTCTATTTTCGAAGATCAAGAATTGACGGCCCTGTGATAGACTCGCCGAAGTCCGGGCCAAAATAGAAATCCCGGTCAGTAGTTCATAACTTGATAGGACTCGGAATCGACGCTATGGGACTGATGACGGATGCTGCAAATATTCTCGGCGGGACGGCGCGAGAGTTCGACCAGACAGTGGCAATCAAAGCTGCGGGTTGGGGTAGCTCCAATGTAGCCAGCCGTGGCGGAGCCTGGGCTTCGGGCACTGGACTGAGTGGCGGCGTCTGCCAGGGTTTGGTACTGCTTTACGTAGCAAATGGGGGCGACTGGGACGCGTTTCTCACCAAGTTCGTTTCTCCCTCGGGGATGGCGATGGTCCGCGGCGCGATGAACCTGAACTTGGAAGCGGATCGCACCGGCGCCTTTGGCCGCGCCGTGTGGTCAAACTTCCGCGACATGCTCGCGCAGTTTGTCAAAGCCTTTGGCGGGCCCAACTTTTCCGGAAGCTACATCCAGGCCAACGACGGGACGGCCGCCCAGGGCGGAGCCAAGTTCGCGAAGAAACGGCCGGGAATCTACCACCTGCTCATATACGGCGGTTTCGGTGGGCATTCGTTGGGTATTGTCAACCGCGGGCCGGGTAGCACGGTGTCATTTTTCGACCCCAATTACGGCGAATTGACTCTGCCCGGTAAGGTTGAACTTTCTAACTTCTCTCAGTGGTTGCTGTCGAGCAAATACCCTGGCGTCACTCGCTGGATTGTGATGCGGTATCCGCTTCCGTAGAGTGGGCCGACGATAGTCACGGAATGCTTGCGTCCTGAGACGCGGAAGCTGTCACCGATGTTTCTCATTCTTATCGGATCAGTTACCCCTGTAACATGAGGCGACTGAGTCGGAAGTGCCTTGAACGCTCGTTCAAAGCAATGAAGAAAAGTATGTTCTCTTCTATACATCCTTGGCGTCTCAGGCGCAGGTTAAATACTTACATCGCTAAGTTAAGAGGAGGACGGTTAATGGCGGAATTCTCTAAGGCATTGCTTGCCTTGACTGAAGGACACTGCGTTCAAAGGGAAAGATGGGAACCAACCATCCGGCTATTCGTCTCCGGCAATTCGCTGATGTGGCAGCGCGGTAACGCGAAACCGTGGCGATGCGCTTTGAGTTGGGATGAACTCGCGGCAACTGACTGGAGAGTCTATGTGCATGCGACTGCAGTTCCGCGATTGAACCGCACGCCAGTCGGCTTTTCAATGCCCTTCCGGACACCGGCACAAGTTCTCGGCGACTCCTTGAACGAAGCAACTGCGCGGAGAGAATCTCATATCGTTACGCTGAATGACGAGCATTTGGAGAGTTAAATGAACTCGGCGATCGGCGAAGACTGCGGAGATTAGGCGAAAAATGACTTTCGTTGCGACCGCTGGTTACTGATCATCACTAAATATCTCCAATTATTTAGCGCGCGTTCAGACGACCATGCCAGAATCCATTCACAGCACGCAGGAGTACACCCCGTCGTCCGTGCGCCCCGTCGCCAACACCTTTCTGCCACTGTGAAGGAAGAAAAATATCGCCGTACCGGTAACGGGTGGTATACTGGCGCCTCCGGAATGGAAAGTGGAAATTCCGGTTCATCTCCAGCAAGTGGGCCAGCGCTCCGTATTCTCGCTGCAATCCGCACAGTCATCGCGCTCTCTTTGAGAGCCTTTCGAACTGGAGAAAATTATGAAGAGCACGTCCTTCGCTCTCCTCTCTCCTCTGCTCGCTGCGTCCTTGTGCTGTTACGCCGCTGAGCGGCTGATTCCGGCCGGATCTTTGATCCAGTGCACGGTTTCAGAGCCCAAACTCTCTTCAAAGACAACTGCCGTAGGCGATCCGATTCTCTGCCAGCTCGGCTACTCGGAGCGATACGGGCGGTCTGTCCTTCCCTATGACAGCTACATGGTTGGCCGGTTCGAGGACTACAAAGACCCAGGGCACTTTGTCGGAAAAGGCTGGATGGAACTGAAGTTTGACCGCATGGTCATCGAGCCCCAAACCGTGATCCCGGTCAACGCCAAGGTGGTGGGTGTGCCTGGCTACAATGTCGACCGGGATGGGCGCATCCTCGGCAAAGGGCACGCCGTGCGCGATACGGTCGAATGGATGATCCCGATCCTTTGGCCGATTGACATACTCAACCTTCCGCGGAGGGGTCCAAGGCCCACTCTTAAGGAAGAGACACGCCTCACGCTCAAGGTGATGGACGACCTCATGGTTCCCGTGACGGAAGCGCCGCAACAGGATCCCTCCGGTCTCCTGCGACGCACTCCAAGCTCGTATACCCCACCTCCTGTCGAAGAGACGCCGCGTGCGCCCGCCCCGCTGGTATATTATCCGCTGGCAGCACCGCCGCCTCCGCCCGGCTATTGGTACATGGTCCCACCGCCTTTCGCGCCGGCATGGGGTCCGCCTCGGCCCGCCGTGGCGCGATACCGCAACCCATACCAGGGGCCTGACCGCCAGGATTCCATTACGCTTATCTTTAACGATGGCCGCCCGCCGGAGCGTGTTTACAACTACATGCTGACCCGGAACGCGATCTACGTGCTGGACGGGTATCGTCGGATGATTCCTCTCGGCGAGGTCGATCTGGCGACGACAGCAAGCGTAAATCGAGCCGCAGGCACCGACTTTCGCGTGCCGGGCGCATACGGAAGATAAGCGTTCTTCCTCGGCTTCTGCGTCGCATGGAAGATCACCTGGCCGAAGCCGCTCAGTGTAGCTGGTCCATACACTGTGACCGCCGTACTTCGGCCTAACCCGCTATGATCGATAAGAAAGCATTGTGTAACTTTGTCGATCATCACTCATTCAGCCATCGCCAACTGTCCCAACTGCGGCTCCAGCCTGCCTCTGGGAGCCGTTGCCTGCCCGCAGTGTCAGACGCTTGTCTACAGTCGTGAACTCGACTCTCTGGCGCGCGAAGCCCGCGCTCACGAGTCAAATGGCGATTTGGCTCAGGCAAGAGAAGTCTGGAATCAGTCACTCGCATTGCTACCCCCCGGCTCAAAACAAGCCGAGTGGGTCCTTGAGCGCATGCGCGCGTTGGAGACAACGGGATTAGCGAATCAGGCTTCTGCCGGTTCTCGATCGACGCCGCAGCTCCCGCCCGCCAAGCGACAAGCCGCGCCGGGTTGGGTCAAGAAACTCGGTCCCTTCGGCCCATTCGCCTTGTTACTGCTCAAGTTCAAGACGCTCTTCTTCTTTCTCTTCAAGCTGAAATTCCTGTTCAGCTTCCTGTTCTTCATCGCTCTCTACGTCAGCATCTTCGGCTGGCGCTACGGCCTCGGAATCTCAGCTTGCATTCTGATCCACGAGATGGGTCACTTCCTCGACATCAAGCGCCGCGGCCTGCCCGCAGAAATGCCTGTCTTTCTACCCGGTTTCGGCGCGTACGTTCGCTGGAGCGGCCTCGGCGTCACCCGCCGTCAGATCGCCCAGATCTCCCTCGCCGGTCCGCTCGCCGGCTGGGTCGCTGCCGCTGTCTGTTTCCTTATCTACGCCCAGACCCGCGACCCGCTCTGGGCAGCACTGGCGCGCACCGGAGCCGTGCTGAACGTGCTCAACCTCATTCCCATCTGGGTCCTCGACGGTGGCCAGGCCGTCAGCGTTCTCGGCGCCGTTGAACGAGCCGCATTGCTCGCGACCGCTCTCGGACTCTGGTACTACACCGGCGAAGGCATCTTCTTCTTTGTCGCGGCGGGCACAACGTGGCGTCTCTTCACCAAGGACAAGCCCGAACAATCCGACTGGAGCACCTGGGCCTACTACGCAGCGCTGATGGTAGCTCTCGCCGTCATCCTCCACGCCACGCCGAACACCCTCGCCAACCAGGGACTTCCCGCCAGATAGCATTGCGCTTGCGCAACTCAGGATAGAATGGCTCCCATCCTCATCGGAATTCCTCCAAAGGAGCTATCATGCGCCGCATTCTCCTTGCCTTGCTTCTCGCCGTTGCCGCCATTCCAGCGTTAGCTCAGGGCGCGCCGCCGCAGGCCGCCGCCAATCAGCCCTACACCATTGAGTACTACTACAAAGTGCAGTGGGGCCATCAGCAGGAGTTCCTCTCGCTATTCCTCAAGAACCACTATCCCCTGCTGAAGAAAATCGTAGAAACGGGCCGCATGTCGTCCGTCAAGATCGAGTCGCCGGCCTACCACACCACCGAAGACGGCCGCTGGGATTATCGCGTCACGATCACCTTTCCCAACTCCACCCTCGCCACCACCGCGAACCCGCAGGAAGAAGCGCTGATCAAACAGCTCTATCCCGACCAGGAAACCTACAAGCGCGAAGAGCAGCGCCGCTTTGAGATTCTGGTCTCCCACTGGGACCTGCCCGTCACCGACATAACTCCCTCGAAGTAGCCTGTGATTCGCCGTCTCTTCGGCGCGGCTGGCCGCGCAGGTATCATGGAGTGTCGCATATACCAGGAGTCGCCCCGAATGACAGTCATCGAGATCTCCAAGCAGGCGCGCGCCGATGCGATCGCTTCAATTCGGCGTTACTTCGAGGAGAATATGCCGGAACCCATCGGCGACCTCCCGGCAGGCCTGTTGCTCAACTTCGTGCTCGAAGAGATCGGGCCTACGATCTACAACCAGGCAATCGCAGACGCCCAGACGCGCATGCAGCAGCGAGTTTCAGATCTGAACGGGGAACTCTTCGTGGATGAGTTTCAGCATTGGGTCAAAGTCGATGCCAAACGAAGAAGCCGAAGATAGCAAGTCAAGGCAAGCAATGACCAACCAAGACTCTCAGTTCGCGATCTACCCAAGCCTCAGAGATCGCCGCGTCCTCATCACCGGCGGAGCCACTGGCATTGGCGAAGCCTTTGTTACAGGCTTTGCGGAGCAGGGAGCACGAGTCACCTTCTTCGACATCCAGGACGAAGCCGCCAGCCAATTGGCCGGGCAGATAGCTTCCAACGGTCACCCGAAGCCGAACTACATCCACTGCGATATCACCGACCTCGACGCAGTTCGCACATCCGTTTTGAGCACAACCGATTTCCTGGGTGGCCTTGACGTTCTCATCAACAACGCAGCCAATGACCTGCGCCAAAAAATTGAAGAAGTCACCCCCGAGTCATGGGATCGTCTGATGGCCGTCAACCTCCGCCATCAATTCTTTGTCACGCAGGCGGCGTTACCCGCGCTGAAGCAATCCGGCTCCGCCTCCATCATCAATATGAGTTCCATCTCATGGCTGATTCCATCGGTAGGCGTCCCGGTCTATGTCACTGCGAAAGCGGGAATCGTCGGCCTCACCCGGACACTCGCACACGAACTTGGCGAGGATAACATCCGCGTCAACGCCATCCTGCCCGGCGCCATCGTAACCGAAAAGCAACGCAGGCTCTGGCTGACTCCCGAATACAGCGCCGAGATACTCGCCAATCAAGCGCTCAAGCGCCATCTCATCCCCGACGAAGTCGTGCGCCTCGCGCTCTTCCTCGCCGCCGAAGACAGCAGCGCAATCACCGGACAAAGCCATATCGTCGATGGCGGCTGGGCTTAGAGAATTAGAGAAGTGGAAGGCAGCGCGCGTAGCCCGGCGCGATCCTGTTCAACTCACTCAAAAACGGCCTATCATCCGCCTGCGGTTGTAGCCTCGGACCTCATGTACGAGGAAGTAGATCCCGAAGCAGATCGCCAGAAACGGTCCCCAGAAGACCCATCCCGGCTCAACAACGCGCGAGCCACCGAAGCTGGCTGTCGAAGCGGTGTGCATATTGCCAAACATGACCACCGCATCTTCCCCGACTGTGACGTTCTCGCCAAGCTGAACGCCGCCGAAGAAATTCACCAGGTCATGTCCGATTGAGGAATCATCGGCAACCTTGACATCGCCGAAAAAGTCCACCACATCGTGATTGGCATGGCCGTCTATGCGCACACTACCGAAGAACGCGACAATGTCTCCATTGACGGTGCCCTTCACATTCACGCTGCATAAGAAGCAGATCGCGTCATGAATTGTTTGGTTCGGAGCGACATCAATCGTGTTTCCAAATTGAACCACATCCGCAGCCGCATGAGCCGGGGTCGCCACCCATCCCGTCACGAGGACACAGACGAGGGTTCCCAGGATTGCGCGGAGAAATGGAACGGTGGGATGCGAATTTCGCGGCACGGCAACCCTCCTCCGACCGTGATACGCGCCAAGCCTTCCCAAAGTTCCCAAGGCGCGTACGTCCATGCCCGGTGAAAAAGAATCCGCAGCATTATTGAAATTTTCCAATCCGCCGATGAGGAGGATCGGCGCCACTTTTGCAAGAACTCTGCCAAGTTGTTTTTCCATGCTTACCTGAGGGAGGTTTGGCATGCATATTCATACAACGACCCCGACAGCGAGCAGCAATGCCCTCGCCGGAGCCCAGTCCGCGGAGAACGCACAGGCGCTGCGCCGGTCGCGAGAGTTGCGGCAAGCGGCCGCAAAACTGAAGGCCGCGGCGCTCGACGCGGACACGCCGTTTGAAACGAAAGCCGATACGCAGCAGCAGGAGTCTTCGCAACCATCCGCGTCGATTCCAGTGTCCTTCTGGGCCTAATTCTCAGTGATGAGAGCCTGACCTCGTTCAATTCCAACCATGCTCGATCTCAACCATGTGCCGATCGGCACTTCGAAAGGTAGGTAACGCTATGCAGATCAACAATACGTCCGCGATGGCAGCCAGCCTGGCACAGTCTCAAAGCACAACCAGTCTGGTGAGCCAGAATACTGTCTATTCCGCCAGCGTCGCAGGCAAGACCTACTCTGCGGACATCAGCCTCTCTGCAGGGGAGTATGTAGCCACCGTTCCTGACCTTCCGGGCGTGAGCGCAACGGGAAGTACTCTGATAGAGGCCGAAAATAATCTGGGCACAAGTATCGACCTGCAGGTCTGAAGGCGGGGAATCAGGCGCCGTGAATGTTTGCACTGCGCCCGATTTTGAAAGCGATGTATCTGGGAGATGCGGTTGGCCTAGAACTCAAACCGCATCGCCAACTGGATTCGCCGTGGCGGAGCGACCGTTGTAACTTGCCCAAATTCCGGGGAACTTTCAACTTGATCCACTGCCGTACCGTTCTCGTGGTTCAGCACATTGAATGCGCCTGCGGAAAAGCCCAGTTTCGGCGATTCCTCTTCCTTGCTCGGCGTCAGATGGAAGTCGTGTCCCCAGCGCAGGTCGAGGTCCACGTAGTTGGGCAGGTTCTCCGAGTTGCGCGCCACGCCATCCGGCCGTTCGTTAAAGAGGCCGTCGCCGTACGGATCGGTCCCGGTCAGCACGGTCCATGGCGAGCCTGCATTGGCAAAGATACCCACCGCCAGATTTGCCACGCTCTGGTGATTGAAGATGGCATACATGCCCAGGCGATTGCGGCGGTCCCAGCTTGAGTTGGCCCACTCGTCATTGGGAGCAAGCTGGTTCTGCGGAAACCATGTAATTCCTTCCTGGTTCGACTCAAAGTGCGACCAGGTATAGCGCCCGAAGCCAGTAAAGTACTTGTTCAAGTTGCCGTGGAAAGAAATGTCCATGCCATTGCCGATGAACGTCCCCTCGGGCTGCATCTCTCGGATGCGGCCATACTCCGGATTCGGCCGCTCGGTGTAGCCGGATTCCGGTGTTGGCGCGTTGATATCGACGGAGCGGAACCGGTCATCGCCACGCACGGAATACGCGCTGATCGTTCCGACCGCGCTCTTGCCAAAACCGCGCTCGATGGAGAGTCCATACTGAATCTGGTACGGAACCTTCGCATTCGGCTGCAACTCCACCAGGTTATCCGGCGCATCTCCGACGCTGACGCAACTCGAAACCGGCACGCAGCCGGTCGCTGGCTCCGTGTTCGGATCGAGCGAGATATTCACAGAGCGACGCAGCCCGTTCTGATAGCGCGCCAGATCCACCAGCGGTCCGGAGCCAAAGCGGTCGTAGTAGATGCCGCCGCCACCGCGGAGCACGATCTTGCGTTCTGGGTCGATAGCCCACGCGAACGACACGCGCGGCGAAAAGCTCAACCGATCCTGGGCCAGAAAGTTCTGCCAGTCGTAGCGCAGTCCTGGCGTCAGGGAAAAGCGATCCGTGATTTTCCACTGATCCTGCGCAAATGCGCCCGCCTCCTGCTGGTGATAGACGTAGCGCGATACGCCGCCATTTTGTGTAAATGAGGTTGGCAGGTTGGCGGCATAGTTCTGCAATGCCGAGGGCGGGTTTGTAACTGTCGCGGTTGCGAGCGAAGGCGCGAAGGTATAAGTGCCTAGATCGTTGGTGTTATCGTCCATTACCCGCCGGTCGATATGCGGAACATTGGCGCCTACTTTGACTGTATGTCTTCCATAAGTCCAGGTAACCATATCGCTCAGCCGCAAGTTATATTCGGTAGATACCGAATCGTTCTGTGCCGACCCGCCAACAAAATCGCCGGAGACACTCACTTGCGGCGCTTCGACAGCGTTCTGATTCTGCCCGCCGTCGTGCTCGAATACTACCGAAAGCTGGTTCAGAAGTACCGGGGAGAGCGTGGAATCAATATGAAAGATCACGTCATCTTCGTGGTAGTGGGTGTTGTAACCAGCGGCCGCCAGCGTCTGTCCGCCAACTCCCTGATTCTGCTCCGACGAGTCCTGGTAGGCATATTGCGCGTAGGCCGAGTGGCGGTCGCCGAACTGGTGCGATGCCCGCGCGCTGAAATCCGTCTCGCGTGTCGGTGCAGGCACGTTGTCCTGGAATAAACCGGTCGGATCGCCTGTCGTTGGCGCAAGCGTAGCCACGACCACTGCGTCCAGATCCTCTTCCGCACGATTGAAGGTGATCAGAAATCCGCTGTTTTTGGCGTGCGGAATTGGCCCCGTGACGTGGCCCTCATAGATACGCCGCTGCTCAAAAGGCTTGGAGGCTGCCAACGCATTCTGCGCATTCATGTCCGAGTCGCGGAAAGAGAAATTGAACTGGCCGTGATAGTGGTCCGCGGCTGATTTGGTAATAATCTCCATCTGTCCCCGGCCTGGCCAGTAGTACTGGGCCGAATAGGGGTCCTGATTGATGCGAACTTCCTGTACGGCAGAAGCCGAAACCGTTGACCGATTGGCCTCGACGCCATCCACCAGCAAACCTGCGCCGCCTGTTCCCTCCGTGCCTGAATCGAGGAACGCGCTCATCGCGGTGGCGTAGTCGTTATCGAAGATTGGTAACGCTTTCAAATCATCCGCACTCATGACCGAGGTATCGGAATTGGCGTCGGTAGCGGTCAAATCGACGCTGCTGCCTGCATTCACATTGATCGTCGTCGACATTGCCGAAATCGGTAACACGATATGCAGCATCGGTGTCAGCGGAGGTGCTGCCTGCGGCCCAAGCTTCACTACGGTCTTCACTGTGTCGAAGCCAGCTTCGGACACTACCAGCGTGTAATCTCCGAGCGCCGGAGCCGCCAGTTGAAAGTTTCCTTCACCATCCGAGTGCAGTGTTGCGGCCACCGCGCCTTTGCCATCAACAAGGTCCACCTCTGCGTTGGGCACAATTGCGCCGCTTGGGTCAGCCACGGTTCCGCGCACTACGGCTGCTGGAGCAGACGCAGGCCCGTTCCCGAGCCCGGAAGCTGGGCTCATATAGGTCGGGGCGAAACCGCCGGAGGCGGGCATGCCCGGTCCCGCTGCGGGTAAGGCAGCCGCAGGGAAGGGAAGCAAAATCAGTGCAAGGACGGGAAAAGACAAGGCAGAAGAGAGAGCATCACAACGAAACTTAAAAGAGTGCAAGGGTAGCTCCTGTTGCGCATGGTAAACGGCAAGTGAATGGATTTATCTGACATTTCACTGACACTTAATATGTATGGACGTTTCAGCGGCGAAATTTGTTCACGCTTCGATTTCCGCGCCGCCAAGTGCCAGGGCCCAGGCGGAGGCGTGATCGGCGAAAGCATCCGGCGTGACCTCTTCCAGCGATTCTGGGGCCAAGCCGAAGGTGCATGCCATTGACCAGGTGCCGGCATTCCGTGCTGTGAGCATGTCGACGTCAGAGTCGCCGATCATCACTGTTTCCTCGGGTGTTGCGCCGGATTCGGTCATCAGGGTGTGCAATCCGAGCGGATCAGGCTTCTTGGTCGGGAAGCTGTCGCCACCGTAAATGCTGAAAAAATAAGGAGATAATCCAAGACCGTCGCATATCGCCTTGGCGGGGCCGACTGGTTTATTGGTGAGGACGGCCATCTTTCTAGGGGTACCGTCCGGGAAGGTTTTCAGGGCTTCGAGGGACTCGAGTACGCCGGGGTAGACGGTGGTGTAGTCGAGTTTGTGGGCGCGGTAGTAGGCCAGAAAGTAGGCGAAGGCTTCGTCGAAGAGGCTTTCTGCCGCGTCGGCGAGGGCGCGACGGATGAGCATCGCGGCGCCGTCACCGATGAAGCTGGCGATTACTTCGTCTGGTTGGGGGCGGAGGTGCAAATGTTCCAGCGTGGCGTTGACGGAGTTGCAGAGGTCCTGGCGCGAGTCGATGAGGGTGCCGTCGAGGTCGAAGACCAGTAATTGCAGGGAGTCGATGGGTAGGGGGCGAACGATTCGCAACATGACTCCAGTTTACGGGAAAGTGAAGATTGGGGCGTCGAAGTGTGGCACAAAGGAGTGGCCCTGTCTTCCCTTGAAGATCGCATGTCTCAATGCGGTATGCTGACCTGAACGCCTTTCAGGATGTTCCCCACGTCTTGAATGCGGTACCTGAGTCGGAAGTCAAGGAGTGCGGGGCGCCTTTGTTATCGAGAGCAGAGGAAGTGAGACCCGGTTTCGATGCTGTTCCCCAACTGGGGCATGGAATGCGCCGTGTCGCGTTGATTTACAATCCAGCCTCTGGACAGATTTCAAATCACAGCGCCGCTCGTATCGAGAGCGCACTCGCCGTGCTGCACAAAGCCGGTATTGAGGCAACGGCGCTGCAAACGACAGCTCCCGGCAGCGCGGCGGCGCTGGTGCAAGAGGCCATTCGCCAGAATTGCGACACCATCCTCGCCTGTGGCGGCGACGGCACTGTTCATGAGCTCTTGCAGACTCTGGCTGGCGGACAGACAGCGCTTGGGGTAGTCCCACTCGGTACCGCAAATGCTCTGGCAGCCGATCTTGGATTACCGCTTTCTCCTGCCAAGGCGGCGCGGATGCTTCTCTCGGCGACGAGAGTGCGGATTCCGGTGGGCCGCATCCACTTTCGGGATAGCGAGGGAATTGAACGCTCGCGCTTTTTCACCGTCGCCGCGGGGATCGGCGCGGACGCGCATCTCATGTCCCGATTGGACGCCAAGCTGAAGCGGCGTTTTGGATACGCTCTCTATGCCGTGGAAGGGCTGCGTATCCTCGCGACTCATACGTTTCCCTTATTCCACGCGGCGTTTGTAGAGCGTGCCGGGTGTGCGCCTCGCGTCGAAGAGTTATCGCAGCTTCTTGCGGTTCGCATCCACAATTTTCGCGGCATCTTGCATAACCTGGCTCCAGGAGCCACACTGCGGAATGGCACGCTGCGCCTGGTAGCCTTCAAGACAAGCAACCGATTCGATTACATACGATTCCTGGCGGCGGTAATCTTTAAGCGTCACACGTTTTCCAACAGAATCGAGTTGCTGGATGCCCTTTCGGTGGAGTGCTGTGATCGCGAAGATTCGCCGGGATGCGTCTTTGCCGAGGCCGACGGAGAATTGCTCGGCGGCCTGCCCGTGAGAATGGAGATTGTGCCGGATGCTCTCACGCTGTTAGTTCCGGATCAAACCCGGCGATGAGCGTTCTTGCTGCCTGCCACAGGTGTTCCATCTTTCCATTGCCAGGGAAGTCGATGAATCCTTCCGCAGTGGAGGCGGGAACGTCTGTGTGTGTCCTACACGACCTCGACTAATTCTTCGCTCTTCGCGCCCTGGCCGTAATGCGAAGCTACGTAGTTGTCGAGGATTTGCTGGAACTCCTGGACGATGTTGTCGCCGCGCAGTGTGGTGGAGAGCTTGCCATCGATGTAGACCGGGGCAACGGGGTCTTCGAAAGTGCCGGGAAGGCTGATACCCAGGTTCGCGTGTTTCGACTCGCCGGGACCGTTGACGATGCAGCCCATCACAGCGAGTTTCAACTCTTCGACGCCGGGGTACTGCTTGCGCCACTCCGGCATGGAGGCGCGCAGATAGCCCTGGATCTGCTCGGCCAACTCCTGGAAGTAGGTGCTCGTCGTGCGTCCGCAGCCGGGGCAGCTTGTCACCTGCGGCATAAAGCTGCGAATCGAGAGGGATTGCAGGATCTGCTGCGCGACATGAACTTCTTCCGTGCGGTCGCCGCCGGGAGCCGGCGTAAGGCTGACGCGGATGGTGTCTCCGATGCCGGCCAGCAGCAGCGGCGCAAGACCGGCTGCCGAGGCGACGATACCCTTGGCGCCCATGCCTGCTTCGGTGAGGCCGAGGTGCAGCGCGTAGTCGCAACGGGCCGCGAGATTGGTATAAACGTCGATCAGGTCGCGGACTCCGGAGACCTTGGCGGAGAGAATGATCTGGTCGCGGCGCAGGCCGTAGCGCTCGGCGGCTGCAGCGTTGTCGAGAGCAGAGACGACCATCGCCTCCATCATCACGTCGCGCGCCGGAAGCGGGGAAGCCAGCTTGCTGTTCTCATCCATCATGCGGGTGAGCAGCGCCTGGTCGAGCGAGCCCCAGTTGACGCCGATGCGGACCGGCTTCTGGTGCTCGACCGCGACCTCGACCATGGTGCGGAAGTTATCGTCGTCGCGGCGGCCGATGGAAACGTTGCCGGGATTGATGCGGTATTTGGCCAGAGCAGCGGCGCAGGCGGGGAATTTCTTCAGCAGCAGATGGCCGTTGTAATGGAAGTCGCCGACGATGGGCACATGAATGCCGCGCCTGGCCAGCCCTTCGACGATGTGCGGCACGGCGGCCGCCGCGTCGTCATTATTTACGGTGACGCGCACGATCTCGGAGCCCGCCAGGGCCAGGGCCTGCACCTGATCGACGGTGGACTGCACATCCGCCGTGTCGGTGTTGGTCATCGACTGCACGACGACCGGGGCTTCCCATCCGACTTTGACCGTATTTGTCTGGCCTGAGCCGATCTTGACTGTAACTGACTTTCTGCGCTGAATATCCGCCATAACAACAGTTTACTCGCAACTCCGTGGTCTGCGGAACCGGTACCCCCTCAGAGCAGGCAAGGAAAATCGGGCCGCAAATTCAGCATAATCGGTGACTTGCAGCACATGACACACTCTTGCGGCGAATTGTCAAGAATTATTTTCTCACTCCACAGTTTTTTTGCGTCCCGGCATGCCTCCTTCGATCCGCACCTGTGATCCAAGAAATTAGCGAGCTCGTTTTCCTGGCGTCGCGACCTGCTCTTGAGGATCGCGTGACGTCTCGTTTTTGCAGAGTCTTCATACATCGTTATCCAACAGGAGGTTGGCTTGTGAAACGCGTCTTTCTGCTTCTATTCCTATCCGCCATTTTTCCTCTGGCGATGCAAGGCCAGCAGGACATCCACCAGCAGCTAAGCCATGTGGTCCTTCTCGAACAAAAGGGTCAATACGAACAAGCCATTCGCATCATCGAGTCGCTGATGGAAGCGAACTCTACTGACAATGTGGAAATCGGAAGAGCCTGGACGATGCTCGGAGTCGCATACGAAGAACTAGGGCATTACCAGCAGTCGCGGAACGCTTACGAACAGGCAGTTCGCCTTTTGGAGGGCGATTCACAGCATCTCGCACAATACGCAAACGCTCTTGACGGTTTTGCCACCCTCAACAACCTCACGCAGCATCCGGAGATCGCGGACAAGCTTTGGAGCAAGGCGCTCGCAATTCACAAGCAGTTGGCCGACCATCTTGCCGTAGCCAAGGAATACACTTTTCTTGCCGGGATTGAGTTTCAGAGGAAGCAGACTGGGCCGGCAAAGAAATACCTGAAACGGGCCATTGAGGAAGCTGCCTTGATGGGTAACGTCAGCGAGGCGGATTCCGTCTTCCTTTCCGATACCCGGGCATGGCTCGCCAACATGGAAGGGGACAGCAAAACGGAGCTTGTGGCATATCAGCGCTCCCTTGAACTGCGGAAGCATGGTCACAGTGAGGATTCTCCACTCACGGGCTGGAATTATCTATTCGTGGGCAATGCCTATGCGGACAACAAAGATTGTGCGCAGGCGATGACCAATATACGCGAAGGCATCCAAATACTGGATCGAACTCTCGGACAACAAAATCCGCAATATCTCAGCGCAGAGACCTTCTACGCAAAGGTACTGGATAAGTGTGGAAAGCATGAGGAAGCAACAACCCTCAAGCTGCAGGCTAAGCAAGGCATGACCGACCTGCTCAAGCAGCAGTGCGTCACCTGCACCGTGAGCGTAGCGAGTCTGCGCTAAGCGCGTGGCGGCGGAGCATCCGCGAAGGGTTGCGGCTGCTCCGTGGCACGCACGAGCTCGAACGTTCTCTGTCGGCAGACGGGAAGAGAACCGCCTCGCGGTAACGAGAATTTAATCTACAGCGATTCCTCGCGGATATTAGAATCGGTCCTTGCTGGGCTTTATTGGAGATAGCATGACGACTGAGCACGGAACTGCGTTCCACTATGAAATTGTAGAGACGGAAGATGAAAGCAAATATAGAACGACAACGATCCACTGCCACGGGAGGCTGGTCAGCGAGAACACAGCGCAAATCAGAGAACTGGTAACTCCGCTGATCCATCGCGGTGGCCGCATCGTGCTTGACTTCACGGATCTTGAGTACCTGGACAGCTCCGGCCTTGGCGCGCTGGTGGGACTCAAGGTTTCGGCGATCAACCGGGGCTTATGCGTGTTGGAACTCGTCAACCTGACGCCGCGGATCAAGAAGCTGCTTAGCATCACGAATCTTCTGCAACTCTTTTCGCAGTGATTGGCGCACAGTTTCTTTCAAGATAACGCACTTCCTTCCTTGCATTATGGAGGAAGGCCCGGCCGACCGTGACAAAACCAATCGTAGCGTGGAATGCGTCAGAGATGGGATTGGGTGGTTGGATATTGACTTCGCACACCACGCGCTCATGACCCGCCGCATATGCTCTCGCAAATAGATCTTGATACAGTCTGCGGGCCAGCCCTTGTCCGCGCGCTGCGTCGGCAACGATGATCCGGTCGATATACACGAAAGAGCCGTAGCGATTCTTGAACCAGTCGAAATTAGGGTTGTCGTACGGCGCGTCCCGATCGAGCGCAATCAGGATCGCCGAGGCGCCGCCGTCGAAGCCCCGGCGATAGAATGCGAGGTCAAGCAACGCGCACATGCCGGAGGCATCCATACGCGAAGTTTCCAGCGCGTTGGAGTTGTTGAGCGGAAGAATGCGATCCACGTCCGACACTCCGATATCCTCAATCTCGCTCATGGTTGACGCCGGCTGCATAAGCTCCATTTTTCGCACTTGCAATTACGAAACAACACAGGATATTTTCGCCTATGCCGGCGGTCCGTGCCGCTGCCATTTTCAAGCGGGGCGAAATGGTCGCCCTTAACGGTCGCGTCACAGGAATTGGCAATGTATGCAATGCTCGCTGGACATTCTCGCAAATATCCGGAAGTCGATCAACGGGTCGGATTAGTC
>Ga0302326_10014746_pt1 | contig 16506 bp, 14 predicted proteins | sample Palsa_T0_3_FD_202264 | JGI IMG/M metagenome (GOLD analysis project Ga0302326, IMG submission 202264) | Peat permafrost microbial communities from Stordalen Mire near Abisko, Sweden - Palsa_T0_3 | ecosystem: Environmental > Terrestrial > Soil > Palsa > Peat permafrost | place: Sweden: Abisko...
CTTCCCCTGCAACCCCATCCCCAAAATCAACCCCACCCAAACGGCGAGGGCACAACTTTGAGACCGGACATTTCACTTGCTACAAAAAGCGGACATTTTAACTTGCTACCGACATATCGGTCACCGTGACAAATGCTCCTGCATGGCGCTTCATGTTCGAGTCCTTCTGCTTCTGCGCGCAGTCAGCTTCTTGTCAAATTGAGGGCTCAAGATGAATGATCAACAAAAGAAGGAGCAGTATTCTGGAGTGCGAGATCAAGAGATCCGTGCGGCGCTGGATCAGCACTGGACGGCGTCCGATGCCAACGATTTTGAAACGGAGCACCTCATCTATCACGAGGATGCGGTGCTGGACTACCCGCAGTCAGGCGAGCGAACCCGCGGTCGACGCAACATACAGGGCCAACGCGCCAGTCAGCCGAGCAAAAAGCGGTTTACTATCCGACGAATCATTGGCAGCGGTGATCTTTGGGTCACCGAATTCATCCTGACATATGACGGCAAGCCGTCCTACACTGTGAGCATCATGGAGTTCAGGGGCGACAAGGTTGCGCGGGAAACACAATACTTTGCAGACCCATTCGCCGCTCCCGCATGGCGCGCTCAATGGGTCGAACGGATGGATACATAATCTTGAGGCGGGAGAATTTGCTAACGGCGGGGATCGTTACAGCAGATCCTCCGATGGAGGGACAAGAGATGGACTGGAAACGGGTGATCCAATTTGCATTGCTGGGTAGCAGTGATTTGGAACAATATGCCATCCTGCTGGTACGCGTTTCGATCGGGCTGTTCTTCGCCATCTCCGGGGCAAACAAATTGTTTGCGGCCGGGGGAATGAAAGCTATTTACGAAACGCTGGTTAAGGCAAAAGTCCCGTTTCCCCACCAGACGGCTTATTTCGTCTCGGGTGTCGAGTTCGTTTGCGGATCATTGCTGGCCGTGGGATTTCTTTCGAGCCCGGCCGGCGTGGCTTTATTGATCGATATGATTGTCGCCGTCCTGACCGCTACGCTTTCCACCCTGCCTAAAGGACTTTCGCCGCTTAACTGGCTCGACGATTTCCTGTACCTTCCCGAAGTCCTGTACGTGCTCTTCTTTATCTGGCTGATTTGCTCTGGTCCGGGAAAGTTCAGTGTCGATTACTGGCTCGCCGGCAAGTTACTGAGCTGATCGATCGACGAAGCGGACATAGAAGTCGGCGGGTCCGGAAGATTCATGCGGTGCCTCCTGTTGTAGATAAACAGCACCGAGTTCAAGCCACCAGCAAGATCTTCCCGACACCACCCTTTTCTGCCGCTGCTTGAGCTTCGGCTGCTTCGCTGAGTGGCAGTTTCTGGCTAATCGGGATTACCAGCTTGCCATCTCGCACCGCCTCGGCCATGAACTCGAGCGTTTTCCTGTCGAATTTCGAGAATACGTGCACCATCTTTACGGACGGGTACTTCGCGGCGTTCTGCGGCGCCTCGACAACCGACCCATACACTCCTCCCGGCTTCACCTTGGCGATCAATCTCTCGGCGGTTCTCCCGCCGACTGTATCCGCCACCGCATCGAGCGGCGGAAGATTCGCAATAGCGGTGTCGTCGTCGGTTGCGACCATCTGATCCGCGCCCACTGTCTTCGTGTCCTCCATCTGCATCTGCCTCTTCAAAACCCCCGCGATCACAGTTGCCCCGCGTTGCTTCGCAGTGAATACCGCCGAACGCCCGACACTTCCAGCAGCACCCACGACGAGAACCGTCTGGCCCGCTTTGATATCCGTCGCGGACATGAGCTGGTTGCCGGTCGTCGTCACCAGCGGCAGTGCCGCCGCCTGGATCAAATCGAGGCCCTTGGGAACTTTCGCCAGAATCGCGGCTTTCACAACGCAAAGTTCGGAGTAAGTATTGTCCGCCATAGCGAACACCTGGTCGCCGACGGAAAGGCCTTCCACCCCCGACGCAATCTTGACCACGGTCCCCGACATATCAACTCCTATGAGGCCAGGGAACTTGAGGGGATAAAAATCTTTCGTTAATCCAGCACGCCGCTTGTAGTCGATCGGGTTCACACTCGAAGCAGCGACCCGCACCAGCACTTCGCCGAGACCCGGCACCGGGTCAGGGTATTCCTCGAACTTGAGTACTTCAGGACCGCCATAGCGGCGGACAACAACTGCTTTCATATTTCATCTCCTTATGTACGGTGGGCAAACAGTCGCCAAAACAATTTAGATGAACGAATCCAGAATTGGTCGCCGGACCTCGCCGGGGAAACGGCCGCAGGAAAACCTGCAACGCATTGGGCCCAAGGACCGCAGCCTGCGCCTGACATTGATCGGGATGGCGTTCATGGAATAGTTGTCGGCGGCGACGAGAATGTCGAGGCACTAGACAACCAACCAGAATCGCCTCTCGTGGAAAATCCGTACCGCAGTAAGTCTTGATCCAAACTCCTTACGTGCAGCTGGCTGGCATTCTCCCTCAAGTGTGAAACCTTCTCCCATTTTGGCACCGTGAGTGATCCCAGACATGTTGTTTGTGACATTAATCACCGACCTGCACCCGTCCGCCAGAGGAAAATCAGCGTGCCGGCGCGACTCCCACAATCAATCGACGGCCGCGACCAATTGGGACCAGACACTGTTTGATTCTTGAGATATGAGCAATTGTGAACAGTTTTGGAATTGCAAGTCACATTAGAATTTTTTCAATTTCCAGAAAGTCCAACTGGTAACTAGGGGGGTCTCGCCCTGCTGAATGACATGAAGCTGAGGGACTCAAACCCGTGATCCACAAACTTTGTCACAAAGGCTGTCGAGTTCTTCTGTTCTCCTGGCTGTGTCTTTTCGTCGCGCTCGCTATTGCCGCCGGCCAGGCAAGCCCGCAGGCGGCTGGAAAGAACGCCCAATCTGCCAGCGCACCTGCGGCCGCTGCGTCTTCTCCCGAAGCTTCCAAGTACGTAGGAGCGGAGACCTGCAAGACCTGTCACGAGGAGATTTATAACAACTGGGAGAAAACGCCGCACTGGAAGACCACACTCGATACCAAAGCTGGACCCTCCCATCAAGGTTGCGAGGGTTGTCACGGTCCTGGAGCCGAGCACGTGGCGGGCGGCGGCGACGTGAGCAAGATATTCAATCCCGCGAAGCACTCGGCCAAAGAGGTTGACGCCATGTGCCTGACCTGCCACGCGGATGCGCACCCGAATTTTGACCGCTCGCCCCACGCCAAGGCAAAGGTCAGCTGTATTAGCTGCCACAGCGTTCACCAGAGCAAGGAAGAAGAAGGTCTGCTGAAGGCTCCGCAGCCTGCGCTCTGCTTCCAGTGCCACTCCGACGCTAAGCCGGCGTTCAATATGCCGTTTCACCACAAGGTAGAGGAAGGCTTGATCACGTGCAGCGATTGCCACGACGTGCACGGCACCTTCGGAGCCAACAATCTGAAGTCCACGGCCGACCAGAACGCGATCTGCACCAGGTGCCACACCGAGACGCGCGGGCCGTTCGTCTATGAACACGTCGCGGTAAAGGCCGAGGGGTGTTTGGGATGCCACACTCCGCACGGTTCCCAGAATGCCCGCCTGCTGAACATGCCGGCCATCAACCCGCTTTGCAACCAGTGCCACAGCGGCGTAGCTAACAACACGGTTCACGGAATGGGCGCGGGGTCGTCGGAAACCATAACTTGTACGAACTGCCATACCAATATTCACGGCTCGAACATGAATGCGGCGTTCCTCAGGTAGGAGTCATGGATTGCAATGCACCTGAAGAATTGCGGAGGCGCGGCCGCTTTTCGATTGCGCGCAGGGACTAGGTCTCGACGAGCAATGTTTTTCAATTGAGGCTTTCAAAATATGATGAACCCAGGATGGATTTCCCGGCGCTTGAGTGAAAAGCATTCTCACGCGGCGGCGCAATGCATCGTCGTCGGGGGCATGGCCGCAGCCATCTTGGGCATGATAGCGGGCACTGCCGTCGCGCAGGTTCCCATATTCGTGTCTCACCAGACCGCTCCGGAGGGCTACACGCTTCATGAGTCTATCGATCTCGGCGGACATGTGGCCAATATCGACGGCAGTGACGCCATGTACGATACTCTGGTCAACGAGCAGTCTGGTCCGCGCATACTGGGCGAGACCTTTGAGCTGCGCGCTCTGCCGAACACGAAGAACACCCTCGTCGATCGCTTGAAAGTCTTTAGCAACGGGCTCGGCGGCGATCCGATCAACGTTGCCAAGCTGGACGTTTCCAAGGGCAAGCTCTACGACTTCTCTGGCCTGTTCCGCCGTGACCGCCAGTACTTCGACTACAACCTGCTGGGCAATCCAAACCTTCCGCCCGGCCAGTCGATTCCCATCGGTCCCACCGCGGCGCCGACGGGTTCCTACGTGTGGCCGCAGGTGACGGAGTCGCCGTTTATGTTCAACACGGTGCGCCGCATGACGGACACCAAACTTACACTGCTTCCGCTGTCGAAGGTGACCTTCCGTGTCGGCTACTCGCAGAACGTTTTCGAGGGTCCGAGCCTGACGCCCAGCGGTTATCAGGTTGCCGGCGCCTACGACCTGCTGCTGCATGAGTATCAGCGCAACAGCACGGATGACTGGACGGGATCGGTAGAGTGGAAGCCCGTATCACGGACCCGTTTGACCTATGAAGAGCAGGTTACTCACTACAAGGGTGATTCCTCTTTCAGCATGGCGCCCCAGTATTTCAACCTGCAGGAGGCGAACGGATACAGGGTCGCAGTGCTCCAGAACTACGACAATCCGATCAACCAGCCGGTCGGCATTACCTGCAACGCCGGCGTTGGAGCAGCCCCAATTTCCCCGGCGCAGAGTCCGAACGGTCTACCCATCGTCGATCCGGCGTGTAATGTAATTACCAGCTATTCGCGTTCCCAGCCCACCCGCGAAATCTTCCCGACCGAAATCTTCCGCTTGCAAAGCTCCAGCATCAAGAACGTGACCATGAACGGCGACGTTCGCTACACCTACGCGAACACGACCCTGCCGAACTACTACGACGACTTCCAGGGTCTGGCGGGAACGAGCCGCGAACTCACGTATGCCGGCAACGCCCGCGCCAACCGGGAAGCAATCGCCGCCGACTACGGCGTCAGCTGGCAGGTGCTGAAAAAGCTCAGCATCTCCGAGCAGATCGACTACTCGAATGTGCACCAGCCGGGAGTGGCCAACATTACGAGTCTAACCACTGTGACTTCCGCAACCCCGAACATCAATAGCACAGCGTTAACCACCTCGGTGATCAACACTCCGATCAACCCGGTCACGGGCAAGCCAACTTCTACGTTTGCAGGCAGTCCGAGCGTCGCTACGCCCCAGTTTGATTTCTTCGGCCAGAAATTCATCACGAACAACCTCACAGCGGCGTACGACGTTACGGATCGCATCACGTTCACGCTCACCTATCACTACCAGCAGCACACCATCGGCGAAGGTGCCGCGAACACCACGGGATACTTGTCCGGCATCTCCAACTTCGCTATCTACGAGGACGGCGGCACCTTCGGTGTCAATGTGCGGCCGGCGAACAACTGGAACATTAACGGTTCGGTCGAGCTTCTGTACGCCGACAATGTCCTCACCCCGGTCGCACCTCGCCAGCTTCAGCATTACAGAATTCACACCACTTACCGGCCGAGGAGTTGGGCGACGTTCTCCGGCGCGTACAATGACCTCGAGCGCCACAACAATACAAACAACACAGGCACAGCGTCGGTTGATGGCCCCCTCCAACACGTCGATCATAGCCGCATAGTGAGTTTGAACGCCGACTTGATGCCGAACGAGCACTACGGGTTCGAAATCGGCTATGCCTACAGCGACGTGTACACGGCGACCAACATCTGCTTCCTGGGCACGGCCTCAAGCCCTACCATACCGGGAGCCGCGACGCCCACCGGCACGGCGTGCCCGTCTCCGGCTCCCCGCGTGGCGGGGACTCCTTATACTTTTGGTCCGGCTAAGGACTTCATGAACGCTCCGACTCAGTACGCGTCAGTATCCTTGGCTCTTTCGCCGATCGACAAGTTCCACGCCAACATCGGCTACCGAATAAGCTCGGTCAACGGCAGCCGCTTTTTCAACGATCCTCGCGATGTGAACGGATCGCTGGTCTCTACTTACCTGTCGCCTTTTGTGAATCTCTCCTATGCGATAGCGAAGAATCTGATCTTAAAGGGCGAGTACAACTACTTCGGCTACGGCGAGGGTGGTCCTTCGGGAGCGCAATATTGCAATCCCTCCAGCACGCTCCCGACGCTAACTGTCCCGGCTCCGGTCGTGCCCTGCAGCACGCTGCCAAATACTGCGATGAACGGTCCGGCCTACGGGTTCACCGCTCCTCGGAACTTCCATGCAAACAACCTAACCGTTGGAGTGCACTACGAGTTCTAAAACCAACGACGGCGTCGAGGCGCGCAACATTAATACTCTGAATTTGAATGGAGACACACACATGAAGAACTCAAGCATTCGGGTTGTCGCCACATTGACGGCAGTGGCTGTCATGTCTTTTCCTTTGTCAGCGCAAGCGCAGGACGGGTCTGCGACTTACAAGGCAAAATGCGCCATGTGCCATGGGGCTGACGGAAGCAAAATGGCTGCCCATGATCTTCAGGGAGCGGCTACGCAGGGAATGTCGGATGCCGATCTTGCGGCCGTCATCACCAATGGGAAGGGCAAAATGCCGGCGTCAAAATCGCTGAAACCGGATCAGGTTACGGCGCTGGTGGCGTATGTACGCACACTGAAGAAGTAGCGGAAAGCAAAGCTCGCTGGACGAAGCTGGCAAAACTAAGGAGAGTCGCGCTTTCTCCATGAGCCTTAGGGAACGCATACGCGAGTGGTCAAAACCGCGTTACTTCTTCGCCCAGAACCCAGTCTCGCTCACGGGTGCGGTCATCACGACGAGCGCGGCGCTTACCACGATCGCCTTCTGGTTCTATGAGGTCTTCCTGCCGGGACCGCCGCATCCCTACATCGGCATCCTGGTCTTTCTCACCCTGCCTGCTGTTTTCGTACTGGGCCTGCTGCTGATTCCACTCGGCATCTGGCTCAGGCGTCGGAGTTTGCGCGGAGCTGGGCAACTGCCGGCCGCCTTCCCCGCCATTGATCTACGCCTGCCTGTGGTGCGGCGCACTTTGGAGTGGGTAGTCGTGGCCACCGGGCTCAATCTTCTGATCCTTGGAACCGCATCCTACCGCGGGGTGGAGTACCTGGATTCGTCGAATTTCTGCGGAACGGCCTGCCACGTTATGCTTCCCGAGAACACTGCCTACCACGTTTCTCCGCATGCGCATGTGGCTTGTGTGGACTGCCACATTGGCCCGGGTTTGCCCTGGATGGTGCGAGCCAAAGTGAACGGCTTGCGGCAGGTCTATATGGTCGCCACTCATACCTATCCACGCCCCATCCCATCGCCGGTAAAGGATCTCCGTCCGGCTAGTCAAACCTGCGAACAATGTCACTGGCCCGGCCGCTTCGCAGGCGACAAATTGCTGGTTCGCAGCAGCTACACGGAAGATGAAAAAAACACACCGCAAACAGATGTGGTGATGCTGAAGGTGGGAGGAAGCAATGGTCAGGGAGTGAGCGGAATCCACGGGCACCATCTTGTCGATGGTTCCATCCGCTACATTTCTACCGACCCCCAGCGGCAGACGATCCCGGTCGTGTATTACACCGACGATCAGGGAAAGACCACCGAATTCATTTCCAGTGATGCCAAGCCTACTCAAACGCAGTTGGACCAGGGAGAGCATCGCCTGATGGATTGCCTGGATTGCCACAACCGGCCCGCGCATGTTGCCGACCTGCCAGAAACTGCCGTGGACAAGCAAATGTCGATCGGGCGGATTAGTCCGGCTCTTCCCTACATCAGGAAAAAAGCGGTCGAGGTGCTTAAGGTAAATTACGCCACGCGCGAAGTTGCTCAGCAGACCATCACCAGCGAGATAACCAGCTTTTACCGGACCAATTACCCCGAAGTCGATCGAGCGCAGAGCGCTGCAGTGGAGCAAGCCGGCCAGGAAGTGGCGAATATCTATCTGCGCAACATCTTCCCAGACATGCGTGTGACCTGGGGTACGCACCCGAATAACCTTGGGCACGTCGATTCTCCTGGCTGTTTCCGCTGCCATGACGGCAACCACACCAGCGCCGATGGCCAGACCATCACCAATGATTGCTCCGCCTGCCATCAAATTATCGCGTCGGGAGAAAACAATCCCAAGATCGTGACGGATCTGGGAATGAAATAGGAGCGGCAACTGGAGTCTCCCGAGAGAGGCGACCCGTGCCATACGCCTCGGGCGGGTCACTCCGAGCGCAACGCTTGCATAACATCGACGCGTGCGGCGCGTGCCGCGGGTAAAACCGATGCGACAACCGCGACCGCCATCAACACGGACGCAGCAATGAGCACGGGCAAAAGCCCTGGCATTTTGACCTCCAAGAAATACCTGCCCGCGAGCCGTGCGAGGATCAACCCGACCGCGGCACCGGCAATCACGCCAGCACCCGCCATCGCGGCTCCTTCGGCAATGACACGGGTCAAGAGGTGCCGACGTTGCGAGCCGATGGCCAGCCGGATGCCGAACTCACGAGTGCGTGCACTGACGGAAAAGGCGAGCACACCCGCCACACCCACGATGGCGATCGCCAAAGCAACCACGGCAAATCCGCCGAACACAATGGTGTTTAGTCGATCGGGGGTGAGCACTTCGGCGCGAATGTCTTCGAGCGTGGCGGCGTGCTCGACGGGTTGATCAACCGACATCTCGCGCACGATCCGCGTGACAGGCGTGACTAGCGCATAGGGATCGATACGCGTGTGCACGAACAGCCGGCCGCCAAAGATGCTGACACCGTTGTCGGAAAGGTTATCCGGCACCTGGCCGAACGGATGATAGATGGTGAGCGCGGCTCCCGGTATGACGTGCTCATCATCGACATCAGCGGCGACCCCAACAATTCGGCGCGGACCTTTGCTCATGCTGATGAAATCCATCACCGGGTCGGTCCACATAACGTGGCGATTGAGAGGATCCTGGCCGGGGAACATCCGCTGCGCGACACTTTGGCTGACGATCACTACAGGCTCGCCACCGCGCCGGTCATCATCGTTGAAGTCCCGGCCTTCAATGATGGGCACGCCGAGCGCCGCGAAAAATCCGGGCGAAACTGCCCGGAACTGTGCCAGTGGATTCTCTTCATGATTGGCATTCACGTGACCTTCGCCGGCGAATTCAAATCCCGAACCCAAGCCGCCCGCATCCCGCCAAGGCACGCTGGTCCCTTCCGCGACTCCGTCAACTCCCGGCACCTCCTTGATCCGGCGAATCGCGTCTCGATAGAAATTGATGATCTGATCCGGAGTCTTGCCATAAGACATCACTGGCATATCCATGGCGAGCACGCGGTGTATATCGAAACCGGTCTGCGTAGCTTGCAGCGTGAGCAGCGTCTTGATCAGCATACTTGCCCCAGCCAGCAGCATGAACGAAGCCGCAATCTGTGTGACCGCGAAGATGCGCAGCCGCCGGTTCGTCCCCCCGGTAATGCGAACTCCTCCACTGTTGAGGTTGATCCCTTGCGACGTGTTGGCAGTGGGTAACCGCGGGACGAAAGCCAGGAGCACTGCAGCCGCGATCGCCAAGCTTGCGCCAAGCCAGAGCATGCTCGAGTCAACTTTCAAGTCAAGCGCCCGCACCGAAAATCGCGAAGCGTAGCGCGCCAGGACGTTGACCATCGGACCTGCGCTAACCACTCCCAGAATCGCTCCCGCGCCGCAAAGCAGCAGGCTTTCCGCCAGCAGCAGGCGGCGTAACGTACCTGTGCTTGCGCCGAGCGCGGTACGCACCGCTAATTCCGCTTCGCGGCGCACGGTCCGGGCCAGAATCAGATTCGCCACATTGCAGCACGCGATAATGAACACCAGTCCCGAGGCAGCGAGCAGAACCAGCAAGACGGTACGAGCACCCGACGTGATCTCATCGCGCAGCAGCCTCGTTTCGATGCTGAATTGCCCGCCCGCAGGGTATGCTTCGGGGTGATCTTTCTTCATCGCAGAGTATGCCGACCGCAACTCCGCTCGAGCTTGATCGAGAGAAACTCCCGGAGCCAGACGCCCAAACAATTCCGTCATCCGGTGAACCCGGCCGGTGACCATCGTCGCGGAGAGATGGTGCGGACTGGTCACAACATTCGCGATGAGCTCGGTGTCCGCAGGGTAGGGAACCGAAGGCTCGAGCACGCCAACGATGGTGGCAGTGCGCGTATCCAGCCGAACCTGCTTCCCGATCACCAATGGATCGCTGTGAAGCACCGTGGTCCAGAAGCGGTAGGTAAGCACGGCTGCCCCTGCAGCATTGGGGCCGTCGTCGCGCATATCCAGCAGCCGGCCCAGCACAGGGCGTAAGCCCATCACTTCGAAGTAGGAGCCGCCCACAACGCCGGCGCGAACCTCACGCGGCTCACCCAGCCCGATCATGGTGAACCCGATCGTTGAAAAGTCGCCAAACTCGCTGACCGATTTCACACTGGCCCGCAAGTCCTCGATTTCGGGCACCGAAAACCGGTCGTTTTCCGCCCCGATGCCAGGGGCGCTCTGTCGAATGTAAATCAGGCGATCTTCGTCGCGGTTTACCAGCGGGCGCAGCAGGACGCCGCGCACCAGCGTAAAAATAGCCGCATTGGCGCCGATGCCGAGCGCCAGTGTGACGATCACGGCGCAGGCCAGCCCCGGAGTGCGCACCAATGAGTGGATCGCAAATCGGAGATCGCGAACAAAGGACATGGTTCACCCCTCACTCCGCCGAGGTAGCAGCGTGCCTGCCAATTTTAGACGTCACATTATAAGTCACTTACAAGTATTGAACTGATACGCGCTGCCCATTTATGGACATTCCTGCCCAGATTCGGACACCAATCCCAACGTCCGTTAACATTACGTCGGACCGTGCGGAATCTCTCGGACTGCTCCGTCTGGCGGAAAATATTCTTTCGTAGGTCAGCAGCAAGGCTTCCAGGCCTATGACCGCTTAATTAAGATGATGTTCTGGCGCTTCTTTAGCATAGGCACTCAACTGCGGAGCTTATCCCGTGCTCGCTCAGCTCTCGGGCGCACGCCACGGATCACTTGCGCAACGAACCTGAGGTCGTTGATGAAAGACTCAAGTTGCGAATGCCTTGATTCGTCGTCCTGGGCACGAAGAATGGATGACTGATGCACGGTCGCGATCACGTTGGCAGCGAGATCTGACGGTATCAACTTGCCGCGATCACCCGTCACGCGAAAGTCCTTACCCAGCACTGCCTGCGCTTGATCCCACGCATACCAACACTTCCGGCTGCACGGCATCCAATTCCGCATCGAGCCAGGGCCGGCAGGCTTGAATCTCCGAGTGGCGCGGCTTCTTGTGGGTGCGTCTCTTGCCGCGTTCCGCGGGAAGACCACTTGAAATGCTTCACGGGATGAGTTGGTAAGGGCGGAGGTTGCCGGCTACCTCGCGAAACACCAAGCAGTAAATCCGAGCGTGCGAGTTGCGTGCTCGTGTGCTCAGTTCAAATTCCCTGTATTTTGCCGAAACTAAGCACCTGTTTCGCTTTCGTCTGTCCGGCAGCCATGCGGCTATAAGCCTCTACAGCTTTCTCAAACGGAACAATCTCAATCCGCGGCGGTTTCAAAGCCCCTGTTTCAAAGCCGGCGTGAAGTTCCTTTGCGATACCCGCTATCTGTTGCGGCGTCAATCCATAGCTGTCAACTCCAAACAGCCGGGAGAAATTGTGATAGAAGTCGACGAGGTTGAAAGTGACTTGGGGATTCCCGGCGCTTGAGATGGTCACCTGTCGCCCGCCAAATCCTAGCGATCTCAATGCCGGCTCAAACATCGGGCCGCCCACGGTGTCGAAAACAGCATCAACGCCTTTTCCGGCAGTCAGCTCCAAAACTCTCTGGTGTAGATCTTCGGTCTTGCTATTGACGACCGCCTCGGTACCGGGAATAGGATCGGAGGTGATATCCGCGCCAATCACACGCGCCTTCTTCCAATTCGCAATCTGCGTGGCTGCTTGTCCCACCGTGCCAGCGGCGCCAACGATCAGAATGGTCTCACCAGCCTGGATTTGAGCTGCATTCACCACCGATGCCCACGCCGTAACATAGGGAACTCCGATCACCGCCGCTTGCGCCGTACTCAACGATTTCGGCTTGGGCGATAGCGTCTCCACGGGGACAACGACATATTCCGCGTGAGAACCATCGCGGACGATACCGAGCATCGGGGCGCTGCCCCAGACCTCTTCGTCTTCGTGCTGCTTCCCCTTGACAACAACGCCGGCAAAATCACGGCCGGGGGTTCGCGGCAGAGTTGTTTTCTTGAAGCGTCCCGCGACATTCCCTATGTCGCTCGGGTTGATCGCTGCCGCCTTGACGCGAACCAGCGCTTCCCCCTCGCCCGGTTCAGGAATCGCGACTTCTTCGATTCGCAAGACCGAGGGCGGTCCAAACTCAGCAAAACGCAACGCTTTCATTCGGTTGGTACTCATAGAATCGCTCTCACAACGCCGCCATCCACTCGCAAGGCGGCTCCGTTCGTCGCCGAAGAAAGCTCGCTGGCTACGTAAATCGCCATGGCTGCGACCTCATCCACGGTCGCAAAGCGCTTCAGCAGAGACGATGGCCGTACATTCTCGAAGAATTCCTTCTCGATCTCGCCCTTCGATTTTTTCTGGTGTTCTGCCATGGCCTCGACGAACCCCGCTACACCTTCCGACTCTGTTGGGCCGGCAAGAATGCTATTGATTGTCACGCCGGTGCCAGCAACCGATTCCGCGATCCCGCGCGCCACCGCAATCTGTGCAGTCTTTGTCATTCCGTAGTGCACCATTTCAGCGGGAATCTGCACCGCCGATTCGCTGGAAATAAACAGAATGCGGCCCCAGTTCTTTCTTAGCATTCCGCCGAGGTAGTGCCGCGCGAGCCGCACTCCGCTCATTACGTTGATCTCAAACAAACGGTACCAGTCCCCGTCAGGAATTTCTGCGAATGGCTTCGGCTCGAAGATTCCTACATTACTCACCAGCACGTCGACCACGGGCAATTTCGCAGTCACCGCCTCTGCGCCCGCAGGACCAGAAAAGTCTGCCGCAATGCCGTCAACCTTAGCCGTTGGAGCATGGGATCGGATTGCCGCGATCGCTGCGTCCACGCGTTTCTGAGTGCGCCCGTTCACATAGACATTCGCGCCTTCTATCGCAAGCGACTTGGCGATGGCAAAGCCGATGCCTGCGGTCGATCCCGTCACCAGCGCAATCTTCCCAGTGAGTTTCAGCTCCATATCGTGCTCCTTCGTGTGTGTCTCCAACACATGACTGTATCAGCGCAGTTGCGCGGTCTTCGGTAGTTCCGATGCAGTCCATCCTCCTCCGAGGGCCTTTATTAGTAGTACGCTGGCGTCCATGCGACGCCTCAGGATGTCGACGGTGGACCATCGCTCGCGCTTCCACGAATCGAGCGTTGGCCACCTTCAAGTCCTCGTTCGGTATCGTAAGTTCACTCTCCAGTGCATTCAACTGCGGATCGCCGAAAATCTCCCACCAGTTTCCGCGAAGGAGATGATCTCTCGGCTGCGCCGGTTTCCAGCCGTCCGTTTCCTTGAACGCGTCTACCCGCGCGGCCGGTACGTTGGGCCCGCATACTTGGGACCTACCGTGCAGCCCGCGAGCAGCACGCTTGCAAATATGATAAGAATTACATGCTCTCTAGATTGCGCGGCTTGAGCAGTCTTCGCCATCAGCTTTGCAATTGCCTTCGCTCAGGGGCTGAAAACTACGGGCCGCGTCGATGGCCTTCTGCAGTATGGGAAGTGAGTCGCAGCGGGTAATTACGACACTGGTTGGCAGGTTCATCGAGTAGTGTAAACACTCGATGGCTGTCACTGTCTTCCTGCGGAGGATGAACGGCTCCCCCATCGGCTTCATTCCAAGTACGCCGATGTTTTGCTTTACCAGAACCGGAATTACTTTTGCCTCGAACGTGCTGGCCGCGGTTAACCTTTCACCAGGATGACGCTGGCGTCATCGCGCAGACCCCCACCGTCGGCGAACGAGCGCACGTCATCGAGCAGGCTCTCGGCGGAGGCGTCTGTTCGCGAAAAATGTTCTTGAAGACGCGCTAACCCGTACTCTTCGTCCGCCTGATTTTCCGCCTCGGTGATGCCGTCGCTGTAAAACACCAGGCGAGAATCCGGAGGAAGCTGCACTTCCTCCTCCGAGAAATCGCCCGATCCCAGTCCCAGGGGAATTCCTCGCTCCACGTCGAGGAACTGGGCTGAAACGCCGGTCATCAGAAGCGGACGCAGGTGACCCGCATTGGCGAATGTCAGAGTCCGCTTAGCAGGATCGAGCACGCCATACACCATGGTCACAAAACGGCCGGCGGGAAAGTCCTCCACCAGAAGGCGATTCAGTTTCGCCAGCACTTGACTCGGAGTGCACGCCGCCTCGACCAGGGATCGCAGGATGCCGCGAGTCGCGGACATGAGCAGCGCGGCAGCGGTTCCCTTGCCGGAAACGTCGGCCAACACCAGTCCCCAACGGCCGTTGTCGATGGGAATGAAGTCGTACCAGTCGCCACCTACCGCACCGACGGGAATGGAAAGACCGGATACGGTGAAACCAGGAATCGAGGGAGAGTTCTTGGGGAGCAGCGCTTGTTGAATGATGCGGGCCTCCCGCGCCTCACCACTCATTTGCTCCCGCTGTCGCTGTTCCTGCTGAAACCGGCGGGCGTTGTGAACGGCCACTGCCACATCGTTGCACATGGCCTGAAGCAGCCGCAGCTGGCACGGGTTGAAGGCATCCAGTTCGTTGTGGGAGGCGGTGAAGACTCCCACTAACTGCCCTTCTACATGAAGGGGAATCGCAACTTCCGAGAGCGTGGATTCTTCACAGCTAACGTAGTAGGGGTCCTGGCGCACATCGGGCGCATAGTGCATCTGGCCAGTGGATGCGACGTATCCGACCATTCCTTTCCCAATTTTCAGGCTGTTGCCGGGGCCGCAGACCTCGCAGCCGGTGCAGCCATGAGCGCACGCCAGCGAAAGTTCGCCGCGCTCCCGGTTGTGCAGGTAGATGTCAGAGTCCAGACATCCGAAGGAGCGGGCGACCTCGTTTACAACCTTATCAACGAGCTGATCGAGGTCAAGAATGGAGCTGATTTTCTGAGCGGCCTTTTGCAGCCTGAGAAGATCTTCCACCTGATCCAGATCAAGCTGGGAAGAGTCCGAGGGAGGCGGTGCCGTGAAGTTTGGACTGGCTGCCATCAGCGTCTGCTCCAAATAAGAAACTTATCAGGAAAGATGATTCATTCGATGGTTAGGACTCTTTTTCGGAGGACAGCTGGATTGACTTTGGTTCTTCGTGAACAAGAGACCATCCCGTGTTTTGCAGAATGGTGGTCAGCCGGGAAGAAACGGACGAAGATCAGCCAACTGGAGATTGACGGACTTGGGATATGCGGTGACGTCCGTGAAGTCAGTTGGTTATGGTGGGCGCTATAGGATTCGAACCTATGACTTCCACCGTGTGAAGATGGCACTCTACCGCTGAGTTAAGCGCCCGTTGCGGAGGGGCAGAACGCCCTTAATTTGTATACAGATAAGTTTTCAGCCCGTCAATGTTGGCGGGTCCGTCGCGTGCGAGAAATGCGTGAGAGACTACCACAGAGGGCCCCTACGGAGCTTAAGTTTGAACTGGAATTGCGGCGGCGCAATGCGGTCAGCCGGGGTCAAGAGCAGCATACTGGCGCAAAATTAGCACAAGACAATAGAACCAGAGTGCAAACCTATGAAAACGTTGACAAGAAATGACGCTTGGGAAATCCTAACTGCGTTTACCCAATCAGAAAGTTTGCGCAAGCATGCTCTGGCCGTCGAGGCCTGCATGCGCGCTTGCTCGCGCAAGTTCGGCGATGGATCAGGAAAGTCAGAATCGTCCGATCTCGGGTTATCCGAAGAAGACTTGTGGGGCATCGTCGGACTGGTTCACGACTTCGACTACGAGAAGTATCCCAGCCTCGAAGACCATCCCTACAAAGGCAACCAGATTCTGAAGGAGCGGGGATGGCCTGACATGATCCGCCGAGCCATCATGTCGCACGCCGAATATACCGGCGTAACCCGCGACACGCCGATGGAGAAAGCCCTCTTCGCCTGTGACGAACTCGCGGGATTCATAACCGCCGTAACTCTGATCAAGCCGGGAAAATCGCTGGCCGAGGTAGATGCGAAGTCAGTTCGAAAAAGAATGAAAGACAAAGCCTTCGCCCGCAAAGTAAATCGCGACGACATCGTCAACGGTGCGACCGCTCTGGGCGTGGACCTGGACGAGCATATCGCCTTCTGCATCGAAGCGATGAAGGGGGTTGCGACGGAGTTGGGCTTGGATGGGAGCGCGACCAAGACCGCATGATCCAGAGACCCGATTCCTTGCGAG
>Ga0302326_10014750_pt1 | contig 16503 bp, 19 predicted proteins | sample Palsa_T0_3_FD_202264 | JGI IMG/M metagenome (GOLD analysis project Ga0302326, IMG submission 202264) | Peat permafrost microbial communities from Stordalen Mire near Abisko, Sweden - Palsa_T0_3 | ecosystem: Environmental > Terrestrial > Soil > Palsa > Peat permafrost | place: Sweden: Abisko...
CCAGTGTCGTCTCGATCGATGCGCTCGACATCCCATGACCTCCGAATCATGGTCACCCATCGATTCAGACGTCGATCGTCAGTGCAACTGTAATGCTAGCCTAAGGCTGCCCCACCGTCGGCGGCCAGGCCTCCTTCTGGCTCGAACCGGCGCCGTCGTCGGTGTGCAGGATCGCCTGCTTCACCGCTTCCGGATCCTCCGCCTCGGCGACGTCGTAGATCTCCACCTGGTTCGGGTAGAACGCCAGCCGGTCGCGGATGGTCTCCATCGCCGGATAGGGGTCCTCGTAGGTCCACACCGCGTTGTCGGCGAAGCGCCCGTCCATCAGGATGGTGTAGTAGCTGGCGTCGCCCTTGTAGGGGCAGTGGGTGGTCTTCTCGGTGCGCGAGAAGAACTCCATCGAGACGTCCTCGCGCGGGAAATAGATCACCGGCGGATAGGTCGACTCCTGCAGCGTCAGCGCCGCCCGGCTGTCGGCGATCACGTGCTCGCCATAGCGCACCTGCACCCGCTTTGGCGTCGCGGTGACGGTGATCGGATGGTCGGGACCTGGGACTCTCATCTCGGGCATGGGCGCTCTCCTCGGCTGCGATCGGTCAACGCGCCAGGCTGAAGTGGGGGTGCGACCCGCGTGTCCGCAAGCCGTGGCGCGATTGATGGAGCCGGTTTTTGTGACTATATCGCGCCTCCCTCCGAGCGGGGACGTTGCTTCAGGTCCGGGGCCAGGATGATGCTGCTCACCTTGCTGAAGGCCAAGCTGCACCGCGCGACGGTGACCCAGGCCGATCTCGACTACGAAGGCTCGATCGCCATTGACCGCGACCTGCTCGACGCCGCCGGCATTCTGCCGCACGAGCAGGTCGACGTGCTCAACATAACCAACGGCCAGCGCTTCACCACCTACGCCATAGAGGCGCCGCGCGGTTCGCGGGTGATCGGCGTCAATGGCGCGGCCGCCCGGCTGGTGCAGCAGCACGACAAGGTGATCATCGTCGCCTACTGCCAGATGCCAGCCGAAGAGGCGCGCAACTACGCCCCGACCGTGGTGCTGCTGGGCGACGACAACGACGTGAAGCGGGCGGCCTGAGCGCCATGGGCCGGGCGCTGGCTTCGATCGCCTTCGCCACCGCCGCCGTCCTCTGCGGCTGCAAACCGTCCGGGAGTGGCAGCCTCATCGGCGGCGACGGCCTGCCGTCCAGCCAGCTCGACAATCAGATCGCCGCGGCGATCGGCGATCCCACAACCTGCGTCCTCGTGGCCGACGCCGCCAGTGGCAAGGTGCTCTACCGCTACGGCGACGACTTCAACTGCGTGCGCGGCCTGCCTGCCTGTGACGCGCCGGGCCTGATCAACGCCAAGTCGGCGCTGCAGTTCGCCGCCAGGCCCGGTGGCCGCTTCGCCAGCTGCAACTCCCTGCCCGACGGCTCGCGCACGGTGGGCTGGGCCGAAGGTCCGGTGCAGAGCAGCACGCGCAAGCTGGTCTATTCCGCGGTGATGGAAGGCCAGCGGACGCTGCCGGGTCGCGAGATAAACGCCCGGCTCTACGACGCTTTCCAAAAGGCTGGGCTGTAACTTCGCAACCGCAGAACTGTCATCCCCGGAGAGCCGCGCAGCGGACTCGTCCGGGATCCGTTTGCCGCCGCCGGTGCGAAGTAGATCCCGGCCCTTCGCCGCTTCGCGGCTACGGCCGAGATGACAAATTGGGTAGCGGAAAAGCGGTGAAGTCAGCGTCAGTCGCGTGTAGTCCATTGGAAAACCAAGGAGGAAGCGCGATGGGGGCTCAGGGTCTGGCCGCGATCGTTGGTGTGGCGCAGTACAGGCCGCAGCGGCGCTTCGAGGGACCGCGCGCCTTCGCGCTTGATCAGGTGGCCGATCTCGCTGGCCTGGCGATGGCCGACGCCGGCCTGGCGCCCTCGCAGATCGACGGCCTCTCCATCACCGCCGCCGGCTTTACCGAGGCCAGCATGTTCGTCCCCTCGATGGTCGGCGAATACCTGGGGTTCAAGCTTAACTACGGCGACGTGATCGACCTGGGCGGCGCGTCGGCGGTCGGCATGGCCTGGCGCGCGGCGGCGGCGATCGAGATGGGAGTCTGTGAGGCGGTGCTGTGCGTGCTGCGGGCGAGGCCGACGCCGTCTCTGCCGCAGGCCGCGCCCCGACAGGGCGCGCGACAGCTGGGCGCCACCAGTGGCTCGTACGGCGCACCGGAAGCCGAGTTCGACCTGCCCTACGGCCATGTCGCCCAGAACACCGGCTATGCGATGATCGCCCAGCGCTACAAGGCGGTGCACGGCTATGACAAGCGGGCGATGGCCAAGATCGCGGTCGACCAGCGCACCAACGCCTGCGCCAATCCCGACGCCTTCTTCCACGGCCAGCCGATCACCATCGACGACGTGCTGGCCAGCAAGATGATCGCCGATCCGTTGCACCTGCTGGAGATCGTCATGCCGGCGGTGGGCGGCGCGGCCTTTATCGTCGCCCGCAAAGATATCGCGCGCTCCAACAGCCACCGCCCGGCAGTGATCCGCGGCTTCGGCGAGCACATCCAGTGCAAGTCGCCCAGCTACGCCGACGACATGCTGGTGACCCCGATCGGGCCGGCCTCGCAGCGCGCTTTCGCCATGGCGGGCATGAAGCCGGCCGATATGAACATGGCGCAGGTCTACGACTGCTACACCATCACTGTGCTGCTCACGCTCGAAGACGCGGGCTTCAGCGAGAAGGGCAACGGCCAGCGGTTCGTCGCCGAGCACGATCTGACCTGGCGCGGCGACTTCCCGCTCAACACCCACGGCGGCCAGCTCAGCTTCGGCCAGGCCGGCATGGCCGGCGGCGCCTCGCAGCTGGTCGAGGCGGTGCAGCAGATCCAGGGTCGCTGCGGCGCGCGGCAGGTCCCGCGCCACGACCTCGCCTACGTCAGCGGCACCGGCGGGGTGATGAGCGAGCAGACCGCGCTGATCCTGGAAGGGGCCGGCGCATGACCGACAAGCCGCTGCCGCACGTCACCCCGAAGACGCAGCCGTTCTGGGACGCGCTGAAGGCCCACCGGGTCGACATCCAGCAGTGCGACGACTGCCAGCGCTGGATCTTCTTCCCGCGCCTGCACTGCCCGCGCTGCTTCTCGCACAGCCTGAGCTGGAAGACCGTGTCCGGCGAGGGCGAACTGCACACCTTCACCTTCAGCCGCGTCCCGACTCTGCCCGAGCTCGCCGACGAGGTCCCGCAGATGCTGGCGGTGGTGCAGCTCGACGAAGGCCCGCACCTCAACACCACCCTGGTCGGCCTGGCGGAGGACCAGATCAAGGTCGGCATGCGCGTGCGCCCGGTGTTCGACGATATCGTGCCTGGAGAGACGACCCTGCTGCGGTACACGGCGGCGGGGTAGCGGCGGTCAGCGCTTGAGGAAGGCCGCGATCCCCGTTGCGGCGCTGGCGAAGCCCAGGTTCTCCGCCATCGCCGCCGAAGCCACGGCGTAGGCCCCCTCCAGCGGCAGCTCGGCCTGGCGGTTGAACACGCGCTTGCCGAGCGCGATCGCGTCCGGGGCCTTGGCGGCGACGGCCTGGGCGGCTTGGTCGACCACGGCGTCCAGCTCGGCGGCGGGGACGGCGCGGTTGATCAGGCCCATGGCGGCGGCCTCGGCGGCGCCGGCGAAGCGGCCGGTCAGCAAGAGCTCCAGCGCGTCCTTGCGGCCGACGGCCCTGGCCAGCGCGACGCCGGGCGTCGAGCAGAACAGGCCGAGGTTGATCCCCGATACGGCGAACCGGGCGGTGTCGACGCTGTAGGCGAGGTCGCAGCTGGCGACGAGCTGGCAGCCGGCGGCCACCGCGGCGCCCTGCACCCGGGCGATCACCGGTTTGGGGCAGGCCACGATCGCTTGCATCAGCGCCGAGCAGCGCGCGAACACCGCTTCCGCCCGGTCCCCGGCCGCTTGCAGTTCGCCGAGATCATGACCGGCGCAGAACACCCGTCCGGCCGCGCCCAGTACGATCACCCGCACCGTCGGGTCGGCTGCCAACTCGGCTAGCGCCTGCGACAGCTGCGCCATCATCGCGTCGGAGAGCACGTTGGCGCGCTCGGGATCGTTAAGGGTCAGGCGCGCGATCGGGCCGTCGAACTGGCAGAGCAGACTCGGGTCGGGCATGGCGGGGCCTGCGCTTGGGTGGTTTGCGGCCGCAAGGTTCGCTCGAACGCGCTGGCGGTCAAGCGCGCGCGGCGATGTTGCGGCGGCCCTCCCATTTGCGGCATTAGCGTGGGCGGCCGCGCCTGACGAAACTGAGGATCGAGTGATGCGAATACCCGACGCGAAGCTGGCGGAGATCTGGGACCGCGGCTTCACCGTGGTCGAGAACTTCCTGGACGCCGACACGCTGGCGGCCGCGCAGGATGCGCTGTGGGCCATCTATCCTCGGCCCGAGGCCTATTTCGCCGGCCCGAGCGCCTTCCCCAAGTTCGCGCGCAGCCAGTTCGCGGGCCTGCGCCTGTTTCCCTACGGCTCGTGGGCGCTGAACCGCATTCCGGTCTATCCGGACCTGCTCGACGCGGCCGAGCGGTTCCTGCAGACCAAGGAGATCGACTGCTACAAGATCGAGCTGTGGGCGAAGTACGCCGGCGCGGTCGACTACGACCAGGCCCATCACCGCGACTACGAGAACCACACCATCGTCGTGCCGCGGGCCGACGGACTGATGCCGCAGATGACCTGTTTCATCCTGCTGTCGGACGTCACCGAACTGGACGGTCCGACCAAGGCGGTGCCGCTGGACAAGACCCGCGGCCTTCCGATTGGCGTCAACCGGACCAAGCTGGGCGACTTCTTCGACGACGAGGTCGCGGTCACCGGGCCGGCGGGATCGATCCTGATCTACAAGACCGACGTCTTCCACCGCGGCTCCAATTTCAAGGCGCCGGGCCGCTCGCGCTTCGTCATGCCGGTGGACTTCAAGCCGCGCGGCTGGCGCTGGCAGGGCAAGCTGGCCTGGCCCGACCACGCCACCACTCAGAACTGGAAGGACGCGATGACCGCGATGACGCCGCGCCAGCGCGATGTGTTCGGCTGGCCGCCGGTCGGCGATCCCTACTGGAACGCCCAGACTCTGGAGGGCGTGGGGCTGCGCTATCCCGGCCTCGACCTGTCGCCCTACGCCGCGGCTGCCGGACTGGCGCTCGTTCCGCAGGGCGCTTGATGAGGATCGACGCGGCAAAGGTGATCGTCACCTGCCCGGGCCGCAACTTCGTCACGCTGAAGCTGTTCACCGATCAGGGCGTTACGGGCATCGGCGACGCCACCCTAAACGGGCGCGAGCTCGCGGTGGTCGCCTATCTCGAGGAACACGTCGTCCCCTGTCTGATCGGACGCGACCCGCGCCGCATCGAGGATATCTGGCAGTACCTTTACCGCGGCGCCTACTGGCGGCGCGGGCCGGTGACGATGTCGGCGATCGGCGCGGTCGATGTGGCGCTGTGGGACATCAAGGCGAAGATGGCCGGCATGCCGCTGGTCGACCTGCTGGGCGGCGCTTCGCGCGACGGCGTGCTGGTCTACGGCCACGCCAACGGCGCCGACATCGCCGAGACCGTCGACGCGGTCGGCCGCTATATCGAGCTGGGCTATCGCGCGATCCGGGCGCAGTCGGGCGTGCCGGGGCTGGCCAGCGCCTACGGCGTCGGGCGCGGCAAGCTCTACTACGAGCCAGCCGAGACCGGCCTGCCGGCGGAGACGGTGTGGGACACCCGCAAATACCTGAACTTCGCCCCGAAATTGTTCGACGCGCTGCGCGCCGCGCACGGGTTCGACCACCATCTGCTGCACGACGTGCATCACCGCCTCACCCCGATCGAGGCGGCGCAGCTGGGCAAGGCGCTCGAGCCCTACTCCCTGTTCTGGATGGAGGACCCGACGCCGGCGGAGAACCAGGCGGCGTTCCGGCCGATCCGCCAGCACACCACGACGCCGATCGCGGTCGGCGAGGTGTTCAACACTCTCTGGGACGCCAAGGCGCTGATCGAGGAACAGCTGATCGACTACATCCGCATGACGCTGGTGCACGCTGGCGGCGTCACGCACCTGCGCCGGGTCGCCGACTTCGCCGCGCTCTATGGCGTGCGCACCGGCTGCCACGGCGCCACCGACCTCTCGCCGGCGACCATGGGCGCGGCGCTGCATTTCGACAGCTGGGTCCCCAACTTCGGCATCCAGGAATACATGCGACACTCAGAGGCGACCGACGAAGTCTTCCCGCACGACTATTCGTTCAGGGATGGCTATCTGCATCCGGGCGACGCGGTCGGCCACGGTGTCGAGATCGATGAGGCGCTGGCGGCCAAACACCCCTACCAGCGCGCCTATCTGCCGACCGCCCGGCTCGGGGACGGCACGATGTGGAACTGGTGAGCCGCAGGCTCGCCTGGATGATTGAAACGCGTTCTAAAAACGCTGGATCATCTGCGTAGGCCGTCCTAGTTTTTCCCAGCCCGCCAGAGGGTGAAGGGAGAGCCCCCGATGGTCCTGAAAACCCCAGCCGAATACATCGAAAGCCTGCGCGATGGCCGCGTCACCTACTGGGACGGCGAGCGCATCGACGACATCACCACCCACCGGAAGTTCAAGACCCCGATCGCGGTCGCCTGCGGCGACTACGACTACGCCAATCCCGCCCGGCGCGACGTGATAACCTACCGCACCGATGAGGGTGACACGGCGCACCGGGTGTTCCAGATCCCCCGCGCCGAAGCGGACCTGCACCGGCGCATCGAGCTGATGCACGACATGTCGATCGTCGGCGGCGTCACCGGCGTGTTCATGGCGCTGATGAGCGTGAAGGACGCCGTCGCCGAGGTGAACCCGCGGTACGCCGAGAACATCGAGCGGATGTACCGCCATGTGCGCGACAACGACCTGCGCGCGGCCGAGGTGATCACCGACCCCAAGGGCGACCGCAGTCGCCGCGCCCACGAGCAGGACGATCCGGACCTCTATGTGCGCATCGTCAGCCGCAACGACGAGGGCATCGTGGTGCGCGGCGCCAAGCTGCACATCACCGCCGCCTCGCTGGTGCATGAGCTGGTGGTGATGCCGACCAAGGGCATGCGCCAGGACGAGACCGACTATGCGGTGTCGTTCTCGATCCCGGTCAACGCCAAGGGCGTCAGCATCATCAACCGCAGCTTCGCCGCGCCGGAGCTGAACGAATTCGACTACCCCGCCAGCGGCCACCACTCAGTGCCGGAGGGCTTCGTGGTGTTCGACGACGTGTTCGTGCCGTGGGACCGGGTGTTCCTGGCCGGCGAGGTGCAGCTGGCCTCGCGGCTGGCGCAGGCGCTGGGCCTGTGGGAGCGCACCGGCGGCCTGGTCGGCTCGGTCGGCACCTCGCGCCTGTTCGTCGGCCTCGCCCAGCTGGTCACCGAGATGCAGGGCAAGGAGCGCGACGCGATCTGCATGAACACCATCGCCGAACTGATCTGCTACGCCGAGATGCTGCGGATGGGGCTCGACTATGCCTGCAAGAACTTCGAGACCACGCCCTCGGGCATGATCCACCCCAACTCACTGGCGGTGAATACGGCCAAATACTACTACGCGGCCAACTACCACGACGCGGTCAAGCGGCTGCACGACCTCGCCGGCGGCCTGGTGCTGACCCTCCCGTCCGAGGCCGATCTGCGCAACGAGGCCTCCGGGCGCTACATCCGCAAGTATCTGCACACCAAGTCCAGCGTCGACGTCGAGACGCGCATGCGGGTCTACAACCTGATCCGCGACCTCACCGCCGACGCCTACGGCGGCTGGCACCTGGTGGTGGCGCTGCAGGCGGGCGGTGGGCTGTCTGCGCAGCGAGTGATGATGAACCGTATCTACGACATGGCCGGCGCCAGAGCCACAGCGCTGGCCGCCGCCGGGGTCCGACCGGCGCAGTCGATGGCGGCGGAGTAGCCCTGGTCAATGACGAAAGCTCGCCTCGCGTCGGCACAGGAGCAGCTGCGGGAGGAGGGCTGGTGCGTCCTGCCGGACGTGTTGGATGCCGGTGGAAGCGCCAAGGCGTTGGACCGGCTTTGGGCGGCGGCCGAGGAGAGTCGCCGCCGCGGCGTCTCCACCTTCATGCCGGTGCTGGATCCCAACGAGAGCAACGTGCGGGTGTTCTACCTGCTCGAGCTGGACAAACTGTTCTGCGATCTGATCCAGCATCCGGTCGCGATGGACATGGTCCGCTCGCTGCTGGGCGAGGCGTTCCTGATCTCGAATTTCACGGCCAACATCGCCCGCCCCGGCTCGCGCTCGATGGCGCTGCACTCCGACCAGTCGCTGGTGATGCCGGCGCCCTGGGTCCACCCCTGGGCGATGAACATCATCTGGTGCCTGACCGACGTCACCTTCGAGAACGGCGCCACCTTGTTCATCCCCGGCAGCCATCGCTGGCCAACCCGCGCCGACGTCCCGCCCGACGCCCACAAGCGGCTGCAGCCGTTCGAGGCGCCGGCCGGCTCGATCATCGCGATGGAGGGGCGCATTTGGCATACGTCGGGCGCCAACATCACTACGGACCAGGATCGGGCGCTCTTGTTCGGCTACTACACCAAGCCGTTCCTGCGCCCGCAGGTGAACTGGAACGCCGCCCTCTCGGGAGAGACGCAGGCGTCGCTGTCGCCGCAAATGCGCGGTTGGCTGGGGCTCGACGTCAACGCCAACACCGGCGAGACCGCTGACCTGCGCTATCTTGAGGATCAGTTCGCGTCACGGGAGCCGGCATGAGCCTCGCCGAACCCACCCGCCCATCCGCTACGGCCGTGCCGCCTCCGACCCGCGATCTGGCGCAAGGCGTGCGCAACATCGCCGACTTCGGCCTGACCATCGTGCCCGACGCCCTGAGCGGCGACGCGCTGAAGCGGGCCCGCGAGGCGCTGTACCGCGCGGCGCAGTCGGACCGCGCGAGGGCCCGAGAGCAAAAGTTCGGCCTCGACTACGGCGACGACGAGACCAACCAGCGGGTCTGGAACGTGCTCAGCCGCGATCCGGCGTTCGAGGACCTGGCGTTCCACCCGACGGCGGTGGCCTACGTGAAGGCGGTGCTGGGATGGCCGGCGCTGCTTGGCAATATCTCCGCCAACATTACCGGTCCGGGCGGCGGCGAAATGGTGCTGCACGCCGATCAGATCTTCGTGCCGGAGCCCTGGGCCAGCGAACCGCAGGGCCTCAACGTCGCCTGGTGCCTCGACGACTTCACCGAGGCCAACGGCGCGACCCGTTTCACGCCGGGCAGCCACAAGCTGAACCGGGCGCCGCGGCCCGACGACGCCCAGGCCGAGACCGTGCCGATGGAGGCGCCGGCCGGCTCGGCCGTCGTGTTCGAGAGCCGGGTCTGGCACAAGACAGGCAACAACCGCACCGACGCCGAGCAGCGCGCCGGGGTGTTCGCCTGGTACACCAAGCCGATCTACCGCACGCAGGAGAACTGGTTTCTCTCGCTGCGCCCCGAGGTCCGGCAGTTCGCCAGCGAGGAAGCGCTGGTGCTACTCGGCTACAAGACCGTCGGCCTGGGCCTGGTGAACGGCGCGTCGCCGGCTTGAGGCGGACGCCTACTTGCCCAGGGTCTCGGGGTCGCGGCTGAGCACGCCCGCGGCCTCCAGGCCGGCCACCTCGGCCGAGGACATGCCGAGCCATTCATCCAGTACGCCGGCGTTGTGTTCGCCGCGGTGCGGTGCGGGCCCCCTGACGCCGCTCTTGGCCTGGGCGAAGCGGTAGGGCGACTGAGCGATCGGGCGCACGCCGCCGCCGCGGTCGTCGATGTCGACGATCGCACCGCGATGGCGCAGCGTCGGCTGATCGCGCAGCGCCGCCCCGCGCCGCACCTCGCCCCAGGCGATGTTCATGCGGGCGAACGCGGTCTCCACCTCCGCCCAGGTCGACAGCGCGCTCATGAAGCGGCCGACCGCCTCGCGCCGCAGCGCGATCTTGGTCGGCAGGTCGACATCGGCGGTGTCGGGCTCCGGCACGCCGACCCTGGATGTGAGCTGGCGCCAGAGGTAGCGGAAGTCGGCCGACACCAGGATCGGCCCGGCGCCGGTATCCCAGATGTCGTTGGGCAGCGGACCGGTGGCCCCGGAGCCTTCCAGCTCATACTGGAGCTGGTCGTCGGTGGCGACCGTGGCGTCGACCATGGCGATGTCGATGTGCTCGCCGACGCCGGTGCGATCGCGCATGATCAGGGCCGCCAGCAGGCCGACCAGGCCATGCAGCGAGGCGTTGGTATCGGCGACCGACAGCGGCAGGTCGCCGCGGCCGCCGCCCGCGCGTCGCTGCGCGCGGTCGATCAACCCGGTCTCGGCGTGGACGATGGGCGCGTAGGCCGGGCGCCGAGACTCCGGCCCGCCGGCGCCGAAGCCGGAGATCGACAGCATCACTAGCCTCGGATTGACTTGGCTGAGCGCCTCGTAGCCAAGGCCAAGCCGGCCCATCACATCCGGGCGGTAGTTCTCGATCAGCACGTCGGCGCGCTTGACCAGCTCGAACACCAGTTCGCGCGCGCCGTCGGCGCGCAGATCGATCGAGATGTTGCGCTTGCCGGCGTTCTGCTGGTGATAGTAGCCAGGCACGCCGGCGATCACGCGGCCCCATTGGCGGGTGACGTCGCCCTCCGGCGGCTCGATCTTCACCACGTCGGCGCCGAGATCGCTGAGCATCCGGCCGGCGAACGGCCCGGACAGCACGCGCGAGAAGTCCAGCACCTTCAGTCCGGCCAGGGGATAGCCGGTCGGGGAGTCCGCGGGGGCGCTCATTGGGCGGCAGCCTGGGCGGCGGCGGGCGTGCCGAACTCATCCAGGATCTGCGCCGTGTGCTGGCCGATGCCAGGCGCCATCTTCGGCTGGGTCTTGGTCTCGCCGACGATCTGGAACGGACTGTCTAGGGTCTTCAGGCCGAAGCCGTCGGCGAACTCCGCCAGCAGGTGGTTGGCCTCAAGCTGTGGGTCGGCGGCGTGGTCGGTGATGCGGCCGACCAGGCCATAGGTGACGCCGGTCGGCGCCAGACGCTCGTCCCAGGTGCTCCATGGCTCGGCCGCGAAGATTTCCCCCAACAGCGTGCTCAGCAGGTCGCCGTTCTCGAACCGCGACAGGGGCGTGGCGAACAGCGGATCGTCCACCCACTCTGGCCGGCCGATAGCGCTGGCGAACGGCGGCCATTCGCGCGGCGCGTTGACGATCGCCAGGGTGAACTCGCGGCCGTCGGCGGTGTGGTAGAACTCCACCAGCGGGTTGCGCTGGCCGCGCTCGGCGCGCGGAAGCAGCTCCAGATCGCACAGCGCTGCCTGCACCTGGCAGCCGTTGGCCCAAAGGCCGTTGGCGAGCAGCGAGGTGTGGACCTCCGCCCCTTCGCCGGTGATCTGCCGGCGATAAAGCGCGGTCAGGATCGCCGCGTACATCGCCATCGAGGTCGGGTGGTCGCCCATGCCCGGCACCGAGTAGCCGAGCTCTGTCTCCCCGGTCGCGCGCACCATGTCCATCAGGCCCGATCTGGCCCACCAGGCGGTGGCGTCGAACGCGGTGCGGTCGCGCTGCGGTCCGTGCTCGCCGTAGGGGGTCAAGGAGGCGTAGATCAGCCGCTCGTTCAGCGGCCGCACATCCTCGGCGCGCAGTCGCAGCCGCTCGCGGATCGGGAACGGATAGTTGGTGATGAAGACGTCGGCCTTGCGGATCAGCGTGTCCAGGAACGCGCGCCCATCAGCCGATTTCAGGTCGATCGCCAGGCTCTCCTTGTTGCGGGAGTCCAGCGCCCAGAAGTAGTCGATCACGTCCTCGGCGCCGCGGTACTTGATCAGGGTGCGATAGCTGTCGCCGTCGCCCGGCGGCTCGATCTTGATCACCCTGGCGCCGAAATCCGACATGATCGTCGCCGCCGCCGGTCCGGCGACGAAGCTGGCGCAGTCGATCACGAGCAGATCGCTGAAAAGCCCGGTTCCCATGCGTCGACCTCCTGTTTTTCGCGGGACGCTGCGCGCCCGGCCCAAGTGATAAGGGCAAAGGGGGCGCGGAGTCTCCGATCATGCGGTAGGAAATAGGGCCAAGAAAAGGGAGGACGGCATGGGCCAGTTGGAAGGCAAGGTCGCGGTGATCACCGGCGCGGCGAGCGGCATGGGCGCGGCCAGCGCGCGGCTGTTCGCCCGCGAAGGCGCGCATGTAGTGCTGGCCGACCTCAATACGGCCGGCGGCGAGGCGACGGCGCAGGCCGCCGGCGACGCGGGACACCGCTGCGTGTTTCAGCGCACCGACGTCTCGTCCGAGCCGGATATCCAGGCGCTGGTGGCGCGGGCGCTAAGCGAGTTCGGCCGCCTCGACGTGATGTTCAACAACGCCGGCATCGCCGGCGCGATCGGGCCGCTGGAGGGCGTGTCGGTCGAGGACTGGGACCGCACCCAGGCGGTCTGCCTGCGCGGCGTCTTCCTGGGCATCAAGCACGCGATCGCGCCGATGCGGGCGCAGGGCGGCGGCGCGATCGTCTCCACCGCCTCGATCGCCGGCATAGACGGCTATCCCAACCTGCACGCCTACTGCGCGGCCAAAGCCGGGGTGGTGAACCTGACCCGCTCGGCCTCGATCGAGTTCGCCGCCGACCGCATCCGCATCAACTGCATCGCCCCGGGCGGCGTCTCAACCCCGATCCTGGGCCTGAGTGGCCGCGGCTACGACAAGACGGCCACCGACGCCATGCTGGAGAAGGCCCAACCGCTGCCGATCGCCGGACAGCCCGAGGATATCGCCCAGGCCGCCCTGTTCCTCGCCAGCGACGCGTCGCGCTTCGTCACCGGCCACTGCCTGGTCGTCGACGGCGGCGCCACCGCCGGCCAGATCGCCGGCGCGCCGAGGCCAGGGCAGGAGCGCCGGCAGCCGCAACGCTCGTTCGCCGGGCCGTCGTTCGAGAATTAGGCCGCGAACTTGGCTAGTGCGTCAGCTCGAACTCGCCGGCCACGTCGACGCTGACCACAACCTCGCCGGTCTCCACCGGCGTCGTGGGGACGCCGGCGACCTGGGCGGACCTGAACAGGCGCGGTTGCGGCCCCTGCGCCGCCGACGCCTCGCTCAGATTGACCAGCCGGCGGATGTGGTAGCCGGCGGCGTCGGCCATGGCCGCGGCCTTGTCGTCGAGCGCCTTGATCGCCGCCAGCCGGGCGAAGCTCTCCGCCGAGGCGCGGCTCTTCAGGCCGAAGCTGATCTGGCCGGCGTCGTTGGCGCCGGCGCCGACCGCGGCGTCGACCACCGGCCCGACCAGGCTGAGGTCGGTCAGGGTGACGGTGATCCGGTCGGTGGCCTGGTAGCCGGTCAGACGCGCCGGCTGGCCCTGGGCGTAGGCGTATTGCGGCGCGAGGCCGAGGGTCGAGGTCACGATCTCGCGCGCATCGATCCCCTTGGCGCGCACGGCGGCGATCACGGCGGTCATGGCCGCGGCGTTCTGCGCCATCGCCGCCTGGGCGGTCGGCGCGTCGGTGGTGACGCCGAGGTCGATCGTGGCCAGGTCCGGCGGCTGCCGCGCCTCGCCGTGGCCGCTGAGGTCGAGCGTGGTGGCGGCGAAACGGGCGTCGGACGCGTCTTGCGCGGTCGCGGCATGGGCCACGAGCGCGGCGGCGACGGCGCCGATCCAGACGGCGGTTTTCATAATCGTACTCCTGAAGCGACACGGACCTGAGACCCGCGAGCCTCGCCGGCGCAAGCTGAACGGCGCCTTTAAGCGCCGCGGCGACCATGCTAACCGGGCCAGCGCTCCTGGGCCCGTAGCTCAATGGTTAGAGCCGGCCGCTCATAACGGTCTGGTTGCAGGTTCGAGTCCTGCCGGGCCTACCAGGAAGGGATCATGGCCGAAGCGTTCAACGACCTGACCCTGCCCGCCGCCAAGGCCGTGCGCTACGCAGCGCTGGCGGAGGAGGTCGCGGCAGTGCTGGAGGGGGAGCGCAACTTCACCGCCCGGCTGGCCAGCGTCGCCGCGATGCTGGCGCAGGCGTTCGAGCACTATTTCTGGGCCGGTTTCTACCTGGTCGATCCGGCGAAGCCGGACGAACTGGTGGTGGGGCCGTATCAGGGCACGCTGGGCTGCCTTCGCATCGTCTTCGGGCGCGGGGTCTGCGGTACGGCGGCGGCGGAGCATCGCACCATCATCGTGCCGGATGTGGAGGCATTCCCGGGACACATCGCCTGCGACTCGCGTGCGAAGAGCGAGATCGTCGTGCCGGTGCTCGGACCGGGCGGGGCGCTGATCGGCGTGTTCGACGTCGATGCGACCGAGTTGGCGGCGTTCGACGAGACCGACGCGGCCGGGATCGCGCGGATCCTGGCGGAGACGTTCGGGCGCTAGGCGGCCGCCTTCAGCCGATAGTGGCTGACGCCCCAGACGTCGCCGCCTTCAGCGCCGAACAGGCCGGCGGTGGCGAGGAAGAACAGGCGCCAGCGGCGGCGCCAGATGCGCCAGTCGGGGCCGTAAACGTCCTGCAGGATGGGCGCGACAGCTGCCGAGTGGCGGTCGAAGTTGGCCAGCCAGTCCAGCGCGGTGCGGCGGTAGTGGTCGCCGCTCCAGCGCCATTCGGCCTCGACCGCGAACAAATCCGGGAAGCGCCGGATCAGGCCGTGGCTGGGCATGATGCCGCCGGTGAAGAAGTACTGGGCGATCCAGTCGGCTTCGTCCGCGGCCTCGAAGCTGTAGGGCCGGCTGCGGTGGGTGAAGACGTGCAGGAACAGCCGGCCGTCCGGTTTCAGCCAGCCGCGAGCGCGGGCCAGCAACGCGCGCCAGTTGGACATGTGCTCGAACATCTCCACCGAGACGATCCGGTCGAAGCGGGCGTCGCTGGCGAAGTCGTTCATGTCGGCGGTGATGACGCGCAGGTGGCCAAGGCCGCGCCGCTCAGCCTCGGCTTCTATGTAGGCGCGCTGCGAGGCGGAGTTGGACACGGCAACGATGTGGCTGGCCGGGAACTGTTCGGCCATCCACAGGCTCAGCGAGCCCCAGCCGCAGCCGAGCTCGAGGACCTCCTGGCCGTCGGCGAGGCCGGCGTGGAGGCAGGTTTCCGCCAGCGCGCGTTCCTCGGCGTCGGCCACGCTGGCCGCGCCTTCGTAGAGGCAGGACGAATACTTCCGCCGCGGACCGAGGATCAGCGCGAACAAATCCGCCGGCAGCTCGTAGTGCTGGCGATTGGCCGCGTCGGCGGCCAGGGCGATCGGCCGCTGGTCCATCTCGCGCACGAACAGGGTCTCGTCCGCCCCCTCGGCGTCGAGCTGGCGTCGGGCGCGGCCGACCAGGTAGCCGACGCCGAGCCGCGCCACGGCGTCAGGGATCGGCGCGCGCTCGACGGCGCGGGCGGCGAGGCCAGTGAGCCTCATCAGATGCGGACCAGCGGCTGCATCAGCCGGCCGATCAGGTCGCGCGGGACCAGCGCGTGGTCGGTCGCGGCGAAGCAGACGCATTCGCCGTCGTGCGTGACGCGGGGCCTGTGCTCGACCGCCTCGTCGCTCTCGGCGAAGTCGCCCGGGCCGTAGGTCTCGCCGCGATCGTGAAAGGCGCCCTTCAGCACGCAGACCAGTTCGGCCCCGCGGTGGGAGTGCCTGGGCACGGCGATGCCGGGTCCGATGCCGAGCAGATAGCTGCGCGCGCCGGTCCTGCGGTCGCGGGTCACTGGCGCCACCCAAACACCGGGCGCCGCCCAGCGGCGGTTGCGCCTGGCGGCGGCGATCACCTCGGGCGGAACCCTGATCCAGTCGTCCGGCGGTCGCTGGACTGCGGCGGGCGGGGGCGGCGGCCGATCGAGCAAGGCCAGAGCCTTGGCCAGGGCGTCGGGCGCGAGCGCCGCTGGCTCGATCGCGTCGATCAACGCGCCGCCGACGGCTTCGGCCAGGCGCACGCAGGCGCGGCAGCCGGCGCAGGCGCTAAGGTGCGTGGCCACGACCAGCGCGCGGCCGACCTCCAGCGCGCCGCGGGCGAAATCGAGGGTCAGATCTTCGGACGGATGTCGCGTCGGCTGGTTCATGCCAGGTCTCCCAGCAGATCGCGCAGACGGGCCATGGCCAGGCGCAGGCGCGATTTCACCGTGCCAAGCGGCAGCTTGAGCGCCTCGGCGATCTCGGAATGGGGTTTATCGGAGAAGAACGAGAGGCGCACGACCTCGGCCTGTTCCGGCGGCAAGGCGCCCAGCGCCTGCTGGATGCGTCCTTCGGACTGCGCCGCGGCCAGCACGGCGTCGGGCGTCGGCTCGGCGTCGGGCGTATCGGAGGGGTCTTCGACCGGGTCTCCGCGGCGGCTGCGGCGGGCGGCGTCAATGCGCAGATTGCGGGCGATGGTGAAGATCCAGGTCGAGGGCGCGGCCTTGGCGCGGTCAAAGGCGGCGGCCTTGCGCCAGACCGCGAGCAGGGTCTCCTGCGCCAGCTCCTCGGCCAGTTGCGGCGCGGCGCCGAGCCGCCGCAAGTTGCTCTTCACCCCCCGGGCGGAGTGTTAGAACAGCCAGGCGAAGGCCGCCCGGGCGGCGGGGGCCGCGC
>Ga0302326_10014754_pt1 | contig 16501 bp, 12 predicted proteins | sample Palsa_T0_3_FD_202264 | JGI IMG/M metagenome (GOLD analysis project Ga0302326, IMG submission 202264) | Peat permafrost microbial communities from Stordalen Mire near Abisko, Sweden - Palsa_T0_3 | ecosystem: Environmental > Terrestrial > Soil > Palsa > Peat permafrost | place: Sweden: Abisko...
CGAAGCCGGGATGGCCGGTGGGAATGCCCTTGCGGCATTTCTCGCCCTCAACGGGGTCGGGGCAGATAACGACGAGGACGGCGCGGGGACATTTGGCCGCGCGGCGGACATTGGTGACGTAGGCCGGCCAGGCGTACTGCTTATCATCGTCCTCGCGGCCCTGCGGCTCGATGATGACGACGAGGACGGGCTCGCCGGTCCCCGGGTCGTGGAGGGTAACGACGGAGTCGGCCGTGAATTGCGCGGGGACGACGTTGTTCAGGTCAGTCGGGCCAAGCCGGGCCTCCAGGTCAGGTGGCAGCGGGATGCGGAGGGTCGCCCGCACAAGCTCAGCTTGCCAGTTAGCGTGACAATTGGCTGAAGTGCTTGGATAGAGGCATGACGAGTCAAGGGACGGACGTGCGGGTGCTGAGCGCTAGCCGGGAGATTGCGGCCGGGGCTGGGACGATCTTTGAGCTGATCGCCGATCCGGCGCTGCAGCCGAGCTGGGACGGGAACGACAACCTGGCTGTGGCGGCGGCGGGACAGCGGGTGCGGGGGGTGGGTGAGGTATTCGCGATGACCCTCACCAGGACCAGCGGGGTCCGCGACAACCGGGTGACCGAGTTCGAGGAGGGGCGGCTGATCGCGTGGCTGCCCGGCGACGCCGGGCAGGAGCCGGCCGGGCATCTGTGGCGCTGGGAGCTCGAGCCGCTGGACGAGTCGCGGACCCTGGTCACCCAGACCTACGACTGGACCGGGCTGCCGCCGGACGCGCCGGCCAAGAGACTGGAGCGAGCCCGGTCGACCACCGCGGACATGCTCCAGGCTTCGCTCGACCGGCTCGCGGCGCTCGCCGAGGCATCTGAGCTGCACGGCGGCAAGATCAAATTATTGCGCGACGTTACGCCCGGTTTTCCGGGCGTTTTGTCGCCCAATAATCTTCGGAGTAGCTGAACGTGGTCACGTGTGCCCGTTTGGGGTGATATTTGTTACCCATGGGGAGGCATGCGACACCAGCGGGGCCGGAGGGGCGTGAAGCCCGGCGACGGCTCCAGGGCGAGCGGAGGCGGCGGCGTTACCCGGGCGGGGTGTGGCGCTACCTGACCGGCGGACTTGCGTTCGCCGCGGCCGGCGGATACATGGAGTCGACCGACGTGCCGGGGTACCTTCATCCGGTCCAGGCGGTGTTCTTTGCGCTGCTGCCGCTAGCGGTCTTCGACGCGCTCGGGACCGTGGCCGCGAACTTCCTGGCTGAGCGGCGGGCGCGGCGGCGCCTGCCGCCCCGGCCTCGGGCCGCCTACTCGTTGCTGGCCGCGGGGTGGGCGCTGATCGGCGGGGCTTGCGCGCTGCTGGCGTGGGCGGCCGGGGCCAGGACGACGGGACCCGGCGTCGGCGAGGACTGGATCGCAACCGGGCTGATCTGGGCGACCGTGATCTGCGGGTGCGCCGCGCTCATGACGATCGGACGCGCGATCCCGGTCGGCGCGGTCAGGCCGGCCCGGCTGGCTCGCGGTCGGGCCGCGCAGTTGGAGAACTGATCCGGTCCATAGCCCGGGGCCGCTTAATCGCCCTCGGCGCGCAGCGCCGACACCCGGGCCGCGGCCGGACTGGTGCGGAAGCCGCCTCGAGGGACAGGTCTTCCGGTTGAGAGTCGCCCGGAACCGTTCGGAGCGATGGGGTCGGATGTGGCCGTTCGGGGAGGACCGCCAGGGCAACCCAGGCGTCATCGGCGGCAACAGGAGTACGTGTCGGCTACGCCACCGACAGGATCGGCGGCCTGTCGGCTACGCCATTGACCGGGCCTGGGGGTACACATCAAATGCCCAACACGCCGCCTAACGATCGAAGACACGTACGGAATTTAGGGTAGGCCATGACAAGTCCGGACGCGATCGACTTTGCCCGGGACGCGTCGTTGGAAACGTGACGCCCGCCAGCGATCTATGACAGTGATTCGCCCCTTTCAGGGCGCGCAGAACCGCCGACGGCAGCCGCCCGAAGTCACAGATTACGTTGAGTAACATTATTTATGCGTTGCGCAGTAATACAGTCGGATCATGAACTGGATCGAGGCGGCTAGCTGGGGGATAGCCGGGGGGCTAGCCGCCGGGCTTGTCATGCTCATGACCGCCGTCACTGCGGCTGATTTCAAGTGGCCCTGGAAACCAGGCGAAATCGGGCCTCGACTGTTCGTCATCGGCTGTGGGCTGATCGTTGGCGCGATAGTCGCGGCTGCCGCGCACGCACAGATGAGCGGAGGCTGGCCGGCGTTCGCGATGGGCGCAGGTGCCCCAGCCACGATTCGCGGCATCCTATCCGGCATAGAAGTCCACTCCGACCTCCCTCCGCCACCGGACCCACCAGACCCACAGAAATTGCCGACTCAGGCCAGTGTGGCCCTCTCCGACGGAACAGGCCCATGAGGCGGCAACCCGGCGACTCCCTGGCCCGGATCACGGCGGCAGCCCGTCCGGTTCGACCCTGGCTCCACATCAACGCATCCTCGCGCATAGCACGGTTCCTTATCGCCGCTGGAGCACGCCCAGGCGCTTCGCGCACGGCAGACGCAACTGCCGGGCAACCGCCTCACCCCGACATGGCTGGCGCGCAGTTGGTCGTGTCGAACCTGGCCCGCCTGAGTCTGCTTGGCGAACATCTGGCGGACGTAAACCTGGCGCGCGCCAACCTGAATGGCGTGATCGCGATGGCGGTTGACCTGGCTCGCGCAGACCTGACCGGCGCGATCCTGACTGACGCCCATTTGTCCGCCGCGAACCTGACCCGCGCGGACCTGACCGGCGCGGACCTGACCCGCGTGGACCTGACCGGCGCGTTCCTCATCCGCGCGGACCTGACCGGCGCGAACCTCTTCGACGCGTTCATGGGCGGCGCGAACCTGACCCGCGCGAACCTGACCCGCGTGAACCTAACCGGCGGATACCTACACGAAGCGAACTTGACCAGCGCGTTCCTAGACTACGCAAACCTCGACAACGCGAACCTGACCCATGCGGTCCTGAGCGGCGCGGACCTGACCCACGCCATGCTTACCCGTGCGGACCTGACCCATGCGGTCCTGAGCGGTGCGAACCTGACTGCCTCGATCTTGACAGGTGCGAACCTTAATAGCGCGAACCTGACCCGCGCCATTCTGAGCGGTGCGGACCTGCTCTGCGCGGACCTGGCCGGCGCGGACCTGGCCGACGCGGACCTGGACCATGCGTCCCTCCGCGGTGCGAACCTGGTCGACGCGAACCTGATCCGCGCGGACCTGGCCGGCGCGGACCTGGCCGGCGCGGACCTAGCCCGCGCGGACCTGACCGACGGACACATGATCGGAGCGATCCTGAAGGAGGCGGACCTGACCGGCGCGGACCTGACCGGCGCGGACCTGACCGGCGCGGACCTGACCCGCGCGGACCTGGTCGATGTGCTCTGGTCAGGCAAGACGATCTGGCCGGACGGCCTAGCGGAATCCATACTGGCTCGATCGGAAGAAAGAGAGCCAGGTGTGTGGCATATCGTCGGGCCAGGTTCAGCCAGTCAGGGACCACAGTCCCGCTGCCGACCAGATGACACGCTGGCGCTGAGGCTCTATTGGTGTCGCTGGCGTAGGTGACAGGGTCGGGGCGCAGGGCTTCGGGATTAGGGGATGAAGACTAGTTTGCCGGTGGTGGTGCCGGCGGCGAGGCGGCGGAGGCCGTCGGGGACGTCGGCGAGGGTGAGGCGCTCGCTGACTAGGGTTCGGATCTGGCCCGCGTCGGCCAGCCTGGTCAGCTCGGCGTGCACGGTCCGGACCGCGTCCGGGTCGAGGCGGACGTACAGGCCCCAGTGCAGGCCGAGGATCGAGTAGTTCTTGACCAGGGCGTGGTTCAGCGCCGCGGACGGGATGTCGCCGCTGGCGAAGCCGACGATGACGATCCGGCCCTCGAACGCGATGCACTTGGTCGAGCGCCGGAAGGCGTCGCCGCCGACGGAGTCGTAGACCACGTCCGCGCCGCGCCCGCCGGTGACGTCCTTGACGACCGCCACGAAGTCCTCGCTGTGCCGGTCGACGACCACGTCGCAGCCGATGTCCCTGGCCACGGCCGCCTTCTCAGGGCCGCCGACCACGCCGATGACGCGCGCGCCGGCCGCCTTGCCGAGCTGGACGGCGCCGCTGCCGACGCCGCCCGCGGCCGCGTGCACGAGCAGGGTCTCCCCGGCCTGCAGGCGGGCTCGCCGGTGGAGGCCGAACCAGCCGGTCTGGTAGGTCATGTGGAACGGCGCCGCCTCGGCGTCGTCGAGCGCGGCCGGGGCGGGCATCACGGACGCGGCGGGCATCAGCGCGTACTCCCCGTACCCGCCGTGCGGGAGCGCGGCCGGGCCGATGACCCGGTCGCCGGGGGCGAAGCCGGACGCCTCCGGGCCCGCCTCGACCACCTCACCGCACAGCTCGGCGCCGGGGGTGAACGGCAGCGGCGGGCGGACCTGGTAGGTGCCCTGGCACATGAGCACGTCGGGGAAGTTGGCGACGGCGGCGAGGACCCGGACCAGGAGCTGCCCGGGGCCGGGGACCGGGGTGGGGACCTCGGCCAGCTCCAGGACGTCGACCGGATCGCCGTTCCTGGTGATCTGCCAGGCTTTCACGCCTTCTCCTTCTCCTCGATCCGGCGCTGCAGCCGGTTCATCCCGCGCAGCCACTTGTCGGTGTCGGTGGCGCGGAGCGCGTAGTAGTCGCGGACCTCCGGGTGCGGCAGCACCAGGAACCTGCCCTCGGTCATCGCGGCGCAGAGCGCGTCGGCCACCTGCTCGGGCTCGATCGCGGCGTCCATCAGCACGGTCTCGCCCGCGTGCCCGGAGTCGGCCAGCATCTGGGTGCGCACGCCCTGCGGGCAGATGCAGTGCACGGTCAGCCCGCGGTGGGAGTAGGTCGCGGCGAGCCACTCGGCGTACCCCTCGGCCGCGTGCTTGGTCACCGAGTAAGGGGCGGCGCCGAGCATCGTCAGCAGGCCGGCCGCCGACGCGGTGATCACGAACGTGCCCCGGCCGCGCTCCAGCCAGCCCGGGAGCAGCTCCCGGGCCGCGCGGACGTGCGCCATCGTGTTGACCTCCCAGACGCGCTGCCACACGTCGTCATCGGGGGCCGCCGCGCTGGTCCCGCCGCCGGTTCCGGCGTTCGAGCAGTAGACGTCGATCTCGCCCAGCCGGTCGCGGGCGGCGGCGATGAGCTCGGCCACGCCGTCGGCCGTCCCGGCGTCGCCTGGGGCGGCGAAGCCCTTGATCTCGGCCGCCACCGCCTCGGCCGCTTGGGGGTCCAGGTCGTTCACCACGACCCGGGCGCCCTCGGCCGCCAGCCTGCGGGCGATCGCCCGCCCGATGCCGCCGCCTCCGCCGGTCACGACGACGCCGGCCCCGTCCACGATCTCCATGACCGAAACCTTAATCCCCGCCGTCAAGACCCGCTATCGTCGCCGTTTGCGCACGGGCGGTGATCCGCCCTAGCAGGCCGACGGGCGGGCCATCGGCAGCTGGGGCAGCGGGGTGTCGAGCAGGTTCTGGTTCCAGACCAGGATCTGCGAACCGTCGAACGAGTAGGTCTGGGTGGGCGGGCCGTAGGCCCGGATCGCGGCCTTCGCCCACAGGCCCGCGTCGCCGGCCGGGCAGCCCTGCATCGGGGTCGCGACGAAGAAGTTGGCGTCGTTCTGGGTCGGGTCGTACCAGGATGTCGTCGACTCCCACGGGCTGAGCACCAGGTGGCCCCCGATCCTCTTCACCGGCACGACCGTGGTCTGCTCATTCGCGTCCACGCTGATGAGGGCGGCGGAGTAGTAGTTGGACAGCCCGAAGCGGAGGTTATGAGCCTGCAGCCAGGCCGCCAGCGGCTTCTGGTTGGGCCCGTAGGGGACATGGACCACGTAGGCCGCCAGCAGCAGGAGGTACACCGCCAGGCCGGCCGTCACCACCGCGAGCAGCCGGCGCGGGATCGCGCCCTTGAACACCAGCCTGCCCGCGAGGACCGCCCCGGCCGGCAGCACCGGCATCACGTCGTGCGCCCCGCCGCTGGCGGTGACGCCCTGGCCGAGCAGCGTGTACGCGGCCACAGAGGTGACCAGCATCGCGGTGACAACCTGGGTCATCAGGTCAATGCTGGGGAACCGGCGCAGCGCGTAGACGGTGCCGATCACCGCCAGCGCCACCCCGATCAGGTGCGCGGCCGCGGTGAGCAGGGCCAGGTTGCCCTTCAGGGGGAGACCGGAGAAGTCGGCCCCGTACAGCAGCAGCGTGCTCTCCACCGTCACCCAGATGTGGCTGGACAGCTCGGAGACGGGCGCGAACGACTCGTTGAGCGGGAAGGCGGTGAACCCGCCCATGGCGCGGACCGTCACCAGGACGAGCTGCGCGATGAGCTCGGCCGCGATCGCCGCGGCCCCCAGGGACAGGTCGTACCACTGATCCCGGAGGGCGCCGCCGCGCCGGTAGACCCGCACCGCGCACACCGCCACCAGCGGGAGCTCGGCCTCGAGGAGCACGATCGAGTCGTTCATCCGGGCCCAGGCGAGTACGGCCGCCACCGCCACCGGCACCCACCAGCGCGGGCGGGCGCGGTCCACGATCAGCCAGGCCGCCAGCACGAAGACCTGGGTGGCGAGGTGGTCCGGGTTGGACAGCATGAGCGTGCTGTTCGCGCCCGCGATCGGGGCGCACACGATGCCGCCCGCCACCAGCGCCCGGACCAGCCCCTCGCGCCCGGTTGCCCGCCCCTTGGCCAGGAACGCCACCAGCAGGACGAGCACGGTGAGGTTGACCGCCTCGGCCACGCTGAGGACGTCGGGCGCTATCCCGCCGTGCAGCCACTCGAGCACCGCCAGCTCAGGGATCTCGATCGAGTAGAACGAGATGTCGGCCACAGTCCAGCCGCGCATCAGCGGGTTCCCGTTGAGCATGCTCCAGGCCTGCTGCTCGAGCACCGCGCCATCGGCCCCGAACCCGTGGTGCAGCGCGATGCGCAGGTAGACGACGAACAGCACGATCGCGGCGATCGCGAAGCCGGCCGGCCACCGCCACGACTGCGACAGCGCCCACCGCTGCGGCGGCGGGAATCCGGCCGCCTCGTCCGCGACCGGCTGTGAGGACGTGGCGGGGGCAGATGTCAGGTCAGGGATGGTCAACGTGGTTCCTCAATGGGTTTCCGAATCAAGCCGAAGAGCGGCGGGCCTTCCCGGCGCAAGACCACACGCAACAGGTCATACGCGATGAAGAACGCCGGAGGCCCATGAAAGGTTGACAGGTCAGTGTGAACAGATGTCGTTACAGACGAAAAATTAACTACTTCTGAAGATTTGACCCCGGTGCGGGGTGAGTTATGAACGTTTTGTTGCGGAAAACTTGCGCAAATTCTTTAGAAATACTTAAGTTCCGACAATTGGATGCGGAAACCAGGATAAGCCGATCGGAAATGTTCGGGTAGCCCGGGTCATCACTGCCAGTACCCCAAAACTCACTGATAGTAGGCATCACATTAAGATCGGGTCATGACCCGATGGAGTCCGCTGCAGTGGCCGGTCGTCCGGCAGGTGCGCACCGGAGACCTGCTCGGGCGCGGGCCGGCGGTGACGTCCGAGCACACCCGGACGATGGCGCCGCGCACCGCCACCGCCGACCGGGTCGTGCAGAGCGTCTGCCCGTACTGCGCGGTCGGCTGCGGGCAGCGGATCTACGTCAAAAGGGTGGAGGGCGGGGAGGTTGGCAGGGAGAAGGTCGTCCAGATCGAGGGCGACCCCGACTCCCCCGTCTCGCGCGGCCGGCTGTGCCCCAAGGGGTCGGCCAGCGAACAGCTGGTGAACTCCCCCGGCCGCCAGACCAGGGTGCTGTACCGGGCCCCGGGCGCCCGTGACTGGCAGTATCTGGACCGGGAGAACGCCATTGACATGGTGGCCGACCGCTTCATCGAGTCCCGCCGCCGTACCTGGCAGAGCCGCGATGACAAGGGGCGGCTGCTGCGGCGGACGATGGGCATCGCCTCGCTCGGCGGCGCGACCCTCGACAACGAAGAGAACTACCTGATCAAGAAGCTCTTCACCGCCGCCGGGGCGATCCAGATCGAGAACCAGGCGCGTATTTGACACTCCGCCACCGTTCCCGGTCTGGGAACCTCGTTCGGGCGCGGCGGCGCCACCCAGAGCCTGCAGGACATGGCCAACGCCGACTGCATCGTCATCCAGGGCTCCAACATGGCCGAGTGCCATCCGGTTGGCTTCCAGTGGGTGGAGGAGGCGAAGTCCCGCGGCGCGACGATCATCCACGTCGACCCTCGGTTCACCCGCACCTCGGCGATCGCGGACAAGCACGTCTTCATCCGGGCCGGCTCGGACGTGGTGCTGCTTGGCGCGCTGATCAACTACGTGCTGGCCAACGACCTGTGGTTCAAGGAGTACGTGGTCGCCTACACCAACGCCGCCACCCTGATCAACGAGGACTTCCGGGATACGGAGGAACTCGGCGGGCTGTTCTCGGGCTACGAGCCGGATAAAGGCCACTATGACCCGTCGAGCTGGGCGTACGCGGAGAACGTGACCACTCATTTCAAGGACAGCAGCGAGCATGGCGCCAGCGCCTCCGCCCGCGCGGCCGGTGACCAGTACGGCGACGGCGGCCCGATGCTCCCGCACCCCCGCGTGCTCAGGGACGAGACCCTGCAAGACCCGCGCACCGTCTTCCAGATCCTGCGGCGGCACTACGCCCGCTACACGCCCGAGATGGTCCGGGACGCCTGCGGCATCAGCGCCCGCGACTTCGAGTACCTCGCCGCCGCGATCACCCGCAACTCGGGCCGGGAGCGCACGACCTGCTTCGCCTACGCCCTCGGCTGGACCCAGCACACCCTGGGCGCGCAGTTCATCAGGACCGCCGCGATCCTGCAGCTGCTGCTCGGCAACATGGGGCGCCCGGGCGGCGGCGTCATGGCCTTGCGCGGGCATGCCAGCATCCAGGGGTCGACCGACATCCCGACGTTGTTCAACCTCCTTCCCGGATACCTGCCGATGCCGAGCGCGGGCCTCCACGACACCTTTGCCGACTACCTGAGAGTGGCCGGGCCGAAGAAGCAAAAGGGGTTCTACGCCGATACCGACCACTACCTGGTGAGCATGCTCAAGGCGTGGTGGGGCGACGCCGCCCGGGCCGACAACGACTGGGCCTACGACTACCTGCCCCGGCTGACCGGCGCCCACGGCACCTACCAGACCGTGACCGCGATGCTCGCCGACCAGGTCGAGGGCTACTTCCTGCTCGGCCAGAACCCGGCCGTCGGGTCGGCCAACGGCCGCCAGCAGCGGCTCGCCCTGTCTCATCTGAAGTGGCTGGTGGTGCGGGACCTCAACCTGATCGAGTCGGCCACCTGGTGGAAGGACAGCCCGGAGGTCGCCGCGGGCGAGGTGCGGACCGAGGACATCGCGACCGAGGTGTTCTTCCTGCCCGCGGCGAGTCACGCCGAGAAGGCGGGGACGTTCACCCAGACCCAGCGGATGCTGCAGTGGCGCCACAAGGCGCTCGACGCGCCCGGCGACTGCCAGAGCGACCTGGACTTCTTCTACAAGCTGGGCCTGCGGATCAGGGCCAAGCTGGCGGACTCGACCGACCCGCGGGACCGGCCGCTGCTGGACCTGACCTGGGACTACCCGGCCGGCGAGGGCGACGAGGCCAATCCGGGCGATGCCAATCCGGCGGCGGTGCTCGCGGAGATCAACGGCCGCTCCCTCAGCGGCCCGCAGGCCGGCGACCTGCTTTCCTCCTACACCGAGCTGCGCGCGGACGGGTCGACCGCCGCCGGGTGCTGGATCTACACCGGGGTGTACGCGGGGGGCGTGAACCACGCGGCCGACCGGGTCCCGCACGGCGGCGCGGGACGGAGCCAGTCCGAGTGGGGCTGGGCCTGGCCCGCCAACCGGCGGATCCTCTACAACCGGGCGTCGGCCGACCCGGCCGGCAAACCGTGGAGCGAGCGGAAGAAGTACGTCTGGTGGGACGAGGCGAAGGGCCGCTGGGTGGGCGACGACGTGCCCGACTTCGTGGCCGACCGCGCCCCCGGCAGCCGCCCCGACCCCGATCTCGGCGGGCCCGCGGCGCTCGCGGGGGACGACGCGTTCATCATGCAGTCCGACGGCAAGGGGTGGCTGTTCGCCCCCAAGGGCATGGTCGACGGCCCGCTCCCGACGCATTACGAGCCGCAGGAGTCCCCGGTCGCCAACGCGCTCTACCCGCAGCAGCAGAGCCCGTCTCGGGTCATCTTCGCGCGGACCGACAACCTGAGCGCGCCGAGCGCGGGCGCGCCCGGCTCCGACGTGTACCCGTACGTGTTCACCACCTACCGGCTGACCGAGCACCACACCGCGGGCGGGATGAGCCGGTGGCTGCCGTACCTGTCCGAGCTTCAGCCGGAGATGTTCTGCGAGGTGTCGCCCGAGCTGGCGGCCGAACGCCGGCTGGAGCCCTACGGCTGGGCCACGCTCATCTCGCCGCGGGCGGCGATCGAGGCGCGGGTCCTGGTCACCGAGCGGATGTCGCCGCTGACCATCGGTGGCCGCACGGTGCACATGATCGGGCTGCCGTACCACTGGGGGGTCGGCCACGACGCCGTCGTCAGCGGTGACGGCGCCAACGACCTGCTCGGCGTCACGCTTGATCCCAACGTGCAGATCCAGGAGTCCAAGGTCGGATCGTGCGACATCCGGGCGGGCCGTCGGCCGCACGGCGAGCAGCGGCTCCGCCTGGTCGCGGAGTATCAGGCCCGCTCCGGGGCCACCACCGCCACTGACAACCAGCGGATCACCGATCCCGCCCGCGAGATCGTCGATCCGCCGCCGAGGAGGCAACGCTAATGCCCCAGTTGGCCGGACCGACCGATCCCGCCGCCGACGCGCGGTGGCCGGACGTCAAGCCGCGCAAGGGTTTCTTCACCGATACCTCGATCTGCATCGGCTGCAAGGCGTGCGAGGTGGCGTGCAAGGAGTGGAATCACAACCCGCGCGACGGCGACCTGGACCTGCTCGGATCCTCCTACGACAACACCGGCGCGCTGGGCGCGAGCACCTGGCGGCACGTCGCCTTCATCGAGCAGAAACGCGACCGCATCGAGCAGGCCCAGCAGACCGGGCGCGCCCTGGTCAACCTGGGCATGCCCGGCCTCGGCCCCCCGGTGCCCGCCGCCCGTTCGTCGGCCGAGTCCATGGCGGCCGAGTCCATGCCGCCCTCGATTCCGACCTCCACGCCGGTCGAGACGACGCCTCCCGATACGGATGAATTCCGCTGGCTGATGTCGTCGGACGTGTGCAAGCACTGCACCCACGCCGGCTGCCTCGACGTCTGCCCGACCGGCGCGCTGTTCCGGACCGAATTCGGCACCGTCGTGGTGCAGGCCGACGTCTGCAACGGGTGCGGCACCTGCGTGGCGGGCTGCCCGTTCGGCGTCATCGAGCGCCGCACCGATGGCACCGCCGCCCCGAAGACCAAGCGCGGCGAGCGCAAGGGCGAGCAGCCCGAGGTCCCGAACCTCGGCGTCGCCCAGAAGTGCACGCTGTGCTACGACCGGCTCATCGACGACGAGACCCCGGCCTGCGCGAAGACCTGCCCGACGACGTCCATCAAGTTCGGGGACCACACGGACATGGTGACCCAGGCCAAGGATCGGGTCGCCGAGCTGCACGCGCAGGGGCGGACCGAGGCGCGCCTCTACGGCGCCAACGAGCTGGACGGCGTCGGCGGCACCGGCTCGGTCTTCCTGCTCCTCGACGAGCCCGAGGTGTACGGGCTGCCGCCGGATCCCCGGGTGCCCACGGCCGACCTGCCGCGGATGTTCAGGCAGGCCGGGCTGGCCGCGGCCGGGATGGCCACCGCGGCGGCGCTCGCGTTCCTGGGAGGACGCCGGTGACCGCCTCCGACTACGACAGCGTGCGCCCGCCCGAGCCGGCCGGCCGGCGCCGGCGCGGCGGCAAGGGCGGCCGGGGCCCCCGGCCCGATGGCGCCCGGCCCGGCGGCGGCGACGGCGCGCGCGAGGCGGCGATGGTGCCGGATGCGGAGTTCACCTCCTACTACGGCCGGCCGGTGGTCAAGCCGGTGCCGTGGGGTCCGGGGATCGCGGCCTATCTGTTCCTCGGCGGGGTGGCCGGCGGCTCGGCCGTGCTGGGGGCCGGCGCGCAGCTCAGCGGGCAGCTCATACTGCGGCGCAACTGCCGGCTGGCCGCCCTCGGCGCGGTCAGCATCGGGGCGGTCGCGCTGGTGGAAGACCTCGGCCGGCCGGAACGCTTCGTGAACATGCTGCGGGTGATCAAGCTGACCTCCCCGATGAGCCTCGGCTCGTGGATTCTCACCGCCTTCAGCGGCGGCGCGGCGGTGGCGGGCGCCGCCGAGGCCGATCGGATCACCGGCCAGCGGCTGCCGCTCGGCCCGCTGCGCCGGGTGCTGCGGGCCGTCGAGGGTCCGGCCGGTCTGGAAGCCGCGGCCTTCGGGCCCCTGCTGGCGGTGTACACGGCGGTCCTGCTCGCGGACACGTCGACTCCGACCTGGAATCATGCGCACGACGAGCTGCCGTTCGTGTTCGTCAGCTCGGCCAGCCTGGCCTCGGCCGGCCTGGCGATGGTGACAACGCCAGTGGCGGAGGCGGCCCCGGCCCGCCGCCTGGCCGTGCTCGGCGTCGTCGGCGATCTAGTCGCGACCCAGGTGATGCACCGCCGGATGGACCCGGTGGTGGCGGAAACGCTGCACGACGCCCGGCCGGGCACGATGCTGCGGCTGAGCGAGGCACTCGCCGTCGCGGGCGGGATCGGGACCCTGCTCGGCGGCCGCCGCCGCGGCATCGCGGCTGCCTCCGGCCTGGCGCTGCTGGCCGCGTCGGCGCTCACCCGGTTCGGGATCTTCGAGGCGGGCATCCGCTCCGCCAAGGACCCGCGCTACACCATCGAACCGCAGAAAAGGCGGCTCGCCGCCCGCCGCGCGGCGGGCGTCACCGACGACTCGATCACGACCGGAGGCTGAAACCCGGCTCCGCAGCCCTTGATCGACGAGACGGAGCGGGCAGTCCCCCTATTTTCCGCCAATCGGGACGAACTAGCATTGCGCCATGACGCGATGGAGTCCGCTGCAGTGGCCGGTCATCCGGCAGGCGCGTTCCGGCGACGCGCTCGGGCGGGGGCCGGCCGTGACGTCCGAGCGCACGCGCTCGATGAAGCCGCGAACGTCCACCGCCGACCGGGTCGTGCAGAGCGTCTGCCCGTACTGCGCGGTCGGCTGCGGACAGCGGATCTACGTCAAGGACGAGAAGGTCGTCCAGATCGAGGGCGACCCCGACTCCCCGATCTCGCGCGGCCGGCTGTGCCCCAAGGGATCGGCCAGCGAGCAACTCGTCAACTCCCCCGGCCGCCAGACCAAGGTGCTCTACCGGGCGCCGTACGCGCGTGAATGGCAGCGCCTTGACCGGGACAAGGCGATCGACATGGTGGCCGACCGGTTCATCCAATCGCGCCGCCGCGGCTGGCAGCAGCGCGACGCCAAGGGGCGCCTGCTGAGGCGCACGATGGGCATCGCCGCCCTCGGCGGGGCGACCCTCGACAACGAAGAGAACTACCTGATCAAGAAGCTCTTCACCGCCGCCGGGGCAGTCCAGATCGAGAACCAGGCGCGTATTTGACACTCCGCTACCGTTCCCAGTTTGGGGACTTCGTTCGGGCGCGGCGGCGCCACCCAATCCCTGCAGGACATGGCCAACGCCGACTGCATTGTCATCCAGGGATCCAACATGGCCGAGTGCCATCCGGTTGGGTTCCAGTGGGTGGCGGAGGCCAAGGCCCGCGGGGCAAGGGTCATCCATATCGACCCGCGGTTCACCCGTACCTCGGCGGTCGCGGACAAGCACATTCCGATCCGGGCCGGCTCCGATGTGGTGCTGCTCGGCGCGCTCATTAACTACGTGCTCGCCAACGACCTCTGGTTCTCCGAGTACGTCATCCCCTACACCAATGCCGCGACGCTGGTCAACGAGGGCTTTCTCGATACCGAGGATCTCGGCGGTCTTTTCTCCGGCTTCGACCCCGATACGGGGCAGTACGATCCGACGACCTGGGCCTACGCGCAGCGCGAGGACGCACCTGAAACCGCCGACGGCGACCATGAACACGGGGCCGACGCCTCGGCCCGGGCGGCAGGCGACCAGCACGGGAGCGGCGGCCCGGTGTTGCCGCACGCCCGGGTTCTGCGCGACGAGACCCTGCAGGACCCGCGGACGGTCTTCCAGATCCTCAAGCGCCACTATGCCCGCTACACCCCGGAGATGGTCCGCGATCTGTGCGGCGTCAGCCTGGACGACTTCGGCTATCTCGCCCGATCGATCACGGAGAACTCCGGCCGCGAGCGCACGACCTGCTTCGCCTACGCCGTCGGCTGGACCCAGCACACCCTGGGCGCGCAGTTCATCCGCGGCGCCGCGATCCTGCAGCTGCTGCTGGGCAACATGGGGCGTCCGGGCGGCGGCATCATGGCGCTGCGCGGGCACGCCAGCATCCAGGGCTCGACCGACATCCCGACGCTGTTCAACCTCCTGCCCGGCTACCTGCCGATGCCGACGGCGGGCAAGCACGATACCTTCGCCGACTACCTCGGGGCGGCCGCGTCCAAGCAGCAGAAGGGATTCTGGGCCGCTGCCGACACCTACATCGTCAGCCTGTTCAAGGCGTGGTGGGGCGACGCCGCCCGGGCCGACAACGACTGGGCCTACGACTACCTGCCCAAGCTGACGGGACCGCACGGCACCTACCAGACCGTCACCGCGATGCTCGCCGACCAGGTCGAGGGCTACTTCCTGCTCGGCCAGAACCCGGCCGTCGGGTCGGCCAACGGGCGCCAGCAGCGCCTGGGCATGTCGCACCTGAAGTGGCTGGTGGTGCGCGACCTCAACATGATCGAGTCGGCCACCTGGTGGAAGGACGGGCCGGAGATCGCAACCGGCGAGCTGCGGACCGAGGACATCGCGACCGAGGTGTTCTTCCTGCCCGCCGCGAGCCACGTGGAGAAGGCAGGGACGTTCACCCAGACCCAGCGGCTGCTGCAGTGGCGGCACAAGGCGATCGACCCGCCGGGCGAGTGCCAGAGCGAGCTCGACTTCTTCTACCAGCTCGGTCAGCGGATCCGGCAGCGGCTGGCCGACTCGACCGATGAACGCGATCGTCCGCTGCTGGATCTGACCTGGGACTATCCGACTGACGAGGAGGGCAATCCCTCGTCCGAGGCCGTCCTGGCGGAGATCAACGGCTACCGCACGACCGACGCAGGCGACCGCGAGCCGCTCTCCTCGTACACCGAGCTGAAGACCGACGGATCGACGGTCTCCGGCTGCTGGATCTACGCCGGGGTGTACGCCGGCGGCGTCAACCACGCGGCCGACCGGGTGCCTCGCGGCGGTCCTGGGCGGAGCCAGTCGGAGTGGGGCTGGGCGTGGCCGGCCAACCGGCGGATTCTCTACAACCGGGCCTCGGCCGACCCCGCTGGCAAGCCCTGGAGCGAACGGAAGAAGCTGGTCTGGTGGGACGAGGAGCGCGGTCGCTGGGTGGGCGACGACGTGCCCGACTTCGTGCCCGATCGCGCCCCCGGCAGCCGTCCTGACCCGCGGGCGGGCGGGCCGGCCGCGCTCGCAGGCGACGACCCGTTCATCATGCAGTCCGACGGCAAGGGCTGGCTGTTCGCCCCCAAGGGCATGGTCGACGGGCCGCTGCCCGCGCATTACGAGCCGCAGGAGTCCCCGGTCGCCAACGCGCTCTACCCGCAGCAGCAGAGCCCCGCTCGGATCACGTTCCCGCGCAAGGACAACCTGAGCGCCCCGAGCGCCGGGGCCCCCGGCTCCGACGTGTACCCGTACGTGTTCACCACCTACCGGCTGACCGAGCACCACACCGCCGGCGGGATGAGCCGCTGGCTACCGTACCTCGCGGAACTGCAGCCGGAGATGTTCTGCGAGGTGTCCCCGGAACTGGCGGCCGAACGCGGCCTCGAGCCCTACGGCTGGGCCACCATCATCTCGCCGCGCGCGGCGATCGAGGCGCGGGTCCTGGTCACCGAGCGGATGACCCCGCTGGTCATCTCCGGCCACATCGTGCACCAGATCGGGCTGCCGTATCACTGGGGGGTGGGAAAGGACGCCGTCGTCACCGGCGATGCGGCCAACGACCTGCTCGGCGTCACGCTCGACCCCAACGTGCAGATCCAGGAGTCCAAGGCCGGGTCGTGCGACATCCGCGCGGGACGTCGGCCGCAGGGCGAGCAGCTGCTCCACCTGGTGGCGGACTACCAGTCGCGCTCCGGGGCCACCACCGAGACCGACAACGAACGGGTGACCGATCCCGCCCGCGAGATCGTCAATCCAGCGCACCGGCCTGACCAGCGGAAGGGAGAGGGCTGATGCCCCAGTTCTCCGGGCCGACCGACCCGGCGGCCGACGCACGGTGGCCGGACGTCAAGCCGCGCAAGGGCTTCTTCACCGATACCTCGATCTGCA
>Ga0302326_10014757_pt1 | contig 16498 bp, 14 predicted proteins | sample Palsa_T0_3_FD_202264 | JGI IMG/M metagenome (GOLD analysis project Ga0302326, IMG submission 202264) | Peat permafrost microbial communities from Stordalen Mire near Abisko, Sweden - Palsa_T0_3 | ecosystem: Environmental > Terrestrial > Soil > Palsa > Peat permafrost | place: Sweden: Abisko...
GAATGGGTCTCATGGAGCCACGCGCCGAGAGCGGCAGGGACCCGATGATGTCGTCGTCCGAGCGGGCCGACGGATCACGGACGGGTCACGTCGCCGTCGCCGGCCGAATCGCCGGTGAGGATCTGCGAGCGCTGCTGGAACGCGACGGCATCCTGATCGTCGAGACCGAATCGTTTCAGTTGTCCGACGACGATATGTCGCTGATCGATCGTCACTGGAGCGACGGCCGCTCCAAGAACTCCAGCTACAATCCCCGCACCGGCGACCTCGACGGCGTCGTCGGCGAGCCGGAGACGGTCGCCGGGCTGGGCGGCCTGATGGCGCGCTACGCCGAGTGGGCGAGCGAGCTGATCGCCGAATTCTTCCCGGCCTACCACACGGAACTCGAATTCGGCCGCACCAGCCTGCGCCGCCGATCGGTCCAGGACGAGCCGCCGCTCAGCCGGCGCAAGGATGACCGCAGCCTGCACCTCGACGCCTTCACCTCGCAGCCGGTCGCCGGACGGCGGATTCTGCGCGTATTCAGCAACATCGATCCGACCGGCGCCGATCGCGAGTGGGCGATCGCCGACGGCGGCTTCGAGGACTTCGCCCAGCGTTTCCGCCACCGCGCGCGGCGGCTGATCCCGGGCGAGGCGGCGCTGCTCGAATCGCTGTCGCTGACCAAGTGCCGGCGCACCGACTACGACCAGATCATGCTGGGCATGCACGACGCCGCCAAGCGCGATCGTGGTTACCAGGCCACCGCGCCGCGCCGCTTCGTCTCGTTCCCGGGCGGCTCGACCTGGCTCGCCTTCACCGACCAGACGCCGCACGCGGCGGTCAGCGGCCAGTGCGCGCTGGAGCAGACCTTCTACGTGCCGGTCGAGGCGCTCGCCGCGCCGGCCTCCTCGCCGCTGCGCATCCTCGAACGCCTGTGGGGCGCGGCGCTGGTCTGACGCCGGCTTGACCGGCTTTCGCCGCCGGTCCACGGCTGCGCCAACCGACAACAGGGGAGGCGCTGCGTCATGGCGATGGATCTTTTCTCACTCGAAGGCCGTACGGCGCTGGTCACCGGCGGCTCGCGCGGCATCGGCCGGATGATCGCGGCCGGCTTCGTCGAGCGCGGCGCGAAAGTCTACATCTCCTCGCGCAAGGCCGCCGACTGCGACGCCACCGCCGCGGAACTATCCAAGGACGGCGGGCGCTGCCTATCGCTGCCGCAGGACATCTCCACCGTCGCGGGCTGCAAGGCGCTGGCGGCGCGCCTGGGCGAGCTTGAGCCGTCGCTCGACATCCTGGTCAACAACGCCGGCGCGGCCTGGGGCGCCGACTTCGACGAGTTCCCCGAGAGCGGCTGGGACAAGGTGCTGGACCTGAACCTGAAGTCGCCGTTCTTCCTCACCCAGGCGCTGCACGGCGCGCTCGCCGCCGCGGGCTCGCCGGAGAAGCCGGCCAAGGTGATCATGATCGCCTCGATCGACGGCATCCGGCTCAATCCGCAGGAGACATATTCCTACCACGCCTCGAAGTCGGGCCTGATCTACCTGACCCGCCGCCTGGCCGCGCGGCTGGTGAGCGACTGGATCGTGGTCTCCTGCATCGCGCCGGGCCCATTCGCCTCGCAGATGAACCGCGACGCCCGCGACCATGGCGACGAGGTGGCCAAACGCGTCCCGATGCGCCGAATCGGCCGCGACGAGGACATGGCCGGCGCGGCGATCTACCTGGCTTCGCGCGCCGGCGATTATGTCGTGGGTGAGACGATCGCGGTCGACGGCGGCATAGCGCTGGCGACCTAATTTCGCCGCTGTCGCTCGCCAGTCTTGTCAAAGCTGACGTGGGGTCGAAGCGCAGCTTGCGCTGATGCTCGCCCTTTGTCATGGAACGGGTCGAGGGACTTCAGACGCCGAGGGTTGGATGCGCGTAACGCAGCCGTCCGCACTGCGCGTGTCGGTAGTCATGGCCGTGCGCGACGGCGAACGGTGGCTGCTGGAAGCGGCCAGGAGCGTGCTCGCGCAAAGCGAGTCCGCGCTCGAGCTGATCGTCATCGACGATGGTTCGACGGATCGCACGCCGGCCCTGCTCGATGTCCTTGCCGCGCGTGACTGCCGCGTTCGCGTGGCCCGCCAACCGCCGATCGGCCTTGCCGAGGCGCTGAACCGCGGCCTCGCCGAGGCGCGGGCGCCGTTCGTGGCCCGCCTGGACGCCGACGATCTGGCCCACGAGACGCGGCTGGAACGGCAGGCCGCCGTGCTCGAGGCGCGGCCGCAGATCGGCGTGCTGGGGTCGTGGGCGCTGGAAATCGACGGCGCCGGCCGCCAGGTCGGCGTGCGCGAGCCGCCGGCCGACCACGCCGCGCTGCAGCGGCTGCTCGCCAAGGGCAATCCGTTCGTCCACTCCTCGGTGATGGCGCGCACCGAGCTGCTGCGGCGGCTCGGCGGCTATCGCGGCGCCTTCGAGGGCGCCGAGGACTACGACCTCTGGCTGCGCGCCTCCGAGATCGCCGAGCTGGCGAACCTGCCCGAACCGCTGGTCAGCTACCGCCGCCACGCCGCCAGCGTCAGTTGCCGCGGGGGCCTGCGGCAAGCGTTCTCGGTGCGCCTGGCGCAACGGGCGGCCGCCGCCCGCCGCCTGCGCCAGGACGATCCCGGCGACCGGCTGGACGGGCCGCCAGACTGGCGCCGCACCTTCGCCGAAGAGGTCTTCTACGCCGACGACGTCGCGCTCTATCGCTGGCTCGACACCGCTGGCGGGGCGGCGGGGCGGGAGGGTCCGGCGCATGGCGCGGCGCTGATCGAGCGGGCGGGCGAGCTGACCCACGCCGAGCGCCAGCTGGCGGCGCGCGCGCTGCTGGCGCGGATGCGCAGCCGCGACCGGTCCGAATCGGGATCGGCGCGCGAGCTGCTGCTGCGGCTGTGCCGCGAGCGGCCGAGCACGGTGCTCAGAGCCGCCTGGAGCCTCAGGGCCTGACGACATTGGCACGGCGAGCGCTCATCACCGGTGTGACCGGCCAGGACGGCGCGTACCTTGCGCGGCTGTTGCTCGGCGAGGGCTACGAGGTGTTCGGCCTGGCCCGGCGAGGCTTCGAGGCCGCGGGTGCGGACGAGCGGCTGCGCTGGCTCGGCGTCGCCGACCAGGTCACCATCCTGGCCGCCGACCTGCTCGACACCGCCTCCCTGGTCGGCGCCATCGAGGCGGCCCAGCCCGACGAGGTCTACAATCTCGCGGCCCAGTCGTCGGTGGCGATGTCGTGGCGCCGGCCGCGCACGTCCGGCCAGGCGGCGGGCGCCGGCGCGGCGAACCTGCTGGAGGCCTTGCGGCTGGCGGCGCCGGGCGCCCGCTTCTGCCAGGCCTCCTCGTCGGAGATATTCGGCAAGGCCGAGCGCGAGGCGCAGCACGAGGCGACGCCGCCGCGGCCGAACTCGCCCTACGCCGCCGCGAAGCTGTACGGCCACTGGATGACCGCCTGCTATCGCGAGAGCTTCGACCTGCACGCCTCGGCGGCGATCCTGTTCAACCACGAGAGTCCGCTGCGTGGGCGCGAGTTCGTCACCCGCAAGGTCACCGACGGCGCGGCGCGGATCAAGCTGGGGCTCGAACGCGAGCTGCGGCTCGGCAATGTCGACGCCATGCGTGACTGGGGCCATGCCCGCGACCACGTGCGGGCCATGTGGCTGATGCTGCAGCAGCCGGCGGCGGACGACTATGTGATCGCAACCGGCCGCGCGACCTCGGTGCGGGCGATGTGCGAAATCGCCTTCGACTACCTCGGCCTCACCCTCGGCGAGCATCTGGTGATCGATCCGGCGCTCTGGCGACCGACCGACGTGCCGATCCTGCGCGGCGATCCGGCCAAGGCGGCGCGGGTGCTGGGCTGGTCGGCCGAGACGTCGCTCGAGACGCTGATCCACGAGATGGTCGACGCGGACCTCGCCCGGCTGAGCGCCTAGGGTGGGGCGGCTGATCTTCGACATCTCGTCGGTGGCGCGCTGGACCGGCGCGCCGGTCGGCATCGTGCGGACCCAGCGCGAACTGGCGATCTGGGCGCGGCGCGAGCGGCCGGACACGGTCTTCGCCATCTTCGATTCGCGGCTGATGCGCTATCGGCGGGTCGCGGACGAGCGCCTGAGCGCCTTCATCGCCGGCGAGGCCTCGCTCAACGCCTGGGCCATGCCCGATCCGACCGGCGCTCGCCAGCGCCGCAGCCGCATGGTCCCGGCGCCGGTCTACGCCGCGCTGCAGGCCCGCCGCACCTCGCTGCGGCTGCTCGAGCGGCTGCGCCTGCAGCCCGGACATCCCCGCGCCGCGCGCTTCGCCGACCGCGCGCAGCGGGCGCTGATCACCCGCCGCTACGCCCAGGCGATGCTCAATCCCGACGGCTCGCGCCGCGCCTTCCTGACGCCGGACATGGTCTTCGCCGAGCCGATCGACTTCGCCCCCACCGACGTCCTGGTCACCGCCGGCTTCGGCTGGAGCCATACCAACATCGCGGCGATCGCCGAGGCCAAGGCCAACGCCGGATTCCAGCTGGTGGTGATGTGCTACGACCTGATCCCGCTGATGTTCCCCGAGTTCTTCAAGCCGCGCGACGTCGCCGACATGCGCCGCTACTGGAACACCGCGCTCGGCCTCGCCGACCTGGTCGTGAGCAACGCCGAGGTGGTGGCCGAGGACGTGCGGCGCTACGCGGGCTCGGTGGGCGTGGAGCTGAAGCGCATCGTCGTGCGGCCGCTGGGCGCGACGCCGGTGACGATGCGGGCCGACCCGGCGCGCCCGCTGCCGGCCGGCCTGGAGGCCGACCGCTTCGCGCTCTTCGTCAGCACCATCGAGCCGCGCAAGGGCCACGACCTGCTTTACCGGGTCTGGGTCAGCCTGCTGGGGGCCGGCGTGCCGCAGGCGCACGACTTCAAGCTGGTGTTCGTCGGCCGGCCCGGCTGGATGACCGAGCCGCTGCTGCTGGCGCTCAGGACCGATCCGCGCGTCGCCGGCTCGCTGATCCTGCTGGAGCGGGTCTCCGACGAGACGCTGGACCAGCTCTACCGCGCCGCCGCCTTCTGCGTTTACCCCTCGCTCTACGAGGGTTTCGGCCTGCCGCTGGTGGAGGCGTTCGCCCGCGGCAAGGCGGTGGTCGCCTCGAACGGCGGCGCGCTGCGCGAAGTGGCGGCGGGCTTCGCGCCGACGCTGGACCCGCGCGACGAAGCCGCCTGGCGCGAGACGCTGGCGCGCTGGATCGCCGATCCGGCGGCCCGCGCCCCGTTCGAGACGGCGATCCGCACCGGCTTCCGCCCGCCGACCTGGGACGAAGCCGCCGCCGGCTTCTTCGCCGCCATCAGCGACCCGACCTAGCCGCGCCGCCCGAGGCGCCTCGCGCGGCGTTCGAAGTTGCTCTACAGGTGCGCGCCATTTTGCCGGCCAGCTCGCGAGGACGAGGCTGCGCTGGCCCGATGACGTCCCGCTCACAACCCGAAAGCGCCCTTAAATGTCCGACGCCGAAAACACCCTGATCATGACGCTGGAGTCCGGCCAGGTGACCATCCGCCTGCGCCCCGACCTGGCGCCCGGCCATGTCGCCCGCATCAAGGAACTGGCGCGGGCAGGCTTCTACGACGGCGTGGTCTTCCACCGGGTGATCCCGGGCTTCATGGCCCAGGGCGGCGATCCGACCGGAACCGGCTCCGGCGGCTCCGACAAGCCGGACCTCAAGTCCGAATTCTCCCGCGCCCGGCATGAGCGCGGCGTCTGCTCGATGGCCCGCACCAGCAATCCGCATTCGGCCAACAGCCAGTTCTTCATCTGCTTCGACGACGCGGAGTTTCTCGACGGCCAATACACCGTCTGGGGCGAGGTGACCGAGGGCATGGAGCACGTCGACGCCCTGCCGAAAGGCGAGCCGCCGCGCGCGCCGGGCAAGATTATCTCAATGAAAATCGCGGCCGACGCCTGACCCGCAAGAAATCGCTGACTCTCTGCAACTTCTAGCGCTACCTTGCGTTCGCAATAGCGCACTCGAGGGAACACCCCTAGTCGGAGGACTTCATGCGTAAGCTTCTTGCGGCGGCCGCGGCCGCGGCGACCTTGATCGGTGGCGTCTCGGCCGCCGGCGCCTCACAGGCCGCGCCGTTCGCGCCCAACGACCCCAACCTGATCAAGGTGCAGGTCGGCCTCTACTTCTTCGGCGGCCATCACTACTGCTGGTACGACGACGCCTGGTCCGGCCCTGGCTGGTACTGGTGCGGCTATGGTTGGCGCCGCGGCTACGGCTGGGGCGGCGGCTACGGCTGGCACAGCTGGTCCGGCGGCCACCCGGGCGGCTACTACCACGGCGGTTATCACGGTGGGTACCACGGTGGGTTCCACGGCGGCGGCGACCACGGTGGGTTCCATGGCGGTCATGGCGGCGGCGACCATGGCGGTCATGGCGGCGCTCACGGCGGCGACCACGGCCACCACCACTAGCTCCGTCGTGTCGGCCGGCGGCGTCTGACCTGGGGTTTCGTCCGATCGCGATGATGCCCTAAAGGGTTCGGCGTGCGCCTGGCCGACTTCGACTTCGAACTGCCCGAAGAGCGGATCGCGCTGCGCCCGGTTTCTCCCCGGGACGCGGCGCGGTTGCTCGTCGTCGGGCCCGGCGCGCCGCTGGCGGAGCGCCAGGTCCGCGACCTCCCGGCGCTGCTGTCGCCCGGCGACGCCCTGGTGTTCAACGACACCCGGGTGATCGCGGCGCGGCTGCACGGCGTGCGGCGCCGCGAGCAATCGGTCGTCGTCGTCGAGGCGACCTTGCACCGGCGGCTCTCGCCCTCGCGCTGGACCGCCTTCGTCAAGCCCGGCCGGCGCCTGGCCGCCGGCGACCGCATCCAGTTCGGCGAACCGGGCGAGCGCGCCTGCCTCCTATCCAGCCTCGACGCCACCGTGACCCAGAAAGGCGACGGCGGCGAAGTGACGCTCGCCTTCGACCTCGCCGGCCCCGATCTCGACCGGGCGGTGGCCGAGCGCGGCGCGATGCCGCTGCCGCCCTATATCGCCAGCCGCCGGGCCGAGGACGAGCGCGACCGCACCGACTACCAGACCGTCTATGCCCGCCAGGACGGCTCGGTGGCCGCGCCCACGGCCGGCCTGCACTTCACCCCGGCGCTGCTGGCGGCGCTGCGAGAGCGCGGCGTGACGCTGCACTTCGTCACCCTGCACGTCGGCGCCGGCACCTTCCTGCCTGTGAAGACCGAAGACCTCGCGCAGCACCGGATGCACGCCGAGACCGGCGAGGTCTCGGCCGCCACCGCCGGCGCCCTCAACGCCGCCCGGCGCGCCGGCGGCCGCATCGTCGCGGTCGGCACCACGGCGCTCCGGCTGCTGGAGAGCGCGGCCGACGCGGACGGGACGATCCGGCCGTTCGCCGGCGAGACCTCGATCTTCATCACCCCCGGCTACCGCTTCCGCACCGCCGCGGGTCTGGTCACCAACTTCCACCTGCCGCGCTCGACCCTGTTCATGCTGGTCAGCGCCTTCGCCGGGCTGGCCACCATGCGCGCCGCCTATGCCCATGCCGTGGAGGCCGGCTACCGGTTCTATTCCTACGGCGACGCCAGCCTGCTATGGCGCGCGGCCCCGACATGAGCGCCCTCGATTTCCGCATCACCGCCCGCGACGGAGCGGCCCGCGCCGGCGTCGTCGCCCTGCCGCGGGGCGCGTTCCGGACCCCGGCGTTCATGCCGGTCGGCACCGCCGGCACGGTCAAGGCGCTGACCGTCGACCAGGTGGCCGCCGCCGGGGCCGAGATCCTGCTCGGCAACACCTACCACCTGATGCTGCGGCCGACCGCCGAGCGGGTGGCGCGGCTGGGCGGCCTGCACGCCTTCATGCGCTGGCCGGGGCCGATCCTCACCGACTCGGGCGGCTTCCAGGTGATGAGTCTCTCCAAGATCTCGAAGGTCGACGACGACGCGGTCACCTTCCAGAGCCATATCGACGGCGCCCGCCACGTGCTGACGCCGGAGCGGTCGATCGGGATCCAGGCCGACCTGCTGGGCGCCGACATCGTCATGCAGCTCGACGAATGCATCCACCTGCCGGCCGAGCCGGCGCGGGCGGCGGACGCCATGCGCCGCTCGGCGCGCTGGGCGGGGCGGTGCAAGGCGGCGTTCGGCGACCGCGAGAGCCAGGCGCTGTTCGGCATCCAGCAGGGCGGCCTCGACGCCACCTTGCGCGCCGAGTCGGCCGAGCGCCTGGCCGGGATCGGCTTCGACGGCTATGCGATCGGCGGCCTGGCGGTGGGGGAGGGCCACCAGGCGATGTGCGAGGCGCTGGATTTCGCCCCGGCCATGCTGCCCGAGGACCGGCCGCGCTACCTGATGGGCGTCGGCAAGCCGATCGACATCGTCGAGGCGGTGTGGCGCGGCGTCGACATGTTCGACTGCGTGCTGCCCACGAGGTCCGGCCGCCACGGCCAGGCCTGGACCTGGGCCGGCCCGGTCAACCTCAAGAACGCCCGCTTCGCGGACGATCCGGACCCGCTCGACCCCGCCAGCGCCTGCCCGGCCAGCCGCGACTATTCCAAGGCCTACCTGCACCACCTGGTGAAGTCGGACGAGATCCTGGGCCAGGTGCTGCTCTCCTGGCACAACCTCGCCGTCTTCGAGACCCTGATGGCCGAGCTGCGCGCCGCGATCGCCGAAGGCCGCCTGGCGGCGTTCCGGCAGGGCTTCAGGGTCCGCGCGGCGGCCGAGCCGGTGGCCTGAACGCCCGAAAAAGCCCCGATCGTCGCTAAGGCCCCTGGGAGCCCCGCCAGCGGCCGAAGCGCCGCTACTGGTAGTACCCTAGCCGGGACCCCCGCCGAGGGCCCCTGGCGCCCTTCCTAGACGGTTTAAACGGCATCTGGGGCGGAGGGGTCGGTCGTTCGGGTATCATCCCACCCCAAACCCCGATCATCCCCGGCCTCCGCCAGGCCTCCGCCGGGATGAACGGGTATCGGGGGGCGACCGGCGCAGATTGAGACCCGTCGGCGATCAGCGTACCGTGACGACGGTTCGGCCAGCGCGCCGGCGAGGACCCCTGCGATGACCATCACCGTCTCCTCTGGCGTCACCAGCAGCGGCCTCACCATCTCCAGCGGCGATCCGCTCGTCGTGCTGGGAGGTGGCACTGTCGAGTCAAGCACCATCCTCAGCGCTGCGTCCGCGACTCTATCTTCGGGGGCCATCGGCGACTGGCTGACGGTCTCTTTCGGCGGCGCCCTCTTGGGACCGGGTTACCTAACGGGCCTAACGTCTGTTGCGGGCTACCTGAGCGGGGAGAACCTGAGCGGAGATCTTGGGATAGAAGTGCTGTCTGGCGGGATTATGAGCGGAGTGACGGCGGTGGCGCAAGGCCAAGTCCTCGTCGATCCGGGAGGGAAGGCGTCGGATACCGCGGTTAGTTCTCAAGGCTATATCCTCGACTCCGGTTCGGCTGCCGAAACGCAGGTCGGCTCCGGCGGCTTGATTATCGTCTACTCGGGTGGGGTCGCCACGGGAACGACAGTTTCCGGCAGCGGAGGTGTGGAAGACGTCGGATTTGCGAACGAAGCAGGCGGGGCAGCTATTGGTACGACGGTGCGGAGCGGCGGCGAGCAGGTCATCTTCGAATTTGGGTTGGCGAGCGTCACCACGGTTTCGAGCGGCGGCGAGCAGTTGATCTACCAATATGGCTCCGCAAGCGGGGCCACGGTCTCCAGCGGAGGGGCCGAGTACATCTCCTACGGCGGCGCCGCGAGCGCGACGACGCTCAGCGGCGGCTTTGCGTACGTGTCCAGCGCCGGACATGCATACGGGTTTGCCGTATCTGAGGGCGGCAGGCTCGTGGTGTTTTCCTCTGGAGTCGCCAGCGGCGCGGTGGTGGACGGCGGCTCGGAAGATGTCATCTACGGCGGCGTCGCCAAGGAAACCGTGGTCGGCAACGGTGGGGAGGAAGTCATCTCGTCGGCCGGAAGTGCGTCGGGCGACAGCATCCAGAGCGGGGGCACCTTGGTGGTGCTATCTGGTGCAATCATCAGCGACGAGACGGTGCAGAGTGATGGCGTGGCCTACATTTCGGCGGCCGTGACCGGCGCAATCACGGTGGACAGCGGGGGCAACGAGGTCGTCGGTCTCGGCGGCGATGTCAAAGAGTCCCTTCTGTCGGGTGGCAGACAGGACGTCGAAGCAGGCGGCATAACGTCTGAAACGAATGTCTATAGCGGCGCCGTCCAGTATGTTCTCTCTGGCGGCACGGCTAGCGGGACTGTCGTGTGGAACGGGGGCCAACAGCTCATTCGATCAGACGGGCTTGGGAGCAACGCCGAGGTTGGAAGCGGTGGGCTGGAGATTCTGTCCTCCGGCGGTAGCGCGAGCTCGACCACCGTATTCAGCGGCGGCGCCGACGCGGTGTTGTCGTCCGGCGGGACCGCTCAGACCACGGTCAGTTCGGGGGGCCGCGAGGATGTCGAGGCGGGCGGCGTCGCCAGCGGGACCACGGTGCTCAGCGGCGGAACCCAGTATATTCTTGCGTCAGGCACGGCCTCCGCGACGAGTGTCGCCGCAGGTGGCGTGGCCTATGTGCTCTCCGGCGGCGACGCGGTCGGAGCGACGGTGTCGAGCGGCGGCAAGCTGTTCGTCTCCTCCGGCGGGACGGCGAACGGCTTGGCGCTGAGTTCCGGCGGCCAGCTCACCGACGACGGCCAGGTGGTGATCTCGGGGGCCGGAACGTTGGCCGGGACCCTGCTGGGCTCGGGGATGATCGCCGAAGCCGGCGGCGGCGACCTGGTGCTGAGCGGCGATGGGGCGAAGTTCGCCGGCGGCGCGGTGATCAGCGGCGGGACGATCGAATTGGCGACGGCCGACGCGCTGGGTAGCGGCTATGTCGAGTTCGAGCACCCAGCAGCCGGCTCGGCCGTCTTGCAGATCGACGCGGCCGATGCCCCCGAGGCCGGCGGGACGTTCGCCAGCGTGATCTCCAACTTCAACAGCTCCAGCGAGGATATCGATCTCGCCAGCATTGCGTACGTCGCCGGCGCTTCGGCCGCCATCGTGGGCTCGACCCTGGTGCTCACCGACGGCGGCAAGACCTACACGTTCGAGATCGCCGGAACCACGGCCGGCGCCTATCCGGTGCTGAGCGACGGCCACGGCGGCACGCTGATCGACCCCACCGCCGCCGCGCCCAAGGCGATCGATCCCAAGGTGCTCGCCTTCGCCCACGCCGCCGCGGCGTTCGCCCCATCGGACGCCGCGAACACGGCGCTGGTCTCCAGCACGTCGCCCACCCGCCCAACGCCGTTCCTGCACGCCGCCGCCTCGGCCGGCGCCGGGCGTCTCTGAAGGGCGGATGCCGCGAGCGCCGACCGCCGCGGGGCTGATCGTCGGCCGTCAGGTGCGTACGAACGCCAGCAGCGGCCCAATGTCGGCGCCGTCCGCCGCCTGCAGCGCTCGAACATAGTCGCGGCGGGTCTTGGCCGGCTCGACCAGGCTGGCGCCGCCCCAGGTGAATTGGGGCCGTCCGAGGCGCGTGACCAGCAGATCGGCGGCCAGACGCGCGTGGCGACCGTTGCCGTTCGGGAACGGGTGGATCGCCACCAGCTGATGATGGAAGCGCACGGCGATCTCATCCGGGGAATAGGTCTCGTGCTCGACCCAATACCGTACATCGCCGAGCAACTGGCGCAGCTGGACCTCGATCAGATGGGGCGCAATGCCGATATTCCGCTCGGTCTTTCGGAACTCACCCGCCCAGCGCCACACATGCCGCAGCATTCGCCGGTGCAGGTTCAACAGGAAGCCGACGTCGAGGACATCACCGCGCCGACGGCTGAACGCCCATTGATCCGCCTCGCTGATATTTTCCTGCTCGGCCTCGTTCAGTTCGGCGCGGGTGGTGATGTAGCTGGGGATGAGCCCCTCGCGCTCGGCTGGCGTGAGGGGTGTGTTGGCGCGGTCGTCGTCGAGCGTTTCGCTCATGCCGGCTCGTCCCAGAGGCGGCGCAGGTTGCCGCGGAGGAACTGATCGATCAGATTTTCCCGTTGCCGCCTCTGGTCAGCGTTCGTAAGCGCCTGATTCTCCAGCCGCATGGTGTGGTTTACGCGATTCAGCTGCGCATCAGCCTTCTGTTCGGCGCGCTGCCGCAGCGTGTCCACCAGGGGCTGTTTTGGCACGAGCGCGTAGACCAAGGTGCAGTCCAGAGCCTCCGCGGCGCGCCGCAGGCTGGCTAAGGTCAGCGTTTCATCGATCTCGCCTTTCTCGAGTGCGACGACGCGAGGCTGGCTGACGCCAAGGCGCCGCGCGACCTGTTTGGTGGTCATGCCAAGCGCGTCCCGAATGGCGCGAAGCCAACCCCTCGGTGGGCGCGAGACTGACCAGCTTCGCACGAGACTGAGTCCCAGATCCAAGGCGCGAGCGGCTCTGTCCGTAGCAGACATGATAATCTCTGAATTATCGAAATCGGTCCACTTCGATATCTCATATATGATCAATTTGGAAGATTATTATAGTCATTAAGTTATCAATATCGGCGCCGGCCGCTAGCGCGGCTTGGTGGCCTCGTCCGAGGCGACGGTGACCGGGTGGGCCAGGTGGCGGGGGATGGCGGGGGGCGGGCAGCCGCGGACTTCGCCCAGGCCCTTCAGATAGGCGCGCCGGATCGCGCCGGCCTCGATCGCCGCCAGCACCCGGATGTCGTGCCGGTCGGCGCCCGAGATCAGGCGGATGTAGTTGTCGAACGGGATGTAGGTCTGCACCCCGGCGCGCAGGGCGTCGTAGCCGTAGTCGCGCGCCGAGCCCTCGCCGCGGACCAGCAGGCTGGGGTGCTCGGTCGACACCGGCTCGTCGAGGTCGGGCCCCAGCGCCTCGTCGAGCCGGCGGATCTCGGAGGCGAGGGCGTCGCAGCTCGGCGCCGAGGCGCGCCGGTAGGGATCGGACATCGCGTCCAAGAGGATCGCCGGGATGTGGCTCTGCATCAGGTTGAGGTCGCGCAGCGGCTGCTCGGCGACGCCTTTGACCAGCCCCTGGCGGCCGGTCTGCTGCGGCGAGAGCAGGCGCTTGGACTTGTCGGGCTGGGTGGCCGGCGCCTGGTCGGCGTCGGTGGACGCGCTCGGCGCGGCCTGCGGCGGGTCAGCCTGGGTCTGCGCCCCGCCGAGGGCGGGAACGGCGATCAGCAGGGCCGCGAGGGCCAGAACCCGGGCTCGGCGCATGCGGATTTTCTAGCCGAGCCGGCCGCCGCGCGCCAGCGACCTTGCTAGCTTGCCCGACCGGGTGGCGAACACTCCAGCGTAGGCCGGGTGGGGGTCGAACCCACGACCACTCGATTAAAAGTCGGGTGCTCTACCACTGAGCTACCGGCCCATGCTGTCGCAAGGCGTTGCGCTGTAGGGCGTTTTGAGATTGGCGACAACAGGCCGCTTGGACGGCTGGTCACGTCACCCGCGAGCGGACCTGGAAGCGCGGCTCGCGCCAGGCGCCGGTCGCCAGGATGTCCCGCAGGGTCTCGACCGCGCGCCAGACGTCCTCGAAACCCAGGTAGAGCGGGGTGAAGCCGCAGCGCAGCGCGTCCGGGGCGCGGAAGTCGCCGATGACGCCGCGGTCGATCAGCGCCTGCATGATCGGCCAGGCATGGGGATGGGTGAACGAGACGTGGCTGCCGCGCGCCGCCGGATCGCGCGGCGTCAGCAGCGCCAGGCCGTGACCGGCGCAGCGGTCCTCGACCAGTTCGATGAACAGCGAGGCGAGCCGTTGGCCCTTGTCGGCAACGGCGCGCATCTCGACGCCGTCGAACAGGTCGATCCCGCATTCGAGCGCCAGCAGCGACAGCATCGGCGGCGTGCCGCAGAGGAACCGGGCGATCCCGTCCGCCGGACGATAGGCGTCGTCGAAGGCGAACGGCTCGCCATGGCCCATCCAGCCGGTGAGCGGCGAGACCAGCTCGCCCTGCAGCCGCTCGGCGACATAGAGCCAGGCCGGCGCGCCGGGTCCGCCGTTCAGGTATTTGTAGCCGCAGCCGACGGCCAGGTCGGCGCCGGCCGCGCCGAGGTCCGCCTCGACCGCGCCGGCGCTGTGGCTGAGGTCCCAGAGGATCAGCGCGCCGGCGTCGTGGGCGGCGCGGGTCAGGCCGGGCAGGTCGAGCCGGGCGCCGCTCTTGTAGTGGACGTGGCTGAGCACGACCACGGCGACGCTTTGGTCGATCGCGCCAGGCAGCTCCTCGATCGGCGCCAGGCGCAGGCTGACCCCCTCCATCGAGGCCTGGACGCCCTGGGCGATATAAAGGTCGGTGGGGAAGTTGCCCGGCTCGGCGACGATGGTCTTGCGGCCCGGCCGGGCGGCGAGGGCGGCCACGATCAGCTTGAACAGGTTCACCGAGGTCGAGTCGGCGACGATCACCTCGTTCGGGCGGGCGCCGATCAGCCGCGCGATCTTGCCGCCGATCCGCGCCGGCGCGCCGATCCAGTCGTGCCGGTTCCAGCTGCGGATCAGCGAGGTCGCCCATTCGTCGGCCATGGCGGCGCGCAGCCGCTCGTGCACGGCCTTGGGCGCCGCGCCCAGCGAATTGCCGTCGAGATAGATCACCCCCTCGGGCAGGTCGAAGCGCCCGCGCCAGCCCGAGAGCGGATCGGCCGCGTCCCAGGCGCGCACGTCGGCGAGGCTCTTAACCATGGCGCGCGGCTCCAGTCTGATAGGCGGCATGGCTACGTCACACCCCGGCCGAGGTCCATCGCCTCGCCGCCGCGTCGCTTCGCCGCCTCGATCGCGCGCCACCTTGTTCAGTCTTTCTCAGAGACCATGTTGTATGGGATGGATTCAGACGCCGGCGCGCGGCATGACGGCGCGCACGTCCGTCCAGGGAATCACGACCATATGTCCACCGATCGGCCCGTCGACGGAGCGCACAGCGATGTCGTCCACGCGCAGGCGATCCCGTTCGTGCTCGTCCACCTCAGCTGCTTGGCGGCGATCTGGACCGGCGTCACCTGGCAGACGCTGACGATCTGCGCCGCGCTCTACTGGCTGCGCATCTTCGCCATCGGCGCCGGCTACCATCGCTATTTCTCGCACAAGTCCTATTCCACCAGCCGCGCGTTCCAGTTCGTGCTGGCGTTCCTGTCGCAGACCACGGCGCAGAACAGCGTGCTCTGGTGGGCCTCGCAGCACCGCCGCCACCACCTCTATTCCGACACCGAGAATGACACCCATTCGCCCGTGCAGCGCGGCTTCTTCTACGCCCACGTCGGCTGGATCTTCGACCGCAAGCACCAGAAGGCCGACCTGGTGCGGGTGGAGGACCTGGCGCGCTTTCCGGAGCTGCGATGGCTGGACCGCTACGAGCTGGTCCCGGCCGTGGCGCTCGGCACGCTCTGCTACCTGATCGCCGGCTGGGGCGGGGTGGTGGTCGGCTTCCTGTGGAGCACGGTGCTGGTCTACCACTCGACCTTCTGCATCAATTCGCTGGCCCACGTGCACGGCAAGCGCCGCTTCGTCACCGGCGACCAGTCGCGCAACAACTGGTTCCTGGCGCTCTTCACCATGGGTGAGGGCTGGCACAACAACCACCACGCCTGCCAAAGCAGCGCGCGCCAGGGCTTCCGTTGGTGGGAGGTCGACGCGACCTTCTACGTGCTGACCGCGCTCTCCTGGATCGGCGTGGTCTGGGACCTGAAGCAGCCGCCCGAGGCGCTGCGCCGCGGCGAGCACCGGCCGAGCGAACGGGCGATCGAGCGGGCCGCCGCCCAGCTCGCCGCGCGCTTCAATCCCGAGCCGATCGCCAGGGCCATCAGCGCGGCGCTGCACGGCGCCGAGCTGGCGGCGCTGCAGGAGCGGCTGGCCCACGCCCGCCACCAGGCCAGCGACGTGCTGGCCTCGATGCACCTGCCGCAGGCGCCCAGCCGCGACGAGATCGTCGCTGCCGCCCGGGCCATGCTGGCCAAGACCCCGTCGCTGGACGAAATCGTCGACCGCGCCCACGCCATGCTGCTGGCGGCGGTGAGCGCGCGGCTGGCCGAGATGGCGCCGGCCTAATCGACCCGATCACCGGCGCCCGAGCAGTCGCGTGGCGGTGGGGCGGACGACGAGGCCGATCAGGTCGATGATCACGTGCAGCACGATCGGAACCGCCAGGCTGCCGCTCCAGAGGTAGAGCGCCGTGAACACCGCGCCGACGAGGCCCGTCGCCAGCACGCCGACCCAGCCCTGGTAGAGGTGCGCCAGCCCGAACGCGACGACGGCGAGGGCGAAGCCGATCGCCACATGGCCGAAGGCGAGGGCGAACAGCAGCGGCAGCAGCAGGCGGAAGAACAGCTCCTCGCTGACCCCGGCGTTGATCGAGAGCAGCAGCGTCCACAGCGTCTCCGCCCCGTTGCGGGGCAAGAGGGCGTTGATGTCGCCGAGCTGCACGGCCTGGACCTGGGGGCCGCGCCGGACGCTGAGAACGGTGATCGCCACCACGGCGATCGCCAGGCCGGACACCATGCCGCCCAGCAGTTCCGGACTGACCAGGTGAGAGGGCAGGGCGCGCCGCAAGGCCGCGG
>Ga0302326_10014758_pt1 | contig 16498 bp, 16 predicted proteins | sample Palsa_T0_3_FD_202264 | JGI IMG/M metagenome (GOLD analysis project Ga0302326, IMG submission 202264) | Peat permafrost microbial communities from Stordalen Mire near Abisko, Sweden - Palsa_T0_3 | ecosystem: Environmental > Terrestrial > Soil > Palsa > Peat permafrost | place: Sweden: Abisko...
CGGTATTCGCCGCCGATCTTGGGTTGGACGCCACGCTGGCCCGAGCCTGCCAGCACCCGAACAACGTCTGGAGCCTTCACGGTTACCACGAGTGCCTGCAGCGGCTTAGCCGCGCCGACGAGGCTGCGGAGCTCAAACCGCGGCTCGACCGGGCCCTGGCCGCCGCCGACGTTCGGATCACATCCTCGTGCGCCTGCCGCGTACACCACGCGCACCCCTCGCCCTGATCACAGGACCGATCTGGACCTGGCCTCGGCAAGTCCGGGATTCTGCCGCGGTGCACCGAGTGGAGACGGACCACTAGGGTGACGGGACGGCTAACTTTCGAGGGCGAGATGCGTTTTCAGCTGGAGGAGCTCGGTGTCCCGATTGTGCAGGCTCCGATGGCCGGCGGACCGTCGACGGTCCCGCTCGCGGCGGCGGTCGGCGCCGCGGGCGGCTTGGGCTTTCTTGCGGCCGGGTATCGGGCGCCGGAGGCTGTGTCTGCCGAGATCGCCGAGCTGCGGAGCCTGAGCCGCGCGCCGTTCGGTCTGAATGTGTTCTCGCCCCCGGCCGGCGACGTTCCTGCCGCGGCGTTCGCGGCGTTCGCTGCCGCGATCGCTGCCGATGCGGAGCGATATGGGGTTTCCGTCGGGGAACCCAGGTTCGACGACGACTGCTACGGCGAGAAAGTCGAGCTCGCGATCCGGGAGCGCGTCCCGATCGTCTCGTTCACGTTCGGATCCCCGGATCCGGAGACTGTCGAGCGCCTGCACGCGGCCGGCTCGGCGGTCTGGGTGACCGTCACCGATCCCGTGGAGGCTGGGATTGCGGAGCGTGCCGGTGCTGACGCGCTCGTAGCCCAGGGCACCGAAGCCGGCGGGCATCGGGGCTATTTCGAGGACTCGGGTAGGCAGCAGGACCTGGGGCTGCTTGTCCTGCTGCGGCTGATCGCCGCGAAAACCATGATTCCCCTGATCGCGGCCGGGGGAATCATCGATGGTCCCGGGATCGCGGCGGTGCTGTGTGCGGGTGCGTCGGCCGTTCAGCTGGGCACCGCGCTGATGCTCACGCCCGAGGCCGGGACGTTCCCCGCCCAGCGCGCGAAGCTAGCGAGCTCTGACCCGACCCGCCTGACCCGGGCTTTCAGCGGCCGCACCGCGCGCGGGATCGTCAACGAGTTCATGGCAGAGCACGACGCCTGCGCGCCCCGCGCGTACCCGCAGCTCAACCATATGACCGCCCCGATCCGTGCCGCGGCCCGTCGTGCGAATGACCCCGAGCGCGTGAACCTCTGGGCCGGTCAGGCACACGAGCTGGCCGTCTCGGAACCGGCTGAGAAGCTCGTGCGCGAGCTCTGGCATCAGACGGCCGAAGCGCTCCAGCGCACCAGCCGCCGATGCCCTGGGCAGGATTCAGGACCGTAGAGTGGCCCCTTCACACCAGGGGCGGCGCAGTAGCGGCGCCAATAGACAAGTTCTGCAGTAGCGATCGTCCGCGAGATGCACACTTTCCGCGCAAAGCGTGGCCACACACCGCTCCGCACATGGGCCGTCCGGCAACATCGGCAGGCCTCGCCGCACGACCCCGGGGCACGATCAGGCTGTATCGGCTCGCGGCCGCTGAGCAGCGCCATTATCGCGTCGTCTGCGGATCATGCGACGGTGCACCAGAGAGCCGGGGCGCACGATGCGCTGACGGTGGCCATGGAAAGCTCCCCATGGGCGGCCGTCGAATCTCCCCGCTGGTGGCCACCGTTTCTCCCCATTGGTGGCCACGGTTTCTCCCCACGTTTCTGTCCTGAGGTGTCGGTACTCGGATTCGCGTTGTCAACGCGATCCGGGAGGCCGGCTGTGAAGAAAGGCGAGGAAGCGATGGAGATTCTCGAGGCGTATGACGTGACGGGGTCGCTGCGCAGGGCGGCGGCGTTAGCGGGCTGTGATCACAAGACGGTCGCCAGGCTGGTCGCCGCGCGCGACGCGGCGGGCGGGCTGCCGGAGCGGGCGAGGTGCCGGCCGTTGGTCGATCCGTTCGCGGGGAAGATCGATGAGTTGGTGGATCGTTCCCACGCGCAGGTCCGTGTGGATAAGGCGCATGAGATCTTGGTGGCGATGGGGTATGAGGGGTCGTATCGCACGACCCGGCGGTCGGTCGCGGAGGCGAAGAAGCGGTGGCGCAACAGGAATGGGCGGCGGACGCGGCCGTGGATCCCGCAGCCGGGGTTGTGGTTGCAGTGGGACTATGGCGACGGGCCGGAGGTCGGCGGGATGCGCGCGGTGTTGTTCTGCGCGTGGTTGGCGTGGTCGCGGTACCGGGTCGTGGTGCCGTTGCGTGACAAGACGCTGCCGAGCGTGGTGATCGGCCTGGACCGTGCGCTGCGGCTGATCGGGTCGGTCCCGACGTACGCGTTGACCGACAACGAGAAGACGGTGACGGTCGAGCATGTGTGCGGGATCGCGGTCCGGAACGCGACGATCGTTGAGGTGTCCCGTCATTACGGGTTGACGATCCACACGTGCGAGCCGGCGGATCCGCAGTCGAAGGGAGGCAGCGAGGCGACGGTGAAGATCGCGAAGGCCGACATCGTGCCGACCGAGCACAACCTCCGTGACGCGTATGCGGACTGGGCGGCGTTGGAGCGCGCGTGCCAGGAGTTCATGGCGGATGTCAACACGCGACCGCACCGGTCGACCCGCGCGGCGCCGATCGAGCTGCTCGCCCAGGAGCACGAGCACATGCACCGGCTGCCGAGGTTGCCGCACACGTTGTGCTTCGGGCAGACCCGGAAGGTCGACCGCCAAGCGACCGTGAGCGTCGGCGATGCGATCTACTCGGTCCCGCACGAGCTGATCGGCGAGCGCGTCTGGGTCCGCGCCGAGGGCGAGCAGCTGATCGTCGTGCACGTCGACCATGAGGGACCGCGAGAGGTCGCCCGTCACGAGCTGACTACTCCGGGCCGGCCGAGCATCCAGGACGAGCACTATCCGCCCAGGCCGGCCGGCGCGCTGGAGCGCAAGCCGCGCGCCCGTAACAGCGAGGAGCGGGAGTTCCTTCAGATCGGCGATGGCGCCGAGCGATGGCTGAAGCGCGCCGCCGCGGAGGGCACGTCACGGATCCGGCGCAAGATGGCAGAGGCGGTCGACCTTGCCAAGCTGCACGGCCAAGGGCCGGTGAACGACGCGCTCGAGCGGTGCGCGAGCTATGGCCGGTTCGGTGACGGGGACCTCGCCTCTGTGCTCGCCCACCAGCAACAGGCCGCCGGTGGGGAGCTGCTGCTGTTCCCTGAGCGTTCCGAGCAGCACTCGCTGCAGGGCTCGACCCGCCGCTGGGAGGGCTTGGGGCGATGACCAGTTACTACTCGACGATCACGGCCGTGATCGACCCCGAACAGTTCGATCTGGTCGAGGGGGAGCGGTTGCAGGACGTCAGCGTGATCCTCACCGACAACGATCCCGACCAGCTGGAGCGTCCTGTCGGGATCACCCTCACGCCAGCTGATGCCCGCGATCTCGCGTTCGATCTGCTCGTGCTCGCCGAACAGGCCGACCAGATGAGCAGCAGGCGATGACGGTCAAGGCCCCGACCCCGCCGCCGCTGCCCGACGAGCTCGACCGACTCCTGCGACGGTTGCGGCTGCCGTATCTCCGGCGCGCCGCGCCGGAGGTGATCGCGACCGCCGCAGCGCAGCGGTGGGAGCCCGCCGAGATCCTGCGCGTGCTGCTGGCCGAGGAGGCCGCCGGCCGCGACCAGGCGACGATCCAGACCCGCCGGCGCGCCTCAAGGCTCCCGGCCGGCAAGACGTTCGACGCCTGGGAACCTGAGCGGTCCGTGATCCCGGCCGCGACACAGAACGCGCTGCGGACGCTCGAATGGATCGACCGCGCGGAGGTGCTGTGCGTCTGTGGCCCGTCAGGGACCGGGAAGAGCCACCTGATCGAAGCGCTCGGACACCTCGCGATCGACCGCGGCAAGACGGTCGCGTGGCACACGCCCGAGACGCTCGCGCAACTCCTGCGACGCCACCGCGCCGACGACTCGATCAGCAAAGCGATCGGCAAGCTGATCCGCGTTGATCTACTCGCGATCGATGACATCGGTCTATTGCCCGTGTCCGCCGACGCGGCCGAGGCGATGTTCCGCGTCGTCGACGCCGCCTACGAGAAACGGTCGATCGCGATCAGCTCCAACATCCACCCGTCAGGGTTCGACGAGCTGATGCCCAAGACCCTCGCGACCGCGACCGTCGAGCGACTACTGCACCACGCGCACGTCGTGATCACCGACGGGCAGGACAGCTACAGGCTCGCCCAGGCGACCGCCGGGAAGGGGGTCAAGCCCCTGACCTGACCCACGCCCGGCCACACCCCCGCTGGGGAGAAACGATGGCCACCAACCCCTGAAGTGGGGAGATCTGGTGGCCACCAGCGGGGAGAAACGATGGCCACCAGTGGGGAATTAAGTGGCCGCCAATGGGGAGAAACCGATGGCCATTGACAATGCGCCCGGATCACGGCCGCGGCTCCCATGCAGCCTCGACGATGTAACCGTCCGGATCTCGGCACTTGACGCTGACATACGCCGGCTCGTCGGACTGCTCGACCAGTTCCACGCCGGCTCGGACAAGTCGATCACGGTGCGCAAGCACCGCCTCACGACTGGGCAGATGGATACCAAAGTGCATCCACGACGGGCGGACGATCGGTTCCTTGCTCGGTCTCAGAGCGAGCGAGAAGCCGGTAGCGTTGTAGAGCATCAACACGCCATCGTCATATCGCTTCGCCGGGCGCGCCCCGAAGCCGCAGTACGTCTCATAGAAGCTGCGCGAGCGTGCCTGATCCCGTACCGGAATCGCCAAGTGGTTCATTCAGAAGGAAGGTACCGGCAACCCAAAAGTTGTCCGCTGGAACGCGAGCCCTGGGGGGGCCACGACCCGTCCTGAATTCGTCCGGCGCTGCCTCGCCGCTCGCCGGAAGCGCGGCACGCTCAGGCAGCGTGTCCGCCGGCGCGGACGTGCAGGTTTCGTGACCGCGCGTCATCGCCTTCGTAGCGCGATCGGGAGACCATCGCCGGGGACCGGCCCAGTCGCGAACGTCAGTGGCGGCTCGTAGTCACTGGGAATGCTCCAGGAGAACCGCGTGCGACTGGTCCTCCCGACGCTCGGCGGAGAACCGCTCGGGGTCGAACCGGTCGGGGTCATTCCACCACGGCGACATCCGCTGCGTGGGATAGAGGCCGAGCCCGATCAGCGCGTCGGCCGGGACATAGCGTCCCTGGATCGAGGTGCCACGCATCGCCCGCCGGAACACCAGCCCGACCGGGGCGTACATCCGCAACGTCTCCTTCGGCACGACAAAGGACGCTGAACAGGTCCTGGCCGTCACCGCGACGCTTGGCTGGGAGCGCGGCCCGGAAGTAGTTCTCCAGATAGCGCCGACCGACAAGCCCGCGATGCCAGATACCGCCCGGGACGTCGGCGGCGAGATCGAGCGTCAGTTGCTTCACCAGCGTGTAGAGACGGAAGTCGCTCGCCGGCCGCCACGCCCCGAGCCCCTGCTCGATACGCGGATTGAGCGTGTCGCTGATGAAGCTGAACGAGTGTCCGATCACGGGCGGCCCGTACTCCCCGAGCACGGGCGCCAGCCCACTCCCGGAAGGCTGGTCGGCCAGCACCCCCATCTTGGAGGTCCACTATCCATAGACTGACTTTTGGTCCGTGCAGACCCCTCCTGGGTGCCGGCAATACCCAGGCATCGTCGCCTTCGTTTTGGCAGCCGCTGCGCGATACTCGCAACACGATGAAGCTTGACTGCCCGTGCGGTTCAGGGACGACGTACGTCGCGTGCTGCGGCCCGCTCCATCGCGGCGCCGCCACCGCGCCGACGGCAATGCAGCTGATGCGCTCTCGCTACAGCGCGTTCGCGGTCCGCGACGCCGGTTACCTACTGGCGACGTGGCACCCGGCGACACGGCCGGCGTCGGTGGATCTTGATCCAGCGGTCGAATGGCGGCGGCTGCGGATCTGCGGCCTGACCGGCGGCACGGAAGACGACGACGCGGGCACGGTCGAGTTCGTCGCTCACTATTGGAACTTCGCCCGCAGCCAGTATGGGCGCCAGCACGAGAACAGCAGATTCGCCCGCCTGGGGCGACGCTGGTTCTACGTCGAGCCCGCGCCCTGACTGGCAGGAGCGAGGGTGGCGTGTCGGCCGCCACGGTCGCCGCATGCGACGCTGATGGGATGCAGTGCCCGAACGGTCTTTGCCTAACTTGAGCCAGCTGAGTGCGCCGACAAGCGGGGGCGAGGCTGTTGATCAGCGAGCCGAGAATGCCGACGGCCGCGGCGACTCCGGTCGTGTCGCGTCCCCGAATCATCCCCCCGAATCGGCCACCTGGCCGATGACGCCGCACCAAGCCGCGGCCATCATCGCCAGTCGATAGCACTCCCAACACCGGCCCGGCCGACCACGACCACGACCACGACGGTGCTGGGCAGATTGGATACCACGCCCAAAGGAGGCGCCATGACCACCGAGGCCCATATCGAGCGGGACCGTCTTGCGGGACACCGCGCGTACAGCCTGGTGCATCGTCGGAGGAGACGGGTCGGTGTAGCGATGAGTCGGTCGATGGCGGTGGCGCGGTTGCGCGTCGCGTTGAGTATGACTGTCGTCGTCGGGGCGTTCGGGATCGCGATGCTGGGGACCGCTGCGACGGCTCAGGCGGCGGGTCTCGACTGCACCGCAGGGAGCGGCGTGATTTGGTCTAACACGGCCGAGAGCTGTGACACGGTGCAGAAGTGCAACCCACCGTCGGGGTTCCAGGTGTGCGACTACTACTACAGTGCCGCGGGAAAAGCCGAGAGTATCGAGACCCCGTATGCGACGGTGACGGTGCAGGCCTACTCTTCGAGCGGCACTCCCGGCCAGTTCGGGTATTGCGAAGCGTTTCCCGCGCCCTCGGTGGTGCGTGTCTTCAACCTGATACCCATCGAGACTACCTCGGCGGGCAACTGTAACGCTCAGTGGTACGGTCAGACGCAGGAGGTGGTCGCCGGTGACACCGCACGGTTCGACTGCTCGATTCAGTCCAGCCTCTTGATGGTCGACCCCGAGGTGCAGTGCAACGGTCTAGAGGGGTACAGCAACAGCTTCTGAGTCCGAAAGGGACGGCCCGCCGGGCCGAATTGGGGGTGGACGTAACTGCGCAGGCCCGCGAGAGATCGCGGGCTTGCGTCGCGGGGGTGGTCGAGCGCCGCCCACGCGCCCGCGGATGCGGGCCGGTAAGGAATTTGTAGGGTTTCGGTAGGGGACTTCTAGGAGACACGGCGGGCGGATCGCTCCTTCGGGGAAATGCCGAGACGGCCCGTGAGCCGCGCGCAACGCGAGCCTCAGCCCGCCTGCCATTTCCCGCCGGCCATCGCCCGCCGGGCTGTAACGCCTGACCGGACGACCTCGCGCGAGGCAGCCCCAGGCGCGAATCATCCCGCGAATCGGCCACCTGGCCGATGACGCCGCGCCTGCTCGCGCACATCATTGCCCCGGCAGCAGCACACACGATGCCGAGGAGCCACGATGACAGGCGATAGCACTCCCAACAACACCCCGGCCGACCACGACCGCGCACCTGCCCAGCAGCGGCGGAGCGGCCTGGATCGGCGTTGGTGGACGTTGATCGCGGTCTGCGGGTCGACGTTCATGCTGCTGGTGGACATCCTCATCGTGCAGGTCGCGTTGCCGACGATCCACCGCCGGCTGGGTGGCAGCTTCACCGACCTGCAATGGGTGATCGACGCGTACGCGCTGGCGCTTGCGGCGTTCATCCTGACGTTCGGGTCGTTGGCCGACCGCTTCGGCCGCAAGACGGTGTTCCTCGCTGGTCTTGGCGTGTTCACGTCCGCCTCGGTGCTGTGCGGGGCGGCGAACAGCACGACGCTCCTGATCGCCGCGCGGGCCTTGCAGGGTGTTGGTGGCGGGGCGATGTTCGCGACCGGGCTGGCGCTGATCGGCCAGGAGTTCCACGGACCGGAGCGCGGCAAGGCGATCGCCGCCTGGGGCGCAACGGTCGGGATTGCCACCGCGGTCGGGGCGCTGGTCGGCGGAGCGCTGACCGAGACGCTCGGCTGGCGCTGGATCTTCTTCTTTAACGCGCCGGTCGGGATCGCCACGATCCTGGTCGCCGGCTCGCGGATCGTCAATGTCGGCGACCCGGACGCCAGACGGCTTGACCTCCCGGGCCTGGTCACGTTCTCGGGGTCGCTGTTCGCGCTTACGCTGGCGCTTCTGCGGGGGAACCAGAGCGGGTGGGGCAGCACCCTGATCGTGTCGCTGCTGTTGGCCTCTGGCGTGTTGATGGTTGCGTTCGTGATCGCCGAGCGCCACCACCCAGCGCCGATGTTCGACCTCTCGCTGTTCCGCAACCCGGGATTCGTCGGCGTGTCGGTGACGACGTTCGCGATCGCCGCCGGCATGTTCGCGATGTACCCGTACCTGACGCTGTATCTCCAGAACGACCTCGGGTACTCGCCGCTGATCGGCGGCCTGTGTCTGCTGCCGTCAACCCTGCTGTGCTTCCTAGTGCCGCTCGCGACCCGCCGCGTCGTCGAAAACGCACCGCCGCGGGTGATGCTGAGCGCGGGCCTGCTGGCCTCAGCCGCCGGGCTCGCGCTGATGCACGGACTGACCGTCAACTCCTCCTGGACGGCCCTGATCCCAGGCCTGGCGCTGACCGGAGTCGGGATCGGGCTCGCGAACCCCGCGATCGCGAAGACCGCGCTAGGCGTCGTCGCCCCGCAGCGCGCCGGCATGGCCTCGGGGATCAGCAACACGTTCCGGACCGGCGGACTGGCGACCGGCGTGGCCGCGCTCGGCGCGATCTTCCAACACCACCTGGCTACCTCGCTCCGAGCGCAGCTCGGGCACCCCGCCGCGCGACTGGCGAAAGCGCTGGCAGCTGGGGGAACCCGCGCCGCCCAGAGCCTCGCACCGACCCAACACGGTGTGCTCACCGCCTCGCGCCACGCCTTCGTGTCAGGCACCAACGAAATCCTCATGATCGGATCGATCCTCGTCCTCCTCGGATCAGTCGCGGCCCTCGCCCTCGTTCGCGCCCGTGACTTCCACCAAACAATTGCCCCCCCGCCGCCGCCGGGCCCCGATTACCTCAGCCCGCATCGCCCCGAGAACCGAGGGGGATCGCCGCTCGGGGAATCGAGCCCGCCCACCAGCCGGCGCCGGGCCGCGCCTAGCGGCTGGTCTCGAATCATCCCCCGGATCACCCACCTGGCCGATGACGCGGCGACGGTCGAAGCGCAGTATCGAGCACCTCGCTAACCGATCACACAAGTGAAGGAGACCGAAGCGATGTCCGTCTACCCATCAAAGATCGTTGTGCGCTCGCCCGCGCCCGAGCGGTGAGCGACCGAGCACCACGAGGATTGATTGTGAGGACGCGTGATCAGTGAGGGCATCTCCCGGTTGAGTGTTGGCGCCGCGATCGCGCCGAGACGCATCGCAGCGACGCCGCGCGTGGCGGCGCGGACGGTCGGCGCGATCGCGTCGCTGGGGGTCTTCATGGCGTTCTTCGACAACACGGTCGTCGGGATCGCGTTCCCGAACCTGCTCCGCTCATTTCCCGCCGCCGGGATCAACGAGCTGTCGTAGGTTCTGAATGCTTACGGGATCGTGTTCGCCGCGCTGCTGGTGCCAGCCGGGGTGATCGCCGACCTTGCTCGGGCGCAGGCGACTGTTCTCGGTTGGCATCGTGGTGTTCACGCTGGCGTCGCTGCTGTGTGCTGTCGCGCCGACCGCCGCGACGCTGATCGCCATGCGGGCGGTTCAGGGCGCCGAGGCGGCGATGCTTGTTCCCGCGTCGCTCGCACTAGTGCTCGAGGCGAACCTGGGCCCCACTCGGGCGTCTGCGGTTGCCGCGTGGAGCGCGGTCGCAGTCGTCGCCGCTGGGATCGGACCGTCGGTCGGCGGACTGCTCGTCGATCTCTCGAACTGGCGCCTGGTGTTTCCTGGTCAACGTGCCGGTCGGCCTGATCGTGTGGCGGCTGACTTCGCGTCGCCTCGTCGAGAGTCGGGCGGTCGGTCAGCGGATGGCGCCCGACCTGACCGGGTCCGTGCTGCTTGCGCTCGTGATCGCCGCGCTTGTCGTTGGGATCGTGCAGAGTGATCAATGGGGGTTGGCCAGTACCGGGGTCATCGCCGCACTGGTTGCCAGTATCGCTGGGGCGGTGGCGTTCGTACGCCGTTCCCGGCGGCATCCGACACCGGTGCTTGACTTCGCGCTGCTCCGGCGGCGCACGTTCGCGGTCACGAGCGTCCTCACGATCGTCGGCTCGATCGGCTTCTACTGCGCCGGGCTCGCGAACCTCCTGTATCTGATGCAGGTCTGGCGAGACTCGCCGCTCGAGGCGGGGCTTGCGTTCACCCCGGCGCCGTTCGTGGCCGCCGCCGCGGCTGTCGCTGCGGGGCGATGGGTCGCGGGGCGCGACGCCCGTCCGCTGCTGCTGATCGGTTCGCTGCTGTGGGCGGCCGCGCCGCTGTGGCTCGCACTGCGAGGTACGGCGGATCGATCGTTCCTCGACGTATATCTCCCGTCGGCGGTGATCGGAGCGCTCGGCATCGGCCTGACGTTTCCCGTGGTCAGCGACGCCGCGGTAGCGAACGCTCCCGGGGGGCGGTTTGCCGCCGCGACCGCGCTCAATACGGGCATCAGGGAGCTCGGCGCCGCGATCGGGATCGCGATCTGCGTTGCTCTGGTCGCCGGCGGCGTGAACGATCCGATGGCGCGATTCGATCGGGTTTGGATCTTCGCTACCTCGTGCTTCGTGCTGCTCGGGTTGGGTGCGGTGTTCTCGGGAAGAATCGAGGCCCCGTCCTCCCCGCCGGCACAAAGCGGGACGGCGCCGCCACCGGATGTCATCCCGATTCGACCGCCGTCTCGTTCGGCCCGCCCGCTGTCGAAATCGCAGCTTCCTGATGTGCTTGGCGTGCAGGCCCTCGAGCTGCTCCCCCCCGAGATCCTCGACGGCGCCGAGCTCCGACTCCTGCATGCGGATGAATGGCTGTTCCGGCAGGGCGACGTCGGCGATGCGCTCTACGTCGTCGAGCGCGGGCGGCTCGAGATCGTCGGCGAGGAGCCCGGACTGGAGGCCGGAGGTCGAGCGGGAGCTCGGGGCTGGCGCCGTCGTCGGCGAGCTGGCGCTGATCTCGGGCGCCAGGCGTAGCAAGTCCGTGCGGGCACGTCGCGACACCACGCTGCTGCGTGTGCCCGGCGCAGAGTTCGAGCGCCTCGTAGATACGAGGCCCGAGTTCGGTCGTGCGATGCTGCGCCAGCTCGCCCGGCATCTTGCGGCCAGCCGTCCGGCCCCGAAGCGCAGCCGCGATGCCGCGTCAGTCGTCGCGGTGTTCGCGTCGGGCGAGGACGATGCCTGCTCGCTAGCCATGGTTTTGTTCCGCCAGGCGTTCCTGGCGCCGGGTGACACCGTCGTGCTCGACGCGCGCGTGGGCGCCGACCAGCTGACGGGCATGGTCGAGCAAGCCGAGCGGCGGGGTAGGAAGGTGCTTCTGCTGGCAGGGGTGCCTGGCACGAGCTGGTCTGCCACATGCGGGCAGCAGGCCGATCGCGCTGTCGTGATCGTGGGCGACGTCCCTGCCATCGGGGAGCCTGTACGCAGCAGCCTGCCGCGCGGCGCCGACGTCGCGCTCGCCGGGGCGCCGGTAACCCCGCCGAGGCCGCTCTCGTGGCGGAGATCGAGGCGCGCTCATCTCAGCGCATCCGGCCGGGAGCGGATGGAGCCCGCGACGCGGCAGCTCTCGCACGCAGAGTTCTGGGACGTGCTGTCGGGCTCGTCCTGTCAGGAGGCGGTGCTCGAGCCTTTGCCCACATCGGCGTGATCGATGAGCTGCTGAGGGCCGGCGTCACGATCGACCGGGTCGCCGGAGCAAGCATGGGTGCGTTCATCGGGGCGCTGCTGGCGGCGGGGCTCCCGGTAGACGAGATCGATCGGCGCTGCTACGAGGAGTGGGTGCGTCGCAATCCGGCCAGCGATTACCGGCTGCCGCGCGTTTCCATGATCCGGGGAGCCCGCATTCGCGCGATGCTCGAACGGGCGCTACCGCCAACCTTCGAGGACCTCGTTCGTCCCTTCATGTGCGTGTCGACCGACATGGTCAGAGCGGAGCTCGTCGTGCATCGCCGCGGCGGTGCTGGGCAGATTGCAGCCCACGAATCATCCCCCGGATCGGCCACCTGGCCGATGACACGGCGACGGTCGCAGCGCAGTATCGGGCACGCCGCTAACCGATCACACAAGTGAAGGAGACCGAAGCGATGTCCGTCTACCCATCAAAGATCGATTCGCGTAGTCGCGCCGCCGGCGCGCTGCTCGACGGGAAGATCGTCACCCCTGAGCACGCCCGCTTTGACGAGGCGCGGCGAGCGTGGAATCTGACGGTCGATCAGCAGCCCGCTGCCGTTGTGTACCCGGAGTCCGTGGAAGATGTCCAGGCGGCGGTGCGGTTCGCTCGCGAGCGTGGGTTGCGGATCGCCGCTCAGGGGACCGGTCATAACGCCGGTGTCCTGGGCTCGCTCGAGGACACGATCCTGCTCAAGACCGAGCGGATGCGCCGGGTCGAGATCGACCCGACGAGGTGGCTCGCGCGTGTCGAGGCCGGCGCCGTGTGGATACAGGTCGTAGAAGCTGCCGCGGAGCAGGGGCTGGCTGCGCTCGCGGGCTCCTCACCGGACGTTGGCGTGGTCGGCTACACGCTCGGCGGCGGGATGAGCTTCATCGCACGCAAGTACGGCCTGTGCGCCAACGCGGTACGAGCGATCGAGCTCGTGACGGCCGACGGGCGACACGTTCGCGCCGACCGCGAGAACGAACCAGAGCTGTTCTGGGCGCTCCGCGGCGGTGGTGGCAGCTTCGCGATCGTGACCGCGATCGAGCTCGAGCTGCTGCCGATCACACACGCATACGCCGGCGTTCTGTTCTACCCGATCGACCGCGGCGACGAGGTCCTGCACGCCTGGCGCGAGCTCACCCAAAGCGACCAGCTGCCCGAGGAACTGACCACCGTCGGGCGGTTCCTGCGGCTACCGCCGATCCCGGAGATCCCCGAACCGATCCGCGGCAAGTCGTTCGTGATCGTCGAGGCCTACCACATCGGTGACCCAGCCCAAGCCGACGAGCTGCTGGCCCCGCTGCGTGCGCTCGGACCCGTCAACGACACGATCGCCAGCGTCCCGATGCCCGCGCTCAGCCACCTGCACATGGACCCCGAACACCCCGTCCCCGCCACCGGCGACGGGCTGATGCTCGCCGAGCTACCCGCACCCGCCCTCGACACGTTCATCGAGGTCGCCGGCGCGTTCGCAGACTTCCCGCTCCTGACCGTCGAGCTCCGCCACCTCGCAGGCGCGCTGCATCGACCACATCCAGAGCACGGCGCCCTCTCCTCAATCGAGGCGTCCTACTCCCTCTTCGCCGCCGGGATGGTGCCCGCCCCCGACCTCGAAGCGCCCACACGCGCACAAGTCCAAACCGTAAAAGCGGCGCTCCGGCCGTGGGCCGCGCAGCAGATGTACTCGAACTTGACCGAAACCCAATGCGACCCCGCGAGATTCTGGCCCGAGCACACCTACAACCGCCTACGAAGCATCAAAGCCGCTGTCGACCCGGACAACCTGATCCGCGCAAACCACCCCATCCCGGCGCGATGACCAGCGAGACCCCGACGAGTCCGCACCACCTCGCAGGCCCGAGGTGGAGGTCTTCATGAGATCCGCCTCCGTTCGATCGGGATGCCAATCTCGGAACTGCGGCCGCCGTCGCGCTCGGCGGGCACCGCGCGGCGCGGCTGCCCGTGAACGACTCCCTCGTCACTGCTCGTCCGGTCCAACGTCGTCCGGATAACGGACCCGACTGGTGGTCTCCTGAGGATGAATATGATCGCCGCGTGAGCGTGCTCATGAGGGCCGTCATTCGTGGATGGGCTGCGCCTGCGTTCTCTGCGCCGATGGCGTACGTCGCCGACCGGAGCCCCTTCACCGTCGCTGGCATCGCCGGCCGCGGGCGGCAGGAGTTCGAAGTCCGCGGCCAAGACGACGTGGCCGTGCTTGCTGCCGACCTGTGGACGGGTAGCGCCGCCCGAGCAAAGCTGTTCGAACTTGCCGAGGGCGTAGCTGACCTCACCGAGTCCGCGGGCGCACAGACTGACTGGTGTGAACAGGATTGATGCCATGACCCGTTTCGGGAAGCGCGACGATCTCATCGTCCATCAGCAGGAGCCGTTCAACGCCGAGACCGACCGAGAATCATTGTCGAGCTCGATCACGGCGACCGACGCGTTCTATGTGCGCAGCCACGGCTCGGTGCCGCGGACTGACCCCCGCGCCTGGCGGTTGCGCGTCGACGGGCTTGTCGAGCGACCGTTGAGCCTGTCGTTGACCACGTTGCGAGAAGCGTTCGTCGCCCGCACGGTGACGGCGACGTTGCAGTGCGCGGGCAATCGACGGGCTGGGTTGATCGCGGTGCGTGACATTCCCGCGGAGGCGCCTTGGGGTCCCGGCGCGACCGGCACTGCGACCTGGACCGGCGTTGCGCTGGCCGATGTGCTCGCGCTCGCCGGGCCGCTCGACACGGCTGTGGACGTGGGGTTTGAGGGTGCGGACATGAGCGAGGAAACGCAGCCCAGCCAGCGATTCGGGGGGTCGATCCCGCTGGATAAGGCATCCCGGCCCGAGGTGCTGCTCGCCTGGGCGATGAACGGTGAGCCGCTCCCTTCGGTTCACGGTGCTCCCCTGCGAGTCGTAGTACCCGGATATATCGGTGCGCGCAGCGTGAAATGGCTCGAACGTATGGAGCTGCGTTCCGAGCCGTGGCGGGGATGGTTTCAGCATGTCGCCTATCGTCTGCTGCCGGCAGACGCGACCGCGGGCCCCGGAGTCGGGATGCCGCTCGGTCTCGTTGCTCTCAATTCCGACGTGCTCGTTCCTCGCGACGACGCGACTGTCACCGCGGGCGAGGTCGAGGTCCGCGGGTATGCGTTCGCCGGCGGAGACCGGTACGTTGCCCGCGTTGATGTCTCCACCAGCGCTGGCCAAAGCTGGAGTGAGGCTGAGCTACTCGATGATCTCGGCCGCTGGGCGTGGCGTCACTGGCGAATCACCCTCGACCTGAATCCTGGCAAGCACGAGATCCTCGTCCGGGCGTGGGATTCCTCGGCTGCCACTCAGCCCGAGGACGAAGCCGGGTTATGGAACCCCAAGGGCTACGTCAACAACGCTCGCCCGCGCATCACGGTCCACGCGGTCGCCCGGTAGGACGACACCAGCCAGGCATCACGCCCCGCGCTCCGGCGCGCCGCGCACGATCACAGTCCGCCGCACGGTGCCGATCGTGATCCCGCGTTCGTCACCAGGCCCGACCTCCCGGCTCGGCTTGACCGACACGCCGTTGACATGAACGCGCTGCGAGCGTGACCGCCCGTGCGTGCGACTCGTCCCTCGGCTCGGGCGCTGCGTTGGCGATCGCCCGGATCCGAGGGTACCCGTGGTCGGCCGCGCGTGCCTCGTGCGAAGGCGAGCGCTTCGCTTGTCTGGTCAGCGCTTCCTGGGCTCGCTGGCGAGCGAGCGAGACGGCGGTAGCGTCGGCTCGTTGCGCGCGGCCAGCGCTTTGACGCTCGTTTGACGGCAGCACCACGGGCGAGTGTGACCCTACGCGACAGCTGAGCCGCGCTTCAGGCAACCAAAGTTGAAACGGCCACAGCCCGCTGGGCTGTGAGTCACGAGAAATTGAGATAGACGACGCAACCGTCTCAGGCAAACATGACAGGAGGCCATCCTATCTTTTCTCTACACCACTCATTCCCAACCCCGAGAGCGAGCCTCGAGCGGCGCGGACGCCATCGGTCGCGCCGCATGATCGCCACCGTGATCGCGACTGCTGCGGCTTGCACGGCCTTCGTCGTGCAGGCGCCGGTCGCAGGCGCATCAAACACGTTCACGACGCCGACCCCGAACGTCGGGATCATCCCCTTCACCGGCGACGTCTACACCCTCGATCCAGAGGGCAACCTGATTCCGGTCGCGATCACCTCGACTCCCGCTTCGGCCCCGCTGTACAACCTGGCGGGAGACCCGCTCAACCTCACCTGGGGACAGTTCTCCTCCGCAACGGCGAAGTCCTACGCCTGGACCGTCACCAACAACGTCACAACCTACACCGACCTCCTGATCGGGATGAGCGGCCTGGTCCCGAACGGCGTGTACTCGCTGTTCTACCGGACCTTCAGCCCCGACTCGAACAATGCGTTCTGCCCGGACGTCGAGCCGAGCGTGGCCCTGACCGCGGCATTCCCGCGGTTCCAGAAGCCCGATCGGAACTCGTTCATCGCCAGCGGCTCAGGCAAGGCGCTGTTCTTCGCGAGCGTCGCCCAGAACCTGCTCGCCGCGCAACAGCTCCAGGTGTCCGTCATCTACCACTTCGACGGCAAGACTTACGGGCCGGTCG
>Ga0302326_10014759_pt1 | contig 16496 bp, 13 predicted proteins | sample Palsa_T0_3_FD_202264 | JGI IMG/M metagenome (GOLD analysis project Ga0302326, IMG submission 202264) | Peat permafrost microbial communities from Stordalen Mire near Abisko, Sweden - Palsa_T0_3 | ecosystem: Environmental > Terrestrial > Soil > Palsa > Peat permafrost | place: Sweden: Abisko...
CGCATTGACCCAACCGCCAGACCTGTCGATCCTTTGCCATTTCATAGCCGATCGGGCGCCCATGCCAATGGCCGCAGTTGAGGGGGCCAGCCACATCGTGCGCTACGCCAATCCCGCCTTTTGCCGTCTGGTAGATAAACCCAAGGGACAACTCATCGGAAAATCGTTCTGCCAGATACTGCCGGAGAAGGACAAATGTGTAACCTTGCTCGACCGCGTTTTTCGCGCCGGCAAGCCCGCCAGCCAAACGGAACAGAAACATTCCCTGGCGCATCCAGCTTTCTGGTCTTACACGATGTGGCCGGTGATGGGGGAAGCAGGCCCAGTTGGAGTCATTATTCAGTTGACCGAGACCGAGTTGCTGGAAAAAACGCTCGCCATGAACGAGGCCTTGATGCTGGGCTCGGTGCGCCAGCATGAAATCGCCGAAGCCGCCGACTCGGCCAACGCCTCGCTGCTTTTGGAAATCAGCGAACGCAAACAGGTCGAGGAAGCGTTGCGTCTGGCGCAGGCGCAATTGACCGACCGCGCCGGACAGCTGGAAGGACTAGTGGCCGAACGCACCTCGGAACTGAGCGCGACGAACCAGCAGTTGGAGGCCTTCGTTTATTCCATTGCGCATGATTTGCGCGCGCCCCTTCGGGCCATGCAGGGGTTTTCAACCATTCTGGTCAAGGAGGCTGGCGCATCCTTGAACGAAACGAGCAAGGAGCACGCCGCCCGCATCAGCAAATCGGCGCAAACCATGGATGCCTTGCTGATGGACCTGCTCGCCTTCAGTCGCATCAGCCAGCAGCGCGTCGGACTGACTTCGGTGAATCTCCAAAAGGTCGTCGAGTCGGTGCTTTCCCGTTTGCAAAAGGAAATTGAGGAAAAAAAGGCGCGCGTGGACAGCTCCGGTCCATGGCCGGCCGTGCTGGCGCACGAGCCGACCCTTGCTCAAGTCTTGTTCAATCTGCTAAGCAACGCCTTGAAATTTACCGCGCCGGACGTGCCGCCCCGAGTGCGTTTGCGGGCGGAAGAACACGCGGATTTCATTCGCGTTTGGGTGGAAGACAACGGCCCTGGCATCGCCGCCGACCATCAAGGCCAAATCTTCCGGCTTTTCACCCGTCTGGAGGGAGAAAAGTACGAAGGCACAGGCATCGGCCTGGCTATTGTCCAGAAAGGAGTCGAGCGCATGGGAGGCCGGGTGGGCGTGGAATCCATTGTAGGCCAGGGTAGTCGTTTGTGGTTTGAATTGCGCCCTGCCCGTTAGCTTTATGAACGAAGGACAAACCATCCTTTTGGTGGACGACTGCGAGGATGATCTCAGGCTCATGCGCAACGCCTTCCAACAATCCAAGTGCGACCACCCTCTTCAAGAGGTTCACAACGGAGAAGAGGCGATTGCCTACTTGAATGGCGACGGCCCGTATTATGATCGGCACAGGTTTCCGTTGCCGATCGTCATGCTGCTGGACCTCAACCTGCCAAAGAAGAACGGCTACGATGTCCTGACCTGGGTGCGCGTCCAACCGCATCTCAAGCGCCTGGCCATTTTCATTCTAACCGCCTCGACGCGACTCGAAGACGTGGAGTGCGCCTTCTATTTGGGAGCGACTTCCTATCTTGCCAAGCCGAGCAATTTGGAAACATTGGAGGCCATGATGCGATGCTTGTGCGATTGGATTCAGATCAATCATTTCCCCCAGATCCAGCAAGGGGGCCAGGAATGAGAGGCAGATTAGAGGCAAAATCATTTACTGCCGTTTTAGCGTCACAGCGCGGCATTGTCAATCAAACGCGTCGTGCCGACGAAAACGGCCAGGGCGATTTGAGTCCCGCGCCTGACCTTTTCCACAGGAGCCAAAGTCTGAGGATCAAAAAATTCGATGTAATCCACCTTCAGCTTGCTCCTGGGTTGGCTGGTAATCAAGGCGCGCAGTTCTTCCCGCAACTGCGCGGCGGGCACGGACCCCGCCGCCACCACTTCAGTGGCCCTTTGAATGGCGCGCCAAAGGACGGCCGCCTGCCCGTGCTGGGCGGCTGTCAAGTATTTGTTGCGCGAACTCATGGCCAGTCCGTTCGGTTCGCGCATGGTTGAACCAACGACGATTTTCACGGGAAAATTCAAGTCCTCCACCATCTTGCGCACCACGGCGGCTTGTTGAAAATCCTTCGCCCCAAAAACAGCCACGCTGGGCTGCACAATGTGAAACAATTTGGCCAGCACAGTCGTCACGCCGCGAAAATGGGTCGGACGCGCGGCCCCTTCCATCCCTTGAGAAATCCTTTCCTCCACGACGAACGTGCTGTAGCCCTCCGGATACATTTCGCGGTCCGAGGGCGTGAACAAAATATCCACACCCGCCCGCGCGCACAGCTTTTTGTCGTTGAGAAGATTGTGCGGATAGGCGGCCAGGTCCTCGTGGGGCGCGAACTGGGTTGGATTGACATAAATGCTGACAACGATCTTGACCTGCCGGCCGATCGACTCGCGGGCGCGCTGGATGAGGCTCAAATGGCCTTCATGGAGATACCCCATGGTAGGCACAAATGCGACGGGAACTTGCAGCGCCTGCCACGATTTGGCGTGGCGCTGCATGGCGGAAACAGACTGAACTACTAGCATCATAAATATTTTGAGGAAAAAAACGGGCGAGGCAATGCAAATTTCATCGGTTCGGATTTGCGGGCGGATTTCCTGTGCCTTCGAGTTGGCGCAAAGCGGTTTGAGCGTCGGCATAATTCGGGTTGATTCGCAGAGCCTGGCGGTAATGGGCCGCCGACTCGTCGCGCTTTCCGAGGCGCGATAAGGTCAGGGCCAGGTTGAATTCGGTTTTGCAATCGGCAGGGTCGAGTCGCAAAGCTGTCAAGTAAACCGGAACGGCTTCGGCCAGTTTGCCTTGCTCCCCCAGTGCGTTGCCCAGCCAGCCGAAAGCGTCGGGGTTGTTGGGTTGCAAGCGGACAAGTTCCCGGAAGGCCGTCTCCGCCTCCGGCATTCTGTTGTGCGAGGCGCATAGGAAACCCAATTGCGTCCAGGTGTCTGTCCGGTTGGGGTCCAGGCGCGCAGCCTGCTCGAACTCGCCCTGAGCCTCGCCGACGCGGCCTTGCGCCTGCCACGTCAGGCCCAGGTTGTGGTGCGCGTCGCTTGAGGCGGGATTGAGTTGCTGGGCCACGCGGTAGGTGGCCACCGCCTCGGCAAATCCGTTGGTGTCATGGCGGGCGCTGGCAGCGTCAGCCAGGGCGTTGGCGAGGTTAAAGTAATACATAAACTCAGGATGGACGCGGACAGCGCTCCTGTAATGCTGGAGGGCCTCGTCGTAACGCTTTTGCTCCAGGAAAATGCCGCCCAGGTTGTTGTGGGCTTCGGCGTAATTGGGTTCGCCCTGGATGGCGGCGGTCAAATTGGAAATGGCTTCGCTGGTTCTGTTTTCCTTGGAATAAAGGTTGCCCAGGTTGTACCGCGCCATGTAGTTGTTCGGCGTTGCGTCAATCATTCGTTTGTAGAGCGTTTCGCTGTTCTTCCAGTAAAACTCCTGATGCAACGTCAAGGCCGCGCAGAGCGCCAGTACGGCGGCCGCGCACGCGGGCGCGAATCGGGCCAACCCCCGCGCGCCGGCCAGTTCCCAGCCGCCCCAGACCAGGATGACAAAGAGTCCGATCAGAGGCACGTAAGTATATCGATCGGCCATCGCTTGCATCCCCACCTGCACCACACCGGCGACCGGCACGAGCGTTCCGGCATACCAAAACCAGCCCACGGCCAGATATGGTCGGCGCCGCCGTTGCGCCAGGACCAGCCCTGAAACCGTCAACAAAAACAAGACCGCCAGCGCCACCTGCCACCCTGCCCATTCGCCGGACCTGAGGTAAAGCCCGGCCAGGTGGCGAGGCCAAAACATTTTTTCGATGTAGCGCACGTAGGAGATCAGAGCGTTGCTCACCCGCGAACCGAGCGGGAAATCCTGCAAACGCAGCACTGACCCGCCGTGTTGCTGAATTTGATAGGTCACCACGCACAGCGCGGCGCTCAAGATAAAAAACGGGATTTTCTCCGCCACAAGTCTCCACGCAATCGCGCCGGATTTCATCCGCCCCAGCGGCCAGTAATCCAGCAGCAACAACGTGAATGGCACAGTCACCAGCATCGGTTTAGACATCAGCCCAAATGCAAAAAACAGCAGGCTCAAGGCGTAATAAAATTTGAAATAGGATCCCGAAAGCATTCGTGGCTCTGCGTAACGAATGTAAGCCCAGATCGTCAGAAACCAGAAAAACGTGCTCAACACGTCTTTGCGTTCGGCCACCCAGGCGACCGATTCGACGTGCAAGGGATGCAAGGCAAAAAGCGCGGCCACGGCGGCGCTGCGCCAGACGGCGCCGGTCATGCGCTTGAACAGATAAAAGAGCAGCACGGTATTGGCCGCGTGCAAAAGCAGATTGACCAGATGCGGCCACCATGGCCGCAGCCCGAACAATTGGCAGTCCAGCATGTGGGTGAACATCGTGATCGGATGCCAGTTGCGCGCCACTTCGCTGTGCCAGGCCCATTTGAAACCTTCGACCGTCAAGCCCGCTTGCACGTGCGGATTGCCCGTGACGAAATCGGTGTCATCGTAATTGACGAATTGGAAACCTGTCACTGGGCAAAAAACCGCCAGCGTGGCCAGGGCCAGCGCGATGGCAATCCAAAGCGAGGCGGGAGGGGCCAGTGGCGGGGGTGTTTTGCGAACGCTCATTTTAGAGCAAAGAGACGCAAGAAGTTGGATTCCACCTGGGCCGCCAATTTTTCCAACGGCAGCCCAAGCCATTCGGCCGCGAATTCATAGACCGCGCGCACATTGGCGGGATGATTGAGCGGTCGTCCCGCAGTGTCAAACAAAGGAAAGTGGTTCCGATCATCCGGCAGCGGCTGGTCCGGAGCATCGGTCTCGATGAGCAACCGCTCCAGCGGGACGTGGCGGAAGGTCTCGCGCTGGCGGTTCTTGCGCGCATGGGCAAAATATCCCGGCAACGAAAAATAAGCGCCCAGTTTGACCAGGCCGGGAATAAGTTCGGGCGCGCCGCCGTAGGAATGCAGCAGGAAGCCGCCAGGCGGGCGCGGCCCGCGCTGGAGAATTTCCACCAACAGCCCCCACGCCTTGAGGCAGTGAATGCTCACCGGCAAGCCGCGCTCGGCCGCCAGCCGGAGCTGCCAGACGAACGCCTCCTCCTGCGCGCGCAAGTCGAAGCCTTCGATCCAGCGATCCAAACCAATTTCGCCCACGGCCGACGGAACAGCATTCAGAAAGCGCGCCAATTCGGCCTGCCAATGCGGGGTGCGCTCCTTCACGTACCAAGGATGATAGCCGAAGGAAGCAAGCACCTGCGGGAATTGCCGCGCCAGTTCCAGAACATCTGGCCAATCCTCCTCGCACGATCCGTTGACGACCATTTTGGCAATCGGTTCGGCGCGCGCGGCGGACATAATGGCGGTCAGGTGCGGCTTGAGCCGCGGGTCTTGCAAATGATTATGGGCGTCGTAAAAATTCATTAGGCGAGGCAGCCGCGCGCAAAGCCCCGCATGGTCTGCCATATTTTTCCCAGGCTGTTGCGGCGATTGGGTGTCAAGTGTTGCGTGATGCCCAGTTCTTCCAGGAAGGCCGGGCTGCTTTGCACGATTTCTTCCGGCGTCAATCCGCTGTAAAAATCGCACAACAACACGGCGATTCCCTTCACGATGGAGGAATCCGAATCGGCCCGAAACCGGCACCGTCCGCCCACAAATTCCGGGACAAACCAGACCTTGGCCAGGCAGCCCTCCACCCGAAAGGCGTCGGTTTTGAACTCCGCCTCCAGCGATGGCGCCTTCCGTCCCCGACCCACGACAAAACCGAGCCTGTCCTGCGCGGTTTTCAAGGCTGTCAGCGCCGCCATCAGTTGCCGCTGTTTTTCCGCAATCGTCACAAAGGGAGCGTGCTGATCTCCACTTTGAGCGTGTTGCTTTTGCCGGCGGGCAGAGTCTGGCGGTTGTCCGCCACGTTGCCTGATTCGACGCAGACCATCCGTTGAAATTCGTCCCCGCCAAAATCCGGCATCTGCTCCGCTTTCTCCACCCACGGATTCCACACGACCGTAGAAAGACTGCCGGACTTCTCGATGCGGATGCGGCGGCCCAATTTCGAATCGTGAATTTCCACCGGGCCGGTCGTGTCCAGGTAAACGCGGTCGGTTTCCTGAGAAATCTTCATGTGCTCCGCCCGTTCGGTTTTGCGCGCTAAGTTGTCCGTCTTGTCAAGGTAATCGACCCCCTTCAAGCCGGTGATGGAGGTCGAGGCAATGTCGCCGATGTGAAAATAAGTATGCAAGCAATCCTCGTAGGTAAAATCCTGGCCTGAGGAAACGTTGGCGATGACCAATTGCAGGGTGAGGCTCTTGCCCACCGTGACCCAGTAATCCGCCGTGAATTTGGGAAACAGCGCCGCCGAAGGAGAATCCGGCAGGCTCAGCCGCAGAACCACTTCGCCCGTGGAGGCTTGCGAAACCTCGCGCAACTCCCACGTTTGGGTGCGGGCGAACCCGTGGGCGGATTCGCCTTCACGCGATCCGAACCACGGAAAAATGACCGGGATGCCGCCGCGAATGGCCGTGGCCGCGCTAAACCGGCTCAACTGGCTCATGAACAAGACCGGCGGCTGGTCCTTGGTTTGAAAATGGGTGACATGGGCGCCATGCAGATAGATTTCCGCCGTGCTCCAAGGGGTGTTGATTTCGAGCCTGGGGAGTTCTCCGCTTCCTTCTGAGAACAGGACACGCCCCGGAATTTCCAAGGTTTGCTGATACTGCGTTGCCATAAATTAAACTGTTGCGCCAGAGTATAGCCACACTGGCCGCAACTTGAAACAGGAAAAAAACAGGCAAACCACCGGCCTCATTTCTGCTCTTGGTTCTCCTTTACAGCGACCAAACAAGGTCCTCGAGCGCCGTCCCATTGGACTCCGCGCAAAGCTGGATGGGCGATGGGCCATAACGTGGCCGAGGCCGCACTGAAAATGTGTGAAGTTTCCAAAATGGTGGCAGGAGCCGGAATCGAACCGGCGACACAAGGATTTTCAGTCCTCTGCTCTACCAACTGAGCTATCCTGCCAAACTGTTTAAATACAACGAGTTGCGAGCGTTCTGCTTTTTTCTGTTGACCGCGCGCATTCTTTCTGCGTATTCTTTTCCCCGCGTGTAAAACGTGGTGCAACGCAATAAAACGCGGTTGAACGGCTTCCTCGACGGAAGCCCTACAAATTCAACAAAATCCTCAATGAAAACAAAGAGCGCGTGCGCAGCCTTTGGGAACACAAAGGCGTCTGTTACGCACAGCTCGATGCCAACAATGGCAAGCAGTATAAATATCCACTCCAACACGCCGCCACAGTACCACAAGCGGCGACGGAAATGCAAGCGCTCAATAAACGGCAACGCGACGGAGCGATCCTTCCGCCGGGCGTGACAGCGGACGAGGCCGAAAAAAGAAGGGAAAAAATGCACAATGGTCGGCCACGCGATCAAACAGGCGATCGAGAAATACCAAGCTGACCGCGACGAGCTAAAAACGAAGGATTCGGCTATCTGCGACAGAGAGGATTCAAGCCTCAAGAAATGGGTGATTGGATTTGGAGAACGAAAGGCAAACTTGGCTATATCCATTTCCCAGGCGAGGAAGCCAAGGCGGGCGGCGGCGAACCGGCGGATACCCGAGATGTCGAGTTCAGTGACCAACTGGAGGCCCATTTTCACGGCTCATCAAGCGCCATACGCCTTGGCCAAGAATCGCCACTCACATTCCCCAAAGCCTCCACCATCCCAAAAACGGCCCTCGCGCGTAGGTCGAATTTTAGCGCGACGATTGTCAAAAATTGTCTGGCGTGCCGAGGTAAATGGGGTAGAATGCGTCGTCGATTCAAATTTTATGAAAATATATTCCTCGCAAGTCCGCCTTGCCTTGGTGTGGTTCGCCTCGGGACTGATGGTTTGGTCCGCAGCCGCCCAGAACAATACTAATCGATACGAAGGCCCCAATTGGTCGCTGGTGGACGCCCCGAAGGTCCTCGCCGCCGCCGGGGACATCACGCTGGCCAAGTATCCCGATTGCGACGACGCGACTGTGGAGAAAAAATCGATGCGGGTCTTCCGCGCCGACGGCACGGGAGAGACCCAGGACGAGACTTATACCAAAGTGCTTACGGAAAAGGGCCGCCGCGGCAACCGCACCCTCTCCCTAGGCTTCATGCTCCCTTATTCCACCGTCCAGGTCGTCAAGTTGGAACTCATCAAGCCTGACGGCAAGGTCGTGGCGGTGGACGTGGCCGCGAACTCCAAGGAATCCATCAACGCAAGTCAGATGGCAATGAATATCTCCGACCCGAATGACAAAATCCTGGAGGTCAACATCCCCGGCGTCGAGATCGGCGACCTTGTTCATTCGGTCACTCGACAAACCTTGGAGCGTCCCATCATCCCCGGCCAGTACGCCGAGGAAACTGTTTTTGAGGAGCCAAGTTATATTCTGCACGAATCCTACGAAGTCCACGCGCCGGCTGATCGTCCGTTGGTGAGTGTGGCCTTGCGCGACGAATTGCCGGGCACCGTTACTTACACCAAAGAGACCTCCCCAGATGGCGGGTTGGTCCATCATTGGGAGGTTCACAACGTCCCGCGCATGTTCGACGAACCGTCCATGCCGCCCTACGAAATGGTTCTGCAACGCCTTTTTGTCAGCACTTTGGCCGACTGGCAGGCGGTTTCCAAATGGTACTGGGAACTGAGCAAATCGCACCTCGAAGCCACCACGCCCGAAATGAAGCAAACAGTGGACTCCCTCACCGCCGGCGCGGCGACTGAAATGGACCGCATTAAATCGGTTTTCTATTTCGTCTCCAAGAAAGTCCGCTACATGGGCCTGACGCCGGAAAAGGACCGGCCCGGCTTCGAGCCGCACGACGTGGAAATTACGTTCGACAAGAAATACGGCGTTTGCCGCGACAAGGCGGCCCTCCTGGTCTCCATGCTGCGCGAGGCTGGCCTTGACGCTTACCCCGTGCTCATCAGCGTCGGCGTAAAGCGCGACACGACGGTGCCTGACCCCGATTTCAACCACGCCATTGTCAGCGTGCAACTCAAGAAAGGCGATTATCTCTTGATGGACCCGACGGATGAGAACACCCGCGCGTTGCTGCCCACCGGCGATTGCGACCAGAGTTTTCTGGTCTGCCGCCCGGAGGGCGAGGGCCTCAAAATCAGCCCAGTCCAACCGCCTGAGGATCATTTGATGCGCGTGGTCACCACCGGCACGCTCACGCCGGAGGGCGCATTGGAGGCGAAATCGGATTTGTATTTCGACGGCGTCAATGACGACGCCTACCGTAACGCCTTCGCCCACATGAAGGAGGATGACCGCCGCCGCTTCTTCGAGCGCAATCTCAAACGCTCCATGCCCGGCGCCCGGCTCCGTTCGATAACCCTGACGCCCAATGACATGATGGATATGTCCTCGTCTCTCCATGCCGCATTGGAATATTCGGTGGACGGCATGACGGCAACCGGCCACGGCGACGCGATTGTCAGTTTGCCCTGGATCGTCAAGGACTTCGGCATCGTCAACTTCATACTTAGCGGCGCTGGGTTGGACAAACGGAAATATCCGATGCAAACATCTGTCGCCTGCGGATTGGAGGAAGGCATCTCGCTCAAGCTGGCGAGCGGTTTTGGCAAGGTCGTTTCCCTGCCGACCTACACGCCGATTGACGACCCCAGTTTGAGCTTCCAGGAAAAAGTTACGTCCCGCGAGGGCCTCCTTAGCGGCTCGCGCCAGTTGATTTTGAAAGTCGTGGAGTTCGCGCCCGCGCAGTATGCCACGCTCAAGCAGACCTTGAAGTCCATGGAATACGATCAACGCAAAGCACCCATTATGGCGATCGCGAATTCCGCCTCCTCCGCCGCGCCCGCTAAGAACGGCGATGCCGCCCTGCCGCCGGTGGAATCCAACGCGCAGATTCTCAAGAGCCAAAAGGAATTGGTCGTAACCGACGCGCATACTTCCACCTTGAAGGTGAACTATTCCAAGCGCATCTTGACTTACGCCGGCAAGATCAGGGAGTCGGAGGTCAAGGTACCCTATAACCCCGCCTGCCAAACGGCGCGGTTTGTCCGCGGCGTGGTGACGTCCAAGACTGGCCAGCGCCAGGAAATCGCCGCGGGCGAGATGAATGTGATGGATGCCGGCTGGAACTCTTCAGCCAAACGCTACACCGGCGAAAAAATCCTGGTGGCCAATTTGCCAGGTGTCGAGGTCGACTCCACCATCGAGGTCGCGTTTGAGATCACGACCACCAATGGCCCTTTTATTTCTGGTTATGAATCCTTCCAACTGCCCGATGAGTTGGAGAGCAAGTCCTTTGCATTGACAGCGCCCGCCGCCCTGCCTATCCACCATTTGGTCAGCGGCACAGCGGGTCTGATCAAGGAGGAGCATTCGGAGCAGGGCGGCCAGCAGACTTTTCGTTGGCAGGTTGAGCACGTCAAGGCGCTGCCGCAGGAACCGCAACTGCCGCCTGAATGGGCCTACAATTCCGGCGTCAGCTATTTCGCCGGCGATATGTCCTCCTATATGAAGGAACTCAACGACACGATGTTGAGCCGTTCCGCGCAAGGCTCCAAAGCCGCCGCCCAGGCCGCGCAATTAGCCGCGCAGGCGCATGGCAAATTGGAGACGTTGGCGGCCATTCGCGATTTCGTGTCCAAGTCCATCCGCCAGGCCGGTCCATCCTTCACCCAATTGCCCTTGAGCGAATTGTCCGCCGCGGACACCACGTTGACCGACGGCTATGGCCACGCCGCCGATCGCGCCATCCTTTTGCACGCCATGCTTTCGGCCGCCGGATTCCAACCCGAATTCGTGCTCGCGTCGCAATTGCCTCCCATCGCAGGCATCACCAATGTCGCTCTGGCGTTTCCGTTGCCCGGCTATTTTGATCATCCGCTGGTTCGGATCACGGTGGACGGCGCAGCTTATTACCTTAATGACACCGACCAATACGCTAAATTAGGATCGACCTATTTTGATGGCCGGTTGGGCCTAGTTCTTGGCAGCCAGGCTTCCGAAATCATTCACGCCGTCCCCGGCTGCGAGAACAAAATGGAGACCGTCTATACGCTCGCACCCGATAACACCGGCCGCACACGAGTGAGCGTAACGCGCCGCTACTACGGCGCCGAGTTCAATGGAAAGAACCGATACTTTTCCGAATTGCCGCCGGAGGAGCGGCGGCGCTATTTCCAGGAAATCGTGTCTGGCCTGGCCCAGGGCGCGAGGGCCGTCGGTGATTTGACCACACATTTCGACACCTACCCCGGCTTGGAGCAATTCACCGCCGATGTTGACAATTACAGCGTGCAGGACGGGAATTATTTTTACTTCGATCTTCCCTTCACGCCTTCGCTCATGCCCGTCGGCGCGGATCGGCGCGCGCTGCCGCTGTTCATCTCGCAGCGAAGCGATGAAACGGTGCGGACGGAGATCGAGTTGCCGCCCGGCTTCCGGCGCGTCGTCATGGCGCCCGGCAGCGAGACGCTCGACGCACCCGACGGCAGCGGCAAGGCGCACATCACCTCCAGCGACAGCGCCGGCAAATGGACCATCACGCACGAATTTGAAACCGCGCCCGCCATCATCGAGCCGACGGATTACGCCGCGTTGCTGAAAGTGGAATCCGAACTGGGCCGCAAAAGCTCCAAAGTATTCCTGTTGGAGAAGGACTGACTTTGTCAGAAAAGGGCTTGAAATGCAGTCCGCAACGAGCGTAATTACAGCCATGAGTGTTGCTGAACTTAAAAGGGCCGTTGATGCTCTTTCGTTGGAAGAGCGATTGGATTTAGCCGACTATATGAGTTGGCGCTCCAAACAAGACGACCCGCAATGGGAGGCCGAATTGGCGCGTCGGTTGGATCGTTGTTTGGAAGGCAAAGGCCACACTGCTGATGAATTGATGGCATTGCATAAGCGACTATCTGCCGATGGCCGGTGAAGCCGGAATACAACTATACTGTCGATGACGCTGTTCTCCGGGTCTTCGCTGAATCCAAAAAGCGCCATCGTGAGGAACTTTTGCGAATTTTTGCGCGTCTGGCGGCTGACCCATTTATCAACGGCGACAGCACGCGTCGGGATGCCGCTGGGCGGGATTGCCAGGTAAAACGCTTCGGCGGCTGGTCTCTGACGTATTGGCCGGAACATTTCGCCAAGCAAATTCACATCATCGATGTTGAGCGGCTTCTTCAACGAAGGGTTTCAGTTCAGGCCTTGGAAATTTCTGGGACTGAGTGCGAAAACCGTGTATCGAAAACGCTTGCCAATACGTCAAAAATGGCGGTTAATTATAACTACAAGTTTAAAAGCTTATGATAATGGCTGACATCCTCAAAATTGCCCTCATCGTCGTGGGCATTCTTGCTATCTACGTCAACTACTGGCTTCTGGCTGCGGGCTTGTTTCCGGCGATGGTCGAGCGGGCTGGCCGGCAGTACGCCCATCCCCTCAAACTCACCCTGGTCGGTTTTGCGGCCGCGATTGTGCCAGTGATCCTCGGACTCATTCTTGCCAATCTCCCGAACCCTCTGTCCAAGGTGGTTGGATTGACTCTGTTGGTCGTGCCCGGAATGTTGGGGTTGGCCGGTTCCTCGGGACTGGCTCTGCGCATTGGCATGGGGCTGAATTCACCCCTCGATGCAACCCAGCCCTGGCGCCGGGTGTTGCGGGGAGGCGTGGTGCTGGTTTGTTGCTTCCTGTTGCCAGTGGTGGGCTGGATCATCATACCGATTTGGGTCTTGGTCAGTGGATTGGGCGCCTTCGTGCTGGCGCTCAAGGAGCTGAAGGCACAAAGCCCGTCGAACCAAGCGCCTGCGTTGGTTTCTGGTGCGGAGAAAATTGCATGAAACTGCCGCGCCGAAGTTTCTTGAAAGTGGGCGCGGGCGGAATGGCCATCCTGGCCACCGCGGGCTGCGGCCAAATGCCCCGCGAATTGAGACAACTTCTGGCCCTCGTGAACCCCCCCGGCGGACCTTTCCAGGCGCCTATCACCGAGGCGATTGATCCCATTATTCACGCGCTCAATCGCGCAGGTTTCGGCGCGCGTCCAGGCGATTATCAGCGAGTCCGCAAGCTTGCCAAGACTCCCGAAGCCGCCGCTGCCGCTTACCTGGAACAACAATTGCATCCCGAAAACATCCAAGACGAAGATGCAGATTACGCGGCGCGGCGCTTTGAAACCCTCCAGGAACCGCTGGGCGAACTCTTCGAGTACCAACCGGACCTGCTCCACAACGAACTCATGCGCGCCACCGTGAGCCGCGCCGTTCTCTCGGAACGGCAATTGTTCGAAGTGATGGTTCAATTCTGGTCAGATCATTTCAATATCGATCCCTCCAAGGGCGACTGCAAATGGCTGAAGGTCGTGGATGATCGCGAGGTCATTCGCAAGCACGCGCTCGGCAAGTTTGCCGATTTGCTGCGCGCCTCCGCCCTCAGCCCCGCCATGCTCTGGTACTTGGATGGACGCGTGAACCGGCGCGCCAATCCCGCCGACAGGCCCAACGAGAATTACGCGCGGGAACTCTTGGAATTGCACACCCTCGGCGTTCACGGCGGTTACACTCAGAAGGACGTGATGGAGGTGGCCCGCTGCCTGACGGGTTGGACGGTGCGCTCGGTGGGAAACAAGCCTTATTTTCAAATCGGCAAAGTGGAATTCGATCCGGCCCAGCATGATTTCGGCTCGAAAATTATTCTGGGGCAAACGGTTCCTTCTACAAGCCCCGCGCTGGCCAAAGACATCCTTGAGCAACGCGGGCGGCACGAACTGGATCGCGTGCTCCAAATCGTGGTGGCGCATCCTGCAACCGCGCGGCATTTGAGCGCCAAACTCTGCCGGCATTTTATCGCGGACAATCCTCCGGCCGGAGCCGTGGCCAAAGTAGCCGAAGCCTTCAGCAAATCTGAAGGGGACATCTCCCAGACCTTGCGCGCGCTCTTCCAAACGGACGAATTCTTGTTGACGCGCGGCAACAAATTCAAACGCCCCTTCACCTTTGTGGCTTCCGCCCTGCGCGCTTCCGGCGCAATCACCGATTGCGGCATGGATATCGTCGATTACCTCAAACGCATGGGGCACGCGCCTTTTAACTATCCCACGCCGGAGGGTTACCCGGATCAAGCCACCCCGTGGATGGGCACCCTTCTTTGGCGCTGGAATTTTGCCGTTGCCCTCAGCCAGAACAGCATCAAAGGCACGCGCACGGACCTGGCTTCCTTGCGCGGCGCGGCTGGCGGAGACGAGCCGCTCATGGCGCACCTTCTGGGTCGCAAACCCAGCCCAGAGGAAGCGCGGGCCTTTGTGGATTCGGGCGACGGACTGGCGCTGATGCTGGCTTCGCCCGGCTTTCAATTCTGTTGACATGCCTGCCATCGAACATTTCATTCACGGCGACGGCGACCGAAAGCAGGCGCTGGTGGTGATATTTCTGCGCGGCGGCGCCGACGGCTTGAACATGGTGGCGCCGCTGGAGGATGATGGCTACTATCGTGCGCGTCCACGCATCGCCATCACAAAAGCCAAGGCGCTCGCGCTGGACGGGTTTTACGGGTTGAACCCGTTGTTGTCCCACTTGCAAACGCCCTACAATGACGGCGTTCTCGGTATCATCCACGCAGCCGGATCGGAAGATGACAGCCGCTCGCATTTCGAAGCCCAGGACCTGATGGAACACGGCGGAGTGGTTGGCGGCGGATGGCTGGGGCGATTTTTGCGCGCCCAAACCGCCGGTACCACCGGGCCGCTGTCCGCCGTCGCCTTGGGCAAGGAAGTTCCCGAATGCCTTCGGGGCGCTCCCGCCGCGACGGTTTTCGCGTCTTTGGATGACTTCTCGTTGGGCGCAAATCATGCGCGATTGATGTCCTCCCTGGCCCGACTTTACCAGGCTCAACCCGATGATCTTGGCGCCGCCGGGCATTCCACTTTGGATGCCGTCCGGCGAATCGAATCGTTGCGGACGGCATCTTATCGGCCCAGCCAAGGCGCCGATTATGGAAACGACGAATTCTCGCGCGGCCTGCTCCAGATTGCCCGGCTTATCAAATCGCGCGTGGGCCTGGAAGCGGCCTCGATTGACCTGAACGGGTGGGATTCGCATTTCGGACAATCCACAGTCATGGATCCGCTGATGACGCGCTTGGGACAGGGATTGGGAGCATTTTACCGGGACATGGGCCGCGAAATGGATTCCACCACCGTGGTGGTGATGACTGAATTTGGCCGGCGCGTGGCCGAAAACTCCGCGTTCGGCACCGACCACGGGCGCGGCAGCGTCATGTTTGTCATGGGAGGAGGGATCAAGGGCGGGCGGGTATTCGGCCAATGGCCGGGTTTGACCCGGGATGTCCTGGAAGGACCCGGCGACTTGCCTGTGGTCACCAACTACCGCAACATCCTGGCCGCTATTCTTCAGCGCCACGGCTCTGAAAATATAATTGACAATGTCTTCCCCGATTTCGAACTTCATCCGTTAAACCTTTACGCGTAAGGTCCCTACGCAAAATGATAATCGAACGGCGGGCGCATCTCGCGGGCGAGCCATTTGTTGGCGTCCTTCGCTCCTTCGCCGGTAAATACTTCGCGCTCAGGGTCCCACTCCAGTTTCCGGCCCAGACGCAAAGCCAGCACGCCCAAATGACAGACTGAGGCGGATCGATGGCCCGTTTCCACGTCCGCCGCCGGCAATTTGCGGGAGCGGACACAGTCGAAAAAGTTGCCCATGTGATCGTCACTGGAATAAAGGCGTTGCGCGCCGGAGGGCAGGGGCGTGGAAAGCAGCGCCTCGTCGCTGGCCTCGATTTCGTTGCGGTTGACCCAAATCCAGCCGTTGGTTCCCTCAAATTTGACGCCATTGCGCTGGCCGTCTTCTTTGACAACGCCGCCGTAGATGCTGTCGTCGCGCGTCGTCTTGACGGTGTGGCGCACGCCGTTGGCGTAGGTAAAAGTCACCTCGAACTCGCTGAAAGCGGTATAACCGCCGGGGATCGGTTGGTTGGAAGGCGTCCCTTCGATCGCCACCGGGCCGGGCAGGCCGACGGCCCACCGCGCGATGTCGTTGTGGTGCGCGCCCCAATCGGTCATCGGTCCTCCGGCATAATCGTACCAAAAACGGAAGTTGGCATGGCAGCGTTGCGGCACGTAATCCACCTTGGGCGCCTGGCCGAGCCAGAAATCCCAATTCAAATTCACCGGCACCGGTTTGGAGGAGAAAGGGCCGTCGCGCAAACCGGCGGGCAGCCAGACGGTGATTTGTTTGAGCCGGCCCAGGCGCTGGTTGCGCACTAGTTCGCAGGCGAGCCGAAAACGGGAACTGCTGCGCTGTTGCGTGCCAGTCTGAAACACAATTTTTCCGGCGCGCACCGCGCCGATGACGTGATGCCCCTCGTCAATGGTCAT